>Ga0265797_10010047_pt1 | contig 12124 bp, 11 predicted proteins | sample P2T30metagenome_FD_192433 | JGI IMG/M metagenome (GOLD analysis project Ga0265797, IMG submission 192433) | Plant litter microbial communities from East Loma Ridge, Irvine, California - P2 T30 | ecosystem: Environmental > Terrestrial > Plant litter > Unclassified | place: USA: California... | reverse complement strand
AAAGGTAGAGAGTGAGAGGGAGAGAGAGAGAGAAAGAGAGGGGAGAGAACAGAAAGAGAGGGACACAGAGAGTAGAATAAGGCCAGACCTGGGTTGCTGGGCGGGACTCTGAGAGGTGGTGGCCGGCCTTTCGCGGCGGCTGGGGGACGATGCGATGCGCATCATCAAATCAGAGCGGCGGTATCAGCAGCGCAGCACACATCTCGCGCAAACACCTCGCCTTACCTTACCTCACCACCTCACCTCATCCTCCCTCCGTTTCTGCTGTCTGGAGCTTGAGCTCGGACGGGCCACCGTATTGCATCACTCGGTGCGGAGTCGCCAACCACCACCGAACTGGCGGGCGCGGCGGATTCGCTGGGGCCGAGACTTTGTTCCTGAGACCAGACTACCGTGTACTGTACCTTAGGTACATGTGTAACTTTAATGCTTGGTTGTACAACTAGGGGTTTCAGAGTTCAATGCCATAATTTTGATTAATACTATCGTGAGGTTATGCAAGCTACATCACCAAGTTTTCACCAGCATTTTGTAGCCGCAGCTCCAAATCCCGCTTTCCATTTGGCGATATGACAGCAGGCTGTACATGATGTGAGGACTGACCAGTGTCACCCAACGCATCAGACAGTAGTGGCCTATGTGAAACGCACGCAAACGCAACAATTGGCCGAGTCTGTCTCTCCTCGTCGCCTAGTATCAATAACAATCAAATCACAGTCGCTCTCACCACGCTCCCATCGATGCTCCTCCAAGAGGGTTGATCGCATCGTCATAGCCGTCCTCGCCATAGTCCTCTGCACCGTAAGTGCGATCACCGTAATCATCGTCGTCTTCGTCATCGTATCCACCGGGGTATCGGGGGCGCGCGTCGTCGTCGTCTTGTTCTTCTTCAACTGGCTCGTCGTCGTCTTCATCCTCTTGCACCGTCTCGTCCAACCGTACCGTCTCATCCTCTGGCTGTGCTCCCTGCACGGTTTGAGGAGCTTGCTGAGTCGGAGGTGGCGATGGCATCTCCGGAGCCGAGATCGATTTGCTGACACCGGCAGCCACGGGTTGCTCTTGTGTTGCGTCTGGAGATGGAAGGCCGTCTGCCGGTGGCGAGGCCCCTGACACTGCCGAAGGAGTCGCATCGCGCAGTGGACTACCAGCCTGGCTGGGAGCTTGGGAACCTGCCCGACTGCCCGCGCGCGAGTCATTGCCGTACACTTTACCAAGCGCTTCATAATCGACGAACTTGGAGAACCCTGGTCCAGCGTGCCGCGCCAGCATGGCGGCAGTGGCATCGGCGGGAGTTTCGGCGGGTGTGCCAGCTGCAGTGAGCAGAGGCTCGCCCATCTTGCTCCTCTTTTTCCTACCACCCTTGGGTTTGTTGGCGCCTTTCGCAGCAGCGATCTTCTTGAGAAGTTCTTTCTCATACTGCTCACGAAGCCAATCTTCGTTGTGGTAGAGCCAGATCTTCTCCTTCTCGATGGCGGCTTGCCCTGACAAGATACAGTTTTCCACCTCAGGATCGTCCTTGAACTCTTCCTCGAGTTGCTCGGCGGTGACGAGTTCGAGTTCGTTGTTTGCCGAGTAATTGTGCCAGGTGATACCCTCCGCAAGGCGACGGGCTTGTATCCGTTGCGCATCAAGCTCCCTCTGTGTGGCAGCGCTCACCTTCGATCGCTCTTCTTCATGCTCTTTGAGTAGCTTGTCACGTTGTGCATTGACTTCGCCATCGTCGAGCGCTTCTTCGATCTGTTGTTGGAGCTCGCTCTCGATCAGGAGCTCCTCTTCACTGATCTCAATCGGAGCTGGCACAACCTTCTTAGGACGCCCGCGTTTCTTCGGAGGCTCTGTCTCGACATTGTCCTCTTGCGGACCCTCCGCAAGTGCTGGGTCGATGGGAATGGCACGAGCGGGAATTGCGGGAATGGCAAACCCGTCTGCATCAAAGCGAGGCTCTTGTTGGTCTGCGGAAGGCTCGGAGGTACGTGCACGCTTGCGTGGTTCTGCTTCTTCGGTGGTTGGGGGTCCCGGTGTGCCCGTCTCAGAGTTGTCGTCTATTTCATCGTCTACAACAACAGGACCTTCAGAGCCGAGACGCTCGTTCGCAGCAGCTTGACGCTTACGCTTTTTCTCTTCGAGCTTCTTCGCCTTCAGTTCGCTGTCGTGGATGGAAGGAGGATCATGCTGGTGCTTCAGGCGCTCGCCGTATTTACGGAACTGGTTGACAGTGAGTGCAGCACTCTTGGTCCGTCTGAACTCGTCGATACGCTTGGCGATTGTAATGTCGGCAATCTTTGAGACGTATACAACTTCACGAACGGTGCGCTTGAAGTTGTTCATGCGAGCGGCGAGGATGATGCAAGCGCCGCAGAGTCCTGAAGGGTGACGACCGGTGGCGATCCAGTCACGCTTCATCCTACGAACGATCTTGATTGCATCTTCGGCGACTTGATTGGTGGCGTCACCAAATTCCAGCCTTCTGCAGTACTTGAGAATGAGGTTCTCAATGTCCATCATGTGCTGAAAATGCAAGTCGCCTCTGCCGATGTAGAGCTCCTTGCACATAGTCTTGTAAACTTCACCCAGCCTGAAGACATTGATCTTGATGACCTCGGCGATGTCGATCAACAGCACTTCGTTGTCGGGACTGCGGCGACACGAAGCGTACAGACAGGCGCCGACAACCTCAGACAGCGTGCGTCCAGCGGTGAAATTGTTGTTTGCAGCAACACCCCAAATGGACATGGCCTGCGTGACGATCTGAGCATCGGTGATAGGAACCCGAGGGTATATGCTTTGAAGCTCCTGCTGGCCCCTGCGGCGGATCTCTTCGATATTGTTGCGTTCGCCACCGCCCATGCGACGAAAGGCATTGGTATTGATGGTGTTGGCGTGACGGGAATTTTCGCCGATGAAGCCGCCCTGCACAGTGGCAGCGCCGCTGGCTGACTCCTCAAACGTGACATCGGCGACAATGTTGGCCTCGGAGATTTGTGTAAAACAGTTGGTACAGATTTTGGCGCCGTCGCGGTCCTGGATATCCGGCTCGTCACAGCATTTCGCCTTTGACTGCGTGGGCTGAGGTTTCTTGCGAGCGCCACCGCCGGGGAGGGCCGGCCTCCTGCCTGGAGCAATGCGGCGGGGCGGCGGCATGATCGAAGGGTCTCTGCTGTATAGCGAAAGATATGCGTGCTGCGCTCTGTACCGGATAGGCGAGCGCAGCAAACGCGGTGTGTGTGTCGAGCAAAATGGGTTGCAGCGCAACAGGTGGGGCTTTTTGGCGGGCGCGCGGATGTGTGGTGAAGTGGAAGAAAGGTGAGGCCAAATTCTGGGCTGGCTCGTGTAGTTTTTGTCAAAGCGCGAGGGGTACGGGTTCGAGACCCGTCGTGTCCTCGTCTACAGCATCTTCAACGACACCAATTTATCATTCAATATTGTAGCGCTGTCTACGGGCAATGAGGGACAACGGAGTTTCCAGGCTACGACTTTAAAACGGAGATAACTGCGCAATGACTGGCATCGTGTGCGAATAAACACTCTGCCTTTGATTGCTGCTCTTCCCGTTTGCTGACTACGGTACTGCTCAACATCCATGCACCGATAGGACACCTGTGCACCGTCTCTCCCATGCAATTCATCAAGCCAAACGTACTCCACAACTCGCCAGGCAACAAGAGGCTAATATTCCCGGTCCCTGTAAAACAGCATTCCACACCCCAAAAGTGATGAGCCTCTTGTACCCAAACTTCGCTCATTATTCCGTCGCATGAGCGTAAGGGGTCTTGCACTGTGTACAGTTGCTTGGAGAATCATGTAAAGCTCGATCTCATTGCCTCTCGCCTTCGTCTGGCTCTGGCAACATAGACATACCAACGACATCATTCCCAACAATGGGACCATCCTCCATACGAGCTGGGAGGACTGGATTTGCCCCGTGACCTCACTGGCTGGGACACAATGAAGGTCTGCGCCCTCTGCAATGTTGGGTGGGGCAAGCGGCAGTTCTCATTGCCCTTCAAACAGTCCAGACAGAGACCAGCGCAGTGCTCACGGACGCGTTCAGCGAGCGACTCGAGGGTCTGCTGGGATGGCCGCTGTCGTTGGCGAGGTGCGATGTCATTGTTTCTGTCTACCCAGCCGAAGTCGACATCTCCGAATACCGAGCGTTCGTCGTTCTCGTCTTCGTCTTCGCTGTCCGGGGACCGACCGAGGAAGGGTGATTGGGGATAGATTCCGGCCTCTAACACTGGTACGTGAACAGTTGGCAGCACAAGGACGATATTCGCCAGGCTGGACTTGTTAAGGTCGAGAGGCCACAAATCATGCTCTTGGAGCTCCATCAAGAATTGGCAAGCGTAATTTGGCATTTGCTTGACGAAAGCGGAAGAAGTGAGTGATCCCACGAAGGAAGTGAGGCCGTATGTAAGCTCTTGGCTAGCAGACACTTGCAGCTGTGAAAGAGATGCTGCACAAGATGGTCAGTGGATGGTCCAATAGCAACAAGTCTGGATTAGACTTACGTATGAAGTTGGAAGGAAGGAGCTCGGTGTACCTCTCATAGGCTTCGGACAGTGTGTTGCCGTAGACGAAGACGATTCGGCGAGTCAGCTTTTGGAATGTCTCCGGCTCGTCGAGGAAATAAGCAGCTGTGACCAGATCGAACAGCTCGTGCTCGCTCAAGTCGTCCAGGGAGATGGGATTGAACAAGCTCAATGAGACGTGGCGCATGGCTTCGACGCAGTCGTACTTGTCGACAATCAGGGCAAAGCCTCTCAGCTGTCGGTGACTCGAGGGTCTGCTGTCTCCCTGCCAGTGAAGCAACTTGCAGAGCAGAAGAAGATCCTTGGGCGAGTCCTTGACGAGGATCTCGGTAGGAGTCTGATGTTCGGCGCGCATTGCCTGGCCCTCGGCGTAGCGATTGCTGAAGAGCGCCTTGAACACTTTACTTGCTGTAGCTAGAATACAGGAGGACACCTGGATTTTGATGGCGGGATGCCACCCATCGTCGACATTTAGGATGACGTCGCCGAAGTCACAGACGGATCCGGAGTGTTTGTCGAACAAATTGACGAAAGATGGGACATCGTTGTCGACATCCTGTTGCCAGATGGACTCGACACCGGATACTGTAGGTTCCTGGTCACCGACTGGCGCGTTCGTGTCAGCCATTTTGCGACAGTGGCGGCGGTTGCGCGCGGTGGTACAAGCGGTGTCGATTGATTGTTTTGATTTGGGTCGTGCGGGTAGATGCCCAGGTGGAGTTGTCGAGTGAAAGGAGAGTATGAGAAGCTGTGGCAATGGGTCGAGTGGGTTGTAGCGCAGCGGAACGAGTCTAAAGACAGCAACGAGTAACGCGCGCAACTGTCAGTGAGTGTGAAAGGACCTCTGCGGATCGCGCAACAATCGTCAGTGAAGCTGGGAGACGCTACGCCTTACCAGATGGCTTAACTTTATGACGAGCTCGAATGCTACGTGCAAACCAGGGGACATATCTCGTGAAGATTCATGTGACACGTACAGTCCAATTATCATGTGGTGATATTCTTCACCCTCTCATCCACCAGCCTCTGCACCATCTTCTCTAGCATAGCACCTCCGCTAGCACTGCTTCCTTCGAAGTACGCAGCAACACTTTTCTCCACGTACTTGCCAACCATATCCACTTCAACATTGACATTCTCGCCCTTCCTCTTGTTACCCATGACGACCTTCTCTTGCGTGTACGCGATGAGCATGACCTCCCACCAGCCTTCGTCATCGTTGACAGCGGTAATGGTTAGCGAAGCACCATCCAGCGTCACATAGCCCTTCTCCACGATGTAACTGAGCACAAACTTGTCTCTGGGCTTCAAGCGGAAAGTGATGGCATTGCCGTCCTGCCTCGTCTCAGCGATCTCGGCAATCGTGTCGACATGGCCCTGTACAAAGTGACCTCCCATGCGTGTGTCCGCTCTCACAGCGCGCTCAAGGTTGACTCCACTGCTCTCTTTCAGACTCCCCAGGTTGGTGCGCCTTAGCGTCTCGGGCGCAACACCAACTTTGAACTCGTCTTTTCCAAATTCGGTCACGGTCAAACAGGTGCCGTTCACGCTGATGCTATCGCCAAGGTGAGCGTCGCCGAGGATGTCGGCGCAGCCAGAGATGGTCAGGCTGGTGCCGCCGCCGCCGCTGGAGGTTTCGTCATGTTGGACTAGACGCGAGACGGCTGGCCGAGAGTGTCAGCGCAGCGCCCAGTGTGTGAGTGGTATTGGAGCGAGACGTACTGCCAACGGTCTCAACAATGCCTGTAAACATGATGGCGGGTAGTATTCTTTGTGCAGAAAAGTGTTGTATCAAAGCTCGTCGACTGGAGTCTTCCATCTTTCCAGTCATGACAGCATTGAACTTGGAATCGGCCTCGGGGGGCTTCGGCGCCGAGCACCGATCGCATCCACTTCTTGCCGAGGCACGAGTCGCTTCACTTCCAACCATTGACGGTGTTGGGGCTTGTAGACATTGTTGTTTTGTTGAAGAGAAAGCATTGAATCTCTAGGTTCGTTCCACTTGCACTGATGCCTCTCAAGATGTCATTACAACGATCGTGTCGCCTCCTCAGCCAACGAGCCGCGTTCCAGACCTCTCGCCAACATGTTCTTACTCGAAGATGCAACTCGACTGCAGCAGATGCCGCAGCCAATGCAACGCTACCTTTAGCTGGAATCAAAGTACTCGATATGACTCGAGTTCTAGCGGGAGTATGTGAGTACGTCCACTTATCTTCATAGCTTTACTGACTCCTTCTAGCCATATTGCACACAGATGCTAGGTGACCTAGGGTATGAACAATCTTCTGAAGAGGACCATAAGAGTTAAATGAAGGCGAAGCTATATACTGACAGCTTGAAGAGCCGAAGTCATCAAAATTGAACACCCGACCCGAGGCGACGACACAAGAGCTTGGGGTCCGCCATACGCCACTTACACCAAAGAAAGCGGCAAGCAAGGCTCAGGAGAGAGCGCTTATTTCCTCGCAGTAAGTAGACATCTCATGCAATATGGAGGGCGATATATCGATTTTGACGACATGCCAATAGGTCAATCGCAACAAAAAATCCTTGGGACTTTCATTCGCCCACACCTCCGGTGTTGAGATCCTACACAAGCTCGCAAAAGAGTGCGATGTTCTCGTAGAGAACTACCTCCCAGATGCGCTCCAGAAATACGGCATGGACTACGAAACTCTCTCGAAAATCAACCCTGGTCTCGTTTATGCAAGTATCACCGGCTATGGACAGACTGGACCACTGAGGAAGAAAGCCGGCTACGATGTCATGGTCGAAGCGTGAGTCCCGTCAGAAACCGGAACGATGATTCATGATACTCAAGCTAACGAGTAGACAGAGAAATGGGCCTAATGCACATCACGGGCCACCGTGACGGCCCACCCGCCAAAGTCGGCGTAGCAGTGACCGATCTGACAACAGGTCTATACACCAGCAACTCCATCATGGCCGCGCTACTCGCCCGAGCCAGAACTGGCAAAGGCCAGCGCATTGATGTCGCTCTCGCAGACTGCCAAGTTGCAACCCTCGCCAACTTGGCCTCTTCAGTCCTGATCTCCGGTAAACCTGACACAGGCCGCTGGGTAACAGCCCACCCATCTATCGTACCGTACAAAGGCTTCAACACCAAGGACGGTAATGTGATGCTCGGAGGCGGCAACGATAGGCTGTTCGGCATCCTGTGCGACAAGCTCGGCAGACCAGAGTGGAAGAGCGATGCAAAATTCGTCACAAACGCCGATCGTGTCAAGCATCGCGACGAGCTGGAAACTCTGATCGAAGCCATTACCACCACAAAGACGACAGATGAGTGGTTGGAAGTACTGGAAGGCTGCGGAATGCCGTACGCGAAGATCAACGACGTCAAGCAGACGTTGGAGCACGAGCACGGTCCGTCTCCCCCTTCAATGTTCTTTTTGGACGCCCGAGCATGACGAAACCTAGACTGACTTTGCTTCAATACAGTGCAAGCGCGTAACATGGTGACGGAAATCGAACATCCGGACTGCGGACCTGTGAAGCTCGTCAGTCCACCGGTGAAGTACTCTTTCTCGGAACCCAGTATCCGCTCGCCACCACCGACTCTAGGCCAACATACGGATGAGATTTTAGAGGGAGTGCTGGGTATGAGTCAGGAAGATATCCAAAGTCTGAAATCCGAAGGCATTGTGGCTTGAGGGTTTGACCCGATATGCTAGCCTGGCCGCGAAGTGTTAGACCATAGAACAATTTTGATGCTCCGGCGTATTTTTCATGTATACTCGACCGGGTCGTTTGTGAGTGACCCCACTCTGTACGTTTGATTAAAAACAGTGTCAAGTAAGACCAAGGCCCGGCTAATACATAGCTCCCTCGCCGCTAGCACGCTCGTGAAACAAAAAACATCACCCTGAAAGATTGATAGAACTCGACATCACAAGCACCACCTGAGCAAGAAAACAAAAGCGGATTCATTCGTTAAGCCGTGATATAAATCGTACAACATCCCAACCCAAGGCTCAGCCGGAACACAAAGTGACAGCGCTGTCGGCACGCTGTCGCTCCAAAGTATCTCCCACTTCGAGAGTACCCTTTGTTTTGACGGGAGCCGCAGTATGTTGGCGTTTAACACACGATCGTCCACTTGCCAGCGCTTCAGGAAGATACTGTTCCCAAATAGCAGAACGGATGAACGTATACGGGGCCCTGTTGATTGTAGAAGAAATTGCTGCAGAGCACCACGAATCAGTAAATGACACAGATTGGGCTGCTCAAAGGTGCAGCCCATCTAACAAAGCTGACAGATGTAGGTCAAGGAAACTCACCAACAGTTGGAACGAAAGACCTCGGAGGACAAGCCGGAGGTCGAACGGCGCAAACCTTTGGACTCTGCGCGATGTCTTGCAGCAGAGTTTCAATCAACGTGAAGCTCTGCTCCGTGGACCGCGTGTCGAAGATTCCAGAGAGCTGCACGGCGCCCTTGCTAAGAGCCGCTGTGAGCTCTGCGCGCGCTGCGGAAGGGTCGTCGTCGTCCACAACGAGGCTTGCTCCCAAGGATGTGACGAAGTTTACGTCGGCTTTGGAAGCGGTCGCTAGAACTCGTACGCCAGATGCGTTGGCGAGTCGGGTGGCTAAAGCGCCAATCTCCGAAGCGCCGTTAATGATGAGTATCGCTTCCTTGTCGTGTTCTTCCCCGTCCTCTGATTTTTCTGGGCGTGTTCGGGGAAGAGGCAAGTTCAAATGATGTCTTTGGTAAAGTCCGGCTGCTGCAAGTGTGATCGACAGGGGAAGCGAAGCTACCTCGTGGAGCTCGAGAGACTCTGGTAACGCGCAGACCAATGCTTCTGGAATGGCGGAGTATTGCTGTAATCCGGCATTTGGAGCACTGCCAGCTTTACGCAGTTGGCGGTATCTATGAGTCACGAGTCAATGACTCTGTCTTGCCGCTTTTTCCAGGGCAGAAGTCCTTACGCCATCACACGTTGTCCAGACGTGAACCGCGTCACATTCTCGCCAATCTGCACAATTGTACCGACGACACTTTGGCTGGGTACTGTATGACGCGGGTATATCGAGTTTCTATGCTAGTCTCAGTACGCAGTGCAGGATCAGCCGACTTTGAGATGCAGACGCACTGTACTGGAGTTCTGGGATGATCGCCATCGCAAGATATTGATGCAATGGTCGAATGCAGTATGACAACCTCATTGGCCGCCGGTGCGAGAAACGTCACTTTTGCCATTGGTGTGGTTGGTGCCTGGTTTCAATGGTTCGTCGAGTGTGAGTTGAAAGAGTGGTCGTGGGTAGCGGTCAGTCAATTTCGTGGAGATTTGTTGTATAGATCGGAATGTGCACGATTCCAGCAATGGCTACATGTTGCCATGGTATATATCCAAGATCAGGTGACAACAAGACCAGGTAGGCGTGTATAAGACCGAGGCTTAGTCCAGGCGTACGTCAGCTTTAGGCCGCGTCTTCATAATGAGGCGTTTTGTTCGCGCTGACATTCTCGCGGACAGAAGATAGCGTGGTCAAAATAGACATGGTTGCAACCGTGCCTGATCAGGATGCATGGCGGTGTTCCCAAGAGCCTATCAGCGTCAACAGAATGGCCAAATAAGACCTGGGGGTGCCCTCGACAAGTTTAGGCTGGTGGAGTAAGGTTTGATGAGGTCGCCTTGTCTCAATCAAGCTCCGAAGTGGATGAACTCAAATTGAGGGAATGAAGCGAGCTTGCCACGCGGTGAGTGGCTTTCCAATCTTAGCATCGGACACTCGGACTACATGTCATCCTTTAAGCGTTGAATCTACATTCTCCAAGGCGGGAAAAGTACTTGAAGCACGTGGAGTGTATACTTGAAAGCGTATGACTGAGGGCAGTTGCTGCCAAAGTGTCGTACAGGGGTTCAATCATGCAAAGTTGGGCCAGACTCTCGTCCCGTATACGAATGTATGGCCTTCGCTAGCTTCGGCAAAGCAAGTCGCTAAGGAGGTAAAGAGAGAAGCGAAGCGAAGGGCGCGGCTGTACGAGTCTTGTAGGAAGCTAGAAGTATGCAATCGCGGAGCTGGGAAGACCTACATGTAAGAATGTAAGTGACAAGTACGTGGTCCCCACGTGTTGGAATGTTCAGCTGCGTGTCACCAGCAGCAACAGGATTCGTGACCAAGGTAGGAACAGGAACAGGAACAGGAACAGTAACGTTGTGCTTTTCCGTGACGCTTGACTCCTTTGACAGGCCGCGAGTCGATGGGAGTCTCTTTCTCGCCCGCGATTGGTAGGACGTACGAGAGCGACGGGCTTCCCGCAGCCTCCCGGAAGCAAGTGTTCGCGGCGTGTCTCGTCAGCCACGCGACTTCACTTCCTCCCGTCCTTCAAGCCATCCCAAGCCTGTTTCTTTTTTATTACTCGCTCTCGACTTCACCTGCTCAGCGAAAGAGTGCGGATAACGACGGACACGGCCACGATGATGGAGAAGATGCCAACGCATGCATCTGTGCATGCCGCTGTCCGTGCCGAGCCTCTATAGGCGGCGCTTGGCGTTTAGCACGATAGCCGCGAATGTCTGCCTGTCAACACCTGTTCTCTCCTTTCTCGCAGACACTCGGCTGTCGGTTCTGGAAACTAGTGAATCACACTGTATCTCTTACGCCCGGAAATAGCAGACACAGGGTCAAGACAACCCGCTAAGGACCTATAAGCCGTCGGCACAGGATCAAGCTGCGCTCCGCGACGTGCAAGCAAACGATGTCTATGCCAAGAACTTGGAGCAGCCCTGTTCCTTAAGCGACTGGCCCTACGCGCCTTACAGCCCTGCGGGTACTTGCAAAAGCCTCTTTCATTCGCCTGTGTCACTGTCGACCCATCTTGCCGCCTTGGCCAGCATGATGGTGCAAGCTGAACACCTTCAGCACCCCACTTGCTCTGTCGCGCCGTGATCCACTGTTTGTCCGTTCCCCATGTCTACAAAGAGAGGGGCGAAGACGGTCCATGCTGTTGATTATAAAGAAAGCTGTCACCATCGGTATTTGTCTCGATTCCCTTTCATCTCTACTTCCTGTCGCTTCGATTAACGAGCCGCAATCATGTCTTTCTTCACCAAATTAACCAAGGAGTTTGACGAACTCAAGGCCAAGTTCACGGACGACGACAAGCCAAAGGACGACAAGCCAAAGGACAGCACCCAGCCGGAGCAGACTGGCACGAGAGGTGCATCCGACTCCTATTACGGAGGAGGAGAGGCACCTTCTCAACCACCTCCTCCTTCTGCTCCGCCTTCTGCTGGTCCTCCTCCACCCAGCCAATCGCCTTACCAGCAACCGCCCGGCAGTGCCCCATCGCCATACGCACCACCCGGACAGGCTCCCTCGCCCTACGGCGGGCCACCCGGGCAAGCTCCTTCGCCATACGCACCGCCTGGACAGGCTCCCTCGCCCTACGGTGGGCCGCCCGGACAAGCTCCTTCACCCTATGGTGCCCCTGGACAAGCTCCATCACCTTACGGACAACCAGCTGGTCAGCCCCAATCTCCGTACGGCCAACCTCCCCACAACCCATACGGGGCTCCGCAGCAACCGTACGGCCAGCCGCCTGGCCAACAGTCTCCGTACGGCCAACC
>Ga0265797_10010046_pt1 | contig 12124 bp, 15 predicted proteins | sample P2T30metagenome_FD_192433 | JGI IMG/M metagenome (GOLD analysis project Ga0265797, IMG submission 192433) | Plant litter microbial communities from East Loma Ridge, Irvine, California - P2 T30 | ecosystem: Environmental > Terrestrial > Plant litter > Unclassified | place: USA: California... | reverse complement strand
TCACCGAGCAGTGGCGCGTCCAGCGCCCGGACTGGCGCATCGAGCTGTGCTTCATCGAGTTTGCGCCGCCCGAGATGAACGCCGCCTTGCTCGCCGCCGCACGCACGTCGCGCCGGGTGCTGGTGGTGCCGCTGATCCTGAACGCGGCCGGCCACGTCAAGATGGAGATTCCGGAAGCGGTGGAAGGCGCACGCGCCGCCTGCCCGAACACCGAGATTTTGCTGGCGCCGCACCTGACCGCCTGCGACCCGATCCTGGCGATTTTGAAGCGCCGCCTGCGCAAGGCGATGAATGCGCTCGACATGCCCGATCCGACCACCACCGGCGTCGTCGTGCTGGGCCGCGGTTCCTCGGACCGCGGCGCGAATGGCGAGATGGCGAAGATAACGCGCTGGCTGCAGGAAGAGGGCGACCACGAACTGGTCGACCTGGCCTTTACCGGCATCACCTGGCCGCGCCTGGAAAAGGTGGTGCAGCGACAGGTGCTGCTTGGGATGCGCCAGGTCGTGGTGCTGCCCTATTACCTGTACACGGGCACGCTGATGCAGCGTATCCACCGCCAGGTGGAACACCTGCGCAGCCAGTATCCGCAGGTGCGCTTCTTCTGCGGCACCCACTTCGGCTTCGAGAAGGAGATTTTCGCGCTGATGGACGAGCGCGTGGAGAACCTGCGCGCCGGCGTGGCCGACAGCCGCCTGCCTTGCGATGGCTGCAGCTACCGCGAGCTCGCGCACGAGATGGGACATGGCCACTCGCATGCGCACACGCACGACCACGCTCCGGCGCATGGGCACGAGCACCCGCATCCGCATCAGCATGAGCACGCACATGAGCATGGCCACGACCACGCCCATGCGCACGGTCACGACCACGGGCACGAGCATCACCACGATCACGCTCATGAGCACGGCCACGGCCACGCCCACCCCGCCACGGAGCAGCCGGCATGAGCACGATTAACACCGTCACCGAACAGCTGACCCGCGCCGGCCAGGCGATCGAGCACGACAGCTTCGCCATCATCGACGCCGAAACCGGCATGCACGACTACACCGAAGACCAGTGGCCGATCGTGCGCCGCATGATCCACGCGAACGCGGACTTCGACTTCAATGGCCTCACCGCCTTCCACCCCGACGCGGTGGAAGCGGGCGTGCGCGCCATGCTGGCCGGCGCCGCACCGGTGGTGGCCGACGTCGAGATGATCTGTTCCGGCCTGTCGAAGCCGCGCTTGGCGCACTTCGGCATGCAGACGCACCAGTTCATCAGCGATGCGGACGTGATCGAAACCGCCAAGCTGGAAGACACCACGCGCGCCGTGCAGGCCATGCGCAAGGCGCACAAGAAGGGGCTGCTGGACGGCGCCATCGTCGGCATCGGCAATGCGCCGACCGCCCTGATCGAACTGGTGCGCCTGATCCGCGAGGAGGGCGTGCGGCCGGCGCTGGTGGTCGGCATGCCGGTCGGCTTCGTGTCGGCGGCCGAGTCGAAGGACATGATGGCCGAGCTAAATGAAGTGCCCTGGATTGTGATCCGTGGCCGCAAGGGCGGGTCGACGCTGGTGGTGGCGGCGCTGCACGCGCTGCTGGCGCTGGCCGAGGCGCGCCAGAAGGCCGCCTGAGCACATGGGCATGAAGGACAAGGCGGCCGAACGCGGCACCCGCACCGGTTTTACCACTGGCGCCTGCGCTGCCGCGGCTGCGCGTGCGGCGGTGCTGGGCATGGCCGGCGGCGCCGTGCCGGAGGAAATCGAAAGCCTGCTGCCCAACGGCAGTCGGGTGCGCTTTGCCGTGCAGGACGGTCGCAGCGATGCGCAAGCCGCACACGCAATGGTGGTGAAATTTGCCGGCGACGACCCGGACTGCACGGACGGCGCCCACATCACGGTCGACTTGCGTCTGCTGCCGGGCCAGGCCGGTGAGGTCACCTACGTGGCCGGCGACGGTGTCGGCACCGTCACCATGCGCGGCCTCGGCCTGGAAGTGGGTGGTCCCGCGATCAACCCGGTACCGCGCCGTAACATCGCCGACAACCTGCGCGAAGCGGCGCCGGCGCTGCTGCAGGCGCACGGCATCGAGGTCACCATCAGCGTGCCGGATGGCCAGACCATGGCGAAGAAGACGACCAATGCGCGCCTGGGGATTTTAGGCGGCATCAGCATCCTCGGCACCACCGGCATCGTCAAACCCTATTCGACGGCGGCCTGGCGCGCCAGCGTGGTGCAGGGCGTGCAGGTGGCCGCCACCACGGGCCATGACGTGGTGGCGCTGACCACGGGCGGGCGTACCGAGAGCTTCGCCATCGCCGCCCTGCGCGCCGAGCGGCCGGAACTGCCTTCGGCCTGCTTCGTGCAGATGGGCGACTTCCTGCGCTATGCGCTGGACGAAGCGGTTGCCCAAGGCATCAAGCTGGTCGTGCTGGCGGTCATGGTCGGCAAGCTGACCAAGATCGCGCAGGGCGAAACCATCACCCACGCCAACCGCAGCGAAGTCGATACCGACCTGGTGGCGGAGATCGCGCGCCGGATCGGCGCCGCGCCCGAAGACTGCGCGGCGATGGCCGCCGCCGAGACCGCGCGCTTCGGCGCCGAACTGATGGTCGAGCGCGGGCTGGGCGACGCCTTCCACCACGCGCTGGCCCAGGCGGCCATCGACACCCTTACCGCGCCCGACCGCTACGGCCACGCCTTCCAGCTGCGCGTGCTGGTGTGCGACTTCAGCGGCGTGCAGGTGGCCGACGTGTGGTCGGCGCCGGCGCTGGCGCAGGACCCGCCGCCGAGCGCGGGCCGCATCGGCATCGACCACCTGCCCGAAGCCGACACCTTCCACCAATGAGCTCATGGACACCATGCTGAAAGATCCCAACCCCTGCCGCGTGATCGGCGTGCTCGATGACGGCGCCGCCAGTCTGAGCCCGACCGCGCTGGCCTATGTCCGCAACGCCGACGTGATCATCGGCGGCGCGCGCACGCTGGCGCTGTTCGAGCGCGAGTGCAAGCCGAATGCAGTCCGCCACGACCTCACCAAGCGCCTGAAGGAGGTGCCGGAATGGGTACGCGCCGCGCGCAACGACCATCTGGCCTGCGTGGTGCTGGCCACCGGCGACCCGCTTTGCCACGGCATCGCACCCTATCTCGCCCAGCACCTGTGCGTGGATGCGCTCGACATCCTGCCGAATTTGTCGACGCTGCAGCTGGCCTGCGCGCGCGTGGGCCTGGCCTGGCAGGATGCGCGCATCGTCTCGGTGCATGCGCGCGATGCCGGCGAGTGGGCGCGCGGCAGCACGCCTGCGCATGGCCTGTACGGCCTGGCGCAAGCGCTGCGCCGCGAGTCGCGCCTGCTGGTGCTGACCAGTCCCGATAACTCTCCCGACCGCATCGCACGCCTGTTGCTGGCCGAAGGCCTGGCCGACGACTTCCACATGGCGGTGGCGGAAAACCTGCTGCAGCCGGAAGAGCGCGTGCTGGCCGACCTGAACCCGATCGAGGCGGCGCAGATGTCCTTCGCCGACCTGAACGTGGTGCTGCTATGGCGCGTGACGGCCAGCGCACAGCCGGTGCGCTTCGGCCTGATGGATAGCGAATTCGCGCAGCGCCAGCCCGAGAAGGGGCTGATCACCAAGCAGGAGGTGCGGGCGGTGAGCCTGGCGCGCCTGCAGCTGCACCAGGACAGCCTGGTGTGGGACATCGGCGCCGGTTCCGGCTCGGTGGGCCTGGAAGCGGCGCGCCTGTGCCCGGACGGCCATGTGTGGGCGATCGAGAAGAACGAGCTCGATTTCGCCATCGCCGGCCAGAACCACGCCGCCTTCGGCATCAGCAACTACAGCCTTCATCATGGCAAGGCGCCGGAAGGCCTCGACGCCTGGCCCGATCCGGACGCCGTCTTCATCGGCGGTTCGGGCGGCGAACTGGCCGGCCTGATCGCCACCATTCTGGCGCGCCTGCGTCCGAACGGATCGCTGGTGATGAACTTCGTCACGCTGGAAAACCTGGCCACCGCCACCGCGACCCTGCAGGCCACGGAAGGGGTAAGCTGGGACGTGCTGCAGCTGCAAGCCGCGCGCAGCAAGCCGATCCTGCACATGCACCGCATGGCGGCCGAGAACCCGGTGTGGATCGTCTGCGCCCGCAAGACTGGAGTTTTGCAATGACCGGCACCCTGTGGGGCATCTCCCTTGGTCCCGGCGACCCTGGCCTGATCACGCGCACCGCCTGGGACGCCTTGCAGCGACGCGACACGGTCTGGGTCTACCCGGCGCGCAGCGGCAAGACGCCGAGCTACGCCTTCGACATCGTGGTGCGCGCCGGAGTGACGCCGCCCGCCGAGCACACCCAGTTGCTGTTCCCCATGACCCACGATGGCGAAAAGCTGGGCCGCGCCTGGCTGCGCGCCGCCGAGGCCGTGCTGCCCTGGCTGCGCGCCGGCCGCGACGTGCTGTTCCTGGTCGAGGGCGACGCCAGCACCTACGCCACCTTCGGCCACCTGGCGCGCACCGTGCGCGCGCTGGACGACACGATACCGACCCGCATCGTCGCCGGCGTGAACGCCTTTACCGCTGCCTGCGCCATGGCCGATGTGCCCTTTGCCGAGCAGGACGACACGGTCGCCATCGTGCCGGCCGCGTATGGCGTGAGCGCGGTCGACCGCCTGCTGCCCGACTTCGACACCCTGGTGCTGATGAAGGTGAAGCCCATCCTCGATGAACTGATCGACTGGATGGAAAAGCGGCAGCTGCTGGCGGGCGCCCACTTCATCGAACGCGTCGGCGCGCCGGACGAGCGGCGCTACAGCGGCGCCGACATTCTTGCGCTGCGCGGCACCAAGGTCAGCTATTTGTCGCTGCTGATCGTCAAGCACAACCACCGCATCCGCGGCGAACGCATCAAGGGCTGCCTGAAGAAGAGCGGCCCCCTACCCATTCTTACGGAGACTGCATGAGCAATCCTTCCATCGCCACGCCACGCGTTTGCCTGGTCGCCATCACCAAGCACGGCGCCGCCCAGGCCGCGCGCCTGGCCGCCGATTTGCCCGACGCCGCCATCTGCACTTCAAGCAAGTTCGCGCCTGCCTTTGCCGATGTGAGCAACCCGGTGCGCGCCTACGACGGCGCCCTGCGCGACGAGATCGGCCCGCTGTTCGAGGGCTACGACCAGGTCGTGTTCTTCGTCTCGCTCGGCGCCGTGGTGCGCCTGATCGGGCCGCACATGCGCAGCAAGGACGAGGACCCGGGCGTGATCGTGGTCGACGACGCCGGCCAGTACGTGATCCCGGTGCTGTCGGGCCACGTGGGCGGCGCCAACGAATGGAGCGAGCGCATCGCCGATTTGATCGGCGCGGCGCCGGTGCTGACCACGGCGTCGGACGTCGGCCGCACCATCCCGGTCGACATCCTCGGCCGCCACCTGGGCTGGCGCGTGGAGGCACCGAAGATCAACATCACGCGCGTGTCGGCGCACGTGGTGAATGGCGAACCGATCGCATTCGTGCAGGAGGCCGGCAGCCCGGACTGGTGGACGCGCCCGACGCCGCTGCCCGACACCATCCACCGTTTTAGCCGCTTCGACGAAGTGGACCTGGCGCGTTACGCCGCCGTGCTGTGGGTGACGCACGCCGAGGTGCCGCAGGAGCGCTGGGACGCGCTGCACGAGCGCCTGGTGGTGTATCGCCCGCCCCAGGACGACGCAGCGTGATCGCTTACACCGTCGGCCTGGGCTGCGACCGCGGCGTGGCGCTCGACACCGTGCGCGCGGCGGTGCAGGCCGCGCTGGCGCAGGCCGGCGCGCGGCGCGAACAGGTGGTGGCAGCCGCGTCGATCACCATCAAGCAGGATGAAGCCGCGCTGCTGGCGCTGGCGCAGGAAAACGGCTGGCCGCTGCACTTCTATCCGCCCGAGCAGCTGGCGCAGGTCGCGGTACCGAATCCCTCCGAGACCGTGCGCAAGTACACCGGCACGTCTTCGGTCAGCGAAGCCGCCGCGCTGCTGGCCGCCGGACCGCATACGCCGATGACCGCGCTGGTCGTCGAAAAACACAAACACCGGGGCGCGGATGGCAAGAATGCCACCGTCTCGATTGCAAGGAAAACGGATGAACATGGAACTTGAAGCGCCGCCGGCACCAGCCGCCGGCAAGATCATGCTGGTGGGGATCGGCCCCGGCAGCGTGGACCACATGACCGCGCGTGCGCGCGCCGCCATCGCCGAAGCCGACGTGGTGATCGGCTACGTCACCTACATCAAGCTGGTGGCCGACCTGGTCGAGGGCAAGGAAATCATCCGCAAGTCGATGACCGAGGAACTCGACCGCGCGATTAGCGCACTGGAAGCGGCGCGCGCTGGCAAGAAGGTGGCCTTGATCTCGTCGGGCGACGCCGGCGTGTACGGCATGGCCGGCCCTACCTACGAGGTGCTGTTCCAATCGGGCTGGACCCCGGACGATGAAGTGCAGGTGGAGATCATTCCCGGCGCCTCGGCCCTGAACAGCTGCGCCGCCCTGGTCGGCGCACCCCTGACCCACGACTTCTGCGCGATCTCGCTGTCCGATTTGCTGACCCCCTGGCCGACCATCGCGCGCCGCCTGGATGCGGTGGCGATGGCCGACTTCGTCGTCGCCCTGTACAACCCGAAGAGCGGACGCCGCACGCGCCAGATCGTCGAGGCCCAGCGCCTGTTCCTGCGCCATCGCCGTCCCGACACGCCAGTCGCCATCGTGAAGAGCGCCTACCGCCGGCGCGAGAACATCGTCTTCACCACGCTCGACAGCATGGCCGAAGCCGACATCGGCATGCTCAGCACTGTCCTGATCGGCAACAGCAATACGTTCGTGCGTAACGGCTTGATGGTGACGCCGCGCGGCTACGCCAACAAGTACGACATGCAGGATGGCGGCAGCACGCGCGAAGGCGAACGCGCGGGCCGCTCGCTGTCGACCGGCCTGCTCGGCTGGCTCGAGACCCTGGCCGCCGAACATGCCGCCGGCGACAGCATCGAGACCCTGGCCGCGCGTCACCGCCTGCCGGCCGACTACATCCAGGCGACCCTGGATGAACCCTGGGAAGCAGCCGCCGTTGCGCCCACCGAGGAGAGCGAAGCATGAGCACTACCGAGAACACCGAGATTGCAGCGGACAAGCAGCCCGTGAAACCGAAGATCGGCAGCTACCACCGCCACCTGCTGGTCTGCACCGGCTCGCGCTGCAGCGAGGACGGCGCCTCGCAGGCCCTGTTCGACAGCCTGGGCGACAAGTTCAAGGCGACGGGCCTGAACAACGGCCCGCTGCGCGTGAAGCGCAGCCGCGTCAGCTGCTTCGCCGCCTGCAAGGGCGGGCCGATCGTCGCTGTGCAGCCGGACGGCACCTGGTACTACAACGTCACGCCCGAGAACATGGACCGCATCATCGACGAGCACCTGTGCAATGGGCGCAAGGTGGAGGAACTGGTGTTTCATCAGGCGGGAGAGATGCAGGCCGAGTAAGGGAGTTTTTGGTCGAGAAGTCTTGGCAAGCGGTTGCCGGGTTCTTTTACAGGGCTGCGCTAGCAAATCCCTGTTCAAATTGATCGAGTAATGCCGCTGTCATTTCCGAGCTGGTCAGGCGATCCGGAAGCATATGGATGATCAATCGGTCGCGCTTTGTTGCATCGCCCAGGATGTCGATAATGGCGCGGCGTGAACCGTTTTCCAGCATTTGCCGGGCATCGTGGCCGAGCAGCCTTGCCCCGGCCAGGCCCGGATCGAATCCGCATGCTTCCAAAGCAGGAAATGCTTCGCCATACAGGCGATCAATGTTCCCGGCATCCGCATAACGGCTCAGCAAGAAAAACAGATCCTGGGCGTCCTTGTTGTCTTCCAATCCGCGTTCATTCCAGGCGAGCAGCTTGATCGCTGCCAGTGCGGGTACCGAAATCACAGGTACGACCAGCCCGCTCCCAACGTCGACTTGTAACGCAGAATGGAGGGCTTCCCTATAGCCCGTCACGTTCATGACCACATTCATGTCGGGTGGCCAGGAAATCTCGTGCGACCGATGCTCCACGCCCCCGAAAGGAATAAGGTCGAGAGGGTAAGCGTTCTGGAATTCGTGGGGCTTGTAACGGAGTAGATGTTCCCGCCCGTCGGCAGCGGCAAAATCACCAGTGCCGAGTAGTTCGCTCTTTAGTGTCTTGAAGGAAGACCAGTCTTCCAGTGCGACTGCAAAGTCGACGTCATGGGTCGCACGTTGGACGTCGAGTCCGAAGACGTTGGTCATCAGGACATCTCGAGCCGTCGCACCGACCAGGAAATAGCTGAAACCGAGTTTTGCCGCGACAGTGTGTAAAGCGCCGAGGATGGCGAGAATGTCCGGATTGAGCGGACGGTCCGCTCTAACGGCGTACATGGTTGATCACCTCCGATGCAATTTGCTTTGCCACGGCCAGGTTCCTTGAATCGTGGGTGCCAAGCAGGTCGGCATAGATGAGAGGCAGCGGCACAGTCGGAAACTTGTCGGCGAACCAATCCATGTTCCAGAATGCCTCGACCACTTCGATAGGGCCTGCCGGATCGGCTTTCAGCTTGAAATCCCTGACCAGGTCACGCAAGGCCTGCGGCTCATCCATCTGGATATGGATGGTGCATGCGCCAGGTTTCAGATGCTTGGTCTGAATCGCTGCGCCCTGTTCACCACCCCAGGCCGACTCACGATATTCAGGCACCCATCGCTCAATGAACTCCTGCACGCTCGGGCCGCTGAAGCGGTAGGCTTTAAGTTTGGGTTTCAGGCGGCTCAGGTAGCCTGTGGCCCATTCACCGAGCAGCAAGTCGGGCGCAGCGATAACCCGGTCGCCGTTGGGTGCAGTGGCGATGAATCCGCGTGCCTGCAAGGTGCCAAACACCTTGCCGATCGCACCGGTGGAAACACGCACCGCAGGCGCAATTTCGCGGTAGGGTGCATTCAGCATGGATGGATCAGCCAGGAAGGCGAACATGACCCGCAAGGCGGCGGGAGTGATGGTTGCGCCCTCCACTGGGTTGAGACTCAGGTCGCTGGCCCGGCGTCCGCTGACGAAAACATACAAGCCGGCTCCATTGTTGAGATAGGCATTGCCGGCAGCGTCAATGAATTGCACCCCGAGTTCGCGACATGTTGCGGCCAGCTGCTGGCTCAGCAGCGTGGTAACAAGAAGACCGTCAGGCACCGCCAGGCCGCGTGCCTTGAGGTCCAGCAGAACCGAACGACGATCGATGCGCCCCTTCACTTCGCAGCGGTATGTCAATTTCTGTCCACCTACTTCGAGGAGGACATGCCCATCCCATGGTGCATTTTTGGAAGCCAGAACTTTTCCACGGGCATCGATGGATTGCTCCAGCTCGGACAACGCACGATCAATGAGATCGCGTTCCATTGCCGCTGGTGGGAACGAAGCAAGGTTGTTCATAATTTGTCGCTTTTAACGTAACGTGAACATGCAAAAATTATGAACCAAACGCTTGGCTTGTTCAATAAATTTATGTGTTCACGTAACGTGAGCGCGACAGAAAATTGAACGCCTCGGCAAGAAGTTTTTCATAAAGAGGCTGTTTGTCAAACGTACAGGACTATTCATCCTGCTAGTAGCTGGGCAATTTACCGCTGCTAAGATCGTTCCACACCTCGCGGTGGCAGATATTCTTTTCAATGACAAGATGAAAGAAGAACGATGAAATTGACTCTCAAGAAGATGGCGTTCGTGCTGAGCCTTGGCCTGGGCGTGGGTATGTCCGCTTCGGTATCTGCCTACGCGGCAAGCGATGGCGATTGCGCGATCTGGGAAGTGAAGTGCGCGGAAGGCAATGAGCGCGCCTGCCTGCAGTGGAGCATCAACTGCTACGACTACGGCGGCTGATGGGCGAACGCCGGCGCCTGGCGCTTGCCGGCATGGCACCCTGGTGGTTCTTTTCAACGAACAGAACGATGAAAGTAGAACGATGAAACTGACACTCAAGAAAATGGCGTTCGTGCTGAGCCTGAGCCTGGGCCTCGGCGTTTCCATGTCCGTCAGCGCGGCGGCGAACAGCACCATGTGCGACACTTATGCACGCAAGTGCGCGCTGGGCATCGACATTGCCTGCCAATGGTGGGAAATCCACTGCAACACCGACATCTGAGCGGCTCGCCGCCCTCTATTGCAAGACCGGGCGCCCCGGCGCTGCGAACACGCCTAGCGCTCCCCCGGCGCCGGGCTGCTCGGCACCTCGTTCTCGACGATGGTGTACACCCCACCCGCCGTCGCCCCGCTTTCGCCCTTCCGCGCTCGCAAATCGCGGTACACCGCGGCGCGAATGATCATCATCGATACCACCGGCGCCGTCATCAACAGGAAGGCGGAGATGATCACCTCGTGCACGACCAGCCGCGACTGCCCCACCGTGAAGAACACCATCGACGCTATCAAGAGGCAGCCCGCCCCCAGCGTGATCGTGATGGCCGGCCCATGCATGCGCTGGTAAAAGGTGCGCAGGCGCAGCAGCCCCAGGGCGCCGATCAGCACGATGCTGGCGCCCATGATCAACAGCAGCGACACGATCGCCGCCGCCCAGCCGGGCAAATCCTCGACGCCGCTCATTCGATGATCTCCCCGCGCATCAAAAACTTGGCCATGGCAATCGTCGACACGAAGCCGATCAGCGCAATCAGCACCGCCACCTCGAAATACACTTGCGTGCCGAAGCGGATGCCGAGCACCAGCGCAAACAGCATGCCGGTCATCCACAGCGTGTCGAGCGCGAGCACGCGGTCGTGGGCCGAGGGGCCGCGCAAGAGCCGCACGGCGCAGAACACCATCGCCACCAGCACGCACACCAGGGCGTAGCCGACGGATAACTCAAGCAGGGTCGCCACGGGCTGCCTCCGTTTCAAAAATCTCGATCAAGGGTTGTTCGTACCGGGTTTTAATCGTGTCGATCCACCACTGCTCGTCGTGCAAATCGAACACGTGCAGCGAGAGCTGGTAGCCGTCCTCCAGGATCTCGACCCACACCGTCCCCGGCGTCATGTTGATCAGGCAGGACAGCATGGCCAGGCCGTAGGGATCGGTGATGGTCAGCGGGATGCGGATGAACTGCGAATTCACCTGGTTGTAGTCGGCGAACAGGATGATGCGGCTGACGTTGAAGCATGAACGCACGATCTCGACGCCGGCCATGCCGATCAGGCGAATGAAGACCAGCGGCGCGCGCAGGCGCGGGTAGCCGAGCGGCTGCAGGTTCCGTACCAGCAGCGGCACGACGATGCCGAGAAAGGCGCCGAGCAGGATGCTGGCAGGGTCGAAGGCCTGGTTCAGCAGCAGCCACAGTATGCACAGGGCCAGCGACACCAGCGGGTAGGGAAGCCAGCGTGTCATGGCGCGTCTCCCCTGGCGGCAGGGCCGGGAACGGCCGGCTCCTGCAGCACCCGCTCGATGTAGTTGGCCGGGCGGTGGATGTCGGCACTGGCGCGGCCGAGGTAGTCGAACAGGGGCCGCGCCTGCACCGTCATCGCCACCGACAGCAGCAGCAGGGCCGTGATCGGCGCCACCTCGGACAGGTGCAGGCGCGGCGGCGTGACCACGGGCGTGGCCCAGAAGGTGCGCACGCCGAAGCGCAGCATCGAGATGATGGAGATCAGGCCCGACACGAAGATCAGCGCCATCAGGGTCCAGCCCGCGCTGCGCACGGCGTCGCCCTCGGGATTGAGCAGCGCGTGGAACATGCCGAACTTGGCCACGAAGCCCGACAGCGGCGGCAGGCCGGCGATCATCAAAGCGCAGGCGGCGAAGCCCACCGACAGGAAGGCCATCGCCGCCGGCACGCCTTTGCCGCGCGGCTCGTTCGGGCTGTCGTCGGGTTCCTCGTCGTCGACGGCCCAGGCTTCCATGGTCAGCGCCAGCACAGCCGCGGCCGGGGAGCGGATGCGGTCGATCAGTTCGATCAGCAGCAGGAAGGCGGCAACCGCCAGGGTCGAGCCGATCAGGTAGTACAGGCCTGCCGTCACCAGCGAGGGCTGGCCATAGCCGATCACCGCCAGCAGCGTGCCGGACGAAATGACGGCGCTGTAGCCGGCCATGCGCCCGGCCGTGTCGGTCGACAGCATGCCGGCCGCGCCGAACACGATGGTGGCCATGCCGCCCCACAG
>Ga0265797_10010045_pt1 | contig 12125 bp, 10 predicted proteins | sample P2T30metagenome_FD_192433 | JGI IMG/M metagenome (GOLD analysis project Ga0265797, IMG submission 192433) | Plant litter microbial communities from East Loma Ridge, Irvine, California - P2 T30 | ecosystem: Environmental > Terrestrial > Plant litter > Unclassified | place: USA: California... | reverse complement strand
CCTTGAGCGTCTTGCGGATCAGGTGCTGGGCGGTGGCCGTCTGCACCCGCGTGTACTTGTCGTCGGACTGGAAGAACAGCACCTCGGACGTCGCGACCATGCGCAGGCTCGTGCCCGACTGGGCCTGAATCCAGCGCAGATACGACGGTTTTGACGAAGGCGCCGCGCGACCCAGCAGCTGGTCACCCAGTTGCGCCAGCCGGGCCAGTTGGGCGCCGATGTCCTGCGGCTTGTGCTCGAGCTGGCGGCGCAGGCGCGCCACCGTGGTATCGAGCCGCGCCAGCGTCACGGGCTTGAGCAGGTAATCGATCGCACCGTGCTCGAATGCTTCGACCGCATACTGATCGTAAGCGGTCGCGAACACGATGTGGCAGTCGGCGTACAGCTGCTGCGCCGCGTCGATACCGCCCATGCCTGGCATGCGGATGTCGAGGAACGCGATGTCCGGCTTGTGCTGCGCCGCCAGCGCCACTGCCTCGACCCCGTTGGCGGCTTCGGCGACGATGCGCAGCTCGGGCCACGCCTCGTGCAGGCGCGCCCGTAACTGGTCACGCATCAGGGCTTCGTCATCGGCAATCAGGGCAGTGGGCATGGAAGGTCAACCGTCTTCGGTCATTCGGTACGGCAGGCGAATCGACACGCAGGCGCCGCCCGTCACGGGTGCTTCGATGACGAGTTCGGCTTCCTTACCGTACAACAGCGCCAGGCGTTCGCGGATATTCGCCAGGCCCACGCCGCTGCCGGCATGCAGGTTGAAGCCGACGCCGTCGTCCAGAACATCGACATGCAGCGTGGCGCCTTCGACCCGCGAGCGCACCACGATCGTGCCGCCCGCGACCTTGGGCTCGAGCCCATGCTTGATCGCGTTCTCGATCAGCGTCTGCAGCATCATCGGCGGGAACGGCGCGCTGCCGAGAAAATCGGGCACCTCGAAGCGGACCTGGAGCCGCTCTTTCATCCGCGCCTGCATGATGGCGAGATAGGCGCGCGAGAGTTCGACCTGCTTGCCCAGCGTGCCGCCGGTGCCGCCTTTGCCCATCGCGCCGCGCATCTGCGGCAGCGACGCGCGCAGGTATTCGATCAGGTGGCCGTGCACGCGCGCGGCTTCCTTTGGATCGGTTTCGATCAGCTGGCCGATCAGCGCCAGCGTGTTGAACAGGAAGTGTGGCTCGACCTGGGCCTGGAGCGTGGCCATCTGCGCCTCGGTCAGGCGCCGTTCGAGATTGGCCACGTCGGCCTTGCTCGACGCGTCGCGCGCCAGCAGTTCGGCGCGGCGCTTGCCGCCGGCCAGCACCTTCACGCCGAACGACACCAGGATGAACCAGATCGCCGGTTCGACCAGGTTGACGAACAGGCCGGCGACGAAGCCCAGGAACCAGACCAGGTACAACTGGCGCCATTCGATCAGCGCGAGCCAGTCGAAGAAGCGCCACCACAGGGCGCCCGCTTCGCGCATGGCGTCGCGCACGAAGTCGAGCGCGCGATTGATCTGGACAGCCGCCATGGTTTATTCCCCGCTCGTGTGGCGCAGGCGGTGCTGTGGGCGGCCAAACACGGCCACGGCGACGAACTTGAGCACCAGCAGGCCAACGAACAAGGCCAGCACGATCGGCACGATGGTGACCAGCGCGGCGAGGGCGATGGCGAGCACCAGCAGCACTGGCCACGGCATGCGGGTCAGGTAGCGCGCCCCGGATTTGGCCAGGCGCCAGGTGGTGCGGCCGGCCACTTCGGCGTTGCGCAGGATCGACTGGAAGCGGCTGGCGGGGGTATGAATGGTTTTCACGTGCAGTCCTTTCGAAGAGTGATGACCCTACTGTAGGGATGCAGCCCGCGCAGGCCAAGGGCGATCCGACGAACGGTGCGATTTCTGGGGCGAGCGGTCGTGAGCGTGGATGAGCGGGGCACGGTTTTGCGTGTCAATACGGCGGCGCTGCACGATGGGTGCTACGGCGCGATGAGCTTGAGCGCTTCCTGGCGCATCACGTCGAGCATGCCTGCCTGCGGCGTGCGCGCGCAGCCAGCCAGTGTCGCCTCGAACAGCGTGTCGGCCGGCGGGAATGTGCGGCGTTCGCCTTCACGTTGAAAGCTGTAGATCAGTTTGCCGACGCTCTCGTAGAACACCGGCAGTTCGCGCAGGCTGCGTTCCGGGAACGTCGCGCTGTGGTAGGCCACATCGACGTTCAGGTCGGCGCAGGTCTTGGCGGCGATGGTCCCGGTGTGATCCTTGCGGAAGCGGTACGTGACCACGCCGCTGGGGGCGCCGTCCGCGCCGGTGATGTCGAGTTGCCTTGCCATGCCGAGGGCCAGCGCATCGAGATCGGCCGAGCGCGATGAAGTGCGCACCGTCGCTGCGGCCTTATGGCCCCTCGTGCCGGGCGTGAGTTCGATCGTGACCATGCCCTGGACGCCGCGCCGCACGAGTGCCTGCGGATAGCTGGCGTCGCTGGCGTAGATCGTGATTTCGCGCCAGGCCGGCACCGTGGCCTGGGCCGCGACCGATTGCGGGGCCAGCCCAAGAACCCCAAGCGCCAGGGTGGAACACGCTGCGATGGTTTTCATGGGAGGCCTTTGCATCGTCGTCAGGACGCCTTGCGGTCGTTCCAGTAATCACGCAGCAGGCCGTAGAACACGGTGTCGGCGTATTCGCCGTGCACGCGCCAGCGCTGCGGCATGAAGCCTTCCTTGCGAAAACCGAGTTTTTCCAGCACGTGGGCGGACGCGTCGTTGCGCGGGTCGATGTCGGCCTCGACCCGGTTGATACCGACCTCGTTAAAGCCGTGATCGAGCACGGCTTCGATCGCTTCGCTGGCATACCCATTGCCCCAGTGGCCGCTGGCGATGGCGTAGCCCAGTTCGCAGCGGTTGTACTGGTTGTAGAAGTGGTGCAGGGCAACGGTGCCGATCACTTCGCGGCTGCCCGCCAGCTCGATGGCAAAGCGCAGCTCGGTTTCATCGCGGTAGGCTTCGAGGGCGCGCGCGATGGCAGTGTCGGCCATCGAGATGTCGGTCCACGGCTCGGCGCTCCAGTAGCGGACGACGGTGGGGTCGGAAAAAATGGCATACAGGGCCCGTGCATCGGTGGCGGCCAGCGGGCGCAGCATCAGGCGTTGGGTGGTCAGTACAGGGGTGCTATAAGTCGACATGGGTATGCATTGTCATAGTTGTAAGCGTTAGCATACCATCGACTCGGGGCGTGCAGACAAGCGCCGTTCGGTTTGACGTCACCATCTACCGGCGCCATCGAGGCAGGCAGCGGGTCAGCCTGCGTTGGTGCGAAGGCGGGCGACCGCAGCGTCGATGCGGACCACTGCCGCGTTGGCATCGGGCACGCCGATGACGAGCCGCGTCCATTCATTGCCGGTCAGTTCGATGACGACCGTGTGCAGCGTGCGCCGCGTGAAAACGAATTGCCTGTCGCCTGCCTTGAGAAAGGTGCCGGCCGCGACGACAAACGGGACATGTGTTCCTGGAAGGCGCAGGCCCAGCTTGAACCCGCTTGGGCCGCCGAAGCCATCATCCTGGATGACGCTGCGGACCTGCGCGAGCGGAACACGCACATCCGCGCTCAAGGCCATCATCTGTTCCCATTTGCCCATGCGAACGATGAGTTCGTGATCGGTCAATTCAAGTTGCGGCATTGTCCGTCACCCCTAGCAAGAAATCGGAGAAGACCCGTCCCGCGATATCGGCATCGTCCGCCGTCATCGTCTCGAGCGGATTGTGGCTGATCCCGCCGTTGCCGCAGCGGACAAACAGCATCGCCACGTCCGTCAATTCTGCCATGCGCATCGCGTCGTGGCCGGCGCCCGATGGCAGCTCGAAATGGGGCAGGCCAGCCCGTTCCACTGCTGCGCCCAGCTGCGCCATCAGGCGCGGCGCGCATGGTACGGCGTCAATCTCCAGCAGCTTGACCAGCCGTTCGCCGATGCCGCGCGCGGCGCAGATGGCGCTGATGCCGGCGAGGATATCGCCCACTGCGGCCAGGCGCACCGCATCGTCGGCGGCGCGGATGTCGAGCGACAGGCGGCACGCGCCGGGGATCACGTTGACCGAGCCGCCCGGCACTTCGAGCTGACCAACCGTGCCGACCAGCGCCGCGCCCTGGCGGCAGCGCGCTTCCACCAGCAGCACGATCTCGGCGGCGGCCGCCGCTGCATCCCGCCGCATGCCCATCGGCGTGGTGCCGGCGTGGCTGGCCACGCCGCGCAGTTCGACGATATAGCGCGAGCTGCCGGCAATCGCGCTCACCACGCCCAGCGGCAGGCCGCGTTCGAGCAGCACCGGGCCTTGTTCGATGTGGACTTCGACAAAGCCGAGCAGCGACGCCGGATCGCGTGCGATGGCGGCGATGTGCACAGGATCGTGGCCAGCCTGCGCCAGCGCATCGCCCAGCGTGACGCCGTGGCTGTCGACCGCGCGCAATAAATCCATGTCGAAGCTGCCCGCAACCGCGCTGCTGCCCAGGAACGTGCTGCGGAAACGCACCCCTTCTTCTTCGGCAAACGCGATCACTTCCAGGTCGTACGGCAGGCGCTGGCCGCGTGCGTGCAGGTCGGCGACGACGGCGATCGGCAGCAGGATGCCCAGGCGGCCGTCGTACTTGCCGCCATCGCGCACGGTGTCATAGTGCGAGCCCGTCGCCAGCGTTTTTGCGCTCGGCTGCGCGGCAGCGTAGCGGCCGACGACATTGCCCACCGCGTCGATGTGGACCGTCATGCCGGCCTCGTGCATCCAGCCTGCGATGCACGCGGCGGTGCGCTGGTGGGCCGGCGTCATGTAGGCGCAGGTCAGGTTCGTCTCAACGTCGCTGATGGCGCCCAGCGTTTCGCACCAGTCCATCACGCGCGCGCCAAGCGACGGCGTCACGCCCAGCAGCGCGTTCAGCCGGATCTCGGCGATGCGGTGCACCTGGCGCAGCGCCTCGCGCAGCTCGTCGCCGCGCGCATTGCCGATGCGCCGCTCGAAGGTGGCGATGATGGCCTGGCGCGACAGGCCCTGGCCAGTGGGGCCCTTGACCGCAAGGATGAACGGAAAGCCGAAGCGGCCGTTGTAGTCGGCATTGAGCGCGTGCAGCTGCGCGTATTCGGTCGGCGTGCAGCGGTCCAGTCCCGAACTGGCCTGCTCGCTCGTCGATTCGGCCGTCAGGGCGCCGGCAATTGCCGCCTTGCCGGCCAGTTCCGGGTGGGCGCGCAGCAGCGCCAGTTGTTCGTCGATGCTGGCCGCGTCCACCACCAACTGCAAGGCGCGCTTGAGCGCGGCCAGGCTGGCGAACGGGCGGGCGGGCGCCGCACGCGCCGCGATCCATGGCGAATGCTCGTAGATGCCGCGCAGGGCCTCGACAAAGCCGGCGGCCTCGCATGCGTTCAGCGTCGCGATCGTGGTCATGTGCGCTCCATGGTGGTCAAGCGATCGATCATACGGTCTCGCGGTGGCTGCGCCCATATCGGCCGGCGGATGGCTGCCAGCAGCCGGCGCATATAGACTAGGCCTGCACCAGGGCGCGCGCCGCGCTGCTGACCTGGTCGCGCAGCCATTTGTGCTCGGTCGACTGGTGCACGCGCTGGTGCCACAACTGATAGAAGCGCATGGGCGGAAACTTCACCGGCACCGTGAAGCTTTTCAAAGGCAGCGTCTTCTCAAAGGCGCGGATGAACTGGCGGCCGGTGGTCAGGACCAGGTCGCTCTGCGTGAGCATGTACGGAATCACGCCGAAGTAGGGCGACTCCACCGCCACGCGGCGCTGCAGGCCGAGGCGCTCGAGATGCGCGTCGATCACGCCGTGGTACCCGGGCAGCATCTGGGTCGGGGCGACGTGGGGCAGGTCGAGATAATCCTCGAGCGTCATCGCGTCTGGCGCCGTGCGCCGCGCGTACGGGCTGTCGGCGCGCATCGTGCAGATGATCGGGTCTTCGAACAGCTTCGAGATGTGCAGGTGCGCCGGCGGCTCGTCCCAGTTGGCGATCACCAGGTCCATGTCGCCGTCGGACAGCATGCGCAGGTAATCCTGGCCCGGCCCCAGCGCATGGATCACGACCTTGCTGCCGGGCGAGCCGCGGCGCAGCAGCGCCACCACGTTGGGCAGGAAGCGTGCATCGAGGTAATCCGGCGCGGCGATGTGGAAGGTGCGCGCGGCGTCTTCGGGCTGGAACGGCGCCTTGCGCACGAACAGGCTCTCGGCTTCGTCCAGAATGCGCTTGGCCGGCTTGAGCAGACCCTCGCCGTGCTGCGTCGGCACCATGCCGCGTGCGCCGCGCACGAGGATCGGATCGCCCGTCAGCTCGCGCAGTTTGCGCAGCGACGCCGAAATCGAGGGCTGCGGTTGATTGAGTTTGAGCGCGACGCGCGAGACGTTTTTTTCCACCAGCAGCAGGTAGAGGATGCGGATCAGGTGCAGGTCGAGGTTGCGGGGCAGGCTGGACATGGCCGTGAAATCTTCGTTGTATATCGAGTCGGATATGTCGAATATACGCCGATTTTGTTGTTGCAGAAATGGAAATCAGCGTATCGTCAAGCCGTCGGTCGCCATGGCTGCACTGGCGTGCGCGCGTATGTTCCCTTGAATCTGCGACCCTGAAGGACGCCCATGTTCGACCCCGGATACCTGGCCCCCTACGTTCTCGAATGGCTCAATCTGCTGGTGCGCTGGCTGCACATCATCACCGGCATCGCCTGGATCGGCGCATCGTTCTACTTCGTCTGGCTGGACAACACGATCAAGCCGCCGGCGCCCGGTTCGGACCTCGAGCGCAAGGGTGTCGCCGGCGAGCTGTGGGCCGTGCACGGCGGCGGCTTCTACAACCCGCAAAAATACCTGGTGGCGCCTGCCGAATTGCCGAAGGAGCTGCACTGGTTCAAGTGGGAAGCCTATTCCACGTGGCTGTCGGGCTTTGCGCTCCTGAGCATCGTGTATTACATGAACGCGAAAGCGATGATGATCGACCGCAGCGTGGCCGATCTGTCGAGCGGGCAGGCGATCGGTATCGGCATCGGCAGCCTGGTCGTGGGCTGGATTGTCTACGACCTGCTGTGCCGCTCACCGCTGGTGCAGCGCCAGCTGGCGTTTGGCGCGACGGTCTTCCTGTTTTTGGTTGGCAGCAGCTGGGTGCTCACGCACCTGCTCAGCGGCCGTGCGGCCTACCTGCACGTGGGCGCGATGATCGGCACGATCATGGTGGCAAACGTGGCGATGCTGATCATTCCGGGGCAGCGCAAAATGGTCAATGCGATGCTGGCGGGGCAGAAGCCCGACCCGGTCCACGGCGTCAAGGCCAAGCAGCGCAGCGTCCACAATAATTACTTCACGCTGCCGGTGCTGTTCATCATGATCAGCAACCACTACGCAATGACCTACAACCACCCGCACGCATGGGCAGTGTTGGGCGCGATCATGCTGGCCGGCGTGTTGATCCGCCACTTCTTCAACCTGCGCCACAAGGGCCGCATCGAATGGCGGTACCCTGTGGCGGGCGCCGCGCTGCTGCTGGGTCTTGGCGTGCTGCTGGCGCCAGCCCGGCCGGTGCGCGTCGATCCGGTGGTTACTACCGCGACGGCCGATGCAGCACGCTTTGCCGAGGTCCGCACAATCATGGGCGCGCGCTGCGTCTCGTGCCATGCAGCGCAACCGACACAGCCCGGCTTTGCGGCCGCGCCGCTGGGCGTCATGCTCGAAACGCCGGAACAGATCGGCCAACACGCCGCGCGCATCTACCAGCAGACAGTCCAGACCAGGGCCATGCCACTTGCGAATCTGACGCACATGACCGATGCCGAACGCGCCGTGGTCAAGGCCTGGTTCGAGGCCGGCGCCCAAACAGGAAACACACCATGAACGCACTGCAGACACGCCTGACCGACTGGATCGACGCGCACTTCGATGACGAAGTGCGCTTCCTGCAGGCCGTCGTGCGGATCCCCACCGATACGCCGCCGGGCAACAACGCGCCGCACGCCGAGGCCGTGGCGGACATGCTGGAGAGCGCCGGCTGGCCCGTCGAGCGGCATGCGGTGCCAGCGCAGCAGGTCATCGACTACGGCCTGGAAAGCATCACGAACCTGATCGTGCGCCGGTCGTACGGTGCAGACGGGCCGACGCTGGCGCTCAATGCGCATGGCGACGTGGTACCTCCGGGCGAAGGCTGGACCCATCCGCCGTATGGCGCCGTGATCGAAGACGGCTACCTGTACGGGCGCGCGGCGGCCGTATCGAAAAGCGACTTTGCCACCTATGTGTTCGCGGTGCGCGCGCTCGAAGCACTGGGCGCGCCGCTGCGTGGCGGCGTCGAGCTGCACTTTACGTATGACGAAGAATTCGGCGGGCTGCTGGGGCCGGGCTGGCTGCTCGACCAAGGACTGACGCAGCCCGACTACGTGATCGCCGCCGGTTTTGGCTACAGCATCATCACCGCGCACAACGCCTGCCTGCAGCTGGAAGTGACAGTACACGGCAAGGCCGGCCACGGCGCGATGCCCGAAACAGCGGTCGATGCGCTGCAGGCAGCCACGCGGGTGCTCAATGCCATCTACGGCGACCTGCCACGGCTCAAGACCATTAAGTCGGGCGTGCCCGGCATCGATTCACCGACCATGCTCGTCGGGCGCATCGACGGCGGCACCAATACCAACGTAGTACCTGGCAAGGTGGTGCTGAAACTCGATCGGCGCATGATCCCTGAAGAAGACCCGGTCGCCGTCGAAGCGCAGGTACGCGCGCTGATCAACGACGCGGTGGCTGGCATGCCCGGCATCCGGCTCGAGGTCAAGCGCCTGCTGCTGTCGCAGGCGCTGCGCCCGCTGCCCGGCGCGCAGCCGCTGGTCGAGAGCCTGCGCCGCAACGCGCACGCCGTGCTGGGCGAAGCCATTCCCGCCGTCGGCACGCCGCTGTATGCGGATGCGCGCCTGTATGGCGAGCGCGGTATTCCGGCCGTCCTGTATGGGGCCGGGCCGCGCACGGTTACGGAGGCCAATGCAAAGAAGGCCGACGAGCGGCTGGCGCTGGACGACTTGCGCCGTGCCACCAAGGTGGTGGCGCTGACGCTGCTGGACATGCTGGGCGCGCCGTAAACGGTCAAGGCCGCCCGGTTGCCCCGGCCTGGCCCAGCGCTTCCGCCATCCGCACCAGCTTCACGAACTCGGCGCGATAGCCGTCAGCGTCGGCGCCCCGTGCGTTGTTCGCCAGCATGGCGATGTCGGCGTAGCTGTAGTCACTGACCTGCGGCTCGCCGCGCAGGCGCTGGCCAAACGCGGCGACGGCCACCGCGAAGCGCTGGTCGGCCGGCGCGGCGGCCAGCGTGGCGTGCGCTGTTGCAGGACGCACCGGCTGCTCGGCCAGGCGGCTCTTGCTCTCGCCCGGCAGCTTGTAGCGCACCCGCACGAACGCCAGCTCGTCATTCTTGCCCGCAGGTGCCGCCTTCTTGCCGGTGCCATAACGCAGCGGGTCGACCAGCTTGCCTGCGCCCGCCGCCGGCGTGATCTCGTAGATCGCGGTCACCGTGTGACCGGCGCCCATATCGCCCGCATCGACCTTGTCGTCCTTGAAGTCCTGGCGTGCCAGCATGCGCGTCTCGTAGCCGATCAGGCGGTAGGCCGCCACGCGCGCAGGGTTGAACTCGACCTGCATCTTGACGTCGTTCGCGATCGGGAACATGGTCGACCCAAGTTCGCCCTGCAGCGCCTTGCGCGCTTCGAGTAGCGAGTCGATGTAGGCGGCATTGCCATTGCCCGACTGCGTCAGGCGCTGGATCAGCGCATCGTTCAGGTTGCCGTCGCCAACGCCGAAAATCGACAGGTACACGCCGCTCTTGCGCTTGTCGGCGATGAAAGTTTCGAGCTGGCGCGGGTCCCTCACGCCGATATTGAAGTCGCCGTCGGTGGCCAGGATGATGCGGTTAACGGCTTTCGCCTCGAAGTGGCGTTGGGCCATGGCGTAGGCGCGCTCCAGGCCATCGCGGCCGGCCGTACCGCCGGCTGCCTGCAACGCATCGATGGCGTCAATGATCTTCTGCTTGTCGCCCCCCGTGGTTGGTTCGAGCGCCACCGCCGTGCCATTGGCGTAGGTGACGATCGCGACCCGGTCCTGTTCGCGCAAGCCCTGTGCGAACAGGCGAAAGCCCTGCTTGAGCAGCGGCAGGCGGTCTTGCGGGGCCATCGAGCCGGACACGTCGACCAGCAGCACGACGTTCATCGGCGGCCGTTCGGCGCGCTGCAGATCGTAGCCGCGCACGGCCACGTGCAGCAGCTGGTTGTCCGCATTCCAGGGGCTGGGCATGATGGCCGTGGTCAGCGCGAATGGCTGGCTGGCCTTGTTCGGTGCGGCATAAGCGTAGGGGAAGTAGTTCACCATTTCCTCGACCCGCACGGCGGCCGGTGGCGGCATGCGGCCGGCGCTCAGCTGGCGCCGCACGTACGCATACGACGCGGTATCGACATCGCTGCTGAAGGTGGATACGGGTTGTTCTTCGACCAGCACCGCGCGGTTGGCCTGGGCGTCGGGGAAGCGCTCTGCGCCCGGTGCGTACTGTGGCATCGGGTAAGGCATCGTGGCCAGGCGACGCTGGAAGGTCGTCGGCGGCACGCCGGTGTAGCCTGAATACGAAGAGATCGCGCTGCCGGTCATCTCGACCCGCGTCGCGGGCGCCGGCGGCGGCGGTGGCGCTGCGGCGCTGTCCACTTGCAGCTGCTGCGGCGCGCTGCAAGCCACTAGCAGCAGGGTCGTTGCAAGGAGGGACAAGGCGGGCAGGGCGGCGGCGCGCGAGCATGGCATGGCGGGACCTCATGACGTGATTGTTGTCATAAGGTGCACCAGCCGCGCGCCGCCGGCAATCGCGCTTACATCCTGTAATGCCTATGCAAAAAGGGTATGCACAGCGGTTGCCGGCGTGTGGATTACTTCTGCTTGAGCGAGCGCTCGAACAGCTGATAGATCCGGCGGTACTGGTCGTACCAGGCTTCGGGCTGCACGTAGCCGTGGCGCTCGAGCGGGTAGCTCGCCATCTCCCAGTGGTCCTTCTTCATCTCGATCAGGCGCTGCGCCATGCGCACCGAGTCCTGATACAACACGTTATCGTCGATCATGCCGTGCGAGATCAGCAGGTGACCTTTCAGGTTCTGCGCGTACTCGATCGGCGACGATTTTTTATACGCTTCCGGGTCGATGTCCGGCGTGTTGAGGATGTTGGCCGTGTACTCGTGGTTGTAGCTGGTCCAGTCGGTCACGGGGCGCAGCGCGGCGCCGGCCTTGAACACGTCCGGTGCGCGCATCAGCGCCATGAAGGTCATGAAGCCGCCGTAGCTGCCGCCATACACGCCGATATTGTTGGCGTCGCCCTGCTGCTGGCCGACCAGGTACTTCACGCCGTCGAGGTAGTCGTCCAGTTCCGGATGGCCCATCTGGCGGTAGATCGCGGTGCGCCATTTGGCGCCGTAACCTTTCGAGGCGCGGTAATCCATGTCCAGCACGATGTACCCCTGCTGGACCAGCAGGTTGTGGAACATCTGCTCGCGGAAGTAGACCGGATAACGCTTGCTGACGTTCTGCAGGTAGCCGGCGCCGTGCACGAACATCACGACCGGATAGGTCTTGCCGGCTTCGAGCTGCGCAGGTCGATACAGCTTGGCGTGCACCGGATCGCCGCCGGCGCTCGATGGCACGGCCACGTATTGCGGCTCGATCCACTCGCGCGCCTTGAAGTCCGGCGTGCGGGTGTCGGTCAGTTTGGTGGCGGCGCCGCCCGAGACAGGCACGGTCGCGATCTGGACCGGCGTGTAGCTCGACGACCAGTGCACCAACAGCTTGTTCTGGTCCGGCGACAGGTTGAAGCGTTCGACGCCGTCGAGCTTCGTCACTTCGCGCACCGCGCCACCCTTGGCGCTCACGGCGCAGACTTCGTAGTCGCCTGGCGCTTCGTGGTTGCACAGCATGTAGGCGGTGCTGCCGTCTGCGCTCCAACGCACGTCGCTGGCTTCCCATTTGCCCGAGGTCAGCGCGCGTGGCGCGGCTGATCCCATGGTGTCCTGCGTGTACAGGTGCGAGTAGCCCGATTCTTCCGACAGGTACCACAGCGTGCGGTTGTCCGGCAGCCAGCCGAATTCGGCGTTGTCGTAATTGACCCAGGCGCCGTCGGTGA
>Ga0265797_10010044_pt1 | contig 12126 bp, 10 predicted proteins | sample P2T30metagenome_FD_192433 | JGI IMG/M metagenome (GOLD analysis project Ga0265797, IMG submission 192433) | Plant litter microbial communities from East Loma Ridge, Irvine, California - P2 T30 | ecosystem: Environmental > Terrestrial > Plant litter > Unclassified | place: USA: California... | reverse complement strand
TGCCGTGCTTCTCGAAGAGGACAGTGATCTCTTCCTCAGTCAGGCGCGGGTGGATACCAGTGACGAAGAGGTTGGAGCCCTCGTTGATATCGCCGGGCTCGCCGCCGCGGGATGCCTGGCGCTCACCGCGGTCGCGGTCGCCGCCGCCGTTCTGGCGCGGAGGAGGTACGTCACTGTAAGGTTGTCAGAACGTGTCGAGCTCACTTAGACGTCGGGTGTACGTACCGCTCGCCGCGGCCACTGTAAGAGTCGTCGCGAATGCGGGTGTCGCCATCGCGGTCAGCGCCCGGAGAGCGAGAGCGGGAGCGGTCACCGCCGCGCGGGTACTCTGCTTGAATGTTAGTAGCTGTTTGCCAGGAAGGGCGGCGCATCTTGGCTGAAGCCGTAGTGAGGATTGATGTTGAATTCACCCTCACTCGCGCGGCTCCAATGATCAGAGCTCGAAGTGTTGTATTCGACAAGATCGCCGTAAGAACGGATGCGACGGCCGCTGTAAGGCGTGTAGTCGTTGGTGTATGACATACCGTCATAGGTGCGCGGCTCGTTGTCGTAGGTGTCCATGTCGGCCATGATGGGCGGTGGGGATTAGGTGTGTGTGGTGGAAAGGAGAGAAAAGATACACGCGCTGCCGGCGAGTGTAATGGGTGTGCAAGGGTGGATGAAGGGAGTGGTATGAGTTGATGAGGGTGATGAGGACGAGGCTGAGCTTTGGTTCTCTGAAAGTTGCGGCGCGCGACCGTGCGGCGTTTGCAAGGAGGAAGGAGCGAGAGGGAGCTTCCGAGACACGCGCGCCGCGTCGCAACGAGGGCGATCGCTCATTGGCTCAAATGGAATAGCATGTGCATCGCAGCACTGACGTCTATTTGGCTTGTGAAAGTGCATGCGAGTGAGGACGACTTCAGTAGTACGCAAGTTCACAAAGTGAGTGAACATTGCCGAATATCAGTGCCATATTGTCAAGAGCCTGAATATTGCATGTGAAACACCACTTCTGATCAGAGAAGCTCATGTACGTGTGAATTACAAGAGTGAAGCTGTACGAAAGACGCCGGAACTGAAAGCAATATCCATCAGTAGAATTAGTACGATTTGAACTCCTGTACCATATCTCCCGGCACCAGTATGTATAATTTTACAATATCGTACATATCTTTCTGTTCATAATCAACTAATGTCCCTCTTCAACTCCTCACCGCGTATCATGCTCCACAAAGCTCCGTGATTGATGGCGCAAAGTGACCAGAGTTATTCAGACTGACCGCAATAGCCCCTGTTGACTCCACTGCTAAACAGGAGTACACACGGCTGCACCTCTGCAAGTATGCAGGGCTTGACTTCACTTTGCAGGCCCTTTTTACTGATGGGCAGCACTCTTCCGGCAACCTCTTCTTCAAATATCTCCTTCGAGTCTCTCCTCCGAGTCTCTCATTGCAGACGTCTTCCATATCATGTCTTCCAGCGACCGCAACGCAAGCAAGCAATGTCTTCAGCATGCTGCACCTATGCTCACATCATGAACCTTGGCCTTCCACCCTTGCCATCACTGCCCTTTTCGCTTCTCTCCTTAGCCACAGCATCTTGCTCCACAGCCTTCGCCGCCTCCCTCGCAACGACCTTAGCTTCCCTCTTCTTCTTGGCTTCCGCCAGCATGTCCGTCTTCTCAATCTCGTTCATCACATCTTCCCATTCCTTCTCCTGCTCCGGGTTGCCAGTACCCAGCAGCTTCTCGACATCCACATCCTCGCCGTCCTTCACACGTTTGAGCACATCGCGGAGAATAGCCAGCTTCGCTTCCGTCTTGCGGCTGAAGTTGAGCATTTCCCGTCTGAGCGCAAGGATGTTGATTGCATTCGAGCCGACCAGGATGCCGAGCACGATGAAGATAGTCGCAGGATTCCAGGCCTTAGACTTGGGTTGTGTAGGATCAGAAGCATTTTGACCGTCGCGCCGCAGAGCCTTGGGGACGAGAGAGCGCCATAATGAGGGGTTCGCGACTCGAGGCAGATGTGAGGTTCCACTTTGCTTGAAGCTAGATGTTGCAAAAGTCCTGCTTGGAGTGTTTTGTTGTCGCATGCATTGTGAGCAGATGCTCAGCGATTGCCTGAATGTCCTCAAAGACGTCATGTTGTATGTGATGGATGTCGCAGTCGCAATGCAATATTCACGAGCGGCGCGATCGAGACAAGGCTAGCAGGCTAGACTAGAGGATCGGGTGGCCGAAGCTTTTCGGCTCGGACACCCGGGCTGTTTATTTGTTGATTTCTGGGCTTCGACTTCGAGATGATAGGCCCATGCCCTTGCATATTCACGACGTGTATGCGACATGCTTGCATATATACACTTTCAATAGGCAAGGGGGATATCAGTGATGACTACACCGCAAGTGCAGTCTCAGGCTGTCAAGGCTGCCATTTCCGGTGGCAATGCGACAGCTTCGACGGTTACCACTCTTCAAAGCCTGCTCAGCTCAGAGGCGAAGCCAACGACCGTGAAAGTCGCCACCACTCAGCCAAAGAAGACAGCAACTGCAAAGAAAACAACTACCACGAAAACTGCTGGATCCAAGGCATCACAAAATGGAGATACAATCGGTGTTCATCAAGACAATGTTCGATCACTTGCGCCAAAAGAGCGCTACACCTTGGCCACCGAAATCGTAAACATCACTCTCAAAACTCTTACAGAGAGCCTCAAGTCTCGACCCAAACAACAGATCAGATCAGCAGCTATCGCGAATGAGCAAGGATCAGCTCCAGCAACACCACGAAAGCTTACCCGGACATCGTCTTCGACATCACGAGGCGCGTTACAACCACGATCTGGAAACTCAACGCCAACCTCGCACACGCCCAACGAATCAAAGACATCGTCTGGTAAACCCGCCAAGGATGCTGCCGCTCTACCCCAAGGACCTTCGCCACATACCGCTGCCACTGGCGAATGTTCTCGGCTTGCGTTCTCATTCCTCCGCTCTGCCAACACGAAGCAAGTTGGCGTGAAAGAGCTCCCGGCATTTCAACTGGAGAATGGCATGTTAGCGCTGGCTGGCAAGCTACTGGCTCATGGACTAGAGTCATCTGCAATCAAAGAACTACGCATTGTCAAAACAAGATTAGAAGCCTTTGGCAAGACTAAGTCGACAGGTCCTCCGGAGAAACAGACACTGGCAGGCCTGTTGCTGGTGAAGGCTGACGTTTCAAAACACCCTGCTACTTTGCCACTCATCATCACATGTCAGAATCTGGTTCTACGAGTGATAGCCTTAGCATCGAAGTCAGCAACGATCGAAGCGTGCGTGGAATACCTCGAACTGTCAGAACCTTTGAGTCCTGCGAACCTCATCAAACTACATGGAGATCAGTCGGGCGACAAGGAGAAAGCAGGCAGACTCCTTGAGGCCCTTTCCACCACCATATTAGGACTATGCCCGAGTTTGAGCTCAAAGGCGGACCAGATAGCGACCGAGCGCGAACACAGTCCCGCGCCAGAGGCTGTGCTACGATTGCAGGGTATTGGGCTTCAGATTCGCAAACAATGGTGGGAGCTAGTCAGGCACCAACCGGACCTCGAGAAGGAATTACTGGATCCAGCATCGAGATGCGTCAGTGCTTTTGTCAGACGGACGCGCAAACGACGAAGCGTACAGCAAATTTACACTTCGGCAAGCAAATTCGTTCTGGGTGTACTTTCTGACATCGAATCAGCCGACTCCAAGGCATTGATTTCGATAGGCCGCACGCTGACTTCTCTGGCCGAGGAATCAGGGCAGAGCGAAGAAGCGAAGAAGTGGTCAGCAGCATTGGACAAGCAGAGTCAAACTCTGGATGCAAACCATGCCCAACGAATTTCAGCAACGACCAGGCGACTATTGACGAGGGACACGGAGTCAGCTTCTGCGGCGCTGCCTGAACTGATCAGTAGCCTGAAGGAAACAATTTCCGGAAGCCCGTCGGACTATGAATGTCTTCTCACCGACTTTTCAAGGCTACTGGTCAAGTTACCCAGTGGATGCGGGAGCGATGATGATCTCCAAAATCTCGGGTCACTGGCTGCTGCGTTCGCGCTACGATTTGTGCGCTCATACCCGGGCAAGGGACTGTCAGCGACTCAGACAATCATCACACAAGCACTCCGACAAATCACATCTTCTGACGCCGCAATCACCTGGATCAGTCACGAAGCCATCCAAGTCTTGTTAGACAGCGGGTCGTTGCAGAACGTCGCACAAGAAGTCACATCAAACCCTTCCCACGATTTCTGGTCTTCTTCTGCAGCTGCCATCACAATCGGTCGAGCATTGCGATTACTGATAGTGCGCGTGATAAAGTCCAGCTCGGGATCCAAGTCCGACCTATTCTTTGACGATGGAAAACTTGGACGTCTCGAACGAGGCGCTGTTCTCAAGTGGCAACTCAGCGTCACAGTTGAATATGCCGCGAAGAGCAGGTACCATGCTGTAACACGAGTCTTAATACCAGAACTACTTGCAAAGCTGGATGAAGTGTACCCGGCTACGGAACATCCGCTACGACGCGCAAATTTGACCGTGCGAGTGCTTCGACTCCACGAAGAACTACCGAGTATCGTAACACAGCAAGTTGTGGAGAGCTGGCAGGACACTCAGCTCGACGCAGAAACACTGCTGCAGGACCATGGACTCCAGCGTTATGCGGATGACATCTCTCTGGCTCTGAAACTGGCCAAGGTATTCCATGCTGGCCACCCTTCGACTCAGAACCTCACTCCTTTGCTTTCGAATTGGCAAAAATTGCTCGATGACGTGACAAGCCCATCTACGCTCAGAGACCGCATCTTCGATCCTACCGCGCTCAGACTCTCACTGTATTCTCTCGCAACTTTCTTTGGTGCTTTCGGGGAAGACAAATATCGCTTGTCAACACTAGCGATGATCGCCAAGCTGGATGCCGCTCAAGAAGACAACTTAGCGGAGCTGGTGGATACATCTGTTCAACAAGCCCGGCAATGGCTATCCGTCGGCTGCTCAGAGAAGGCGGGTGTACTATTCGCACACACCGAGAAGCATCTATCATCAAGTGAAGTTCCTGTATTGACCAAGATACTCTGGCACCTTGCGTATGCAGAGTACCTGCTGGCAATCGATAATCTGGACAAGTGCAGAATTTCACTTGAAGCTGCCCAGGCGCTTCGTCAAGAGCTGTCACCCAAGGAGATCTCGAGAGACCAACGTGCTTCCTTCGAGAGAGTGCATGGCGAGGGCTGGCTACTACAGTCGAAGTACGACCTGGCAGTCGGTGCACCGCACAATGCTCTTGCGGCCGCAAAGCATGCGATGAAGCTTGTTAACAGTACCTGGAGCCGACTTGCAAAGGGCGAATCGAACACGGCAGCGAAAGCAGAGGACGACGTGACAGGCGCATCAGAAACAGCAGTTACTGATCTCACCACTGGCGTAAGCAAGCTCCAACTCCAGCCCAAGAACAAAGACGTTCAAAAGGAAGCGGCAAGTAAGGAATACAAGGGAGCTGCGTTTTGGCCGCTGGTCCCGTTACTGTGCAGAACGTTGATGCATCTTTGCGATCTGTATGCTCGCCATGGACTCTTCTCGGAGGCAAACTACTACAGCGAAAAAGCTGTCGAGATAGCAGAGTCCGTGGGCCCGTCTGTTCTTACGTCTCGTGCAAGGAGCCACCGTGCATTGCTCTTGTCTTCCGCAGGAAAGATGGAGGATGCAGAACTTTGCTTGGTCGCTTCCGAAAACGCAGACCTTTCGGGTTCATCTGTAGCTACTATCGAGCGGCTACAAGCACAGGCTGTGCTTCGTGCCAAAGATGGAGCACTTGATGAAGCAGCTAAATTCTACGACGAAGCTGCTCAATTGGTGTCTGACATGCAGACTGAAGAATGGATGTTGAGATCTAGTCGATTCAACGATCTCGAGAGCGACAAAGCTTCAGTGGTGAAACCTGTCAAACCAGCCCCAGCGTCGAATGCAAGATCTGCTCGGTCTACGTCTAGGGTACGAAAGACTGCAGATAAATCTGCGGCGGCGGCTGCAACCAAAACGTCTTCTCGCTCTACGAAGAGTACAACCGTGGATACGACGTCCTACATTCTGCAAAAGCTAGGTGCTCAGATATTACTTCAGCAAGCATTACTGGGCGTGGATTCCAGCAGCACAAAGGAAGCAGTGCTTTTAGCTCTTGCTCCTCTGCAATCAACAGTAACCGGCACACTGCAGCAACGACAAATTCAGTATCGCCAATTGTTGGAAAAGGCAACGGCAATCCTGCAGACAGACATTGCATACAACATCCTATTGGACTCTACACTCTCAATTCCAGCATTACTTCGACCGACTACCACGGACGGAGCCACACGGTCGGCGTCCCCGGTCAAGAAGTCCTCTTCCACAAAAGCCAGTACAAGGACAGGCCAGCGAAAGACAGCCGCAAAAGCTGATTTCAAGACCGTACTTCAGGAAGCGCGCGGAAGTCTGCTAGCAGGCCACACTTCGGTCTCCCAGCACTGTACCTCAGCTGAGGTATATATTGAAGGAGGCTACCTCCTCGACGCATCCGTCTTCTGCGCATCCGTCGACGCAACAGCTACTGGTGCAGGCCTAAACTCTGTCCAGACTGGAATGACCCTGGACTTCCCACGCATCAACGCCCTGAAGCTTGAAAAGAGCGCAGCCCTCGTAGACGCAAACCACGAGCTCAAAGCGACACCTTTCGAATGGCCATCCATGGTCGCGGAGCCTAACGACCCTCAACTCAGTGCCGCCGAGTTCCAAGAGGAGTACATCAACACGATCCCTAAGCCATGGACTGCCGTGTCCCTCGCTCTGGACGAGTCATGTACTTCCCTATACGTCGCGCGGTACCGAGCTGATCAGACGCCTTTCATCGTGCGCCTGCCATTCTCCCGCCACCAAGACGAGGAGCTCGGTGACGAGACATTCGACTACGTCGCAGGAAAGGAGGAGTTGCAAGAGATCATCCAGCTCTCCAACACCAGCTGCCACAATAACGGTGACTTATCTGCCAAAGGTGCGAAGAGCAAGTGGTGGAATGAGCGCGAAGCACTCGACCGGAGACTCCAGGAATTGCTCATCAACATGGAAGACATGTGGTTCGGCGGCTTCAAGGGAGTATTTTCGCCTCGCGCCAGACAAGCTGAGCTTTTAGCTCGCTTCCGTGCCTCTTTCGAGGCATCTCTGGATCGACACCTGCCTTCTCGTCAGGTAATGAAAGGCCGTGTCGAGAAGCTGGCCCTGGACCACAACGTGCTTGAGCTGTTTGTGAACTTAGGCAGTGACAACGGAGGTACCGTCGACCTGGACGAATCAATTTCAGATCTTCTATATTTCGTGGTGGACATGCTACAATTCAACGGCGAACGCAACGCTTACGATGAGATCGACTTCGACGAAATGACAGTTGAGGTGCTTGATGCATTGAGGTCGTACCACGAAGCTATGGAGACTGATAGGAATGACGGACAACATATTGTTCTCGTCCTGGACAAGCGCTTGCAAGCGTTCCCCTGGGAGAACCTGCCATGTCTTGAACAGATCAGCGTAAGCAGAGTCGGCAGCATGCTATCCTTGCGTGATTGCATAGCTGCCATGCACACCCAATGTGGCGCAGACGGCCGTCACACCGTATCACGCAAATCCGGCGCCTTTATCCTAAACCCGTCCTCGGACCTCACGAGCACCCAATCTACCTTGGAACCTGCTCTGTCGAAAGCGGCTACCCTGGATGGCGCCAATTGGTCATCCATTGTGAACCGTGCGCCATCCGAGGAAGACTTCAGGTCTACCCTCGAAAGCTCGGCGTTGACGCTGTACTTTGGACACGGCGCTGGCTCGCAATACATCCGACCTAGAACTATCAAGAAGCTTGAGAGGTGCAGCGAGGTCGTTTGGCTGATGGGCTGTTCTTCAGGCGCGGTCACTGAGTACGGCGAGCTCGAACCGCAGGCAGTGCCTCTTGCTTATCTGAACGCAGGCATGAAGAAAGCGCCTGCTTCGTCAATAGAAGATGAGCCGTCGCAGAGTAGAAAGTGCCTGTCTATCGTTGCAACTCTTTGGGATGTCACCGACAAAGACATCGATCGCTTCTCGCTCACCATCGGCGAGGAATGGGGCCTGTGGCCATCAGTAGCGGAGCCTGCCAAAGTCCCGTCGAAGACACCGAAGAAACGTGAGAGACTCGTTGCGCTTTCTACACCACCGAGGGCGCCCAAGACACCCAAAACACCAAGAGTCGTCAAAACGCCAGCCGCTGCGAAGACTCCAGCAAGAAGTCGCAGTCGATCTGCAGCAGGTCCGCATGTCCCGACTAGCTTGGCTGGTGCGGTAGCAAAGAGCAGAGATGCCTGCTATCTGCGATATTTGAACGGTGCAGCGCCTGTGGTGTACGGCGTGCCCGTGTATCTAGGCGACTGAGGAGGATAGCCATTGTTTTCGTTTGTAGCGTTCCAGCGTAGCCTCCACGGTAGTCCATGACATTCAACGCATCTTCCAGTTATCGCAATCTCCCTCTCGTATCACTTAAGTCGCGATTCCTCATCCCTCAACCTCGATCTTCGTGATGTACTTTCCCGGCACGACAACCAGTCCCACGAATCGCTTCTTCATGTCGACCTTTACATTCCCGCTCTTGCCAGCTTTCTCGTGTCGCTCAGCTGCGAGTTTAATGTCTGCCGCAGAGGGTTGGCGGTACTCGTGTGTCATGGAGAGGATAATGTTGCGCTCTGGATCGGTGCATTTCATCTGCCCCGCGAAAATGCGGCCATCGGTGGTGTGTAGGTGGAGGGTGCGGTTCAGAAAAGTTGATAGGTAGGAGGATGCGGTCGCGGAGGCGCTTGAGGTGGTTGTGGTAGGTGGATCCATGGTTGTTGTGTGTTTAGTGGCTGGGTCGCGTGTCGTATGTAGTCAATTATTGAAATCGAGTTTCAAGGTTGATGGTTGCGCTGAAGTGCGGGGGACTTCTGCTTCTGCTGCAACGGAACCGCCACTTCATAGACACTTGCATTGTACAATTGTGATATTCACACACTCTTCATGACCTTCCTAATTCGTTTCACTATTTTCTTCGTCTTCAGACGAAATGCGGTATAATATCAGTAACATTGTACCTCAAGTGAAAATCATCTCAGGTTATGAACAACCGCACGCTGACGAAAACGAAGTGAAATGACAAGTATGTTAAGATCGGGGTATATTAGATGTACTTCGTTACTAACAAAAAAAAGTCTAGGCGAGATGCGCTTCGAAAAACGCTGTGTAGTCGTGCAATTGTGCACATCTGTAGTGCGTTGGCAATGGGTGCCATTTGTACGTCGTCTCAGTGGGCGTGGTGGTTGAATAGCTCATCTGCGGGCGTGCTGAGGGCCTTGAGTGGCCTCGAGATGCTAATAAGAAGCGCTCCCGCGTGGGCCATTAATAGACACCGTCAAGCATTGCGATCTAGCAATGCGGAACAGCTGGCGCGTGTTGTATGTTGGTTTGCCCGTCCTCAACGGACAGGTAGGGCTCGGTCTCTGCCACGTCGGCCGTGCTTGCAACAAGATACCATCAACATTGAAGACACTCAATGAGCTGGACCTTCGGAAAGAGATGGAGTGCAAGCAGTAATATTTCACAATGGGTCATCCTGAACCACTGCACTGCACCCTTTGCCTCCAATGTAGTCAAGCGCTCCCTTTTCGTCAACGAAGACATAAGGATATTTCGGGTTGGTAGTCAGATCCCATTCCAGAACTTTGGACGGATCGATTATTACAACTGTACGACCCTCGGATAGTAGTCGGTTGACATCCTCGTGGACAATTCTTCGAGCGATGGAGCTCAGAGAGTAGGCGTCCCGGAAAGAGAAGACGACAGCGCATGCATCCATGTGCTGGCCAGAACCAGGATCATTGGCATCTGGCTCACCGAGCTCACGTGCAATAGCTCGCGTGAGGCGCTCTGATCCCGCGAAACGCACTGCACCACGCAGCTTGAATACAACGACGTCCTTCTGGCAGTGCTTGTGGTGGGGCTCGTGTTCGCCTGCAACTATCCGGGCGACCGAGGTTTGGACTGTGGCCCTGGCGATTTGGCTGATGTCCATCATGTGAAGGCCCATGTCGCGTGAGAGCTTCTCACAGATCACCACGCCACGAACACTGTTACCGCGTTCGTCGAGTTTGGGGGAGAATGCGGCGATTCCGACTTGACCGGGCATTGCACCCATGATACCACCAGCAACACCACTCTTGGCAGGGAAACCAACGGTCGTCACCCAATCGCCGGCTGCATCGTACATACCGCAGGTAGTCATGACGGAGAGTACCTGGCGAACACTCAACTGAGGAATAATCTCTTCTCCGGTGATTGGGTGTACGCCCGCGTTGCAGAGTGTAGCAGCCATGATTGCGAGGTCCTTGACGTTGACGTTGATGGCACACTGGCGGATGTAGCCTTTGACAATCTCCTGTGGGTCGTCGTGAATCATACCAGCAGCTTTGAGCATGTAGCCAATGGCCATGTTGCGGTCGGCGTCTCTAAGTTCAGACTCGTAGACCTCTTCGTCGACGTGCAATTGTCGTCCAGCTAGCTTCGACAAGGCCTGCAAGATGCGGTCTGTCCTCTCCTGGACAGTAGCACCAGGGCGACCGACGAGAGAGTGGGCTGTGATTGCGCCAGCGTTGATCATAGGGTTCATAGGCCGATTGGTCTTCTTATCAAGTGACAGTTGGTTGAACCTGTCACCTGAAGGTTCTACACCGATCTTCTCCAGCACCCTTGGAAGACCAGCATCCTCAATCGCAAGGGCATAGACGAATGCTTTAGAGATTGACTAATTAACGATCAGCCTGTGTAAATCGAAGAGTGCCTTCTCTCAGTGGTCGAATGCGTCCGAGACGGTACATGACTCACCTGGATGGAGAATTCAACTTCGTCGTCGCCTGCGGAGTAGACCTTGCCATCGACCATGGCAAGAGCTACTGCCATCTTGGAGGTGTCTGCCTTCGCCAGCGTCTCGATGTAGCCTGCCGGGGCGCCATCCTCATTGGCGCGCGCATTGTCGAGCACGACTTTGAGATAGTCGGGAATGGGCGACTTCATGGCTGCAGTGTATGGACGCGATCGCGTGCCGTGTAACGAAGTACGACAATCGGATTTGAGTTAGGTTTAGCAATCTGGTATCACTGTACTGCTGTTGATCCCGTCCACAACCAGATTTTCTCGACGCTCCTAAACATTTTTGCCAAGCAGCATCTCTGCTGAGAGAATGACGGAGGACGGTCAACGAGATGCATCCACTAACGGCTCGACGCGTCGAACTATGGCTGCCCAATTTTGCTCCCAAGGAATGAACCTACCTAGGTACGTAACGAGAATCGCGAAAGCGTGCTGGCGCAATTTTCAGCACGGCCTACCAGGCGTGCACGTGCTTATTACCAGTTTGGCGGGCTCGATTAATGTCATGTGATCAATGACGTGAGATCGTTGTGGTCCGCTACCGCTTTCGCTTGCCTGGTAGTCGGGCTTGGTCGGGTTCCCTTCCGAGATCGAAGACAAGGGGCGAGGTTGCTTGCATCTACAATCCTCGCATGTGAATCTGCGTATAGCTTCAGTCATTCCGTCGACCGTATCTCAGTGGCAAGTGTAGTTGGGTTTGAGTTGGAATGTAATGGTAACAAAATACTAGATCCTGAAATAGAAGTTAAGTTGAAGTAGTGCCTCAAGTGGTAAATGTGTTATCTTTGAACAGGAATCTAACGATACTAGCATACTATATACTGAGAAAGAGGCTTAGCTACAGTCGTGTCCCAGTGGCACAACGCCATCTCAGAAACTGACACTGAGGGTATTGGCGTACTAGATATTGAGGAACGAGCTAAGCTTCAGCGGTATCTTCATCAATTCTGCCGCGAGCATGCCTCATATGCACAACATCACCGTTGCGAGCTCAGCGAGCGGCGATGGCCACGCTACCACAACTGGATTCGGCATGGGGAATTGGTATTCCTATTCCATCTTCAACACATATAGAAAGCAAGCAGCACAAGCTGGCTTTGGTTGTCCAGATTCAAGCCACATAGGGCTACGGCACGGCTCATGCGCATCACCAGATTCTAATCTGGACT
>Ga0265797_10010043_pt1 | contig 12126 bp, 8 predicted proteins | sample P2T30metagenome_FD_192433 | JGI IMG/M metagenome (GOLD analysis project Ga0265797, IMG submission 192433) | Plant litter microbial communities from East Loma Ridge, Irvine, California - P2 T30 | ecosystem: Environmental > Terrestrial > Plant litter > Unclassified | place: USA: California... | reverse complement strand
GCATACTTGGGTTCCCGCCTTCGCGGGAACGACGATTTTGGGGGCGCGGGTTGATGATCGGTGCAGAGCGACGCACGCCAATTATGTGAGCAATTGTTTCGAGTGCGCCGTGCGAACGTTATCAAGACAATAATAGCTTCACCGATCATATCAATACGGAGAGAGGCCCACCATGAACAAGTCCAAAACCATCCTTGCCGTCCTGCTGGCAGCCACCGCCTTCGGCGCCACTGCCCAGACCACCGGCGCCGCCCAGGGCCAGCCGACCAGCGGCGCGACCTATCGGCCATCGCTGGACGGACAGCAGACCTCGACTCCGGCCCCGACCATCGACATGCGCCCGATGACCCAGGAAGAGAAGGCCACCGGACGCCAGGAACCATCGCGCCTGAAGGACATCGACCCGGCCACCCATCCGCAGCCGCAGAACGTGCGTCCGCAGCCGGCCCCGATCCCGCGTCCGCAGCAAGACGGCACGGCCGTCCCGCCGACCGCACGCATCACGCCACCGGCACCCGTCGCGGCCCCGGTCGGCCCGACCTCGCGTCCGGTCGCCGGCTGCGTCGGCGCCACCTGCACCGATACCAGCGGCGCCACTTCCGCCGGCCAGGTCGGCAACGCCAGCGTCAACAGCGAAGGCCGGCTGTGCAACCGCACCGGCAACTCGATGCAGTGCTTCTGAGCTGATGCAGTGCAGTTCCGCTTGAAAGTTCGCTACAATGCTGGTTGACGTTAACGTAAACGTTAAACATGCGGCATCCAGAACTTTTATAAGGGACACACCATGCAAATCCAGAACAACGTCTTCATCGTCACCGGCGGCGCCTCGGGCCTGGGCGCGGCCAGCGCGCGCATGCTGCATGAGGGCGGCGCCAAAGTCGTGATCGCCGACGTGCAGGAAGAAGCGGGCAAGGCGCTGGCAGCCGAGATCAAAGGCCAGTTCGTCAAGTGCGACGTCACCCAGGAAGCCGATGGCAAGGCGGTCGTGGAAGCGGCAGTGGCGCTGGGCACCTTGCGCGGCCTGATCAACTGCGCCGGCGTGGCGCCGGCCGTCAAGACCGTCGGCAAGGATGGCCCACACCCGCTGGACGTGTTCCAGCGCGCCGTCAACATCAACCTGGTCGGCACCTTCAATATGGCGCGCCTGGCGGCCGAGGCCATGGGCCAGACGCCCGAGTCCGAATACGGTGAGCGCGGCGTCATCATCAACACCGCCTCGGTCGCGGCCTTCGACGGCCAGATGGGGCAAGCTGCTTATGGCTCGTCGAAAGCGGCGGTGGCCGGCATGACCCTGCCGATGGCGCGCGACCTGGCCCGCAACGGCATCCGCGTGATGACCATCGCCCCGGGCATCTTCGAGACCCCGATGCTGATGAATATGCCGCAGGAAGTGCGCGATTCGCTGGGCAAGATGGTGCCGTTCCCACCGCGCCTCGGCCTGCCGAAAGAGTATGCCCACCTGGCCAAGGCCATCATCGAGAACGTGATGCTCAACGGTGAAACGATCCGCCTCGACGGCGCGATCCGCATGCAGCCGAAGTAATCATTCTCTTGTCCTGAAAGCAAGCTCGCGTGACATGAGGTAGCATGTCTGCGATGTCGGGCGCGTTGCCGCGGTCATGCGGCGCGCGCCCGTTTGCTTTTGGGAGAATCATTTGAAACAGCTCAGTACCTTCGCACTCGGCCTGGCCCTGGCCGGCGCCGTCAACCTGCCTGCCGGCGCCCAGGATTCACTGCAGGCCGCGCCCGAAGCGGCCACCGGCTTCCAGGAAAAAACCGGCTGGCCGGCCCAGAAATACATGGTGGCCGCGGCCAATCCGCTGGCGGTCGATGCCGGCTACCAGATCCTGCGTCGCGGCGGCAGCGCGATCGACGCGGCGATTGCCACCCAACTGGTGCTGACCCTGGTCGAGCCGCAATCATCGGGCATCGGCGGCGGCGCCTTCATGGTCCATTACGACGGCAAGCAGACGCAGGCCTTCGACGGCCGCGAAACCGCGCCGAGTAAAGCCGACGAGCACCTGTTCGAACGCCCGGACGGCACGCCGCTGTCGCGCACCGAGGGTGTGGTAGGCGGCCGTTCGGTCGGCGCGCCGGGCGTGCTGCGCATGCTCGAACTGGCCCATCGCGAGCACGGCAAGCTGCCGTGGAAAACGCTGTTCCAGCCGGCGATTGCCCTGTCCGAGAAGGGCTTCGCGGTCAGTCCGCGCATGCACAAGATGCTGGCCGGCGAGACCCACTTGCGCAAGGACCCGGTAGCGATTGCCTACTTCTATGACAAGAACGGCCAGGCCTGGCCGGTCGGTCACATCCTGAAAAACCCGGCGCTGGCGAAAACGCTGCGCGAGATCGCCGACGGCGGCGCCGACGTGTTCTATACCGGCCGCATCGCGCGCGACATCGCCGATAAAGTCGCGCGCCATCCGACCAACCCGGGCCTGCTGACGGCGAAGGACATCGCCGACTATCGGCCCAAGGTGCGCACGCCCGTGTGCAGCGATTATCGCCAGTACACCGTGTGCGGCATGCCGCCGCCGTCGTCGGGCGGGATCGCCGTGGCCCAGATGCTGGGCATGTTCGAGAACTTCGACATGAAGGCGCTGGCGCCAAAGGACGGCGTGCCCGGCGCGCAAGCCGTGCACCTGTTCTCCGAAGTAGGGCGCCTGGCCTACGCCGACCGCAACCGCTACGCCGCCGACAGCGACTTTGTGCCGCTGCCCGGACGCGGCATCCCGAGCCTGATCGACAAGGGCTACCTGAAACAGCGCGCGGCCCTGGTCGGCGCCAACTCCATGGGCGAGGCCAGGGCAGGCACGCCGCCGGGCATGGAAGTCGCCTGGGGCACGGACAATGCGATCGAGACGCCATCGACCTCGCACCTGTCGGTGGTCGACGCCGACGGCCGTGGCCTGGCGATGACGACCACCATCGAAGACGCCTTCGGTTCGCGCCAGATGGTCGACGGCTTCATGCTCAATAACCAGCTGACCGATTTTTCGTTCAGCGCACGCGACGCCGACGGCCCGGTGGCGAATCGGGTCGAGGCCAATAAACGGCCGCGCAGCGCCATGTCGCCCACCATCGTATTCGAAAAAGAAAGCGGCAAGCTGGTGCTGACCGTCGGTTCGCCTGGCGGCCCGGCCATCATCAATTATGTGGCCAAGGTGCTGGTCGGCACCCTGGACTGGGGCCTGAACGTGCAGCAGGCGATCGCGCTGCCCAATTTCGGCAGCCGCAACGGCCCAACCGAGCTTGAACGCGGACGCTTCCCGCAAGCCACGCAGGACCTGCTGCGCTCGCGCGGCCATGCGATCCGGGTCAGCGAGCAAACCTCGGGCCTGCACGGCATCGAGCGCATCGGCGTGCACGGCGTGCCGATGTGGTTCGGCGGCGCCGATCCACGGCGCGAGGGCATCGCCAAAGGTGACTGAGAATGGGGCAGGGAAGCGACAAATCATGACAATTTATCGCCATCCCCGCCCCATATTTGCCTCAAGACAAGCAGAGTTTGCTAACCTGTCGCGGTGGACAGCAAACAGAAAACCGGATTGATCCTGACGGGGGGAGGAGCGCGCGCCGCCTACCAGGCCGGGGTCCTGCACGCGATCTCGCGCATCCTGCAGGAAGCCGGGCGTCCGCCTGCCTGGTGTCCTTTCGATATCATCTGCGGCACCTCGGCCGGCTCGCTGAACGCGACTGCGCTGGCTTGCCGCGCCGACAACTTCGCCAGCGGCGTGCGCGGCCTGCTGGCGGTGTGGGAAAACATCGTTACCCATACCGTCTACCGCGCCGACTCGCTGGCGGTGCTGCGCTCGGGCGCGCGCTGGCTGTCGCTGCTGTCGTTCGGCTGGCTGCTGCGCAAGTGGCGCGCGGCGCCACCCCATTCGCTGCTTGACAATACCCCGCTGGCCGGCCTGCTGCACCGCGCGCTCGACCTGCCGCGCCTGGACGCCAACCTGGAAAGCGGCAAATTGCATGCGCTGGCCGTCACCGCGTCCTCGTACAGCAGCGGCCATCACCTGACCTTTTACCAGAGCGCGGCGCGGGTCGAGCCCTGGGTGCGCCACCAGCGCATGGCGCTGCCGACCCAGATCGGGGTCGAGCACCTGCTGGCCTCGAGCGCGATCCCCTTCGTGTTCCCGGCGGTGCCGCTGTACCTGGCAGGCCACCGCGAGTTTTGCGGCGACGGCTCGATGCGCCAGTCGGCCCCGATCGCGCCCGCGATCCACCTCGGCGCCACCCGGGTGCTGGTGGTCGGCGCCGGCCGCCTGAGCGGGCCGGCCTCGCTCACGCCGGCGCAGAGCGGCTATCCGAGCCTGGCGCAGGTGGCCGGCCATGCGCTGTCCTCGATCTTCCTCGACAGCCTGGCGGCCGACGTCGAGCGCCTGCAACGGGTGAATCACACGCTCGCACGCATTCCCGAAAAAGCGCGCGCCGACATGCCGCTGCGCCGGGTCGAACTGCTTACCATCGCGCCGTCCGAACAGCTGGACGATATCGCAGCGCGCCACACGGCCAGCCTGCCGGCGCCGGTGCGCACCCTGCTCGGGACCCTGGGCGCGCTCGAGTCGCGCGGCGCGGCGCTGGCCTCCTACCTGCTGTTCGAGGCCAGCTACACGCGTGAACTGATCCGCCTGGGCGAACACGATACCCTGGCGCGGCGCGACGACGTGCTGGCCTTCTTCGCCCCATGAACATGCTGCGCCTGTTCTGCATGCTGATTGCGCTGCTCGCTGGCCTGGCTCCAGCCGCGCTGGCGAAAGCGCCCGAGCCGACGCTGCGCTTCGAGCACCTGTCGGTGCAGCAGGGCCTGGCCCAGGAATCGATCCTGGCCATGGTCCAGGACCGCGACGGCTTCATGTGGTTCGGCACCCAGTCCGGCCTGTCGCGCTACGACGGCTACCGCTTCGTGAACTACCGCAGCGAGATCGGCAACCCGCGCAGCCTGGCCAGTAACTGGGTGCGGGTACTGCACCTGGACCGCCACGGCCGCATGTGGCTGGGCACCGATGGCGGCCTGAATCGCTACGACCCGGCAACCCGCAGTTTCACACTGTACGCGCCGCACGAGCCGACGCGGCGCGGCAGCGGCAACCGCCAGATCAAGACCATGGTTGGCGACGGCGCCGACGGCCTGTGGATCGGCACCGCCGACGGCCTGCAGCACTTCGACATCGAGACCGGCAAGTTCACGGTCTGGCACCATGTACCGAACGACGTGCGGACCCTGCGCGACGACGGCATCGGGGCGCTGGCGCTCGATGCCGACGGCCGCCTGTGGATCGGCAGCGTGGCCGGCCTGGACAGCCTGGCCCCGGACCGCAAGACCATCGAGCACCATCCGACCTCGCTCGATTCGCGATCGCGGCCGGTGCACGCGCTGCTGGTCGACACCGAGCAGCGATTGTGGGTTGGCCGCTTCGGCGGGCTGGAACGGCGCGCGTTGCGCGGGCCTGACGCCGGCAGCGTGCGCCGTTTCGCACCTGGCGACGGCATCGGCGACATCTGGATCACCACCTTGTACCAGGATGCCGACGGCACGCTGTGGGTCGGCTCGCACGACGACGGCCTGCTGCGCTGGCGCGCCCAGGGCGACCGCTTCGACGCCTTCCGCAATGTGGTGAGCGACCGCCACAGCCTGGTGGACAACTATGTCTCGTCGCTGTACCGCGACCAGGTCGGCACCTTCTGGGCCGGCACCTGGTATGGCGGGGTGTCGCGGGTGGACCTCGACAGCGGCGGCTTTGCGCGCCTGAATGCGCGCCCCGGCGTGGACGATTCGCTGGCCGACAGCAAGGTGCGCGCGCTGCTGCAGGACGGCGAGCGGCTGTGGGTCGGCTCGGCCACCGCCTTGCATCATTATGATCCGCTGAGCGGCAAGGCCGAGGTGTTCCGGCACCGCAAGGACAACCCCAACAGCCTGATCGACGTGCCGGCCGCCGCCATCGTGCGCGACCGCAGCGGCCTGTTGTGGATCGGCAGCCGTTCCGGCATCACCTCGTTCGATCCGACCACGCGCAAGTTTACGCGCCAGGTGCTGCCGGGCGATGCCGACGCCAACAATGTGCGCTCGATGCTGGTCGACCGCGCCGGCATCCTCTGGATCACGACCCGCGGCGGCATGCACCGGCTCGACCCGGCCACGCGCGCGGTGACCGGCTACCGCCACGATCCCGCCAAATTCACCAGCCTGTCGGACGATATCGCGCGGCCGATGCTGGAAGACAGCCGTGGCCGCTTCTGGGTCGGCACCTTCGCCGGCCTCGACCTGCTGGATCGCGCCAGCGGCCGCTTCCGCCATTTCAGGCACGATCCGTACGACCCCAACAGCATCAGCCACGACGAGGTGCACCACCTGATGGAGGACAGCCGCGGCGATGTCTGGATCGGCACCGCGGTCGGCCTGAACCGGATGGTGACCGGCGCCGACGGCGCGCTCGCCTTCACCCGCTATACCACGCGCGACGGCCTGGTCGACGACTCGGTGGCCGCCATCGTGGAAGACCAGGATGGCCGCATCTGGGCCAGCACCTCGAGCGGGATCTCGAGCTTCGACCCGGCCAGCGGCAGGTGGCGCAGCTACACCGCGGCCGACGGCATTACCGAGGGCGCCTTCTTCGACGCCTCGGTGTTGAAGACGAGCGACGGCACCCTGTATTTCGGCGGCTTCAACGGCATCACCGCGTTCGACCCGCGTGCGATCCGCGACAACAGCATCGCGCCGCGTCCCGTGATCACCGGGCTGCAGATCTACAACCGCCCGCTCGAGCAGGCCTACCCCGGCCTGCTGCCGGGACCGATCGAGAACGCCAGCGCCGTGACCCTGCCGGCCGACGCCGCCGTGATCACCCTCGAATTCGCGGCGCTGCACTTCGCCGCGCCGGAGCGCAACAAGTTCGCCTACCGCCTGGACGGCTTCGACCAGGGCTGGGTCAATGCCGGCGCCGAGCAGCGCTTCGCCACCTATACCAACCTCGATCCGGGCACCTATGTGTTCCGGGTGCGCGCCGCCAACAAGGACGATGTGTGGAGCGAGGACGTGGCGGCGCTGGCGCTGACCGTCGAGCCGCCGCCCTGGGGTACGCCGTGGGCCCGGATCGGCATGATCGTGCTGGGCTGCGGCGCGGTGTATGCCGGCCTGCGCATGCGCCTGTCCGGCCTTCGGCGCCAGAAGGAGCGGCTGGAACATCAGGTGAGCGCGCGCACCGAGCAGGTCGAGCAGCAGAACCGCATGCTCGAGCAGCAGACCCAGGAACTGCGCGAACAGGAGCGGCGCGGACGCCATCAAAGCAACGAGCTGGCGCGCGCCTACCGCGCGCTGCAGGAGAACGAGGACGTGCTGCGCCAGGCCAAGGAGCGCGCCGAGGACGCGACGCGCCAGAAGTCCGAGTTCCTGGCCAATATGAGCCACGAGATGCGCACCCCGCTGGCCGGCGTGATCGGCATGCTCGGCTTCGCGCTGCGCGACCTGGCGCTCAGGGACAACACGCGCGAGCAGATCCTGCGCGGCCAGGCCAACGCCGAGGCGCTGCTGGCGATCATCAACGACCTGCTCGATTTTTCCAAGATCGAGGCCGGCAAGTTGACCGTGGAACGGATCGACTTCGACCTGCACGAGAAGATGCGCAGCGTGGCCAGCCTGTTCCAGGAGCAGGCGGCGGCCCACAGCCTGGACTTCAAGGTCGAGGTGGACGATGACGTGCCGCGCTACCTGGTGGGCGACCCGACCCGGGTGCGCCAGGTGCTGGTCAACCTGATCGGCAATGCCTTCAAATTCACCAGGTCGGGCAGCGTCACGGTGCGGGTCGAGTGCCGCCCGGACGACCAGGACCGCCCGCCCGGCATGCACATGATCCGCTTCACGGTGCGTGACACCGGCATCGGGATCCCGGCCGCCGCGTTGCCGCGCCTGTTCCAGAAATTCGAGCAGGCCGACAGCACCACCACCCGCCGCTACGGCGGCACCGGCCTGGGGCTGGCGATCTGCCGCCAGCTGGTGGAGCTCATGAAAGGCAGCATTGGCGTCAACAGCGAGGAGGGCAAGGGCAGCGTGTTCAGCATGCTGCTGCCTTTGCCGGACGGCGCCCCGCCGGCCCGGGTGGAACTGGCGCCGCGCGCGCCGCACACGCACCGCCTCAGGATTTTGTGCGCCGAGGATTTCCCGACCAACCAGATCATCGCGCGCCTGATGGTGGAAGAGATGGGCCACGAGATCGACATCGTCGACAATGGCATCGAGGCGGTCGCCGCCTGCGCCCGCACGCGCTACGACCTGGTGCTGATGGACGGCCGCATGCCCGAGATGGACGGCGCCAGCGCCACCCGCCTGATCCGCGCCGGCGGCAACCTGGGCGCGCCGGTGATCGACCAGCACGTGATGATCGTGGCGCTCACTGCCAATGCATCGGACGAGGACCGCACGCGCTATCTGGCGTGCGGGATGGATGCCTTTCTGACCAAGCCGATCGACGAGGCTGCGCTGCACCTGCAACTGGCGCGCGCGATCGAGCGCCAGCTGCAGCGCGGCCTGGCGCTCGAGCCGATGCCGTCGCAGGGGGCGGTGGACAGCCGCGCGCAGGCGATGGCGGCGCTCGATGCGCTGTTCGAGGTGACGCTGGATGAGGCGCCGGCGCCGGTTCCGGCACCGCTGGCCGCGCGCCTGCGCGCCGCCTTCGGCGCCGACCTGCCGCGCCGGCGGCGCGAACTGGCGGCCGCGGTCGCGAGCGACGACCTGGACGCGGCCGGCCGCATCCTGCACGGCCTGCGCGGCAGCGCCGGCCACCTGGACGAACCGGCGCTCGAAGCCCTGTGCGGCGAGCTGGAGGCGGCGGCCGACGCCGGCGAGCACGCGCGCCTGCGCGCCGGACTGCCGCAGCTGCATGCGCTGCTGGACGCCTTCCAGTCAGACTAACCCTGTAATGCCTGCTTATATAATGCAGCTTTGATCGACCTGGCGGAGATTTGATGAAGGTGCTGGTAGTGGACGACGACATCGTGGCGCGCATGATGCTGATGCATCTGGTCGACAGCTGCGGCAGCCATGCGATCCTGGAAGCTGAAGACGGCGCCGACGCCTGGCGCCAGCTGCAAGCCGGACTGCGGCCCGACATCGTGTTCTGCGACCTGCGCATGCCGCAGCTGTCGGGGCTCGAGCTGCTCGAGCGGGTGCGCGCCGACGCGCGCACGGCGGCGCTGCCCTTCGTGCTGGTCTCGGCCGCATCCGACCCCGTGACCCAGGGCGAAGCGGCGGCGCTGGGCGCCAGCGGCTATATCGTCAAGCCGTTCCGCCAGGACGATGTGCGCGCCCAGTTCGAGCGCCTGTTCCCGGCCGCGGCCGCGCCCGACGAGACGCCGGACGAAGCCCCGCATGCGGTGGCGCGCCGGCTCGGCATCGACCACGCGCGCCTGCGCCTCTACCTCGACGGCCTGGCGCGCCAGTTGCAGGTGGCCATGCGCGAACCGCCGGCGGGCGACGAAGGCGCCCAGGCGCGCCTGAACCGCCTGCGCGAAGGCTGCAAGACGCTCGGCCTGTACGGCGCCGCCGCGGCGCTGGCGCAAGTGGCCGGGGAGCGTCACCCGGAGCCCGGCCAGGTGGCGGCGGCGCTGGCCGGCGCCAGCGCGGCGGTCGCGCGCCAGACCGAGCGCGCGGCGTGTGACTGACTGCAAGGCCGGGCCGCGAATCCGCTTGCCGATGGTTTGCTTTAGATTTAAAGTATTCGTGGATTGTCGCTCCAGCGTTACGCTTCGCCGTCGCCTCGTTTTACGTTTCGTTTCACGCAGCCGGGACCATTCATGAACGACGCCATCGTTACTACGCTGTCCCCGTCCGGCCACACGGACGGCTTCGCCCGCGCCAATCTGCCGCCGCAGCCCACCTGGCCGCAGTTCCTGTTCGACCTGCCCGAACTGCATTACCCCGAGCGCCTGAACTGCGTCGCCGAACTGCTGGACGACGCTATCGGGCGCGGCTGGGGTGGGCGCACGGCGCTGATCGGCGCCCGCGAGCGGCTCACCTACGCCGAGCTGCAGGCACGGGTCGACCGCGTCGCCCATGTGCTGCGCGACGACCTGGGCCTGGTCACCGGCAACCGGGTGCTGGTGCGCGGCGCCAACTGCCCGACGATGGCGGCCTGCATCCTGGGCGTGATCAAGGCAGGCTGCATTGCGGTGCCCACCATGCCGCTGCTGCGCGCGCGCGAGCTGGGCGCGATCGTCGACAAGGCGCAGGTCAACGCGGTGCTGTGCGCCGGGGCCCTGGTGGGCGAGGTCGACGCGCTTGGCCTCACAGTGCCGGTGCTGGTGTTCGACGACCCTGCGCCGAATTCACCCGATATGCTCGAACAACGGATGGCGCGCTACGGCGAGCCGTTTGCCGCCGCCGACACGGCCGCCGACGATGTGTGCCTGATCAGCTTCACCTCGGGCACCACCGGCATCCCGAAAGGGACCATGCATTTCCAGCGCGACGTGCTGGCGATCTGCGACTGCTTCCCGCGCCACATCCTGCGCTCGCAGGCAGACGACGTCTTCATCGGCACGCCGCCGCTGGCCTTTACCTTCGGGCTCGGCGGCCTGCTGCTGTTCCCGCTGCGGGTTGGCGCCTGCGGTGTATTGATCGAAAAGCTCACGCCCGAGACGCTGCTCGGCGCGATCGCCGAACACCGCGCCACGGTGTGCTTCACGGCGCCGACCTTCTATCGCCAGATGGCGGCGCAGGCAGCACGCTTCGACCTGTCCGCCTTGCGCGCCAGCGTGTCGGCCGGCGAGGCGCTGCCGGTGGCCACACGCGAGATATGGCAGGCGGCGACTGGCCTGGCCATGATCGATGGCATTGGCGCGACCGAACTGCTGCACATCTTCATCTCGAGCGCGGGCGACGACATCCGCCCCGGCGCCACCGGCAAGCCGGTGCCGGGCTACCAGGCCTGCATCGTCGATGGCCTGGGCCGGCGGATGGGGCCGGGCGTGATCGGCCGGCTGGCGGTGAAGGGCCCGACCGGCTGCCGCTACCTGGCCGACGACCGTCAGCGCGACTATGTGCAAAATGGCTGGAACCTCACCGGCGACGCCTACGAGATGGATGAAGACGGCTATTTCTACTACCGCTCGCGCATGGATGACATGATCATCTCGTCCGGCTACAACATCGCCGGCGCCGAAGTCGAAGAAGCGCTGCTGCATCATCCGGCGGTGGCCGAATGCGGGGTGGTGGGGCGCTCCGATCCGGTGCGCGGGCAGGTGGTCGAAGCGCATATCGTGTTGCGCGCCGGCCACGTGGGGACGGCCGACCTTGCACACCAGCTGCAAGAGTTCGTGAAGGCCCAGATTGCGCCGTATAAATACCCGCGCGCGATACTGTTCAAGGAACAACTGCCGCGGACTGAAACCGGTAAACTGCAACGGTTTAAATTACGCACTGAAGCGGTTTGAGGGAATTATGGATGACGACAGGCGTACACAGGCCGACGACGATGGCGCGGCCGAGCTGGATCTGGAAAGCCGCCTGACGGACCAACATCACCAGTCGCTGCGGCTATGGCTGCGCATGCTGTCGTGCACGACGCGCATCGAGAACGAGATCCGCAGCCGCCTGCGTACCACCTTCGGGATCACCTTGCCACGCTTCGACCTGATGGCGCAGCTGGAGCGGCATCCGGATGGCTTGCGCATGGGGGAACTGTCGCGGCGCATGATGGTGACCGGAGGGAATATCACCGGGATTACCGATCAGCTCGAGCGCGAGGAGCTGGTGGTGCGGGTGCAGGATGCGCGCGACCGGCGGGCGTCGGCGGTCAAGCTGACCGAGGCAGGGCGGGCCGCGTTTGCCGAGATGGCGGCGGTGCATGAGCGCTGGATCGAGGAAATGCTGGCCGATATTCCTGGCGAGGACAAGGCGAGCATGGTGGCGTTGTTGTCGACCATGAAGCGGCGGCTGCGCGTGGAGGATAGCGGCGAGTCCTGACGCCGCCAGGGTCATTGCAGCGGCCAGAATCAGATTTCGTCGGACGCGAAGCAGCAGCTGCGGGCGCATTGCAGGAAGCCGTACGGGCCAGGCGAGATCAGGTCGATGTGGCCGCCCGGGCCGCCGCCAATACGAAAGAACGAGATCACCCCCGCTACGCTCGG
>Ga0265797_10010041_pt1 | contig 12127 bp, 7 predicted proteins | sample P2T30metagenome_FD_192433 | JGI IMG/M metagenome (GOLD analysis project Ga0265797, IMG submission 192433) | Plant litter microbial communities from East Loma Ridge, Irvine, California - P2 T30 | ecosystem: Environmental > Terrestrial > Plant litter > Unclassified | place: USA: California... | reverse complement strand
TGGGTCCCGGCTACCGGATCGAACAGCCTTACGGCGAGTCACAATGCGAAAGAGGAGAGCGCAGAACCTCTTCCTCTTCAAGAAGACGACATCTCCGATGACGTTTCGGTCGGACACACCCCCGATTCCGCGGTAGCTGATCCAGGCAAAGAGACCACCGGAGAAGCAATACCTCAAGGGCACGCCGGTGACAACAGAAAGCACGAACTGGTCAGTGATGTTGTTAGGAGCGGCGGGGAAGGGGACCTAGTGGCGATGGAGGACGTTGTCGACACCAACTTCATTCTAGAACGCCTCAAGACTTATAATAGACGAGAGTCGACCGAAAAGGACACGAATGCGTACGATGCTGGTGACCGGGAGAAGCAGCCAGTATTCGATCAAGATGTCCAAATGATGGATGTCGATGACTCGCAAGCTAGTGTCACTGCTTCTGGGCTTAGTCGTGACGACGCCGGTCTCCAAGTCAATCACCATGCTCCGCCAGGCCCAATACCAGACGACGAAGTTGTCGCTGCTGAGATTGACAGTCCACCAAGAATTGACCTCAGCCTTGGAAGGACGACACCTGGCCCCTTGTACTGGCGTGCAGCCGACAAACGAACGGAGACCGGCGTCCACTTCTTCAACATGCCCTTCGAGGACTTGCGTGAAATGACGCGACTCCAAGCTCTCGAGCGAGCATGTCCGCAGTCATCCGATGAACTCCGCACTTTGCTGGTCTCAGCGACTACCAGTAGCGAATCTAGTCCCGAAGAGTACGCCCTCGCTGAAGCCAGGGTCAAGCTCCAAGCATGTCGCAATGCGTTGTATGGCGTTCGACTAAGGGAGCGCATGGCTACAATGCGGATGGCAGCCGCTCGCGCAACGCAACAGCCGCGTAATCTTGTTGCACAACTTGAGGTCATCACCGATGATGCACGGAAGGAGCTTCGTGATGCTCAAGATGCGTTTGATGAGGACTTTCGGAATGTTGCTGTCGCCAAGCAAGCCCTCAAGAATGTCACGGGTAAGCCCGTGCCAGATATTCAGGACCCAGAGACGGAAGCGGATGCTTTGAGAAGAGAGAAGATGGTTAATGAGATCAATGGGGCTATTGCAGAGCATGAAGCGCAGGTGAAAGCGCAGTGCGGTATTAGTTGAGGCGCACTTTGGGTAAGATGTTTGGCCAAAGGAGTTGGATGACGGGGCCTGTATGATAATGTGTAGTGGAGGCATGTGGCGGAGACGTGTGATGCATGGTATCTGGGAAGAGATGAGAGATCAGGATACAGTAGTAAACTAATGCAAAGGTGCTTCCTAAACTCTTGTCAAGGTGCTATGAACCGCTGACTAAGCTTGGTCTACAGTACGTTGCTGCATACCCAGATTTCTATGTACACACACCGATAGCATAGAAGACAACATGTGCCTCAACACTAAGTGTGGAATGCGGTTCCATGAGTGAACTTCTATGGAGGCGGCAAGCGACCGAAATTCATGTGATGCGAAATGCGATAACGATATCGCTAGTTTGACTTCTAACTGCTGCCTGAGTGTATGTGGGTAAATCACTTATTGATTCCATCCTTTGCAGGAGTTGGATTAATGATTGGTACTGTGTATAGTCCTTTCAATGTTTTCTCTCGTTTTGGAGGTCGCGAGTGAGAGCGCAAGCGAAAGTGAGACAAAACAAAACAATTCTGCGCGCAAACGCCCACCCCGCGACCATCAATAACAACATATCTCAGATTTTGTAGAAAACCTCCGAACATCAATATACCAAGAACAGTATGCGCAAAGAAGGCACCAAAATGCAAAGCGACACGCCAGACCCTCAGCAATTCTTCACACCCGCGCCTACCCCACCACTCACCACCACCGCGCCTGAGACAAATGCGATGCAGACTCCAAAGACATACAGACGGAAGAGGCCACCCACGACGTCGAGCAGTCTTACCGTCTTTGAATCTCGGCTCTTCGCTGTCATGCCCGAAGCCGCAGCCAGTGAGCTCATCAACACCATGCGCTTGATTCTCACCAGAGGCGGCCAGAAGAAGCACTTGCTGCAACTGTGGGTGCAGAGGATCAGGGATATTCTCCAAAGGCTGGACAACCGCGAGGTAATCAGGGTGTATAATGAGTTCGCTATTGCGCATGACCATCGGGAAGAGAGGTTGACGTTCAAGCTGCCATTGGTAGAAGAATTGGAAGAGGAGAAAGAAGAGGCGGAGGAGGTCGATGAAGCGCACGAAAATATTGGAAGCCATGGTGCGCCCGAAGAGATTGTGGGGGAGGATGCTGCTGCCGACGATGCACTGCAAAAGAAAGCCAGATCTGAGGTCGCACAGGACCTAGATGTCCACATGGAAGACTTACCTCTAGCAAGAAACCTCCAACCTGTCACGATCGAACATGCGAACCCAAAGATAGCACTTTCGCCTCCATCCTCGTCGCCGGTACCACCACCTGCTCCATTCATTTCTACAGCAGGTGTTTCATGCGAAAGGCATCCTCCCGGTACCTGCACGGTTGTACGAATCCACGATTTCAACGCTTTTCCGGTAAAAAAGATCCAAGAAGTCCAAGCCGACTATTATCGAAGCGCTGTCATCATTGCTATGTGCGTACACCGCGACAACAACAACAACGAGGTCACCCAAGTAGCAGCAAGCATGGATAACGGGCCAGTCGACTTCCTCCTCATCAATGATCCGCGCATTATCATGTTTCTCGGTTTCCGCCAGCCACCATACGATCCCATCTGCCTCCAACCGAATCCTCGCCTAGATGAGACATACCAAATCCATATGTACCCAGGCCTAGCATCGCGGGATCCGAAGGTTTGGCGAGTTGGCGAATTGGTGTCGGCGCGCCATGCGTATCTATACTGGTTGGACAGCAGGCAGACCGCAGACCCGAAAGCTCCGCCCACGGTAGCGGAGGCCAAAATCATTGCGCCTAAGATAGGCCGCCGAGCAAAAGATGTGTGGGAAGAGATTGAGAGATGTTGGAATCTCGAACAGGGTAGTAGTGGAAAGCGTTACCGGGAGAACAGGATGGAGTATCTCGGCGAGGATCCAAACTACCCTGAAGGAGAGGAGAGGAGACCGCGGAGGAGTATGTGGGTGTAGGAGCAGGACATGTGGTTGTATCTTTTGATATAGCCAGACTACGACGAAAGTCTCGGGGGACAGTGCAGCTGCTCGACATTTCAGGCATGTCCTGAGTTAGGTGTATTCGCTAAGGCCACCTCAATGCAGTGAGCGTGATGACCGATTGTTTGTCGTGTGCGTAGTGTGTACGCATATCGACATCACTCTCTTGTAGTAATAAATCTTTCGAACACCTCCATACTTAATGAATCAAAGAGAATACAGTGGCAAATCTGTTCCTGGTGTTAAGGTCCATAAATGGAATAAGTGCGACTTACTCTGCCACGGGTCATTAATGGGTGCATCGAACCCTAACATTACACTGCATTGTCGTGTAAATTAGTTGGATCGCTTAAATGTCGATTGATCATCCGGATATACTATCGAAGCTCCCATGCGTGGTAGTCGATACTAGGAGGCTGCGTCAGGGAGAAGGATGAGGGCACAGGGTCTACCGTGGGTGTGTACGGAGACGACCACTTCGGACTGACCTGGCAAACCACCATTACTAAATCTCCATCTCCCAATATACAGGATCAAGGTTTCCTCTCGCCAAAAGACCATTCAGGCTCAAGCGCGAAAGACGGAAAAAGGGAGTGATGGAGCTTGAGCTATGACGCAGATTGATTACTAATCACGAACGTGGCTCTCGAACATCGGAGGGCAAACTTCATTGCTACACGTCCGCCAGCAAACGTCAACGATGGCCTGATGTCACGATGCCGCGAACCCTGACGTTCTTTATTGAAGTCATCTCGCGCTACGAACACCCTTTCTATTCGTCCTCTCCTTCCACGGTAGCGAGACCATGCCCACCTAGATAACGCGAAGACGACGCGTCCCTCCGCGCACCAACGAACGAAAGCCGAAATGACACCACTCCCTCCACTTACAAACTTCATGTCGCCGCGAATCATACCTGTTGCTCCAACGAAGGAGCATGGGCCGATACCGATGCCTACCTATCGATGGCTCGATGGCATCTGGTAATGCTGTGGCCTACAGATCCCCTGCATCACCACCCACTTGATCATCCTCTGCAGGCGCGACAGCTTCAGTATCAGCACTTGCTGTAGCTGTATCGTCCGGGGCGGTGGGTGCCTGGGCTAGCGTCGGTGGTATAACAGGCGCAGGCCGGCCGTTTGGAAAGGAACCTTGCTCGTACGATACGCGGAAAAGATCACCTTCGTCGTCGGATTCACCCTCGTCGCCCTCGTCGTACTCGTCGCCACTGTCCGTTGGGTCTGGGTCCATGTTCCACTGGTTCAGTTCATGCTGACCCTTTTCTATAATCGGCACCGCAAGAGAACGCCATCCTTGGAGAGGCTCATTTATGCTCTTAACATTCTCAGCGGGGGTGAGTGTAGTGGGCTCATACGGCACTCTGATACCTATCCGGGGTCACTTCACTTCACCTTGGATTGTCCGACCATAGTGGTCATGTAGCCGGCTATGATACGTCTTAGGACTTCCTTCGGGGACATCGAGCAGGACTGGTGCGTCGATTTCCAAGCGATTAGTTGGCAAGGAGGTTGGCTCTTCATGGAGTGACCAACACTCGTCTGTCGCGTGTATCCACCATGCACGGCACGTCGTGTTGCCATGCTTACACCTGCGTAGCTTGGGTTCGTCTGGAAGACCGTTCCCGTCAGGTATCGTGGACATGTCCACTGTATCTGGTACGATAGGTGAATGCGGAGGTGAGTTCACCGGAGAGAAAGGTGCTTTTGCCATGCCAACATGTCTCTCCCGCCTACCGTCCGTTGCCTCCGCCCACACCGTTGACGTTAGCCGGCCTTCGTTGACCCGACGGGGTTTCTTTGGAAGACAGAACTCCCGCTTGTTGTACGGATAGTCGATCCTAGCTGTCACCTTTTTCCTGCTCTCGTCTTCCGTGGGTCCCTCCGTGCCTTCTTCAGCAGCTGGCTTACTCGCGCCCTTCTTGTTCATCCCCTTCACTGGCGCTGCATCATCACCGGCGCCCTTACTCACTGTGTTAGCTTGAGTAGCATCTGGCTTTCTCTTCACCCGCTTTGCCTTTGGCATGGGTGAGCTGCTTAGCTGTTTCCCACTTCTCAGCTCCCGGCCGGTGTCATCAGGCTCTTCTTCGCTCGTAGCTGCGAGATTCTGACTACTACTATCGCCCGCTGGTTCAAATTCCTGTCCCTTACCCCCATCGTTGTCGCCATCCATCTCATCGCTGGGCGGGTCAAACGGCTCGTCAAGGTCCTCGTCTTCGCCCGGTGATCCATAGAAACGGTCCTCATCTCGGACAGCGCTGGTCTCCAAGTGTTCTGGAATCCCACAGTTCTTCACCAAACCCAAGCAGTCGTACGACGTCAGCCAGTCGTGGGAGGATTCCAACGCAGTAATGAAAACACCCGACGTCGTCTGGATGCTGTGGAACCTATCATCATCGATTTGGCCTCCATTCTTATTCGATCTGACGGAAATATTGGCAGTGCTTGGTCTTATGTGCTCATATGCCTCTCGCTCAGCTATTCGTCTTTCCGTGTGAGTTCTATACTCCACGCCTGCCGTTTTGTTGAGTGCATTATCCCATTTGCCACGAAATTTGTCTATGGCCTCCTCGTTTACCCTGATCTGTAGCGGCACTTCCATGGCTTGTTGCATTTTTCGAGTTACCGACAGTTCCCGAAGGCCAAAAGGTACACGTCTCCATACTGGGGTAAAGAGATGCAGATCTTCAGGCTCCAGCAGAATCCCCTCTGGGTCAGTGCTGGCCTCCCCATTGCCGTCTCTCAGTTCCCCTTGTCGATATCTGTGCTGCGGAGTCCCGATATTCCGCTTGTCATAGTGATTCAACATGCACCGAAGGTAATCATCATGATCGTCACCAGCAGCATGTATCAACATCGGCTGTTTGTTGAGTTGTTGCGCCTGCGCCTCCTGGTCTGGTGTTGGTCTCAAGCAGCCTCTTCGTTTCCATCTGTTTACTTCGTTTTGGTAGAAGAAGAAGTCCTCCCAATCCTGTTGCGCGTCCCTTAATTTCCTCGCCGCGTCCGCCCTGGTCTTCTTCTTTAGAACCTTGCCACCGCGTTCCAGATATTCCTCCCGATTTTCTGCAGAGCGTGTAAGGTATTCCGGCATTGCATCCTTTATCCTCTCCCGAATCTCCTCTTGCGATTCTTGCGCTCTTTTCAAAGCAGCACGCAATGTAGTCCTGTTATATGTCCCGCTTGGTCCGAAAGCTATCTTTTTGCCCTTGTTCTTTGGTGGCATACTTGCGAAGATCGAGAAAGTATATGCAGATCCTGTTATCCTTGTTCTGGCGCTGCACTTCAAGTCTGGGTAGCACTGATTTGTGCGTAAGGCAAATGAACGGTCACTGCAATGGCAACATCAGATTTCAGCAAACTCAGTTTTTCTGATATCCGACACGAACAAAGAAGACACGACGCATGCGTCCTCATTGTTTCGATACCGAGATCGGTCGAATGCGGCTAATCTTGCTCTGGTCGCGACAAAGAGAGAACAAACCCGGCCTTGCTCACTAGCTCACTTCCCATGCCACACTACCATGCGCCGCTAAGCCCGCTTTCGCGAGGCCCCTATATATGCTTGGTCCAGTCATACGGCTCTTTGACTGGCTCAGGCACGTATACTTCACCCTTTTCCTCAGCCTGCTTGATCTTGCGCCTCTCCTGCGCCTCCAGTCGACGCATTCGTCCCGGGCCACTTAGCAGGTTGTATGGGTAAAACGCCTCTTCTTCCTCAGTCTCTTCCTTGAGGTAATCAACCATCTAACCGCTCCAAGGGAAGCTCTTGTAGTTTCCAATCACATCTCGCGGAAAACCTTTCTCGGCCACGTTCGTTTCGGTATCCTTGTCTGGGTTGCGCTTTCTATCGGACACTGCCGACGACGCATCAGAGGCAACTCCGCCTTCGGCCAAATGTTTGCTATCGTCCAAGGTGCCATCAACTGCGGCAGCCTCGCCCTCGACTGGCATATACGTCTTGATCCTGTTCTTACGTTGCGGTTGACGACGAAGCGGAAGCTGCTCAAGTGTGTTCGCCGGTGCGGCGGTACCGAAGACATCGCCCAATCTTCCATCAACTGCATTGTCCGAGTCTTTCTTGCCGCTTTCCGTGGACCTTGCGAGCGCAGGAGGACGTGCCAAACCATGTTGTAGCCTCGAACCTGGCTTGTCGACAAGGCGCCGGGCCTTCACTGGCCGCGTGTCTTCAGCAACCTGGTTCTGACCCTGATGAACACCGAGACCCTGAGCATTGTTGTTAGCAAGAGCCGTTATCATGTCGCACTCGGTTTTGCTTACTTGGGTTGTAGTCTGCATGCCGCGAGTCCCAACCCTGGCACTGCCCCGCAACTTCAACTTCACGATTAACGATGTCTTCGGTCGCACGGTGCCGGCCCGCTCGGTGTCGAATGAACTCACTGTGTCAGTACGCTTGCGCTTGCGGTTGTCGTCGACCGGACTAGGGACCGCCTCCGCTGTTGGGTCGATCCTTGGAGCTACCTCTGCCGTATCCTCATCTTCCGCCATACGCACGTCTCCGTCTTGATCTTGATCAGCTGCTTTACCGTCGATTGGGGCAGCTACATCTTCTTGACCGCGACGCTTCTTCGCGGCTCCGGCCTTCTTTTCCTCATCTTTCTTCTTCTGGATCTCCACTTGTCTCTTCACCTCTTGTTGCAACTCAGTCGTCTGTGCTTCGCTCACTTTATCTTTGATGTCAGTGTCGCTCAAAGACAGGGGATAGTTCCTTCTATCGAAGTCCAGTGCGATCTCCAGCAGAGCATCCTTCTTTAGGGCGTTGATGTCATGACAATCGAATGTCCCCAGGTAGAGCTGTCGAAAAGCTGGCTTATGGGCATTATCGACGACCCAACCCTTGTACTTATCCGCCATCATGTACGGTGTCGCGCGCTGTCGGTCCGGAGTGGTAACGTCGCTGTATCTGCGGGTTCGGGGGTGTGCGGGCGGAGTAAGATGGGCTGCGGTAGTGTGCGCCAAGGATCGTCGCTGGGGTCGCGTCGTATGCGAAGCGGCACGCGAGTCGCACCAACGACACGCTTACGAGAGAAGTTGCCGGCACTTTATTTATCTCTAGGGTGGGAGACCATGCTGCGAGCCAGGTAAAGTGTCCAGAGGTCCCGCTCTGACCCTACACTGCGCGACCCTAACCGGATTGGGGGTACGTCATGATCAATTCTCGATATCAGTATGAGCCACGAGAGCGTCTGCGTTGCTCCAGCCTCAGCATCGCGGAACACTTCCGCAGTCAGATACAACACGACTTGAGCTATACCCGGCGCTTGGTAGTCTAGATGTGCCTCGAATCAATCGCTCAAAGCAGAGCGCGCGCTGTGAAGAAGTATAACGAATTGACATTGTAAGAGCTATAGTAATTTGGTCTATCCTAGTGGACCGCGGAATTACGCACGAGAAGAATATCTTTCTATCCCCATACCCGTATCTACACGCCTGCGTTTCTCTTCATCTTTGCTTTCCCACAAGATGCATTAGGTAGACGAGGGGTTCTATTTCTTGCTTTTACGTTTTGGCTGCGTCTTCTTCTTCTTGGTAGATTTAGATGCCTTCTTAGATTTGCCCCTCCCAGTTGGCGCGGGAGAGTCCTCTTCGGGTATGTCAGTACCTACTTGTTCGCCAGTCTGATCTATTCCCACATCGTCTTCGTTGACCTCTTCTGAATTGGCCTCTTGCTGCTGCGCAGTCTTTCCGGCCTTCTTGTTTTGCTTATCGAGTTCTTTTTTATATTCAGCTGACCAATCATGACCTGGTTTAGTGATCTCGTTGAGAAGCTTTTGCGCGGCTGTCTTATCCTTGAGGATATAGTGATGAAAAGCACCAGGTTTGTTCGGGTTGTTGTCGTAATCCGCAGCACGCTTGTGAAGTTCCTCAGTAAGCTTAGCACTTTGCGTTTCGCGGCAAAATTTCATAGCTGTACGTAGTTGTACGCGGTTGTATTGCGTGTAGTTGTGTTTTTTCGCGTTTTTGCTGGGCACTTTGGGTGGACGTTTGGGCCCAACGGGCGGATCGCCAGCAGGGCTGGCCGTAGTTACTGGGTCATTGGTGTCTTTCTTGTTCCTCTTGTCACGATCGCTTCCATCATCACTATCATTGTCATCGCTACCACCACCACCGCCGCCCCCACGGGGACAACCTGCCAGACCACTGCATTCGCGGTAACTGATTGCAAACAAGTCGTTTTCGTCGTCGCTAGAATCGCTGTCATCATCTGGTATCTCCTCCTCGGTCGGTGGGTCGTAAAGCTCATTCGGTGCATCTCGCTCGTCGGAAGTCTTCCAGTCGTCCCATGTCTCGCCCGCTGAAATGAACAGGCCGCTCTCCAGTCGCGTCCTGCTGAGATTCTTGGATGTTGACAATGCGTCATTGACATGACTATCTGAGGGCAATCCTTCTGCAAGCCCGGTCTCTCGTGCTCGACGTTCTGAGTGTGACTCAGCCATCTTGTCATCCTTATTTTCATCCTCTACTTCCCTCCTTCTCTTCTCAATAGCTCCAACATCAAGTTTCAGGTTGATCGGCGGATCGATTGGCGGAAATCGCGGCCTACCTAATCCCACAGCTTGACTCTTTGCCCTTGGTATCCTGACGTGTAGGTGATGTGGGCCCATGTTGTCGTAATCGAGTGTCTCCGTTTGACCGACTTTATCACATTCCAACGATTTGAGGATTGGACGTAGGAATTTATCGTAAGCATCGTCTCCTGTGAGTAGCCCAGGCGGCTGCCCATCCCGTATCGACTGCTGTATTCGGTCTTTCACCTTATCAATGTCCTTGAGATACTGAGAACGAAATTCAGGCGTCTGATAATATAGAAAGTCTTCATACAAGGCAGTCGCATGTTTTCGTGCGGCATGGGCCTCCCGGCGTACAACACGGTCGAATTTCTCTTGCCCACCCACTGCCTTGTTGGCCGCACGAACGAGGGCTATCCGATTGCTGGCATTGATATCTTGCGCTCGAGCTCGGTTTGTGAGGTGCTCCTCGAACCTGGGTATCTCGGCTTCTTCCTTCGTCTCTTTCAGATTTTGCGAGAGTTCTTCTCTCTGTGCTTCTAAGTCCTGGTAAACATGCTGGGACTCATTGAGACTGTCTGTAGATCCGGGACCGTTGCTCCGCCCCGCTCTCCTGGTGTTGGAAGTCGTATCACCGCTCTGCAACAGTGGTGCTGGTGTTCTCTTTGCTCTTAGATTCGGTCTATTTGAAGTTGTGTCGCTTTGGTCGTGTGGTAACTCTTCTGCGCTGCTCGCGACATCAGGATCAACTTCTGCACTTTTGGGTGGCATCGTCAACCAAGAAGAGGGGTAGACCTCTGGAAGGGATATACGATAGAAATTAGAGCAACTGAGAGACTTCAGAAGCTTTCAGTAGGATAGCGTGACGAAGCTGTAGTCATTTAGATGAACGAGACTGATATTTCATGCTACGTTCTTTGTTTTGAACGCTTTTGTAGAGTACAAAAGGGATATATCGTATTCATCATCCCTGCGCCGCCGTTCCCGAACAAAGGATTTGAAGACTCTGCGACACGACACAAAGCATCCTGACGTGAAGTATTCGCTTGCTATCGCCCGACATTAGTGTGCTCATCCATGCATCCCAACATCATGCCCTACCATTCTTCGTAGATGTCCTCTTCGGAACCATTCCTTGATGGTGACGCTCCGCCACCCATCCAGAGATCTAGGTCTTTCCCTTCTTCTTTTGCCTGATTCGTGAGACGCTCGTGCAGACGCCAGGAGCCCAGTTGATCAGTAGGTGCAGGCTTGACACCAGGTCGGATGTGTCCGTCCAGGGGAGCACGAACTGTCTTGTGCACGACACGAAACTGCTTTGCGAGGATAGGATCTGAGTAGTGACCTAGTGAGCGCGCTTCGTGCAGCTTCTTTTCCTCCTCTTCATCTTTCAGACGCTGCTCCTCCTCAACTTGTTTAGCAGTCTTTAGCGTGCCATCTTTGTTGAGCATCTCTTTCGCTGTGCCAGCTTTGGTGTTCTTCTTCTTGCCTTTCCCGCGCCCAGTCACTTCCCGTTTAGTACGACGTAGCTGTGATCCTGCCACTTGCACCTCTTCAGCCTCAGTCTCGAACCTGTTGTCATCTTCTTCGCGGCTGTGGGCCAATGCATCGTCCTTGCTAATGTCTTCGTCTTCCCCAACCTCTCTATGCGCCAGACCAACTATGCTGTTGTTTGCTTCGAGGTGCGTCTCGGTGGCAAGCGGCTGACCGTTTCGAGGCTTGCGGAGAAGCGTGCGTGCTTGAGCTAGTGTTCGAGGTGATGTGCTGCCCTCGATAGCAGCTTGTAAGCGGAACCCGTCGTTATTTGGTTCGTTTTGGTCATTGGTCTCGACGTCGTGGTCCTCTGGGGCAGCGTTGGGTTTGCTCAGAGGCTTCTTGGATGCTGTGTCCTTAGTTGGCGCAGCCTTGCGTTTCTTCGACTCCGTTGGCCCCGTTTCGGCCGTTTTCCGCGTCGAAACGATCTGCTTAGGGATGGCAGATTTAGTGGCCTTGTCCGAGCGCGGTAGCAGAGCCGCCATAAGCGGGACGTTTTGTAAATCCCAGTCTGTCAGTAGTTTGACTAGATTACCTTTCTTTATTCCTTCTTGATGGAGGTTGTGCATGCCAGCTGCGTTAGCCATTGGCCGCAAGTGGTCGTTGATCGCGTATTTGGCGTAATCAATTGGCTTGAGGTCTTTAGCATCCGCTTTTGCTGTTGACGGGTCGTGCTGATCCAGGATCTGAATGGCGCGTTCAACGTCGTCTGGTAGGATCCTTGGAGGTACCACCATTTTATGCCGCTGTAAGACGACGTGGGCTCTTAGCGCAGAGGTCTGCTCAGTCGTCGCCCAAGGGGGGTGGTTCTTGCTGCTGGCTGGGGCCATGGCGTCTGTGAAGTTTTGTTCAGCGCATGCAACGGGTGTCTTTGGATGCGGATTCGGCGCTCGGAGGTGCGTACAAGCGAAGT
>Ga0265797_10010038_pt1 | contig 12129 bp, 9 predicted proteins | sample P2T30metagenome_FD_192433 | JGI IMG/M metagenome (GOLD analysis project Ga0265797, IMG submission 192433) | Plant litter microbial communities from East Loma Ridge, Irvine, California - P2 T30 | ecosystem: Environmental > Terrestrial > Plant litter > Unclassified | place: USA: California... | reverse complement strand
TCCAGCCCTGCGCCGCGATCCACCCGAGGTGGATCTCGAGCACCTGGCCGAAGTTCATTCGACCGGGGACGCCCAGCGGGTTCAGGATGATGTCGACGGGGGTTCCGTCGGCGAGGAAGGGCATGTCTTCGACGGGGAGGATCGTCGAGATGACGCCCTTGTTGCCGTGACGACCGGCGAGCTTGTCACCCGCGGTGATCTTGCGCTTCTGGGCGATGAACACCACGACGCGCTGGTTGACACCCGAGCCGAGCTCGTCGTCTCCGTCTTGCGAGTCGAAGACCTTGACGCCGATGACGGTCCCCTGCTCGCCGTGAGGCACCTTCAGGGACGTGTCGCGGACCTCGCGGCTCTTCTCGTTGAAGATCGCGCGCAGCAGACGCTCTTCGGCGCTGAGCTCGGTCTCGCCCTTGGGTGTGACCTTGCCGACGAGGATGTCGCCGGGGCGGACCTCGGCGCCGATGCGGATGATGCCGCGCTCGTCGAGGTCGGCCAGCAGATCCGGGCTGACGTTGGGGAGGTCACGGGTGATCTCCTCCTTGCCGAGCTTCGTGTCGCGGGCGTCGACCTCGTACTCCTCGATGTGGATCGAGGAGAGCGTGTCGTCCTTGATGAGGTTCTGCGACAGGATCATCGCGTCCTCGTAGTTGTAGCCCTCCCACGGCATGAACGCGACGAGCAGGTTCTTGCCGAGTGCGAGCTCGCCGTTCTCGGTGGCGGGTCCGTCGGCGATGACCTCGCCGACCTCGATGCGCTGACCGGCGTCGACGATCACGCGGTGGTTGTAGCTGGCGCCCTGGTTCGAGCGGTCGAACTTGCGGAGGTAGTACTCCTGGGTTCCACCGGCGTCGAGCTGGACGGTGACGACGTCGGCCGAGACCTCGGCGACCACGCCGGCGGCGTCGGCGGTGACCACGTCACCGGCGTCGATGGCCGTGTAGCCCTCCATGCCGGTGCCGACGAGCGGGCTCTCGCTGCGGACCAGCGGGACGGCCTGACGCTGCATGTTCGCACCCATGAGGGCGCGGTTCGCATCGTCGTGCTCGAGGAACGGGATGAGCGACGTGGCGACCGAGACCATCTGGCGCGGCGAGACGTCCATGTAGTCGACCTCGTCCTTGCCGACGAGCTCGACCTCTCCGCCCTTCTTGCGGACCAGGACCTTGTCGTCGACGAAGTCGAACTTGTCGTCGAGGGGCGCGTTGGCCTGCGCGACGACGTACTCGTCTTCTTCGGACGCGGTCAGGTAGTCGATCGTCGTGGACACGTTGCCCTTGACGACGCGACGGTACGGGGTCTCGATGAACCCGAAGGAGTTGATGCGGGCGAACGACGCGAGCGAGCCGATCAGACCGATGTTCGGGCCTTCCGGGGTCTCGATCGGGCACATGCGGCCGTAGTGCGAGGGGTGGACGTCTCGGACCTCGACGCCGGCGCGCTCACGCGACAGACCACCCGGTCCGAGAGCGGACAGGCGGCGCTTGTGGGTCAGACCCGACAGCGGGTTGTTCTGGTCCATGAACTGCGACAGCTGCGACGTCCCGAAGAACTCCTTGATCGCGGCGACGACGGGGCGCACGTTGATCAGGGTCTGCGGCGTGATCGCCTCGATGTCTTGAGTGGTCATGCGCTCGCGGACGACGCGCTCCATGCGCGACAGACCGGTGCGGACCTGGTTCTGGATCAGCTCGCCGACCGCGCGGATGCGACGGTTGCCGAAGTGGTCGATGTCGTCGACGTCGAGACGCAGCTCGACGGACTCGCCCTCGCGGACTCCGTCCATCGTCTTCTGCTCGGCGTGCAGCGACACCAGGTACTTGATCGTCGCGACGATGTCGTCGACGGTCAGGACCGAGTCGACCAGGGGCGCGTCGATGCCGAGCTTGCGGTTGATCTTGTAACGACCGACCTTCGCCAGGTCGTAGCGCTTCGGGTTGAAGTAGAAGTTGTCGAGCAGCGCACGCGCGGCCTCGGCAGCGACCTGCTCGCCGGGACGCAGCTTGCGGTAGATGTCTTTGAGCGCCTCCTCCTTGGTGAGGATGGCGTCCTTCTCGAGGGTCGCCTCGATGGAGGCGAAGCCCTTGAACTTCTCGGTGATCTCTTCGCTCGTCAGACCGAGGGCCTTGAGGAAGACGGTGACGCTCTGCTTGCGCTTGCGGTCGATGCGGACGCCGACCTGGTCGCGCTTGTCGATCTCGAACTCGAGCCAGGCACCACGGCTCGGGATGACGCGAGCCGAGTAGATGTCCTTGTCGGAGGTCTTGTCGGAGGCGCGCTCGAAGTACACGCCCGGGCTGCGGACGAGCTGCGACACGACGACACGCTCGGTGCCGTTGATGATGAAGGTTCCGCGCTCGGTCATCAGCGGGAAGTCGCCCATGAAGACCGTCTGCGTCTTGATCTCACCGGTGAGGTGGTTCATGAACTCGGCGTTGACGTACAGCGGTGCGGCGTAGGTCTTGCCGCGCTCTTTGCACTCGTCGATGGTGTACTTCGGCTCTTCGAGCTCGGGAGCGGTGAACGACAGCTGCATCGTCTCGCCGAGGTCCTCGATCGGGGAGATCTCCTCGAAGATCTCCTCCAGGCCGGAGTGGAGGGCGAGGTCGGTGCGACCCTGCTCGGTCGCCTCGGCGAGGCGCTCCTTCCAGATGTCGTTGCCGACGAGCCAGTCGAAGCTCTCCGTCTGCAGCGCCAGAAGGTCGGGGACCGTCAGCGTGTCGGTGATCTTGGCGAACGAGAGTCGCGATGCGCCTCGGCCGTTCTTGGGTGAGTTGGTGTTTGCGGTGTTCGCAGCAGCCAAGGAAGTTACCTCCGTGGACCCCGTCGGGTCATCACTGTCGGACAGTATGGTGAGTGGTGAACGGCCCTCCCGGGGGACGTCGGCCCCGCGGCGCATGGCCGGAGGTCGAAGCCGAGGACGCCCCCGCCGCGATATTCGGGGGCCTGAACTCGGAGGTGCGTCGCCGACCGGAATATGACGAGTCGACGCACGGGGAGCGCAAAGGTCCATACTAGGTCGCTGCGGACACGCCTGGCAAGCCCTGTCGTTGACCTTCTGTGCCGGATTCGGTATAACCCGTGCCAGGGTTGACCCCATGGCCGCACAGCACGACGAACCCCCCGCCGAGATCTCGATCGGCGCGGGTCTCGCGCGCATCGACGAGGACCGCCACCGCCCCGGCGCCTACACGCTGATCGTCGACGGGACGCCGCAGTCGCACGTCGACCTCGACGACCCGACCCACCTCGCCTTCGAGTACGTGCACCGCATCGGCCACGCCATCGATCTGCTCCCCGAGGGCCCCGTGACGGCTCTGCACCTCGGCGCCGGCGCCCTGACCCTGCCCCGCTACGTCGAGGCCACCCGCCCCGGGTCGCGCCAGCAGGTCATCGAGCTCGAGGCGGATCTCGTGGCGCTGGTACGGGAGCGACTGCCCTTCCCGCGGGGCGCCTCCATCCGGGTCCGCTACGGCGACGCCCGCGAGGTCATGGTGAAGCTGCCGGCCGGGCTGCGGGGCACGGTGGATCTGCTCGTGGTCGACGTGTTCGGCGGGTCGCAGATCCCCGCGCACGTGACCTCGCTCGAGTTCTACACGGCTGCGGCGGAGTTCCTGTCGCCGACCGGCATGCTCATCGTCAACTCCGCCGACGGCGCCGGCCTGGCCTTCGCCCGGGGGCAGGCGTCGACCCTGGCGACGGTCTTCGAGCACGTCGCGGCCGTCGCGGACCCCGCCACGCTGAAGGGCAGGAGGTTCGGCAACGTCGTGCTCATCGGCTCGCCGTCGCCGCTGCCCACCGACCGCATGCCCCGGCTCTACTCGTCGGACCCGCTGCCGGCCAAGGTCGTGCACGGTCGTGAGCTGCGCGACTTCATCGCCGGAGCGCCGGTCGTCACCGACGCCACCGCCGTGCCGTCGCCCGAGCCGTCGCGGAGCGTGTTCGGGGCGCGGTAGCCGCGATCACAGGAGGAGCCGCCCACCGGCCCTCCCTCCCCGCCCCAGGGCGTCGGGGAGTCGCCGGATCGACACCGAGACGTCGACGACGAGGCAGACCAGGACAGCCGCCGCCGCGGGGCGGAGGTCGGGCGCGGAGACGACGACCGTCGACCCGGTCACCTCGGCGAGACCGAGGGCGGCACCGAGAGCCAGCAGGGCCAGCGCCACAGGGGGCACCCCGGCGGCGCAGGTCTGCAGAGACGCCTGAGCCAGAGGCACGAGTCGCGCGGAACGCCGCGACAGACCCATCCCTGCGAGCGCGATCCAGTCGCTCGAGTCCTGTCTGGACGCGACGAGCATCGCCGCGACACCCCCGCTGAGAGCGATCACCACCGCAGGGCCGAGGCTCCAGGCGACTTCGAGCCACTGCTCCGCGACGGTGGTCTGCAGTTCGAAGCCGGTCATGGCGGCGAGGTCGAAGGTGGCCTGGGTCAGAGCCACCAGCCCGACCAGGATGACGGTGGCGGAGGCGGACGCGGACGTGACGGCGACTCGTTCGACTGCGATGCGGCGGGCGAGATACCAGACCACGCCTCGCAGGGGGGCGAGGGCCGCGGCAGCCCGGACCAATGCCACTCCGACGACCGGAGCGAGCATCGCGAGGGTGACGACCACGGCCAGCGTCGAGGCCACCATGAACGCCATCGCCCACGACCCCTCGGACATCTCGACCAGCCTCTCGACGCCCCGCAGCTCCTCTGGCGAGAGGGCCGGGCTCAGCGCCCGGACGAGCCGTGGGAGCGCCGGAGACAGGAGGGCGAGGGCCACCACGGGACCGATCACCGAGACCAGGACGACGAGCGACGCGGCCACGCGGAATGCCGAGGACGGGAACGCGCGACGACTCGTCTCGCGGAGCGCCGCGGCCGGCAGCCTCCGTCGCGAGGGGATGGCCGCGGCGAAGGCGGAGAGGCAGAACATCGACATGACCGTCAGAGACGCCATCGCGACCGTGGTAACGGATTGACCGACGGGCGGCTGGACGGTCTGGGCGGCCCTGTCGAGCAGTCGCACGGAGGTGTCGAGTCCCGATGAGACGACGATCGGGATCATGAGCACTCCGGCGATGAGGGCCCCGCCGGCGGCGAGCAGAACCGAACGCAGCACACAGGCGACGGTCACGGCTGCAGGGTCGGCACCGAGACTGATCAGGGCCAGCAGGACCGGACGCCGAGCGTCGTGGACGGCCCGGACAGTGGCGCTGACGACCGCAGCAGCCGTGACGACCGCGAAGGTGAGCGCCGTCGCAGTCGCGTCCGCCGACTCGTCGGCGGCAGACGGCACGCTGGCGACTGCCGCCAGGTGCGCGGAGACGATGAGGGCGAGAGCGAGGACGGACACGCACGAGACCATGACCTCCGCCCAGAGGGCCGCCCGCGAGGACGAGGCTCGATGGACGAGCCCGACCAGCCTCACCTGCGGTCGCTCCTGATCATCCCGCGCTCGAGCAGCACCCGACGATGGGCCCTGGCCGCCGCGTCGGCGTCGTGCGTCACCATGACGACCGTGCACCCCCGCTCGGCCTGATGCCGGAGCAGATCGACGACGATGCCGGCGCCGTGTCGGTCGAGCGCCTCCGTCGGCTCGTCGGCGAGGATCAGCGGCACCCGGGAGGCGAGACATCGCGCGACGGCGACCCGCTGACGCTCTCCACCGGAGAGCTGAGCCGGACGAGCCTCGGCCCGGTCGGCCAGACCCACCGCCTGGAGCGCTTCGAGCACCTGCGTGTCGGGAAGCGGTCGACCCCGGATGCGCGCGGGGAGGCCGACGTTCTCGGCGACGGACAGAGCCGAGAGGACGTTGTCGCGCTGCAGGACGAGGCCGACGCCGTGGGAACGCAGGGTGGCCAGACGACGAGGTGAGAGCGACCGGAGATCGACTCCGTCGAGGGCGACGAGGCCCCGTGACGGCCGATCGAGACCGGCGAGGCAGGCCAGCAGGGTCGTCTTGCCGGCGCCCGACGCCCCCTCGAGGGCGACGAACTCCCCGGGCAGGACGGTCAGGTCGATCCCGGCGAGGATCGGCGGTCGTCGCCGGTCGGGATGCGTCACGACGACATCTCGCAGATCGATGCGGGTCATGCGAGACCTCGAGCCGAGCTGGTCACGATGCCTGGCACGAGCCCCGGCCCGATCGGCGCGCTCTCGTCTCGAACCGGATCTCGGGGCCTGACGTCGTCTTCGACCATGAGTCACCTCTCGCCATCTGCCGACACCCGGTTCACATTACATGCGTGAGGCATTGCGACGCCAGGCGGCCAGATCGTCGCGGAGCGCGTTCGGGGCGCGGTAGCGGGCGTGCGGAGGAGGTGCGGCGGGGGTCAGCGGGGGGCGGGGCCGCCGAGGGCGGCTCGGAGGCGGGCCTCGGCGTCGGCGGGGGCCGCGGCGGCCTCGGCGTTGGCCTCGGCGACGGCCTTGACGACCTCCTCGCGCTGGATCTTCACCCCGCGCGGGGCGTCGATGCCGATGCGCACGCCGTCGCCGCGCGAGTCGAGCACGGTGATGACGATGTCGTCACCGATGAGGATCCGCTCCCCGACCTTGCGCGTCAACACCAGCATCCGACCACCTTACCCAGGCTGAAGCGAACGATCGGTCTAGAGGGACTCGCGCCACCCGACGGGCACGCCCAGCAGGTGCACCGTGCCCGGGGTGGCGGTGTCGGCCTCGCCCACGACCGCGGCGGCGGCGACCTCGGAGACGACCCGCACCTCCTCGACCCAGCGGGCCGTGTCGTCGTGCTTGCGGCCGACGTCGACCGCGACCCACACCTGGTCGGCGGACATCGAGCGCAGGGCCTCCGCCGCCGACCCGTCCCACGCGAGCGCGGTGACCACGGCCGTGCCGCCGTTGACCCCCTCGGCGCGGGCCAGGATGGCGCTCCGCCGGTCGTCGACGTCGACCGATCGCAAGCCGAACGACGACGCCATCTGCGCAGCCACCCGGAACGCGTCTCCGGGGCGCCCCACGACGACCACGAGGTCTCCGGCACCGGTCAGGACGGCAGGAGGCGCGGGCACGTCGACCTCGGACCTCGCGACGAGCGCGGGGGACGAGGAGGCGGCGGCCGCGGCGAGGAACTCCGCGGCGTTCGTCAGGGGGCCGGGCCGCGCCTCCTCGGCGGGGACGACCGGCTCGCGCGGTGCCGGGGCGATGCCGTTGAAGGTGAGGTCGTCCATGATCTCGGCGAACGCGTCGCTGCGGGTGGCCGGCTGCACCCCGGGGGTCGCGTCGCGAGGTGCGGCGGCGGACGCGCCCGCGGCCGCGGCGGCGGACGCGGCGGCGGCACGGGCGGCACGTCGCGGGCTGTCGCCGGGCACCCGCGCGCCCGACATCACCTGGTCGAACGGATCGGCCCCCGGAGCCGACGGGGGTGCGGACCCGAGCGCGGCCGGCGCAGCGGGCGCAGCGGGCGCAGCAGGCGAGAACCCGTCGGCGGCGTCGGCGTCGGCCAGCAGCGCCGCGATGCCGGCCCGGGACGCCGGCGGGGTGATGGTGACGCGGGCCGACGGCTGGTCGGCCGACGGGTCGGGCACGTCGACGGTCGCCTCGTAGTGCTTGCGCGCGAAGAGCCCGCCCACTCCCCCGACGGTCACCCGCTGGGCCGCGACGATCCGCGCGCCCGGGCCGTGGGCCTCGCGCACGCGCCGCCGCAGCTCGTCCAGGGACTCGCCCGTCATCACCACTCGCGTCGGAGCCATCTCAGGCCACGATCGCATCGCTGGCGCGCACGACGCCCACGGTCTCGATGGTCGACCCGGCCGCCGTCGCCTCCTGGTACGACAGCACGGGCAGGCCGTTCTGCTGCGCCGAGACGAGTCGGTGGATCGCGGGGCGGAGGGCGGGTGCGCAGACCAGCACCGCGCTCAGCCCCTGCGACTCGACCGCCGCCACGGAGTCGCGGAGCGAGCCGAGCACCTGCTCGACCCGGTGCCCGTCGAGCAGGATCTGCGTGCCCTGGTCGGACGGCCGCAGCCCCTCGAGCATCGACTGCTCGAGCCCCGGGTCGATCATGATCACCCGCAGCACGGACCCGTCGAGATGACGAGCCGCCAGGGCGGGCCCCAGGGAGGCGCGGGCCGCCTCGACGAGCCCCTCGGGGTCGGTCGACACCTTCGCCCGCAGCGTCAGCCCCTCGCAGATCCGCCCGAGGTCGTTGATCGGCACCCTCTCGGCCAGGAGCCCCTGCAGCACGCGCTGCAGCTCGGCCAGCGAGAGCATGCCGGGTACGAGGTCGTCGATCGCCGAGGGGTTGATCTGCTTGACGCCCTCGGTGAGCACCCGGACGTCCTCGCGGCTGAGCAGCCGCGCCGCCTCGTCCGCGATGATCGACGACAGGTGCGTGACGAGCACCGACACCCGGTCGATGACGGTCGCGCCGGTCATCTCGGCGCTGTGCCGCATCTCGGCGGGCACCCATTTGCCGGCCAGACCGAAGACCGGCTCGACGGTCGCCGTGCCGGGCAGGGCGTCGAGGTGCTCGCCGAGGGCCAGCACCGACCGGGCGGGCGCCTGACCGCGGCCGGCCTCGACCCCGGCGATCCGGATCGAGTAGGTCGACGGCGGCAGATCGACGCTGTCTCGCGTGCGGACCGGGGGCACCACGATGCCCAGGTCGACGGCGATCTTGCGACGCAGCGCCTTGACGCGGCCGAGGAGGTCGTCGGACGAGCCGCCGACCATGTCGACGAGGTCGGGTGCCAGGAGGATCTCGAGCGCGTGCACCCGCATCTGCTCGAGCAGGTCGTCGGTGGTGTCGGTGGGGGCGACGACGGCGGCCTGCCGGCTCTCGAGAGCCGCGCGCGCCTCCTCGGCCTTCGACTTCGCCGCGAGCCGCTGGGCGACGATCAGCAGCGTCGCGCCGACGACCAGGAACGGCACGATCGGCATGCCCGGGATGAACCCCATGCCGATCGCGGCGACGCCGGCCACCGCGATCGCGATGCGCGACTGCCCGAGCTGGGTCGCGGCCTGCGAGCCCATGTCGCTGTCGGCGCCCGAGCGCGTGACGATCATGCCGGTCGAGACGGCCATCAGCAGCGCCGGGATCTGCGTCACGAGACCGTCGCCGATCGTCAGCAGACCGTAGTGGTTCAGGGCCTCGCCGATCTCCATCCCGTTCTGCAGGGCGCCGATCGCGACCCCGCCGACCAGGTTGATGATGATGATGATGATGCCGGCGATCGCGTCGCCCTTGACGAACTTCGACGCGCCGTCCATCGCGCCGTAGAAGTCGGCCTCGGCGCTGACGTCGGCCCGGCGCTGCTTCGCGACCTCGTCGGTGATCAGACCCGCGTTCAGATCGGCGTCGATCGCCATCTGCTTGCCGGGCATCGCGTCGAGGGTGAAGCGCGCCCCGACCTCGGCCACGCGCTCGGCGCCCTTCGTCACGACGACGAACTGGATGACCACGAGGATCAGGAAGATCACCGAGCCGATGATGATCGACCCGCTGACCGCCACGTGACCGAAGGCCTCGATCACCTCGCCGGCGAAGCCCTCGCCGAGCACGAGCCGCGTCGACGCCACGTTGAGACCGAGCCGGAACAGCGTCGCCACGAGCAGCAGCGACGGGAACACCGAGAAGTCGAGCGGCTTCTTGACGAACAGGGTCGTCAGCAGGATCACCAGCGCCAGCAGGATGTTGAGGATGATCAGCACGTCGAGCATCGGGGCCGGCACCGGCACCACGAGCAGCAGCACGATGCCGACGATGCCGACCGGGACGGCGAGCTTGGGGAGGGTCTTGATCATCAGGCGGTTCCTCCGGAGGCGGACGGACGGGGAGCGGGGCGGGACGGGCGGGCTGCGGTGGGCCCCGGAGGCGCGGGTGGGGCGGACGCGTCGCGAGCGATCCGCAGACGCTGCGGCACCGCCTCGGCCGCGAGCGACCCGGGCGTCAGCACGGCGGCGACCTCGTCGGGGGTGGTCGGACGCGGGTTCGCGTGGGTGCCCGCGACGGCCGACGCGCCCCGCGCCCGGAGGGCCATGACGAAGGTCAGCACCCGGGCGACCGGCGTGTAGAGGTCGACCGGGATCTCGTCGCCCAGACCGCAGTTCGCGTGCAGGGCGCGGGTCAGCGGGACGTCCTCGACGAGCGGGACCCCGTCGGCGGCCGCCTGCTCGCGGATGCGGGCCGCGACGGCGCCGGCGCCCTTCGCGACGACCCGCGGAGCGGAACGACCCGGCTCGTAGCGGACGGCCACCGCGTAGTCGGTCGGGTTGACCATCACGACGTCCGCGTCGGCGATCGAGGCCATCATGCGGTTGCGACTCATGGCGAGCTGCCGCGAACGGCGCTGCGACTTGACCAGCGGATCGCCGTCGGTGCTCTTGTTCTCGTCGCGCACCTCCTTCTTGGTCATCCGGGTCTTCTTGCGGTTGCGGCGCATGACGACGAAGACGTCGGCGGCGGCGAGCACCAGACCGGCGACGACCGCGGCCTGGAGGAGGATCGCCGTGCCGGACGTCGCCTCGTCGAGCAGGGCCGAGACGCTCAGGCCGCCGCCGTTCATCAGCACCGGCATCAGCCCCTGGATGGCCATCCACAGCACGAGACCGACCACGGCCGTCTTGATCAGGGCCTTCGCGCCGTTCCAGAGGGCCTGACCGCCGAACGTCGTCTTCAGCCCGTTGATCAGGTTGAACTGCTCGTAGTTGCCCGTCATCCGCTTGATGTGGACGCCGCCCTGCACGATCGCGGTGAGCAGCACGACGATGCCGACGACGGCGAGCATCGGGCCGATCGTCGCGGCCATCGAGCCCACGCCCTCGCCCAGCAGCGTGACCACGGTCTGCGCGTCGGGATGCCGGATGGCCTGACCGATCGAGAACAGCTGATCGGTGCCGGCCTCGGCGCCCCGCTCGATGGTGGTCGGGATCATGACGGCGGCCGCGCCCACCCCGAGCCAGGCGCTGAGGTCCTGCGACCTCGACAGCTGGCCCTTGGAGTGGACCTCCTTCATCCGCTTCTGCGTGGCGTCCTCTGAGCGCTCGCCGGAGTCGTCGGCCATGGCTACCTCACCCCCGTGAGCAGGTCGGCGGCGTCGCCCGAGAGGTTCTGCACCACGCTCGGCAGCGCCAGGAAGACCCCGCCGGCGAGCATGACCGTCATCAGGATCTTCAGCGGGAAGCCCATCGCGTAGGCGTTCAGAGCCGGCGCGACCCGGCTGAGCAGACCCAGCCCGACGTCGGCGAGGAACAGCACGACGCAGAGCGGCCCGGCGATCTGCAGCGTCGCGAGGAACATCTGCGTGACCCCGTCCGTCATCAGCGACACCGGATCGGCCAGGTCGATGCCGAGCCCCAGCGGCACCGCGTCGAACGACCGGGTGAGACCGCCGATGATCAGCTGGTAGCCGCCGCTCGCGAACATCAGGGCGAGGGCCGTCATCTGGAACAGCCGCGTGAACTGCGCGCCGTTGATCATCGACTGCGGGTCGAACGCCTGCGCCAGGGTGAACCCGCCGAACAGGTCGATCAGGCTGCCGGCCGCCTGAACGGCCGAGAAGACCAGGAGGACGAGGAACCCCAGCACGGCGCCGACGACGACCTCGAGCACCAGGGCGAGCACGAACGGCCCCGTCGCCAGCGACTCGTAGCCGGGCGAGACCCGCGGGGCCACGGCGAGCGCGAGCCCCAGCGCCAGCATCGCCTTCACCCGGCCGGGGAACGCCCGGTAGGAGAACGGCGGCGCGACGACGATGAACGCGGTCATCCGCACGGCGGCGAGCAGGGTCGCTTCGAGACCGCTGAGGTCGAGGTCGAGATCCATGGTCGGGGTCAGCCGCCCGTGAGCAGCTGCGGGATGCGGTCGAACACCACGTGCGTGAAGGTGACCATCTCGGCGATCATCCAGTGCCCGCAGACGATCAGGGCGATGCCGACGGCGACGGCCTTCGGCACGAACGAGAGCGTGACCTCCTGGATCTGCGTGATCGACTGCAGGAGCGAGATCGCGAACCCCACGACCAGCGAGGTGATGAGCACCGGCGCGGCGAGCTTCGCCGTGATGACGAGGGCCTGCATCGAGATGTCGAGGACGGCGTTGGAGTCCATCAGGCGGTCACCTGATAGCTCTCGATGAGACTCGTGATGATGAGCCCCCACCCGTCGACCAGCACGAACAGCAGGAT
>Ga0265797_10010037_pt1 | contig 12130 bp, 11 predicted proteins | sample P2T30metagenome_FD_192433 | JGI IMG/M metagenome (GOLD analysis project Ga0265797, IMG submission 192433) | Plant litter microbial communities from East Loma Ridge, Irvine, California - P2 T30 | ecosystem: Environmental > Terrestrial > Plant litter > Unclassified | place: USA: California... | reverse complement strand
CTAGAGGTCTACTTGGAGGCTCGCTGGTGCCTTTGAGGACGGTCGAAAACCAGCGCCCGTTCTACCCTTACCCCAACGTCCGGCATTCAACATAACCGGGAGGGAAACGCAGAACACCTTTTTTTTTTCATTGACACGATTGCTTTACGCCGTCGATCGAGGAAGAGGATCGCCGTTGCTGCCAAACGAAGAAGCCAGTTGAGCGTGCAGGTCGAACTCAGCCTCGCTCAACGTAGGGCTAGACGCACGTGGAGGAATTGGAAACGCTTCAGATCCAGAGGCTTTCGCATCACCACTCTGCATCAGTGCATTGATGTCTCTCCTTTCCACTTCGGGTTCGTCCGACTCATCGTGGGATGATGATACACTCGCCCTGCGTCTTAGTGGTCGCTGTACTTCAACAATACGATCATCATAAAGATCCATTCTTGATTCTCGTCTCGAACCACGGTCTTCGGGTTGGCGCCTGTCAGCCTGAGACGAAGGCAATGTCGGACCCTGTCCTGTGGGCAATACGCGCGTACTTTCGGATGTTCCGACTGATCTTTTCGGGTCGATGTTGGAGGCATGAGGGCTCTCGACAGCCGTTTCGTTCTGGAATGCATCTTCCCTCGTTACAGCCAGCTGTTCCTCCTTCATCTGTTCAGCTTGATCATTCGCCATTATATTTTCTTGTGGCCCCCACGACCACTTTCGGATCGCTTCCCGCGGAATGTGACGTGGAGGTGGTAAGGGCGGCGGGGTTTTATTGCGTGCTGCCCTGGGAATCATTGCTGCATTTATGTATGGGAGGATAGGCTGTTGGGATTGCGGCGATGATAAAAGCCCGTCACTGCGGTCACTTAAATCTGAACCAAGGGCGTCGAGTGACCCGTCATTGGGAAAGCTGTCATCCGGGATTAGGCTACCATCCAGGTACTTAGCTTGGTCGTATTCGGTGGCGTGTGGGAGTCGGGTTTCCTCAACCGGCTCTTCGGCTTGGATACTTCGGTCGGGTTCTGCAGCGGATCCAGTGAAATTGGACGTCCTCGACTTCAACATGGAGACGAGAGGCTCAACACGGTCAAGGCGCTCTTCTTCTGGACGGTTCAACTTTCTAGTGGTTTCTATCGGCGGTGCATGGTTTACTTCCTTATCTAAGTCCAGGCCGTTTTCAGTGTGATGACCTTGAGTTGTGTGGTCTCTCATGTTGGCTAGTCTCAATCCTTCAAGACTTTCATTATAGGCTCTTAGATGTTCTTCCATTCCTACATTCTCCACTTCCGTGGATGCTACTGTGTCTTCCATTTTCTCCAGATTAGATTCCAGGTCCGCAATGTGAGGCTCTGCGATCTCTTGATGTGGAATTGACGGCGGCGGGTTCGATATCATTGAGGGTATTTCCCCGAGATCGACAGGTTTAGTGCTGTTTTCGCGAACGGTCTTTTCAAATTTTGTTGATGGTTCTGCGTTCGTATCATATGACCGTAACTTCTCCTCCGCGGCGACGTCCAGATACTCTCTAAGAGTAGGCTCCATGTCAAGCTCAGTAGCCAACGGAGGGCGGATCTGCTCAGGCTCACTCGCGTCTGAGAGGTCCACATCACCATCTTCAGCAGCGCTCTTTGAACTGGGATCGCTGTCATCGTCTCCCTGAACATCTTCCTGAATATCTTGTTCATCATCCTCGTCATCACCGGAATTTGCTGGGAGAGCGAAGAGCGCTAACTGTTGTTGGTGGCGGCCCAGATGCTTTTGCAAGGCCCGCAATGTCATCCGCTGACCACACAGCATGCACTCTGTCTTCACATTGAGGGTCGCATGTTTGGTTGAAGTACGTTTCAACGCGGAGAGCATGCTTGGGGCGGCCAAGTCTGAATGATGCTTTCGTACATGACTCTCAAAGCCAGATTCACTCTCGAAAGTACAGCCGCATTCGTCTATGCATTGCCACTCAATCCGATGGGCTTCAAGTTCGTGTGCAAACCACGTTTTGCGAGAGTCGTAGAGTCGATCAGCGATGGTACAATGTTCGTAGGTGCAACAGTACGGGTGCAAGTCTCGAAAGACGTGTTGTCTGCCCGAATTAGCAATGTGTAGTTCAAGTCGCGATACGTACTTACTTCCACTCAGCTACTGTGTGGATTGATACCAGAAGAAAGCAGAGAGGACATTCGAAGAAATCTTTGTCGCGAGCTGCTTTGGGCAAGGTCGGAACTCTGATGGCGGCTTTGTGAGAAGTAGCGTAAGATGTCTGCGATGCCACATCCTCTCCCTCATCGAGCACTTCGAGACCTGATACTTGCTTTACGCGTGTTGCTTCAGTACTATTTGTTGTAAATTCTGTCGTCGCCTTCTCAAAGCCCAGCTTTTCGATATTTTTACTGAGCTTTTGATGATGTTCTTCTCGGTAACTCAGATATTGTCTTCGCGCAGACAAAGCGCGTCCCAACCTCTCAATAAGGTAGCGTGGCGCATCTCGAAACTTCTCTGCGACATGTTGTATATCGTGTTGCTCATAAAAGGATTTATCGATGCTAATGGTGCTTGTTGACTGACTGTTAGGTGCCGGGTTGCGTATGGCTATTGAGAGGCGGAAGAGTGAGGTGATCACAGACTTGATGCCTGCCACGAGCTGGAGGAGCTCTGTTTTCTCTTCGAGGTCAGCATCTGGGCTTTCCTCATCGGAGTTGGCCGAGTCAGTATCGGAAGCCGATAATTCGTCCCAAGGTATGGTCTCGTATTTGATAATCGAGAGAGCTATCAGCGTCAGTCAATGCCACAAGTCGTAGATAGTGCTCATGCACACCGTCTCGCAAAGCATCGGAAAGGGCATCAAGCTGACCATGAGTCTCCGATTTGAGGTGGATAGCATCTCGGAGTCTACACGGTGTGTGTTAGCCGTGTGCTATGAGCACAGCCAATCAATAATGCCTTGGAATTTACCTGTACTCCAAGCTACGGCGGCCCTTGCGATGCGCTGCGATGTTTCCTGCCCAAAGCTTGAATCGAGAAAATTCGTCTACGATCAATGATGGAGGAACTTGTGTGGCGAAATGAGTATCCATTTTCAATGCGTCAGCAAGGCCCACAAAGTCTTGCGCGAGATGATCGACTCTCGTCGCGATAGCAACATCGACTGGCATAACTGTCGTCGAGGTCATGATGCTAGGCGGTAGGATCGTATGCTTTCTGTATGTAAACTGTGAAGAGGAGGCGTCGATGTCTTCCCGAGAATGACTCTGCGGCCTGCCCGTGCCTCACCGGAACCCCGCGACCCCGCTTCGTACAACCTGCACCACATCTCTCAACACACATCGCTCAGTCGTCGATGCTCATCATCAGACCTAAATTCACGTTTTCGTCCGCTCATTCGGCTCTCTTCTCTACCCCAATACCACCGAGTGTACCTTACATCGAACGTCGCGCACCATAGCGGACCTAATTCAACTCCCATTCAATGGCGACGGGTATCGAGGCCGCCGGTCTTGTGCTGGGCGCTATACCTTTGATACTTGCGGGTTTGCAATTCTATGCCGAAGGAATCAGTGTGACAAAACGATACTGGAGGTACAAGAGGGGTGTCAACGAGATTCTAAATGAGCTGAAGGTCGAGACTGCTATGTGCATCAACAGCATCAATGTATTGTTATTCGGGATAGTCACCCCTAAAGAGATGGTTGGGTTTCTGAACGATCCACGAGGCGCACGTTGGAAAGAGGAGAAGTTCGATCGAAAGCTTCGCGCGAGGCTAAGAGCGAGCTATGACCCGTACATGGCAAGCATCCACCAGATGGTGATCATAGCTGAGAAGTTCAAAGAACGATTAAAATTGGACGATGCGGGAAGGCCTCAGTTTTCCGAGAAAAATGCATTCAAGGAGCATTACGAGCGTTTGAAGTTCAGCCTGAAGAAATCGGACTACACGGAATTAATGGAACGGTTACGACGCGCGAATCTGGCCCTCGATCGCTTAACGAATCAGACCACGTACATCGAGACCCACACACCGGATCGCCTGTCAGTCCCGGATTTCGGCATGATCAACGAGAGAGCAGACAGCTTCCACTCCGCGCTAAAGGCAGGTTGGAATTGCCCATGCTCGGCGCACCATACCGTCAGCCTGCGCTTGGAGGCCCGCATCGAGGCCGTATCGAGTGATGAGGATGAGGACGATGATGCGCACATGATGCGTGACCCATTCCACGTTCTTTTCCATTACGACAGAGATCATGCAACTGAGCAATCAAGACAGGTTGGTGCTTGGTCCTGGGAGGAGGCGGATGTACGAGTCGATCCCATTCCAGACACTACACCGCATGTCCAACAAACTAAAGGTGTTCGGTTTGCGGCGCAGAATATGCAAAAGGCTGTGCAAGCAGCATTGGAAGCACGTCCGAACATGCGGCCCATAAAAGACTTGTGTGCTGCAATTTCGGAGCTCCAGAAACCACAGCGCGAAGTTTGCTTTTCTTTGCTTGCTAGCGAGATCGCGAAGCAAAAGTATGGCGTGCACATATACCCAACCAAACAGATGCCTCTCGACCCTGATACATGGTCGATTTCTTCGCTACACATGAGCTTGAACGACACGGATTTCGCTCGTCGCGATCGCTTGAAATTGGCAGTCACACTTGCTTCGAGTGTTTTGCAGCTTCATGAAACCCCATGGCTTGATCAGTGCTGGGGTAAAGACAGTATCTTCTTCGTGAAGCGACCCGGAATGACCATGTACGACCAGCCTTTTGTGTCATGGGACTTCAGCTGTACCAAACCACCTACGGAAGCTGTCATACCCAAGTCAATGCATCACATCATCCGTAATCAGCCTTTGTACGCACTTGGTGTCGCGTTGATAGAGCTCTGGTACGGCAAGCCTCTTCAAGAATTGTGGAAGGATGAGGACGGGCTATCGGGTACAGGTGTACGACAGGTCGATATTCTGGCTGAATGGAATACCGCAAATCGACTTGTAGACGATCTATACAGCGAAGCTGGTCGCAGATATGGCGATGCCGTTCGGCGATGCATCCGCTGTGATTTCGATCGAAGAGCTAATAGTTTGGATGACATGAATTTTCAGCGAGACGTGTACCACGGTGTAGTATCGCAATTGAAAGAGAACTACGAGTACTTGTTTTAGCACTAGTCATACTCGTGAGCACATTAGCGAGGCTCACTGAGTAGATTAGCTTAAACTTCTATCGTCTTCTTCAACTAGTAGCACAAGCATCGCTGCCGATGACAAAGAAGTTGGCTGTTTCCTGTTCTAGCTGAAAGCGAGCATGACCAGCAGCGAGTTATGTATTACTCGCCCAATCATTTTGAGTGCCAGATGCGGCTTGATCAAAGCTGGATAATTGCATTTCCACTTACGCTTCCACAGAGGCGGTCGTGTAGCGAAAGAAGACTATGCAAAAGCTCACATAACACCCCGCCGTCCCTCAATGCATGACTGAAGATCTTCTCGTGTTGTTCAGATTAAGTATATGTTGTGACAAAGGATAGAGCACAGTCGGGCACGAAACAGGCAGCAACACTTGGAGACTCACAAATCTATGGCTTCTTTGCATCGCAATTCCCTTTCACACTCACCAGTATTTCAGCATCGTGGGTCTGAGCACGGAGAGAGAGAACGATCTTGCGGAGCGCTATATGACTACCGCGGAGCTACACCGAGAGTCCGGGAAAGAAAGGGCGGGATCTTTTCGCCTTCACCCTTGCGCCTTCGGAAGGTGGCAATCGATCTTGTCGCCAATTGCGAGGCTGGTCAGTGTTTGCCTCGTGCCAGCGGAACATAAATGGCAGCGGTTACCTCCCCCGAGAGTTTTCCTCTCCACACTTCCACCCTCAACTTATTCCCTCTACTGCCGCGCTCTTAAACCACAAAACTTCTCACGAACTATAAACACAGAAGACAAGATATATATCGAAGTCATGTACTACCAGCATGTTCTCTCTATTCTCCTCATCGTCGTCGGCATGGCGTTTGCGGCTCCCAGTCCGCACATCGGCATGATCAACAACGACGACGTCCGCGATGTCGGCGCCGTGTACTCTCAAGCAGAGTTCTCGTCCGCGCCTACGTTTCTCCTCATGGATAAGCAGAGCCCTAGGTGTATTCCACTGTAAGGAATCCCTCCACTTCTTCCATCATGGTCACTGACATGTCGTAGCAACAATGATGACATCATGTCAATCATGATCTGCGTCGAGTCCATCGAGTGCAACTTCTGGAAGGTATGTCTTCGACACGCTTGAAACTCGTGATAAAGACTAAGAAGCAAAAGAACAAGGACTGCGGCGGCTCCATGTCGGACGAGGAAGCCGCCTTCACCGTCGGTTGCGGAGACGTCCACAAGCTTCCTCTACCACTGACTGGCACATACGGCTCCTACAAGTGCCAGCATGTACATCTCAACACCTACGAGTCTTCGAGCACTGTTAGGGTCGAGACTACTCCTCACGACCCCAACAACGACGTGCTAGGTCAGGTATGTACTCGCATTATCTTCGATGACGCCAATCATTCACTGACGTTTTGTAGTAAACCTTGCTTTCGTCGACTAATATATCGATGTCAGTGTGACTATACTACATTTTTATCCATTAGTCTTACGACGATGGTAAAATTGATCTATTGATGGTGGTGGTTCATCTCTGCAGGCCCTATTTTGCATAAACTTGATGGCAGCCATGGATGTTAATGAGTGGTGATCCAATAGCTTATGGCTTCAAATGTTGGCAACAATCTCGTCTAAAGAACCCAAAATCCTATCTTCATCTGTTCAGTCTTTGACCCATGCTTCATGGTGTTACGGCGGCGTGGAAGGTTCTAATGACAGCCATGCCGTGTGGTGATCTGAAACAATGCTACTCCGATATTACTTTGCGCATGCAAGCTGACATCACGCATCAAATTGACTGCATATGCGGTACAATCTAGACTCGTAGGCAATTGCTATCGTTGTTTCACATCATATGGGGCACATTCAAGACCGCCCGCCCCTTCATATAAGAAAAGTGGATATCATAGCTCAGTACTCCGACGCGTTGCGCTTCCTCCCAATTGCATGGTCTCAACACCTCTATGCCTTTGACTTCTGACCCAGCAGCGGTATCTGCATGCCCTCACTAAGCTGAATCCTTGGGCCTGGTATCTCGTTCATTTGCTCTCTCTTTGATGTATCACCAAGCTTCTTCCACATGAGTTGCAGCATGATGTGTCCTGGTGTGATGCCGGTCTGCTGCGATCCCCAACGGAACTGCCATAGTGGAAGAGATTCGTTGACAGTAGGGGTACGCTTAGCATCGTAATAGCATGCTACATCTCCGAAGCAGAGGAAGACGTACGGGAACCCGGTCTATATGCGCATTAGCAATGTCTTTTGGCGAACCAAGCTGGGAACAATACTTACTATGGTGTATAGCTCGTCGTAAATGTCAACGTTGCGCTCCGTACACGTCCACGCATAATCGCCTTGCCCGTAGTGACTGTCGACGTTCTCTTCTTGACTAGCGTCTTGGAATGTGCAATTGCCATTGTGAGTGCTAAGAGTATAAGGGTAGTCATCCATGCGCTCGAATATCCCGCATTCTTTCCCGCTCCCACTGTCATGAACGAATTTGCCATGCGCATTCAGGCATCCTACACTCGACTCTGGGGTTGCGGTACCCCAGTTGTCAGATGCTAAGACGTAGATGTGACCAATGCCGCTGAAGTCTGTTTGTTGAATACCAGCGTATGTAGGTAGAGCGAGCGAGGTAACAAGTAGGAGAAGCGTCGTGGGGATGTTGGCAAACATGATGCGCAGACGTTAGTTTGCGTTCCGAGAGAAGAGAGACGAGGATGCAAGCTTTCCAAGGTTCGGTCGGCAGTGTCGTAGCGAAATGAATCCTGCTCTGGGGGAAGCAAGTATCCAGGCTCTTTATATTGATCGACCGTAGCACAGCTCAGGCGTACCGTGCCACGCTATACAACAAAGAGCGTGCCTGACAAACCCCTCGCGCCGTCTCTCTGGGAGCAAGCACTAGGCTCTTTGGTGGGGAAGAGACACGCCCTTGCGAAACCTACCCCAACAATGCTGCGGGATAGATTAATTTCCCCAGGAAAGCAATTTCGGATCCCCTCCTCGTGATGACGGTAGACAAGCTCGCTTCCCAATTTAAGGAAAACGAAGTCTGGATACTTCAACGTTGGCGAATAAGCGAGAAGGAAATAATCGCATAGCATACGGCGTGACCTTGTACTTAATATCGAACGTTGGGCCTTAATAGCATCGGGACGAATGTCGCGCGTATAGGACACCATGCTAAGAGCTGAGGAATGGTACAGATATGCACGGGTTTACCAAGGCGGACGCACCACGTGCCCAATCACAAGGAACATGGCGAATCGTTGGCAGGTAGAGAGATGAGGGATCGAAGGATCAGGCGTCGGGCGGACTTGAAGCTTGTTTCATTTAGCCAGAAATGCCGAAGCAGATATGTCAGAGATCTGTAAGCGCAGGCTGTTGAAGAGCGGACGGAGATGTCAGCGGAAGGACATTTGGGGAGCGGCGAGAGTTGCCGAGGCGCCATTCGAGCTCGGACTTGGATGTCGCGCGCAAGCGAGATATGGCGAGCAGCTGAAGTTCGTGTCCTAACCGCTCCATCATCTATGACCAGTTCGACTTCATGGCTTGAAGATGAGTACGAATCGAGTTCGACCGCATTGGATACAAAAAGTGGCGATAGATGGACAAGAGAAAATAAGACAACGGCGATTCTGACCCTACGAGCGGCCCAGTTGAACCCTTCCGAAGACCCTCAAACCCCGAACCAGTTCTTCCCTACATCACGACACCGAAGTCCGGGATGATGAACGCGAATGCTGGCCACTCCTGTCGATCTCCCGCAAGATACCCACAAGCTTGCGCATCATCTCCGCTGGACCCAGACTAGCGCTTTCGGCAGCATTACGCATCATTCACGAAGTCCGGAATAGCGCCTTCTCCTGGGATGATCAGAGCTAGTTCTACCGACTGGATCTGGATCTTGGCGACTAACTAGGCTAAAATACGAATTCACGGTACTGGCGGACGGGTCTTAAGAGCAGCGCATATGATGCGTTTGGCGCCTAAATTCTTATCAACAAGAACATCTTCTCGTTCCAGGGCGCCAACACGTCAACCATATCATGTCGGCCTACAGCTATTTTGCCAGCCAATCCGTCACCCTAATGAACATGGTACCATGTCGGTGTCCTTTTCAACAATGCATCAATGCATCACCATCACTGCGCCTTCCGCTTAGAGACAGAGAGGTGTACGAATCTGTACGTCATTGATACAGGTAAAATTAGGGCACTGGATGTGAGATAAGGATCAAGTGTGGTGGGTAGAGTATCACACGTGGGCGGTAACAGTAACGAGCTCTTTGGCTATAGGGACACGCAATAAGGTCGCTCTCGAGCCGAAGACTGAGATGTAAGTGTCTCCTCATACCAGGGGAAAACTAAACACCCTGGAGCCTACGTCGCCTTTGGGTCACCTGCTTTGCACGTTTTTATCTTGATGTAGGCCCCAGGGTGTTCAGTACTTTCCTTGAATGGGGTGGTGTTTAGAGCCAAAGAACCTTGCGGCATGGCGTTGAGAGATGTACCGACTTTGATGAGTGCGGACATTCGTGAGGTGTGCCGCAGAGCTCCTTAGAAAACTGTGTGACTTTGGATAACGAATTCGAACAGTGTCACATTGAGAAAGTCTTGTTCATTTGGGAAGCTTATTGCACTCTACCTGGGAAGAATTTAATGTCTATGCAGAGCTACAAGGAGGATAAGCCTAGCTAGAACCGGCTCGATAGAGCTTCTATCTTCGGGCCTAATCTTGGTGAAGAATAGGGCTCCATGGGATCCTGCGTCTCGAGATCTTGCGAGAGAAAAAATGTAGAGTACTTTCGAGAACGCCATATTGTTTCCAGACTCTATGGTAAGAGTATGCGTGCCTTGATGTAAAATCTGTGAGGCGATCAAGGGTAGACTGTTGCTTCTCTCATCGCATGGGGCACACGACACTCCCGCTTTTGCTCTCCGAGTACCTTTTGACGAATGCAGTCTAAGCAAAGACCATCCACCGCATCATAAATCTTGTCGAGCTCGGCTATAAGCGTAGCCTTAGTGTATCGAGCAAGAGACTTGCAAGCACAGTTCGGGGCTGTGCAACTCTGAAAAAGAGGAGGTGACTCAGGTACGGCTCTAAGCTTGGACTTGATGATCAAGACCGAGCACTGATTGACGGGCCAAAGATCATTCCGCCTGAGACCGAAGATAAAAGTACCCAAGGCCTGCTTTGAAGCAACACAAAACTCGAGTCCCGTAACGATCGAAGCGAATGCCGTGGTAATTCGCCTCTGATATGAAATTTGACGAAGTAGTAGGTATTCGAACACCTCCAAAGGTAGGAACTCGTGACCATCTGTGGCTTTTGTGACGCTGAGGATCGCGGTAGGGTCGCGGACCAATCTCTGAGAGACTCTGAAGAACTCTCTCGGCAACTCGAGGAGATGTGTGGCAAGAAGCATCTTTTCGAAATCTGCAGCTTCGAGATCTTCGAGAAGGGCGCCAATCCAGATGATAGCCCATGAACGAACCACATTCGCGCAATCGTATTTGTTACACAAAAGCGCAATTTTGGACAAGACGGTGGCGGCGAGCTTGAGGGGAAGTTCCGAAGTCTGCATGTGTGCGATCTTGCAGATCATGATGATGGACTCAGGATCGTCATCTGGAAGCGGGACAGTGCGTGGTGAAGCCGGCGAAAGATTCTGGCCCTCAGAGAAGCGGCCGTCGAACATAGCCGCAAAGACTGGTGAAGCGAGGCCGAGAACCACGGACGAGACGAGGATGTTGCGAACTCCTTCTCCGACTCCGTCTTGGCCCGATTGGAGTATGACATCGCCTCTTTTTGCAACGACCTCTGCGTTGCCTCCGCTTTTCGACATTGCGACAGCGCCTGTGTTAACGTCAGTAAACAATTCTTACGATCAGGTTAGTGATCAATCACCTTCAGACGTGCGCTTCCGTAGGATAGCCAGCGTGAAGACTTCGCATTCTTTGAGACCGTGGTAGAACAACAACAACCTCAATTCGCGCCCGATTGGAAAGTGTCGGGTTCAGAAGATGGAAGCAAAGACGGTGGTTGAGAGGGGGTCGCGACTGCCCTCTGGATCGCGACTGGAGCCTGGGCTTATTCGCACTCACCTTCACTTCCTTTATGGCCCGCATGCGTCTTGGGCAAAGGAACAAGCCGATAGAGCTGCCGAGTGATAAAACAGTTCAAAATCATCAAACTGAGATATTGTGATGAAGCGCATCTTCCTTTCCGTTGCGGTTTCTGTGCGCCACTACTTGACGTGTTCTGAAGTGCTGTCGCCAGTCAATTGAGAATTGTTTGGGACTACTCATATGTTGAAGCCAGATCAACGATCAATATAGTGCACCGAGAGTACCCATAAGCTCTTCCACAGACCGTCTGACCTTGGGATGGTGTTGCGGCATCATTGCCTATCCAGCGCCCACCTCACACCGCCACGATCGTTAACACGGCAACACGTCAACCTAGGGAAAGTCTGAACAGGTCTGGAGCCTACATCGGCATTGGGGCATTTACTTTGCAGGTTTCCATGTTAATGTAGGCTGCAGACCTGTTTAGTTTTTCCCTTGTATGAGGTGGCAATGTGAGAGTTCTAGACAACCTATTGGACGACAGGAGGGCTATGATGAAAGCAAACGCCGATCTTGTGGCACGGAGAGGTGATGACTTGATCTTCAGCTGTGATGAAAGTGATCGAGAGGAGACGGAGCTGCCGGAGAAGTTGTGTGATCAACACGACGGTAGGCAAGAGCAGGACTGGATAACTAAGTCTTTTCAATCACGCAACTTAACTCCATCAGATGTCGGCGAGACGACACAATGACACCATCGGGTCCCTCAGCTACATCGGGAGAAGGGATGCGTAGTGTCATTCTGTGGATGTGGTGGGGTACCTGGAAGCTGGAACTACCGAAACGCGAATTTGGCGCGCGCGCACCTTCCGAGCGAGCTTCGGCCGAAAGATAAGAACGATCTCCAGCCTGCCGCCGTCTAAACCGAGACAAACCCCCTGCGCCGAC
>Ga0265797_10010036_pt1 | contig 12130 bp, 9 predicted proteins | sample P2T30metagenome_FD_192433 | JGI IMG/M metagenome (GOLD analysis project Ga0265797, IMG submission 192433) | Plant litter microbial communities from East Loma Ridge, Irvine, California - P2 T30 | ecosystem: Environmental > Terrestrial > Plant litter > Unclassified | place: USA: California... | reverse complement strand
CCAGAAATTCCCGCGCCTGGTGCGCGAACTGGCGAAAGACCTGGGCAAGGACGTCGAGCTGACCATCGAAGGCGCCGAGACCGAAGTCGACCGCGTGGTGGTGGACAGCCTGTACGATCCGCTGGTCCACATGCTGCGCAACGCGCTCGACCACGGCGTCGAATCGCCGCAAGACCGCGTCGCCGCCGGCAAGCCCGCGAAAGCCTTCATCCTGCTGAAAGCCTGGCAGGAAGCGAACAGCGTCATGATCGTGCTGCAGGACGACGGCAAGGGCATGGACCCGACCAAGCTGCGCAAGAAGGCCTTTGAAAAAGGCCTGATCAGCGAGAACGGCGCCCCGAACGACGAAGACGCCTATCAGCTGGTGTTCCTGCCGGGCTTCTCGACCAAGGAAGTCGCTTCCTCGGTCTCGGGCCGCGGCGTGGGCATGGACGTGGTCAAGACCGCGGTGGAAAAGAACCGCGGCGCGATCCGCATCGATTCCCAGCTCGGTTCCGGCACCAAGTTCGCGATCCGCCTGCCGATCGAACTGTCGATCGTGCCGACCATGCTGGTCTCCACCTCGGGCGCCTCGCTGGCGCTGCCGATGGCGGTGGTCGAGCGCGTGGTCGAGCTGCCGGAAGAGTTCTCGATGGTCGGCGGCGCCCCGGTGCTGAAGGACCAGGGCCGTCCGCTGCCGGTGCGTTCGCTGGCCGGCGCGCTCGGCTACGAGGAAGCGCCGGAACGCGTCGGCATCGTCATCAACGCCCCGCAGCCGTATATCCTGGCGGTGGAAGCGGTGGACGGCACGGCCGACCTGGTGATCAAGCCGATGACGGCGCTGACCGTCGAGGGCATCACCGGTACCGCGCGCTCCGCCGAAGGCGAGCTGGTGCTGGTGGTCGGCCTGTCCTTCCTGATGGACGGTTGCCGCAGCACGGTGCGCCTGGCTGCCTGAGCACGCACCAATGCAGTGAAAGAGGGCTGCTCCAGCCCTCGCAAGAAAAAGCCTGTGCCATCGCTGCGCAGGCTTTTTTATTTGCATTCCTGTCTTTACGTGCAAACGAAATTTGCATTCGAAGTCTGTTTTTGGCAGAATCGTGCAAGAACGATCGCTTGCCGCACTGCACAATTGTGGGCATAATCCAAAAACGCCTCGCTTTTTTCGAGCGCCCGCCACAGGAAACCGCATGTTGAAGACCCTCTACGACAAACTCTGGGACGCCCACGTGGTGCGTGCCGATGCCGACGGAACGACGGTGCTGTACATCGACCGCCACCTGGTACACGAAGTCACCAGCCCGCAGGCCTTCGAGGGACTACGCGAGGCCGGCCGTCCGCTCTGGCGCAACGCCGCCAACCTGCTGGTGGCCGACCACAACGTGCCGACCACCGGCCGCCGCGAAGGCATCGCGGATCCAACCTCGCGCCTGCAGGTCGAGACCCTCGACGCGAATGCGAAAAGCTATGGCCTGACCTACTTCGACATGAACGACAAGCGCCAGGGCATCGTCCACGTGATCGGGCCGGAGCAGGGCGCCACGCTGCCCGGCATGACGGTGGTCTGCGGCGATTCGCACACCTCGACCCACGGCGCCTTCGGCTGCCTGGCGCACGGCATCGGCACTTCGGAAGTCGAGCACGTGCTGGCCACGCAGACCCTGCTGGCCAAGAAATCGAAGGCCATGCTGGTGCAAATCGACGGCGCGCTGCCGCAAGGCGTGACCGCGAAAGACATCGTGCTGGCCGTGATCGGCAAGATCGGCACCGCCGGCGGCACCGGTTATGCCATCGAATTCGGCGGCTCGACCATCCGCGCGCTGTCGATGGAAGGGCGCATGACGGTCTGTAACATGGCCATCGAAGCCGGCGCCCGCGCCGGCATGGTGGGCGTCGACGCCACGACCATCGAGTACGTGAAGGGCCGCCCCTACTCGCCAGCCGGTCCCCAGTGGGAGCAGGCCGTGGGCTACTGGCGCACCCTGCATTCCGACCCCGGCGCCCGCTTCGACCTGGTGGTCACCCTGGACGCGGCCGAGATCCGTCCGCAAGTCACCTGGGGCACCTCGCCCGAGATGGTGACCGCCATCGACGGCCGCGTGCCCGATCCCGGGCAGGAGCGCGACGCCGTGCGCCGCGACGCCATCGAAAAGGCGCTGACCTACATGGCGCTGGAGCCGAACACCGCGATCACGGACATCCGCATCGACAAGGTCTTCATCGGCTCCTGCACGAATTCGCGCATCGAGGACTTGCGCGCCGCCGCGGCCGTGGTGCGCGGCCGCCAGCGCGCCTCGAACGTGAAGCTGGCGCTGGTGGTCCCGGGCTCCGGCCTGGTGAAGGAACAGGCCGAGCGCGAAGGCCTGGACCGCATCTTCAAGGCCGCCGGCTTCGAGTGGCGCGAACCGGGCTGCTCGATGTGCCTGGCGATGAACGCCGACCGCCTGGAGCCGGGCGAACGCTGCGCCTCGACCTCGAACCGCAATTTCGAAGGCCGCCAGGGACCGGGCGGCCGCACCCACCTGGTGTCGCCGGCGATGGCGGCGGCGGCGGGCATCGCCGGCCACTTCGTCGACGTGCGCGCATTGTAGAATTCCTCTTTTTGACTTTCGGAACCACCATGAAAAAAGCAATCGCACTCACCTTCGTCGCCCTGGTCCTCAGCGGCTGCAACACCATCTCGGGCATCGGCCGCGACGTGCAGAAGGTCGGCCAGGTCGTGACCGGCGCCGGCGGCAAATAAACAAGTAACCAAGCCAGCAGGCTCCAGGATCAGCACATGGACACATTCACCGTACACGAAGGCCTGGTGGCGCCGCTCGACCGCGCCAACGTCGATACCGACGCCATCATCCCGAAGCAGTTCCTGAAGTCGATCCGGCGCACCGGCTTCGGCCCCAACCTGTTCGACGAGTGGCGCTACCTCGACCACGGCGAGCCGGGCCAGGACAACAGCCGGCGTCCGCTGAACCCGGACTTCGTGCTGAACCAGCCGCGCTATGCCGGCGCCTCGATCCTCCTGGCGCGCAAGAACTTCGGCTGCGGCTCATCGCGCGAGCATGCGCCCTGGGCCCTGCAGCAGTATGGCTTCCGCGCCATCGTGGCGCCGAGTTTCGCCGACATTTTCTTCAACAACTGCTACAAGAGCGGCCTGCTGCCGATCGTGCTGAGCGAAGCGCAGGTCGACGGGCTGTTCGATGAAGTCAAGGCATCCATGTCCTTCACGCTGATCGTGGACCTGGAAAACCAGGTGCTGCGCACGGCTGACGGACGCATCGGCTTCGACTTCGCCATCGACGACTTCCGCAAGTACTGCCTGCTGAACGGCCTGGACGACATCGGCCTGACCCTGCGCCACGCCGACGAGATCCGCGCCTTCGAGGAACGCCACCTGGCGCGCCAGCCCTGGCTGGCCAACACCATCTGAAAGAGCCCCATGAAGATTGCCATCCTGCCGGGCGACGGCATCGGCCCCGAGATCGTCGACCAGGCCGTGCGCGTGCTCGGTGCGCTGGGCGAACGTTTTGAAATGGAGCGCGCGGAAGTCGGCGGCGCCGGCTACGCGGCCCACGGCCGTCCGCTGCCCGAAGCGACGCTGAAACTGGCGAAGGAAGCCGACGCCGTGCTGTTCGGCGCGGTGGGCGACTACCAGTACGACAGCCTGGAACGCGCGCTGCGTCCGGAGCAGGCCATCCTCGGCCTGCGCAAGGAGCTCGGCCTGTTCGCCAACCTGCGTCCGGCCATCCTGTATCCGGAACTGGCCGGCGCCTCGACGCTGAAGCCGGAAGTGGTGTCCGGGCTGGACATCCTGATCATCCGCGAGCTGACCGGCGACATCTATTTCGGCAAGCCGCGCGGCGTGCGTGAATGCCCCGACGGGCCATTCAAGGGCCAGCGCGAAGGTTTCGATACGATGCGCTACGCCGAAGGCGAGATCCGCCGCATTGCCCACGTCGCCTTCCAGGCCGCGCAAAAGCGCGACAAGCGCGTGACCAGCGTCGACAAGGCCAACGTGCTGGAAACCTTCCAGTTCTGGCGCGACATCGTCACTGATGTGCACCGGGAATACCCGGACGTCGCGCTCGAACACATGTACGTCGATAACGCCGCCATGCAGCTGGTGCGCGCCCCGAAGAAATTCGACGTCATCGTTACCGGCAACATGTTCGGCGACATCCTGTCCGACGCCGCCGCCATGCTGACCGGTTCGATCGGCATGCTGCCATCGGCCTCGCTCGACGCCGGCAACAAGGGCCTGTACGAGCCTTCGCACGGCTCGGCCCCCGACATCGCCGGCAAGGGCGTCGCCAATCCCCTGGCCACAATCCTGTCCGCCGCCATGATGCTGCGCTACTCGCTGGATAAAGCCGAGCAGGCCGACCGCATCGAGGACGCCGTCAAGCGCGTCCTCCAGCAGGGATTGCGCACACCGGATATATTCGAGGATGGCACCGAGCGCGTCGGCACCCGGCAGATGGGCGACGCGGTGCTGCAAGCCCTGCGATAACGCCTGTACTCGCAACGAACCGTATGGTGGGCACGCTGTGCCCACGCGTAAACGCCGATCATTGTTGGCGCCCTTGTCCACCGATACGCCCCGATCATCGTTAACGTATCAATGAATAACCCCTAAAGGAAAAAAATGAAGTTAGTAGGCCTGGTTGGTTGGCGCGGCATGGTCGGTTCGGTCCTGATGCAGCGCATGCAGGAAGAGGGCGATTTCGCCCACATCGAACCCGTGTTTTTCACCACCTCGAACCCGGGCGGCAAGGCCCCGGCCATGGCGAAGAACGAAACCACCCTGAAGAGCGCCAGCGACATCGCCGAGCTATCCAAGTGCGAGATCATCATCTCCTGCCAGGGCGGCGACTACACGAGCGAGGTCTACCCGCAGCTGCGCGCGGCCGGCTGGAACGGCTACTGGATCGACGCCGCCTCGACCCTGCGCATGAACGACGACGCCGTCATCGTGCTCGACCCGGTGAACCGCGACGTGATCGACAGCGCCCTCGCGCGCGGCGTCAGGAACTACATCGGCGGCAACTGCACCGTGTCGTGCATGCTGATGGGCCTGGGCGGCCTGTTCGAGCAGGGCCTGGTCGAGTGGATGACCTCGATGACCTACCAGGCCGCTTCCGGCGGCGGCGCCCAGCACATGCGCGAGCTGCTGACCCAGTTCGGCACCATCAACGCGGCCGTCAAGCCGCTGCTCGACGACCCGGCCTCGGCCATCCTGGAAATCGACCGCACCGTGCTGGCCACCCAGCATGGCTATGCGCCGGACGAGATCAAGCAGTTCGGCGCCCCGCTGGCCGGCAACCTGATCCCGTGGATCGACAAGGACCTGGGCAATGGCCAGTCGAAGGAAGAGTGGAAGGCCGGCGCCGAGACCAACAAGATCCTCGGCCTGGGCGAGCGTTTCGGTTCGGCGGCGATCCCGGTCGACGGCCTGTGCGTGCGCATCGGCGCCATGCGCTGCCACTCGCAGGCGCTGACCATCAAGCTGAAAAAGGATGTGCCGCTCGACGAAATCAACGACATCATCGCCTCGCACAACCAGTGGGTAAAGGTGGTGCCGAACACGCGCGAAGCCTCGGTGATCGACTTGTCGCCGGCCGCGGTGACCGGCAGCCTGACGATTCCGGTCGGCCGCCTGCGCAAGATGTCGATGGGACCGGACTACCTGTCGGCCTTCACCGTCGGCGACCAGCTGCTGTGGGGCGCGGCCGAGCCGCTGCGCCGCATGCTGCGCATCGTGCTCGAGAAGTAAGCAATGCAGGGTGGACACCGGTGTCCACCCTGCAACGAGGTTTCCCCGGACGTTATCTCGGCAATCACACCTGTTATTCCCGCACTAATTTATTACCCCTCGGAACGATATCGAATCGTTACCAAACACCCTTCCACCCCACAGAAACACCCCTCTACGCCCCGTAGCGCTTGCATGCTCCAGTGCATGATGATATGTTCAGACTTCCGGGAAACCGTCTTTTTCCCAGCTAACCAACCCCACTCCCCACTATGCCATTGAACCGCCGCCCTCAGATCATGTCGTCCGCGTTGAAAACACTCACGGCGGCGGTCGCCAGTGCAGTGCTGTTGTCGTCGGCGGCGTCGGCAGCGGGACTGGGCAAGCTGACCGTGCTGTCGGCCCTCGGCCAGCCGCTGCGCGCCGAGATCGAGCTGACCGCCGTCTCGAACGACGAAGCGCCAGGCCTGGTCGCCAAGCTGGCCTCGCAGGAAGCCTACCGTGCGGCCAACATCGACTTCAACCCGGCGCTGCTGTCGCTGCGCTTCAATGTGGAGCAGCGCAACGGCGGCCAGTTCGTGCGCATCAGCTCGACGCAGCCGCTGAACGAGCCCTTCGTCGACATGCTGCTGGAACTGGCCTGGGATAACGGCCGCCTGGTGCGCGAATACACCTTCCTGCTCGACCCGGCCGAACTGCGCGCGCCGCAGCCGGCGCAAGTGGCCGCCGCGCCCGCCGCGCCCGCCGCCCGTCCGCGTGCGGCGGTGCCAGCGCCGGCCGCCGACAGCGCCAGCCAGCCCGCCCCGGCCCCGGCCAGCCGCGCCCCGCGCAGCGCCCGTGCCGAAGCGGCTGCCGCCGAAGGCGCCGCCGCCGGGGAAGACGGCCCGCGCTCGCCGAACGCCGCGCCGCGCTACCGCGTCCGCAAGGGCGATACCCTGAGCGGCATCGCCACCCGCCTGAAGCCCGCCGACGTCTCGCTCGACATGATGCTGGTCGCGCTCTACCGCGCGAACCCGGACGCCTTTATCGGCAATAACATGAACCGCCTGAAGTCGGGCCAGATCCTCAGCGTGCCGGAAGGCGAGGCCCTGCGCGGCGGCGACGCCGGCGAGGCGCGCGGCACCGTGGTCGCGCATGCGGCCGACTTCGACGCCTACCGCGCCAAGCTGGCCGGCCAGGTGGCCACCAGCACCCCGGCGCGCGAAGCGCCGGCAGGGCAGAGCGCGACCGGCCGCATCACGGCCAAGGTGCAGGAACGCCCGACCGCCGCCAACGAATCCCAGGACCAGCTGCGCCTGTCGAAGGCGGCGCCGGCCGCCGGCGCCGGCGCCGGTGCGGCCAATGTCACGGCCACCACCACGGCCGAAGACACCATCGCCAAGGAAAAGGAACTGGCGGATGCCCAGCAGCGCGTCAAGGAACTGGAAAAGAACGTCAGCCAGCTCGAGCAGCTGGCCACCGTGACGAGCGGCGCCGGCGCCGCCGCGGCCGACCGCGCCGCAGCGGGCGTGCAGCCGATCGCACCGGCCGCCGAGGAAACCCAGGCCGTCCTGAAGCCGGCCCCGAAGATCAAGCCGAAGGCCGCCAAGCCGGCGCCGGCGCCGGAAAAGTCGCTGCTCGACACGCTGATGGACAACATCACCTACATCGGCGCGGGCGTGGCGGTGCTGGCCCTGGCCGCCCTCGGCCTGTCGCAGCGCCGCAAGAAGGGGGCGGCGCCGAAAGCGGCCGCCGCCGAGCCGAGCATCCTCGGCGGCGGCGCCGCCCAGCCGGCCAACGCGCAATCGCTGTACGCCGAAACCGGCGGCCAGAGCGTCGACACCAACGACAGCGTCTTCAATTCCAGCTTCGCGCCGTCGGCCAGCCAGCTCGACACCAATGAAGTCGATCCGCTGGCCGAGGCCGAACTCTACCTGGCCTACAACTTCGACACCCAGGCCGAAGACATCCTCAAGGAAGCGCTGCGCAACGATCCGCTGCGCCATCCGGTGCGCCTGAAGCTGCTGGAAATCTACGCCGCCCGCAAGGACGTGCGTGCGTTTGAAACCCAGGCCACCGAGCTGTACACCCTCACCGGCGGCAAGGGCGACGAATGGGCGCAGGCGGCCAGCCTGGGCCACGCCCTCGATCCGGCCAATCCGATGTACGCCGCCGCGGCGGGCACGGGTATCGGCGCTGGCGCCGCTGCCGCCGCCGCCGGCGCCATCGCTGCCGACGACGGCAACCCGCAGACCCTGCTGTCGCAGCAGCTGGAGCAGGCCTTCCGCAGCCATGGCGATCATTCGGGAATGATCAAGCCGCTTGCAACGACCGACGCTGTGACAGGCACGTCGCTCGGTTCCAGCTTCGTCGTCGGCGGTCTGACCCGCACAAATGACACCACGGCACTGCCTGAGGCAGCCGAAGCGAGCGGGGCGCTGGAAGCCGGCGCCAAAGCGCAGGACAATCTCCTCGACTTCGACCTTGGCGGCTTGAATTTCGAGCCGGTTCCGGCGTCGGAACCGGCTTCCTTCGGCAGCAACGATGCGACCGCCGTGCCCGACCTGCAGTTCGACATGGAGCCGTTCGCCCCGCTGGAGCCGGACGCTGCTCCCCCTGGCGCGGCGGCCGGTAACAGTGTCGGCGACCTTTCGTTCGACATGGATTTCGACGCTCCGCCAGCGCCGGAGAATGACGCCGCGCCGCTCGCGCGGGACCGCGGTGACGGCTTCGTGCTCGACTTGTCGAAGAACGGCCCGAACACCGGCATCGACATGGCCGAACTGGCCAAGGAGTTCGAACTGCCGCCGCTGCCGGAAGTACCGCAGACGCCGGCCGAGGCAAGCCTGGACGACCCGCTGTTCGACCTCGACGCGATGGACTTCAGCCTGGCCGACACCACCCCGGTGACGCCAGCCACGCCGGCCGATCCCGCGGCCCTGGACCGGGACCGCGATTTCTCGAACGGCCTGGACCTCGACTTCGCGCCGGCCGCCAGCCCGGCTGCCGCCGAGCCGCTGGCGGCGCCGAAGGATCCGCTGTTCGACCTCGACAGCATGGACTTCGGCCAGCCCGCCGCGCCGGCCGCACCGCGGGACGATCCGTTCGCACTCGACGCCGTGCCGGCGATCCCGAACCCGGGCACGCCTGTACCGCGCTTCGACCTGGACAGCTTCGACCTCGACTTGCCGGCGGGTGACGCCGCCCTGGCCGCGCAAGGCGCCGCGTCCGCTCCTGAAGAAGCGGGCGCCGCGCCCGACCTGACCCCGGCCCAGATGGAGATGGAAACCAAGCTCGACCTCGCCATCGCCTACCAGGAAATCGGCGACAAGGAAGGCGCGCGCGAGCTGCTCGACGAAGTCATCAAGGGTGGCAGCGGCGAGCAGGCCACGCGCGCCAGCGCCATGCGAGCCCAGTTGGCGTGAGGCGCATCGCACTAGGACTCCAGTACGTCGGCACCGGCTGGAGTGGATACCAGAAGCAGCCGAGCCGTGACACCGTCCAGGACGCCCTCGAGATCGCCCTCGAGAAGTTTGCCTGCACCAAATTGAGCACCACCTGCGCCGGCCGCACCGACACCGGCGTGCACGCGGTCGAGCAGGTGGTCCACTTCGACACCGAGCTCGATCGCGCCATGCAGAGCTGGGTGCGCGGCACGAATGCCTTCCTGCCCGATTCGGTCACGGTGCGCTGGGCCCACGAAGTGGCGCCCGACATCGATGGCCAGGAATTCCATGCGCGCTTCTCGGCCCGCGCGCGCACCTACCACTATGTCCTGTACAACAACCCGAATCCCTCGGCGCTGCTGGCCGGGCGCGCCGGCTGGGTGTTCCGCCCGATGGATGTGGAGCGCATGCGCGAGGCCGCGGCGCACCTGATCGGCCTGCACGACTTCAGTTCCTTCCGCGCTTCCGGCTGCCAGGCGAATACGCCGGTGAAGGACATGCAGCACATCGGCATCGAGCGCCGCGGCGACATCATCGTGTTCACCGTGCGCGCCAGCGCCTTCCTGCACCACATGGTGAGGAACATCGTCGGCGCGCTGGTGTATGTCGGCACCGGCCGCAACGAGCCGGGCTGGATGGCCGAGGTGCTGGCAGCGCGCGACCGCGACGCCGCCGCGCCCACCTTCATGCCGGACGGCCTGTACTTCGCCAAGATCGATTACGATCCGAAGTGGGGACTGCCGCAGGAGGCGGTCTCGCCCTTGCCCTGGCTGTAATTGACCATGAAACGCACCCGCATCAAGATCTGCGGCATCACCCGCGAGCAGGACCTGTACGCGGCCGTCGATGCCGGCGCCGACGCCCTCGGCTTCGTGTTCTATCCCAAGAGCCCGCGCTATGTCACGCCTGCGCGCTTTGCCGAACTGGGCCGGCTGGTGCCGCCGTATGTGAGCGCGACAGCGCTGTTCGTGAACGCCGGCCTCGATGCGGTGCAGGCCGTGGTCGACGCGGCGCCGGTGGCGCTGCTGCAGTTCCACGGCGACGAAACGGCCGCGGAATGCGCCGCCATCGCGGCCGTGGTGAAACGCCCCTTCGTGCGCGCCTTCCGCGTCAAGCCGGACACGGCGCACGCCGAACTGCTAGAATGCGAACTCGCATACCGCGCTGCCAGTCCCTGGTTTTCCGGCCTCTTGCTGGATGCCCACGTGGACAGTTATGGCGGCGCAGGAAAGGTCTTCGATTGGTCTCTCATCCCAAAAGAGCTCGCGCCTCGGGTCGTTTTGAGTGGTGGCTTGAGCGTGCAAAACGCGACTGACGCCACGGTCAGCGTACGCCCCTACGCGGTCGACATCAGCAGCGGTGTCGAGGAAGCGAAGGGGATCAAGGACGCCCGCAAGATCGCGGCCTTTGTCGCCGCGGTGCGGGTCGCCGATGCCACCCTAGCAAGAGAGCACGATCATGACCATCAAGGAAGTACAGGAAGTCGCCCTGGAAGCGGCAGTTGACGCCATTGCCGAGCGCGGCCCCGACGCGCTGTTCCAGACCACGGAATACCAGTTCCCCGACGCGCGCGGCCACTTCGGCCCCTACGGCGGCAGCTTCGTCGCCGAAACGCTGAGCCATGCGCTGGCCGAACTGAACGACGCCTACGCGCGCTATTCGCACGACGCCGAGTTCCTCGAAGAATTCCGCTACGAACTGGCCCACTTCGTCGGCCGTCCGTCGCCGGTGTACCACGCCAAGCGCTGGTCGGAACTCAGCGGCGGCGCGCAGGTGTATTTCAAGCGCGAAGACCTGAACCACACCGGCGCCCACAAGATCAACAACGTGATCGGCCAGGCCCTGCTGGCGCGGCGCATGGGCAAGACCCGCATCATCGCCGAGACCGGCGCCGGCCAGCACGGCGTGGCCACGGCCACCATCTGCGCCCGCTTCGGCCTCGAATGCATCGTCTACATGGGCGCCGAGGACGTCAAGCGCCAGGCCCAGAACGTCTACCGCATGAAGCTGCTGGGCGCGACCGTGGTGCCGGTGGAGTCGGGCAGCAAGACCCTGAAGGACGCGCTGAACGAAGCCATGCGCGACTGGGTCACCAACATCGAAAACACCTTCTACATCATCGGCACCGTGGCCGGCCCGCACCCCTATCCGATGATGGTGCGCGACTTCCAGTCGGTGATCGGCGAGGAATGCCGCGTGCAGATGCCGGAAATGACCGGCCGCCAGCCCGACTACGTGCTGGCCTGCATCGGCGGCGGCTCGAACGCGATGGGCATCTTCTATCCCTATATCGACGAGCCGGGCGTGAAGCTGGTTGGCGTCGAAGCGGCGGGCGAGGGCATCGCCTCCGGCAAGCACGCGGCTTCGCTGTCGGCCGGCTTCCCCGGCGTGCTGCACGGGAACCGCACCTATTTGCTGCAGGACGCGAACGGGCAGATCATCGAGACCCACTCGGTGTCGGCCGGTCTGGATTACCCGGGCGTGGGGCCCGAGCACGCCTGGCTGAAGGATTCGGCGCGCGCGGAATATGTGTCGATCACGGATGACGAGGCGCTGCAGGCTTTCCACGACACCTGCCGCATCGAGGGCATCATTCCGGCGCTGGAGTCCTCGCACGCGATCGCCTATGCGGTGAAGCTGGCGGCGACCCTGCCGAAGGACCAGATCATCCTGGTGAATCTGTCGGGGCGCGGGGACAAGGACATGCATACGGTGGCGCAGAGGATGGGGCTGGATTTCAGCTGAGTTGGACGCGTGGAGGGCAAAGCCGCCTTTCGTGGCCCGTTCCACCCTGCGAGCTTGTGAAAAAATCGCCATGGCGGCGTTGCCTCGTCTCGCCGTACGCTCGTATTGTCTTCGACTCGGCGCCGGTAGGCCGTATCCCTTACCCTGACGTTTTTTCACAACCTCTACGTAGGGTGGCCGGCTTCGCCGCCCACGTGTTGAATTTACGCCGGTACGCTGCACCGTCCAAAAA
>Ga0265797_10010035_pt1 | contig 12132 bp, 14 predicted proteins | sample P2T30metagenome_FD_192433 | JGI IMG/M metagenome (GOLD analysis project Ga0265797, IMG submission 192433) | Plant litter microbial communities from East Loma Ridge, Irvine, California - P2 T30 | ecosystem: Environmental > Terrestrial > Plant litter > Unclassified | place: USA: California... | reverse complement strand
GACCTGTCAATGGCACTAAAAAAGCTCAAGTGTCCAACAACAAAGGAATCATAACTCTGCCAAGCAATGTACAGTGAAAATCACGCCATGCAACTCCGGTTGAGGTATCATAAAGAAGCAGCAAACACCAACCGCCCACCGTAACCCTTGTATCCCAATCATAAATTAATGCCCTTGCGTGTGTATGGATTACACCTTGTCCGCCGTGTCGTGCGAGTGGTTGCGTATATGAGCCTTGGGACTCACATCCACAATGGTCTCGTCTGTAAAGGCAAGGTCCTTCTCGACAGCAACCGTGTCCTCGACCTTCCAGATGATGACGGGAAGGGCAATGATCAAGCTTCCTGCGAGAAGCCCCCAGTTGGTCGCGAACATGGTCATGTAGCTGATCTTGATGTCGTCCAAACGCCAGGTAATGGCGCCACCAGCGGACTGGATGCCCTTGTAGAAGCCAGCAAAGTTTGCGAGCTTTCGGCTGTTGTTGGTCAAAGCACCCATGAACCTGTTTGTGTGTGTTAGTGACGGCCACCAGCCAGGCTAAAATCAATGCCGGGCTTTTGGACATACCAGTAGACCGTAGTCTGCCAGGCGGCATCGGAGAAGCCGTAGAACATGTAGAGAACAAAAGGACCAGCGTAACCCGGGTCCGACCAATCCTTCTTCTCGTGCGACTCGTCTTCGGCCCAGGCACGGTCGTACGTTTTCTGGAACATGTAGCCGAACCCCCAGATGATCATGATGGTCGCGAAGAGCACGGCCCACACCAACTTGGCACGCGTGGTTCGACGGACGCCCTTCATGTCGAGAGCGTAGCCGAAGATGTAAGCGCCAACGATTTGCATGATGTAGTAGACTACTCCGTTGAGTGCTCGCGTGCGGACGTTGAAGTAGGCAGCGTTGATCTCGGTGAAGTGGTAGGTGTAAAACCAGTTGGAGGCCAGAAACATGGGGAACAGTAGGATGATGTAGGCGTCGGTGAAGAAAGTCTGCCATAGACCAACAATCTCCGACTTCCACGAGGGGTGCATCATGACGATGACCTTGGATCCATCAGCGCGGATGACGTCCTTGGCGTCCACCATGATCCAGGCGAGAGCGGCGCCGATGATGGTCAGGACGAGAAAGCCTACGTAGGTACCGTCGTTGACGGTGCCGGCAGTCTTTGTGTGAATGTTCTGGCCTAGCGGAATCTAGAAACGGGTCAGCATCGGAATTTAAAAAAAAAATAAAGTTTAAACCCCAAAACGGCGTCCGTGTTGCACAAGGGGAGTGGGGGTCCATACCAAACTGCCAATAACGGCACCTAGATTGAAGATCATCCAAAACCAGGAAATGTAGCGACCCTTGGAAGCCTCTGGAGGATAGGACATCATAACGGCTCCCTGGGCGCACCAGAGCAGGCCAGCGCACACGCCGAGCAGTGCACCGGCAAAGGTGGTGAAGCCCAGGTTCGCGGTGTGGTTGTAACAGAGGTAAGAAGCCACATAGACGGAGTAGCCGACACCGCCAAAAGACAAGGCAGTGCGAATTCCGAGCTTGTTGGTAAAGGTGCCTGCGAAGAAACCGACGACGGCAAAGGTCGAGTACAGAGCCGTGTTGGCGCGGTTGTTTGCGGTCGGGTCAAGCTGGCCTCCGCCGCCCATGCCGTTCAGAGCGTTGAACATGCCCGGGCACATGAAGCAGACAAAGGAGACGATGACGAGCTGGACGGGCGGCGAGGCGAACCATGGCAGCTTGAAGCCGGCAATGGTGATGCGCCGGTACATCCATGACTTTGGAAGGTCGAGCGTGTTGGAGTCGGTCAGCGAGTGCTCGGGTGAGGTGACGTCGTGGGGAAGCGCATTCTTTTCGGCCGTGGCCATTGTGGTGGGTGCAATTGGGAAATGGTCAGCGTTGGGTGATACAGTAGGGCCAAGTACAGCTACGGGCAACAGCAGCAGCTGTCGGCGGGTCGAAAGGAGGGTTGCCGAAATTGAGCCTTGCGACGGACCGAGGCAGCCAGTCGACAGGAAGTGTGCGGAAGGCGTTTGACGGGCAGGGCGCAATAAAGATACGGAATGCTCGAGCCCAGGCCTCGTCTCTAACACCACGGACTATAATTAAGTGATGGCGCGTGGTGAAGGCGAGGGGCAGCTCGTTTTAAGCAACTGTCAGCTAGGGCTCGACACGGCCCATTTCACCACCCAAATCTCCACAGCCTACCTGGATCGGGGTAGACGAGCCAGGCAATAGCACGCGACACCCGACACGCTCGGTCTATGGAGAGGCGTAGATACAAGGCCCCTCGCCTCCCCAAATGAGAGCCGGTAGGTCGTGGACAGGGCGATGGGATTGGGTGTGCGCCGACGCCAGCCACGGGGCGTCTTCTGCACGACCCCAGTCCGGAGCTGCAGGCTGTGGGTAGGCCGTCCGCGGTATTGTCCCAAGAGGCCAGGGTTGACAGCCAGGCCAGCGCCCGCTACAGCTGACCGACCGGGGGACATGATCGGTTCTCGGGACGCATATCGAGCGTTGGGGTGGAGTTGGGTGGAGGAGCCCTGCTTATCGGCCGTGCATGAATCCTTCGATACCCTCTCCCACACGCTTGCTTACCGAATCGACCAACACCCGCGCGAGAGAGAGAGAGAGAGAGATCAGCTAAACCGCGCCCGATAGAGCCATGTACAGTACACATACACACACGGCTGTCGGCTGCGCTGCGTGCAACGCTCTCTCCGCCCGCCACACATGTAACATCGTCGTGCCCACCTGCTCCACCTGCTTGCGGCCTTATCAACCACCTCTCCATCTACCGTATGTACCTACGCCTGCCTGCCTGCCTGCGCCCTAGCGTCGGACCCATGTTCGGGCAAACCCACTGCTATCTTTCCCTCTATCGTGAGTACTGGGACAAGAATGGACGTCACCCACCCCCTCGCGTTACATGGCAGCCATGCCACGATGCCCCCTCGGAGCGCAACTTCGGCCTCTTCTCCGCAGATAGGATAGGCACGTTGTAGCACAGCGTTCACCTCTGGCCTTGGCCGTCCATCGTATGACGCACCCCGACCGCAACGTGCTGCCATGTGCTGGACGAACAGCTCTCTACCCCACCAAGCTGATCAGAGAACGTCTCTGAATCCGGCAACTTTGCCCGCTTGCCAGACAGACTCTGACAAAGGGAACCTGCAATCACACCTCGGCCAGTAGCGACGCAGTGACGCAGTGACGTGAAGCCCTGGGCGGCCGTGATAGAAATCGTTCAGAGGCCGCTGCAAACTTGGCCCCCGTATCCCTCATCGCACCAGACGCTCTGCAAAGTGACACACCAGTACACCACCAGCCCAAAGGCACAACCAACACCAGCACAACATCATGTACGAAAATGCACCCCATCAACGCCTGACAATCGGCTTACCGCATCCAGGCGGCTAATCATTAGAGACGATCCGCAAGCGGCATCCAAATACATTGCCGACTATGTTATTGGTCCGCCTCTTTCTGCCTTGAGTGCTTTGCATAGTCAGCTAACGCCCCAGCATAGAGCGCATCAAGACCTTCAATCCTACTGCCGAGCGGCCTTTTGTTCTGGGCCTGCCTACGGGGAGCAGTCCTGTCCTGATCTACGAGCATCTGGTTCAGCGCCACAAGGCTGGCGAGATCTCGTTCCGCAATGTCATCACCTTTAACATGGTATGAGACGTCCACCTTGAGAGAGTGCCCTTGCTTGCAACGTTCCACAGCTGCGTCGTGTATGTCTGTGTGTGTGAACCAAGCTTACCAGATCAGGATGAGTATGTTGGCATCCCGCGCGATCACCCGGAGAGCTATCACAGCTTCATGTACAAGCACTTCTTCTCTCATGTCGACGTGAAACCAGACAACATCAACATCCTCAACGGAAACGCGCCCGACCTGGAAGCCGAATGCCAGGACTACGAAGACAGAATACAGCGTGCCGGTGGCATCGAACTCTTCCTTGGCGGCATCGGACCTGATGGACACATTGCCTTCAATGAGCCAGGCTCCAGTCTGAAGTCTCGCACACGTGTAAAGACGCTTGCCTATGACACCATCCTGGCCAACTCACGGTTCTTCGGAAATAATCTGGACCAAGTGCCTCGCATGGCATTGACGGTCGGCGTCCAAACGGTGCTCGACGTAAGTTGCACAGCCATGCATGCATGTACAGCACGGACTCACATGTTCCAGGCACGCGAGGTCGTCATCATCATCACAGGCGCACACAAGGCCTCGGCTCTCCAACGCTGCATCGAGGGCGGTGTGAATCACATGTGGACGCTCTCTTGTCTGCAGATGCACCCACATCCCTTGATTGTCGTCGACGAAGACGCCACGCTGGAGCTGCAGGTCAAGACAGTCAAGGCATGTCCATCAGCAAACCTTGGCCAAGACGCGAGACTAACAGGCCACAGTACTTCAAGAGTATCGAAATGGTAGGGAACGAGCTAGGGATGCGCCAGAAGCTCCCTAGAAAACGCGACTCGCTCGTAGACGAGGGTACCTTGCTAGCCCCCGAGTCCCAGAATAGCGGTATCAGGTTGGCTGTGCCGCAATTTGACGTTTCTCGCTCCCCAAGTCCAGTACTGGAACCAATGAGCGCTCGCTTGTCAGACGACGAGGTCAGCGCATTGCGTCCCATGGAAATGGATGAAATCGCAGATCAACCTTCGGTCCGAATGAGTGCTCGCGTCGTGGGCTGAGTCCAGCAACTTTATTAGGGCTCGTTGTGGACAAGGTCCGTAAGAGAGTTCAACCCCATGTTCATTTCTTAGAGGCCCCTGGGCCGGTTTCCAGGTCAATCCAGGCATCGTTTGCTTTTAGCATTAGGCTGAGGTGGGGATACACAACAGGCTGAGTTGAACCCGTCGGCACACTCAAATGTCAAATAGACAGTCATTTGTATATTTTTTGTGTCAGTAATCATCATAGAACTATAACAAGCATTAGCATTGGGAAACGCATAAGAATTTGTTTTTGTGTGTGTGTGTGTGTGTGGAGGCTGCGACATGTCTGAGGTGGTGTATGTACATAGTGGTGGGCGCAAACGTAGGGCAGAAGACGTCATTCTATGGCCTACGTATTCGATTTTGTACAAAGCGAATAATTCAAGCTCTGACCGGCGGGCGAGAAGAAGAAGAAGAGAAGCAACAACAAAAATAAGAAGCAGGTGTGAGCAGTTTGTAGATGGAGAGTATAGCCGGCTTGATCACAGCTGGGGCGGCGGCTCTAGTCAAGGGCGACGGCGGCGGCGGCGGCGGGCGGGAAGGCGGGCGTCATCCCGGTCAAGATCCTCTCGTACCAAAAATACCGCCGCACATTCCAGGCGAGCGTCGACGCGCCGGCTACCATGTCTTTTGTGGTTGAGTAAGTGGAATAGGTGCATTTGATGCAACACCCAGCTAATGCCGTCCTAGCCAAGTGCGCCGTATAGACAGCCAGCTCGACCGGCTGCAGCTTTCGTCCACGAGGGCCGGCAGCTTCTCCATCACGGCCGAGGAAGCCCACGACCCCACCAAGACGACGCGCATTGCCCATCTGCAGACCCTCATCAAGTCGCTCTCCACGACAACCTCGGCCAAACATAGCCTTGTGCCTGTGGCCAGGATATCCGAGACACTACAACGGGCCAACATCGCCAGCACCTGGGAAGATGCGAGCTACGAACACGAATTGGAATGGCTGCTGGTCAGCAAGGCGACGACGCAGGTCTATGGCCAGATCCTGAACACGATACTAGAGCAGACGATTCCTCTCGAGGACGACTTGTGGTATTGGGACGACATTCTCTCCACGTACCATTTTGCCGGCCTGTATTCGATACAAACATCGCCGGTCCGGGTGTGGAAGTGGTCACAGGAGATATACCACGACGTACGCTCAAGAGGCGGCCAACTGGCTGTTGGGTGGAGCCAGTTCTACGGCCTAGTCAAGGATGCAGTGCAAGAGCGGAGCATCGCAAATATACAGCGACGGGTAGTGAGCCCGCTAGCACTTGTGCGCAACGAAGGCAGGAGAAAGCGGGCGGCCCTGCGCAAGATACGACTGGTCAATGCAAACGCGCTTGGCGTGCTGCTGGGTGAAGGCCTGGGCAACGAGAGGTATGCCAGCAGTCAGGCTCGAAGAGACTGAATAGTAGCTCACAATCCCAGTGTACACGATGACGGGACACAGTCACCCACGCTGCTTGGCACACAAAGGTGGAAGAGCGTCATGTCCAAGAACATTGCGCTCATGGACGCCGTCATTCAGAGCGTGAATGCTGCAGAGCTTTCTGTCGATAAGTTCGACGACTCAGTTGCAAGCATCACACAAGACGATCAGTTTTACTCACTACACGAGCCCTCTGGCGAACGAACCGCAAACTCGTTGAAACCCGCAGAGGTAGCAGAGCGTCTTCAGCATCTACTCCACACCGCTTTACCTAGCTACACGGCCAACTTCAACGCCTCGGTCAAGGAAAACGGGCGTCCTTCTCGTCTCATCCGCTATTGGCTCCCTGCAACTGCACTCCTCGTTTCCTCGACTACCATTCTGCGCATCTTTGTCAACCGAAAGGAAGAGATTGCGGCATGGATACGCGAATTTGGACAGACGGTCATCGACTTTTGGGCCAACTGGGTGGTGGAGCCCACGATGAGGATAATTGGGACCATCCGCCACAACGAGGACAGTGAAGTGTCAATCATGAGCAAACGCAGCTTGGAGTCGGACCGCGCAAGCCTTGAGCGCATGGTGGTGGATTTTGCCATCAAGAACCCCGAAGGCCCCGCGTTGAACGAGACGCAGATTGCCGATATCAAGGCAAAAGTGCGCGAGGGCGATCTGACCACCGTCTTGAGGTCGTACGAGAAGGACATTCAGAGTCCGGTCAAGGGAGCTATTGTAGGCAATTTGGCCAGCGCACTTCTCATCCAGGTCCAGAAGACCAAGGTCGACGTCGAAGTCGCCATGAGCGGTATTGACAGCATCCTCAAAAGCCAGGAGCTTCTCTTTGGCTTCATTGGCCTTACGCCCGGTGTGCTCGTAAGCATCGGGGCCTACCAATGGCTCCGGGGTGTCTTCAGCAGCCGCAAAGGCGTACAGCAGTGGGCAAGGCAGGGCCGCATGCTGCTCATTCTCCGCAACATTGATCGTATCCTGACAGGTGCAACCCCTACGGAAGATGGTGAGATTTCATACAAGGACCATGGACTACTACTCTGCGAGGTGCATCTTCTGCGCCAGGCGGCGAGCGGCATCCTGCCGCGACGCATATTCCAAGATTTCCTGGTCGAGATTGATGAGCTCGTTGATGTACGGAGCGGGTTGCAGAGGCAGCAAAAGGTGGTGGAGCGCATCCGGTGGGCGTATTCGAAATGGTTTACGTGAGGCAGGAGGGTGGGTTTCTTTGCGGCGGGCATGGCCCAGCCGCAGCTTCACGGACAGCGTACATAGCCAGCCCTCCCCCCCATCAATCCAACATGTTCCCGCCTGGCGATGGTCCACGCTGTTTCGCATGAGTGACAAGGGGCGACGACGATGACCGGGTCAGGCCAAGCGCGTTAAGTTGCCACCGAGTTGGCTGTCGTCACTTGTCGCGGATGACAGTGACGGCTGGTGAGCCCGTGCGGATGATTAGCGCCAACGTCCAACGCTGGCACACACCTGTGAACGCTTCCCTTCCAACGCCGCTTGCTGTGCTGCCTTGCTGTTACCCACACAGCATCACAGTCCCCCCACCACAACCCACACTCGACGTCCTTTTGAGAAGCCAAAGCAAACCGCCAGCCTCGTATCCCGCTATCGCCAAACCAGCAGCCGACCGCTCCTCGTAACAGCCCCAGACCGGCGGGTGCCAACTTCCAACCCACTCTCCCGTTCGATAACGCAACGCACACACGGCCACCTTTTGCTCAACATGGCAGGCTCCAGGAATTATGACTTTCTCGTAAGCTTAGCCCGCATGCTTCTTTTGTTGCGCCTCCTGCCCAGCTTTCCCCTCCCCAAATACATACATATGCGCTGGACCCTGAGGTGTCCCCCCGCCTCCACCGCTTGTATGCAAAGACCCGCACTAACAAGTAGCTCTCCTCCCCCCGCGTAGATCAAACTGCTCCTCATAGGCGACTCGGGCGTAGGCAAGTCGTGCTGCCTGCTGCGCTTCAGCGAAGACTCGTTTACGCCCTCGTTCATCACCACCATCGGCATCGACTTCAAGATCCGTACCATTGAGCTCGACGGCAAGCGCGTGAAGCTGCAGATATGGGACACTGCTGGCCAAGAGCGCTTCCGGACTATTACGACGGCGTATTACCGGGGCGCCATGGGTATCCTGCTCGTGTATGATGTCACGGATGAGAGGAGCTTCACCAGTACGTCTCCCATGTATATATATGTGTACACACGCATATGACAGTAGCCTCGGTTACTTTCCTCTGGTGAGGATGGAAAGGTAGCTGACACTTGACTTACAGACATACGCACATGGTTCTCAAACGTCGAACAACATGCTACCGAGGGCGTCAACAAGATCCTCATTGGCAACAAGTGCGACTGGGAAGAGAAGCGCGCCGTCTCGACAGAACAGGGTCAGGCCCTCGCAGACGAACTCGGCATCCCCTTCCTCGAAGTCTCGGCTAAAAGCAACATCAACGTTGACAAGGCCTTTTACAGCTTGGCTACCGACATCAAGAAGAGGCTCATCGATACCGCGAGGACCGATCAGACGACTGCTCCAAAGGTCGATGTTGGCGGCCCCGACAGTGGGAACGCAGGCATGGGCGGGAAATGCTGTTAGGAAGGTGGTTGGTGCAAGGGAAGAGATGGGGGTTGGGGGCTAGCTAGCTAATGGGGGAAAAGATGCAGTGTCTGGCTATGTGTACAAAGGTCCAGATGCGGCGTGCTTGTTCTGGTCATGAGAAAGAGAGATGTGTATGGTGAGTTGACCAGTATTTCGGCCGACGAAGAGAGAGAGAGAGAGAGAGAGATTTCATGACCATGATACATACGATGGATAGTTCGCTCGAGCGAATTTCTTTTGGGTATCATCACTACTTTCCTTGCGAGTTTTTTCTTTGGCTCGGCGTTTCCAAAGAGAATGGGAGTTTAACTCTAGCTTTTATCACATTACGTATTGTAATGCCCAATCTTGTATATGGCAACACACAAGTTTACAATTCTCAACCCCGATCGTTACGTGGGTGAATATTATGCTTCTGTGAACTTGCCGATCAAAGTGAGAGTGAAGAGGATACGATGGAAACATGATTATTACTATTATGGCTTCCCTTTCCAAAGTACTACAAACACCACCGCCACCACCACCACTACACCTTACTCAGAAGAAAGCACACCACCCGATATACATGGCAGCCAAGTTGTGCGGATCCCTCGCCATGGCAATCAGCGCATCCACATAGCCCTCTATGCTCAACGGCATACTCTCCCCTTTGAGGTAGCCATTCACCTTTGTACGCGTAATATCCAATACCTCCTGTGGCGTATCCGGCACGCCCACAATCTTCTTCCGGCGCTTGGCGCCCAAGAAATCAGCCGTAGGATCATGTACAAAAGTCTCCAGGATGGTAATCAGCGTATCCTCGTGCTGGCGTAGCAGTTTATACGTTAGTTCTGCTGCCTTGCGAAAGGGTCCTTCTACGCCTTGCGGGCCCATGGCATCCACCATGTTGTGCGTGAGGCGGAAGGGGACGAGCTCCGGCTTTTCAAACGTCAGGCCTTTGTCGAAGAGGCAGTTGAAGTCGACGTGGAAGGTGCCACCGTCATTTTGTTCAAGGAGTACGTTTTCGCCGTGGCGGTCGCCCAGGCCCAGGACGTGGCCGACGATGCTCATTACGGCGCAGGAGCGCGTGTAGCGCAGCCGCGCGGCGAACCAGGCTTCGGGCTCGGGAAACGTTTCGACAAACCATTCGTGCAGAACCGGGATGAACCTGGAGAGGATGCGATCGGTGAAGATGGGGAGTTTGGAAGGCGTGGACGAGGCTTCGTTGAGGAGCGTTCGGATTTCTGTGTAGTCGATGGGTATGGCGCGTTGGCGGTAGAACCGCAGGATGATGTCGCGCATGGGCTTGAGACCTTCGACCCATTCAATGGCGCCGCATTCTTCGTTGAGGGGTGTGACGGCGTATGTCTTGATGTACAGCCGACGTTTGCTCGATTCAATGTCCTTTTGCAGGGCCCGGTTAATCATGGCGTTGAATTCCATAAGACGCTGATCTTTGCGCAGGTCATCCTTGGGCTTGCAGAGGAGGCCGTAGGAGCGGCCGTCTGAACCGCGTACGTTTAGCTTGCGTGGGCGTTGTAGTGAAGACAAGACCAGCACGTCGTCGTCGAATGATTGGATAGAAATGGCGTCTGCTGGGAAAGGGTTGTGACGGCGGATCGTCTGACTGTCGTTGCCAGCTGGAAGATTGGGAAGCAGATTTGCCTCAATAGGAACCACCAACGGCGTAGGAGCGAGCTTGTGATTGAACCCCAAATCTCTTGCTAAGCTTACACGTGCAACCCGTGGCTCAATCGGAGCATCGCAAGCCGCTAACAGTGCGTCAGTAAGTCGCTGTCCTTGGATGATGAGGTTCTTGAGGTCAAGCGGAGCCCCTTTGCGCTTAGATATATCCTTTTCTTCGTTAGCTGATTCAAGATTACGGTCAGTTCGATAACTTACGCGTAGTCTTTGCAGGACCGCAGTACCTCGGGCTCGGCGGTCATCCTGCGTCGAATGCAAGACAGCCAGCAAAGCCCATAGTGCCTGCTGCGGATACGAAGATGCAACTCGAAGGATGATTGTCTGGAGTGCATCCCAAACGTTCTTATTCGGATGGCTGATGCGTGTGATGATCTGAGGAAAGGCGGTGTACCATGCAAAAGCAGGCATTCGCTCCCCAGCATACCGCTTGATGTACTTGTTAATAATGTCCAGGTAGTTCAGCCGATGATCATGAAACTCCTTGTCTTTGACAGCTCTCGGTTGGTTGTGCATAACTTCCATACCCATGTCCAACCAAAGCGTAAGTATCTTGGGCAAAGTCTGGTAGTAGTACTTTGTTCCGTAGACGGTAGAGCGGACAAAGTTCTCAATGACGAGCTTTATCAAACTGCCTGCCAGGTATTCTGAGCTCTGCTTTGATATTGGCTGCTGCTTCTCCGACTCTAGCAACTTGAGATACCATCTACCAAGGTAGTAGTGACCCTTATCCCATCTCGGATATGTTTGTACACCAGTCACGTACTCTTCCTTCAAGGAGACAGACTGTGTCTGACCAGCACGATCAAGCCATTTTGCGAGCAACAGTTGAGCGTGGCACTTGACTTTGTTCATCGAATGATCCTCTCCTCTGCCAGTTGTTGTTACAGAAACATTGATGGGTATGGTATCGTCTTGATGGAAAGCGTCACTGTCGATTGCACCACGCAAATTCTGAATGGCTTTGCGGTGGTGGCCCTCCTTCCATAGCAGTTTTGAGTACTCTATTTTGGATGCATTGTCTCCCAGGCGCTCGGCATGGAGTACGGAATTGAAGGCGGTCGTCATGAAATCGCCTTTACGAGCAAGTCTTCCCGTTGTAAGCCATGCGGATGCAATGTCAAGGTTTGTGAACTCGATGCTGTTCCCAGTCAGTTAAAATGGCATGTGTAGCGATTCGTGTATTCCTACCGAGACAGTGTCATTGCAGCTCGGCGCACTCCCAAAAGATATTGCTTGTCTGAAGTGTAGGCCCCGATAATGTCTAGTCGTCGGTCCAAGTTCTCGAGGATGACTTCTCGCTTCATGGTACCCCCTGAACTCATACCACTGACAGCTTCAATCTCATACAATGCATGTAACTTGACAAGAACTTCATGTGAAGCCTGTACCGAAGTTGTCGTTGAAGGCGATAGACTCTTCGCTAGAAGTTCACGTAGCTTTGCAATGCCACTCTGGAAGTCTGCTTTCTTGTTATGGCGAAGTGCTAGCAGCACTAGACCTACACCAACGTTGAAGTCTATAAAGACATTGGGGTTTACATCGCTGGAAGCACCCAGAAGTCGTTCGAGTTGTTCCCATTTCCCCACTGACCAGGCAGCTTCTGCTGCGAATGGCAGAGTACTGCTCGAAAGTGTGTTGGAGGCATGGAAGCCATCTATGTAGTTGAG
>Ga0265797_10010034_pt1 | contig 12132 bp, 9 predicted proteins | sample P2T30metagenome_FD_192433 | JGI IMG/M metagenome (GOLD analysis project Ga0265797, IMG submission 192433) | Plant litter microbial communities from East Loma Ridge, Irvine, California - P2 T30 | ecosystem: Environmental > Terrestrial > Plant litter > Unclassified | place: USA: California... | reverse complement strand
GAAAGGTTGGATCAGGCAGGCGGTTGTTGATGTTGATGATGGTGACTGGTTTGGTATGTACAATGTAGGTACTAGGGTATTGTCCTGGCATTGTAACTTATGTGAACTGTAAAGAGCTACGGAAATATGTAAGTTACTCAATACCGATAACCTAAGCGATGGAAACCGCATCCACGTTGGCAGAGACTTCAGCCAGTATATGCACCAAGGCACCATCGCTTGAAAGAATTGAGGGAAAAAAAAACGAGAGCCTCAGCAAGCACAGTGCCAGCTCGCTCCTCCAATTCGAAAGAACCAAAGAAAAACATCAGAAAAAACAGCAAGAGGCCACCACCATCACCCCCCACCTCACCATCACCTCCCCTCCTCTAACTAGCATTCCACTCCCCCAAAAACTTCCTCCTCACCTCGTACTCCCCCCACCCCTTCCTCGCCGCCAAAGCCTTGACCACCCTCCCATCCATCGACTCGAGCATAGCATCGTCGCGCTCCGACCACAGCTCCGGGATATCCGGGGCCGGCAAGCCGAGTTTCTCGCTCATGGCGACGAGCTCGGCGGCCTGCAGCTGCGCCGAAGTGCGGAAGAGGGCGTTTTGCACCGAGGCCGGGGCGCAGCCTTTGACGGCCGTGAGGCGGTGGATGAAGGTCGGGATGTCCTCTTGGGATGGGTCTGAAGGGGGCGGCGGCGGCGGGGCCTGGGCGGATTGTTTCGGGGGTTGGGATCTTTTGGGGAGTTTTCCGCGTGTGGTCGAGGGGGTGGGGGTTTTCTGGGGGATTGCTGGTTTGGAGGCGGGTTTGCGGGTTGACTGCCGCTTCGGCTGCTGCTGCTGCTGCTGCTGCTGCTTGACCGGAGCGGGTTTCGTGGGAGGTTGGCTGGGAGGGAGCTCGGCGTCGGATACCTGGCTGTCAAACTCTGGCGGCAAGGGGAAACTGAAGTCTGGCTGCTGCTGTGCGCCAGCCGCGTACAAGTCCTGGGTATCGAGAGCGGCTTGAGCGGATGCCCTGGCCGGTGCATTCGCTGTCTGCTCAGCCTCGGGGGAATCAGAGGTGTCCCGCGAGGCTGAGTTGGAACTGATGACGATCTCAGCATGCGTCTGGTTGATCTTGGGCACACTCCGCGGCTCCCACTGGTTTTGGTCGGGCTTCTGCTGGCCGTCCACTTCTTGAGAAGAGAAGTTGAAGCCACCCTCTGGTTCGGCCAGGCTGAGATCGATGTTTCCTTCCATGTCGACGTCTTGGCTTGCATTGGCAGAGACTCCAACACCGTCTGCTCCGTTCTTATCGGCGCTGTCCGCGAAATCAAAGTCACCATTCGCCGCTGCAATCTGCTGTACATCTTCAGGACTCAATTCTCGATCTGACTCCAGCTCAGGATCGAGTTCGGCGTTTCCTTGACCATTGTCTTGGGCCTTGTTGGATCTTTTGGCAATCTCCGCACTCTCTTGCTTGACCAAGAGTTTTTGCAAGTACGTCGCATAGCCCTCCAAGTCTTTGTCGTCCTCGCGTAGATCGACAGCTCGTGTTGGCTTGACGCCGTGTTCTGCTTGCTGGCTGGCCAGATTCTCCTCGGTCAATTGGAGACCTTGCGCTGGAAGTACTTCGTCCAAGACACCGACTTCGGCGGGACTGTCAATGTTGCTCGGGGATATGATGCCCGCCTCTTGTGAATCCGCTTGGTCAATCAAAGAGATGGCCTTCACTCTTGGCTTCGGCGTGGTAGCATCGTCCAGCTGCGTTGCAGTACCATTTACTCCTGTAGCAGACTCATCGCCCCGTTGAGCGGCTTCAGCTATCAATTGAGCTTTCGCCGCACGGTTCAACTCCGAGGTCGGTAAGACGTCCTCACTGGGCATCAACCGATTTGCAACGTGCTTTCCGTTCTCCATCTCCGTGTCTTCGCCTAGGTTGGCCATCGACACAGCGGTCTTGGGTAAGCCCGTGTCTGCAGTAGCTAACCGCCCATTGGCAGGCTCCTCATTCGTGTATGAGTCTGTATCATCCGCTTTAGCACGCTTGCGTCCAACATTGGGTCGCGGGGTCGATGCTTCGCGGCTTCGCTTTCGAGTGGCTGATGGCAGAGCCTGATTCGCTCCGGCGGCTTGTAGCTTCATGGCGATAAATTCTGGAGTTGTGAGCGGCTTATCGGCCTGTGGCGGTTCAGGGGTCGCCAATCGAGCTTCCCGTTTTGAAGACGTAGCGTTGTTTTTTTGAGCGGCTCTCAGCTTTCTCGCCACCAGCTCTGGAGTTGTTGGTGGCTCTTCCTCTTGCGGCGGTTCAGGAGTAAACTGCTCATCGTCCTGTAGCAGTTCAGGGCTGATCAATCGAGCCGGTCCTCTCGACGGCATAGCCTGACTGGGAGTCCTTGGCGGCTCTCGCGACCGCGACGGCTCTGGGGCGACTGACCGAGCTTTCTGTTTCGACGGCGAAGCGTTCTCTCGCTTCTTCTTCGCCTCGTAGGCGGGCAAAACTCTGTCCTCGTACAAACGCTGCCACTCCACCGCGGTGAGATGCTGGCATTGCGGCATGTCGGCCAAAGACTCCCACATCACGCGGTGGTCGTCGGCCGGGACGTCCAATATGTCCTGTATGTTTTCCTCCAAGAAAGCAATGTCCTCCTTCAAAGTGCCTTCTGGCTCAGACTCCTCTGCAGCCTCCTCGTCTCCCTTTTGACCGTTCCCTTGATCTTGCTCGTCCTCGCCATCAGCTAGCGCTCGGCTTTCAGCAGCTCCATCCACAGTCGGTATGCGAGGTGCGGGCGCTTGGATTGGCGGTGGCAGGAGTGTCGGTGCCTGCAAGGCTGCAACGCCCTGTGGGGGGTTGTTCATGAGCTTCTTGAGATAGCGATCCCTCCACGACTGAAAAGTGTGTCTCGGGTTGATAGCCTCGAGCTGTTTGTAGATCTCGTATCCTTTAATGGCCTGGCCTTCCTGTTGGCACTTGTGCACCCAATTGCACACGTCGCGATCATCCTGCGGAGTGAAGGGTGTCCTCGTAGCTTTTGCCGGGACCGTGGAGCTTCCAATCGCACGAATAGCGCCAGGCGCGGGTCCTGCGCGATGGTCGTTTGGGTCCGGAATAGCGCCATTGCGAATGGCGGCTTCGACGAAGGTGTAGCTTAGACTGGTAGGCGGGCAGTCCTTTCGCATGTGGTCTGCGATGATATAGTCTGCTTGTAGCTCCAGTCTAACAATGCGGCCGCCATTTGCTCTGATGCGCTCGAGGAAGCTGTTGCGCTGAGGTACGCGTTGCTGGACCAGAAAGCTTTTGCCTTGGAAGAGCTCGCCGATGGTCGGTGTCGCGTCGGTCGCGTCAGCGATGACGACTCCTTTGGTCGCCATGGTGCTGCAATATCGAGATGTTTGGGTGGTGAGGTGTTTCTCTCTGCTGGAGTGGGAGTGGAAGTCGGAGTTGGATTGGATTGAAGCTGAAGCCGTCCCCACGACACGCGAAAAGCCGCGCGCGGCCACGAGAGAAGCGATGGGTGGATTGAGTAATGGAAAATCAATAAACGTGAGATGTTTTGATGGAAGGACAAGTAGGTCAGAAGAGCGGAAGGAGATGGATATCTATGCATTCTCCAAAATGCGTCGCAAGTGTTGCTATTACAATACCAACTGCGTCGATTGGTCGAGCAGCAATTGCCTCTACCAAACTTGAACGTGAACTTCACTCACCTCCTCCACGCCACAACACTGACATGAGAAAGGCGAATAGCAAGACATGGCAGTAATACGAAAGATTCTCATTGGCATCCTCGTCATCTCTCTCATAACTTTCGTTGCTCTTTTCGGCCAACTACCTCAACTGCGGAAAACACCTATTGGCTGGCTACAAAGAGCACTATGTCTCCATCTACCAAATGCAATCAAAGCGGTCGATAGAAGGGCAACCGGAGGCAAGCTATCTTCAAGAGGAAAGAAGCTCGGTCACTATCTCTTCTACCAGAAAAATCCCATAGTATTGGTATGCCTTCTGACTACTCTCACTCGGGTCCGGACGAACCAAGGGAACATTTACCTGACCACTCCTTAGATCCTCTACCTCGCTGTCCTGACGGGAAGTGTCGTACTATTCCTATATCATGGTGCCAGATACCTTTCGACATCACTACTGCTACCTACGCCAATACTCGTCGCCTTGCCATACATATTCACCTATCTCTCCGTCACCCACAATGCTCATTATCTCGGCCCCCAGACCAGACACCCACATCAATACCCCTACGACCACATCCTCTACCGACCGGCCAAGACATGCCGCACTTGCAACATCTCCAAGCCTGCCCGAAGCAAGCACTGCTCCCTCTGCAATACCTGCGTCGCCAAATCCGACCACCACTGTCCCTGGGTCAACAACTGCCTAGGCCAAGGAAACTACCGCTGGTTCCTCCTTTTGTTAATTAGCCTTAGCATTCTAGAATTCTATGGCGCGTTCCTAAGCTGGAACATTCTACGCCCACACCTTCACACCCCAGCAGGGCCAGCGTTCTTCACGTCCGCGCACTTTCGCCACATGGGCGATGCTGCCGTGCGAGCGGTCAACGCTGGTGGTCTCTCAATCGCTGGCGTGGGAATGCTTGCTGTCTCCACGGCTTTCCTGCCGCTGGGCCTCTTCGCTTACCACTGCTATCTAATCTGGGCCGGCATGACGACGAACGAGAGCCAGAAGTGGGCCGATTGGCGCGACGACATGGCGGACGGATTCGTCTTCATCTCATCTCGCGCTGCCATCCGTGCTCACACGATGAAATGTAGAGAGGTGCAAGCGAGCAACACCGACGCCGCAGGCGCCGCGGCAAATGTTCAGTTGGGAGCTGATTTGGGGTTGTTGGCGGGCGCAGAAGAGGACCCGGACGTCGAATGGCCGGTCGACAGCGATCAGATCGTTGTCAGAACTAACAATGGGAGGCCACCGAAAGGTCAGGAGGATTTGTGGCGGAGGATCTGGAGTTTGGATGAAGTGGAGAATGTCTACGATCTTGGGGGATGGGACAACTTTGTGGGTGTGATGCTAGGCTCTTGATGTGTTTTTTGCATGCTCGAAGGCCTTGCTACTTGAATTCAAGTCATGTGGCGGCTCGATATGTTCATTGCTGGACCAGGTCACGTGATACTGATGATGTCTCTCCATTGGAACAACCCAAGTCCATCGGCTGGTCACAAAACCTAAGGATCCGGAGATTGATAACGAGATAGATGCATGAAAGTGTACATAGACGTCAAGTGAACAACAGAAGAAGGAAAGGCGACCACTCCTTCCTCCCAATTCACAAGCCGGGCATCGCCGCACCTTCCCAGTCGTGCAAAGTGGGTCCCCAATCTTGCCTGTTGGCACCGTTGCCTTTCAAGCTCGCCACGGTGTTCAACAACCGACCATGACCAACCAGGCCAACAACCTTCTCCCCCTCGGACAAGGACCCAAAGTCGTCGTCTACCACCAGACTCACCATGGCCCTAACGGCGGACCACCAGTCTCGCTACTCCCACTCATAACCAACAACACCGGCGTGACACACGTCATCGTAGCCGCAATACATCTGAACGAAGGCCCCGGAAACATCACACTGAACGATGACCATCCTGATGACGAAAAGTTTGCCACCCTCTACGGAGAGATGGGCTGGCTGCAAGCCAGCGGTGTGAAAGTCCTGGCTATGCTTGGTGGTGCCGCAAAGGGCTCGTATGAACGTCTTGACGGAGCTGATCTGGAACGGTTCGAGGCTCACTATGTGCCGCTACGAGACATACTTCGGAAGCACAACTTCGACGGTCTCGACCTCGATATAGAAGAGCCTACTTCGTTGCCTGGAGTCATCAGACTCATCGATCGATTGCGAGCAGACTTTGGACCCAGTTTCTTGATCACGCTTGCACCTGTGGCTACAGCACTTTTGCCAAACCAACCTCATCTTTCCGGACCCATCGAGTATAGGTTGCTCGAGCAAATGCGAGGCCATGAGATCGCTTGGTACAACACACAATTCTACTGCGGATGGGGCGACCCTTCGACTACATCCTGGTACGACGCCATCATCGGACTTGGTTGGCGAGCAGACAAAGTCGTAATGGGCCTCGTCACAAACCCCGCCAACGGCGCTGGACATGTGCCTTGGCCGGACATGGAGAGTGTCCTTCGCACGCTTCGAGCTCGTTACCCAAATTTTGGAGGCGTGATGGGCTGGGAGTATTTCAATGCTCTTCCTGGTGGTGCGGAGCGACCTTGGGAATGGGCGGCGAACATGGGGAGAGTACTGCGGACACCACTGCCGGCTCCTATATCACAGCAGCAAATTCCCATCCGGCCGTATGGCATGGGCGCTCCTGCGCAACAACTCCCACCTGCGCCACATCCCTTCCCGGCAGAGAGTGTGAAGACGCTGCAGGATCTGGGCTTTAGTCAGCAACAAGCTGTCGCAGCACTCAATAGTACTGGTGGGAATGTTGAGTATGCCGCTGGCCTGCTATTCCAGGATTGATTGCCCGAAGGTCGTCATGGAGGAGGGCGAAACCAACTGAATTGATACGTCGCAAGCATCACTGTACAGGATCCGAAATCAGTGTCTCATAAGTACAGCCTACAAACAAGTCAAACCATACAGCGCAACATCATCAGCATTACTCCGAAAACTCCAAACCAACGCCTGGTACCATTCGTCCGTCAATCATCGTAAACCACAGTCCTCCGTCTACCCCTGGAGTCAGTGTACGTCACCCTCTTAGTCACTCCGTTCTCGTCCTTGACAATCTCCTCTGCGGACTCAAAGGACTTGCTCCCGCCCGAGCTATTAGCAGAGTCCCTCCTAGTAGTAGTCGAATCGGTCCCGCTCTTCTGCGAAGACTGAACATCAGAATCCTTTGCCGACGACGACACACTCGAGCCAGAGGCAGAGCTAGACTTGACAGTAGTCGTCTTGCTCGTCTTGCTCGTCTCGCTCGAGCAACTCGGGATGGACTCACGGGATTCCTTCTGAATCACGACCCTCCGGGACGGGCCATCGTCGAGCCCCTTGATCACATATCTCCTCGTGTCGATGGCGCGTCGTCTCGGCGGTTCGCACTCCGGGTACTCGGTCTTCATCGTCTTGCCATAGCAGTCGACATGCACAATCTTCCAGACCACGCCGCGACTGTTCTTCACGACGATCTTAGTCCAGTTGCAGTTCCGGACGTCTTCGCTGCAGACATTACTTGGCTCACTGACGGGCGGCGAAGGATTGCACTTCGGCGGCGACGGAGCCGGAGGCGGCGGACAGCATTTCGGCGGTGCTGGCGGAGCCGGCGGTGGCAAAGCCGGGTAAATGGTCCTGATGATCTTGCCGCACTCGTCCTCGTAGACGATTTTGACAACATTGCCGCACAAGTCCTTGTACGTGATTCTGCGCTCGATGCAGAGCTTCTCGGCGGGCTTCGTCTTGCGGGTTTCGTCGGGGATTTTGTAGGCGATGGTGCGAGAGGAGCGCTGGCGGGCGATTTTTCTCTCGCGGTCGTCGTCGTCGTCGCACTTTGCGGGGATCTTGATGATGGTTCGTTTCTCCTCGTACGACTTCCTTGCGGGAGAGCCCTCGCCGAAAGTGACGTGCGGCATCTTTGAGATTGGGGGTTTTGGTTGTATGGCTGGGAGGCGAGCAAATGGCTGGGGGGTTGGGGGAGAAACAATTCGCGCGGACACAGGAGCGATACTCCGGCTCTCCCTCCTGAGGGGCATACCAGGTTCTTCTTCAACTCGCTCAGGGCAATTGCATCACACATGGCCGACGTCAGATACGTACGCAGGGCGCGCACACCGTGCGGATGCCGGATGGGTGTGCAGCAAAAGTGCTACAGGTGAGACACGAGCCATGGAGGTCGAGGCCGTGTGACGGGCGAGATGGGCATTATTGGGCTCTCTTTTCGCTACGAGAAGAGTCGAAAGCATCACAGGCAATACTCTTCGATGCGCCGTTACCTCATCGCTTGGCGGGAAAGTGGTCGAGTGAGACATTTGTGAACCAGATGGATGGGGGAAATGTCTAAGACAATACAACGACTCCCGCTTGCAACATGACTTTTGCGGCTGACGAAGGGCATCTTTTGCTTCACTAACACTAATCGTTGTGCTGAGTTACGACTTGCCATTCTTCAGCAAGTCGGCCAGCGTCAAATACAGTGCGGCTACACATGAAGTGAAGCCAGCATTTGCCTATAGTAGCCTGATCGACGCCATATCACGGTAAGCTAGAGCCTCTTACTACCCCCAAATAGTGATGTCTCGAATAGTGGTTCGTCGCAGCCATCGTACCGGCCACTGACTCTCGTCGCTGAACACCCCAGCATTGTAGAGGTATTCTCCCAGCACTGCAGATGGCAATGACAATATCGACGAGAATGACATGTTCCTTCTCCCCAAATCATCAAACTAACCTTCGACCGCCTGAGTAATCCCACCGACAAACCTCCAACTCACCAACTCAAAGCCTCAATCGCCACAACCAAAACGCCAAAACAACCACCTCCAACAAAATCCCATCCAAATTTAAACGATCGTCGCCGTCGAATATACCTCACACCACCGCATCCAGCCGAAAAGAAAGAAAGAAACCCACATCACGCCAGATCCCATCCCACAAGGTCACAACAGAACACCAACAACAATGGCCCGCTCCGAAGTCTCGACCTCGTTCCAGCGGGTCATAGTCCGCCACGCCTACCGCTGGCCAGAAACAACTCTGGTCTGCTGGGCGATTTTCATGATCATAGCCGGCCTGTACCTGATCACAAACTTTGCCAAAATGGCAAACCAGCAGAGCACGCTTGGCTTGGGGACTCCTTGGTAAGTCAGAAGTTCCATGCCATCCATCTCCGAGAAAAATAAAACCCCAGCTTCGAGAATTAGGTGCCACCAGAACGATGAAAGCAAAAAAACGGGGACCACCCAGCTCAAAACAGATCAAGAAAACTAACAAAAAACCCAATTCTTGCCGCGCAGGATCATCCCCTACGGCATAGCAGTCGGCGCCACGACCGAAATCCTCGTCTGGATCGTCGTCCTGCTCGCCTTCCAGCGCCGCCTGTTCCCGGGCCTCGTCATCCTCAAGTCCTTCATCCTCTTCGTCCTCTACCTGACGGGCATGATCGGGACGGCGTCGCAGCTCTTCGGCCCCGTGATCAAAGCCTGCCAGGCGAACGGGGACTCTGCCGCGGCTGTCGCGGGCTTGAATGTGGATGCGCTCATGTGGCTGCTGCAGCGCTCGACGTGCGAGGACTGGTATGTGGTTTTTGGGTTTTGGGTTGTGGGCATGGTTTTTGAGGTGTGGATTTTGGTCGTTGCTAGGCAGGTGCTTGCGAGGGCTGGGTAAGGTAGGGTAGGGTAGGGTAGCAATTCGGTTCTTGGTGTTCATGGGGAGGGAGGATTTGGGAGGAGTGGTTTGGGGCGATTCGGGGGTGGATTCCTTTTTTGTTCTTTTTTGGTTTTTTCGATACCCAGAGCGATAGCGCGTACATCTTGTTGAGATTTCGAAATACCTACGTCCTACCGAACCGTCTCACGTTCATGAGGATCCTCGTTCGGCTGGCCTGGCTTGTAGTTGAATACCTGGGCAAGAATCATGGAACATGAGCCTCGTCTGTCAATCTTGTTGCAAGATGCAGATGCCTAATGCGTATATCAGGCCCAGATAGCCCTGACCGCGGGCAAGTGGTGGTTTGCAGGGGGTGAGTTTCGATCAAAACGAAGATGATCTTTCAAGTGAGTTGTGAGCGTGGCAGGTGTGACTGACTTTCACACGAATGCCCGACTCGACTGGCAGATATTTGTTTCAATGGTCTGAAGAGATTGACGTGTTAGATATTGCAAGGGGCATGGCTGGAGTTCGTCTCCGCACTCCACGACCAAGCGATACGAAACGGCTGGAGAACAAGGGAAGTGTTTCATGACCGCGCTAGCCAATCCAGACCCTTTCCTCCCATTCCTACACCACACACACAGACATCACCTCTCTCTTCCTATCAGACCTCACTTCAATTGACTCCTCCTGTCAAAAGTCCTCAGCGAAATCGCTTCAACAATACCATCCTGAGCGCCTATTCGTACAACAATACGACGCGTCTCCCTCCGCAATTCGTGACGAATTTGTCTTAAGCGAGCCTCAGCATCTGCACGCGTGCGCCAATCACCTCGCCCGTAGAGCCGGCATTGAACGCCACATGCCGGAGTCAGGAGGCAGCCGCCTCTTCTTTTGTTTCATCGCCGTGGCCAGACGCGTCAAAGCGCAAGGCGTGTACATGCCATGAACACCAACTCTTACCTGAAAGACCGAGCTTCATTTCTTTTCCTGTAGGTGTTTGTCGTGCTTCTTCAGCACAACCCATCGTCGGGCTTTCATTCTTTCCATTGAGCATCTCGCCAGTCATTCATTCATTCATCCATTCACTCACTGCTCATATCAATCGCATCAAACATTCTGGCAAAGCAGCAGCCCAACGAGGAACTGCAAAGCCATGCCATTCTCTTCTAACCCCAGCACGCCCTCGACGGGTGGCAAATCAATCCTTCTCGCGGACCTCGAATCCGGCGAACACAAAGCAACCAAAATCTCCGTCAACTCCATGGACTCACCGAGCGAACGTCCTGTGCTGGGCCGCAGGCGGACCACACACAGCGCACCCGAATCCGAAGCCAACATAGCTGCACTCGTGGAAGAAGAAGACGCGCTCACCAAGGTTGGAAACTTCATCTGGAAAATCCACAGTGCCAATGTCTTCACTCGCTACACTCTCTACATTTTCCCTGTCGCGGCACTGCTGGCGGTGCCACTCGCTCTCACTGCCACCATCTACGAGCACGCCGAGGCCAAGGGCGTGAGATTGCTTGGTATCTTTGTCTGGCTGGAGGTCATCTGGATCAGTCTCTGGATCTGCAAACTCCTCGCCCAAGTCGTTCCCTTCATCTTCCAGGCTGCATGCGGGCTCATCAGCACGGGAGTCAGGAAGTATTCGCTGGTTCTGGCCGCTTTGGAAGTCCCAATCTCGCTTCTCTTCTGGGCCATCGTCGCATTCGCTACCAGCGATGTCATTTGTGCATTCGGAGGCGACTGCAATGTCGGCTGGCCAAATACTCTCAGCACCGTATTCAAGGCCGGCATCATCGTCGCTGCCATCTTCCTCGCGGAAAAGACCCTCATTCAGATCATCAGTATCAATTACCACCGAAAGCAATACGACGAGAAAATCAAGGAGAGCAAGAAACTTGTCAGGCTGCTGGACTTGCTTTACGACGCGTCTCGCGCGCTGTTCCCGGAATACTGCAGAGAGTTCTTGGCGGAGGATGCGGATATCCAAGGTAACACACTGCACGAAGTACGCGAGGCCATGCAGAAGGCTGGAGTCGGGACAAAGATCTTTAACGACATGGGACGTGCGCGCAATAAAGTGACTGCCGCGTTCGGTGTGATGGCATCGGATATCGCTGGCAAAGAGATGTTCAGCACGACGAGTGCCCATTCGGTTGTGATCGAGGCCATCGAAACCGAGCGTGGCTCCAAAGCGCTGGCACGTAGACTCTGGCTGTCCTTTGTTGGCGACAGCAGAGACGTGCTCCTAAAGTCCGACCTGCTCGAAGTGCTTGGAGCATCGAGAGCAAGCGAGGCCGAGATCATCTTTGCCGCGCTTGACCGTGATGGCAACGGCGACGTTAGCATGGAGGAGATGACGATGCTGGTGGTCGGTCTTGGAGAAGACCGCAAGAACCGGGCCACCAGTATGCAGGACATTAGCCACGCCATCGGAGTTCTCGACAACATCCTTGGCTTCATCGTGCTTATCGCGATCGCTCTGATCTACGCAACTTTCTTCAGTGCTGCTTTCGCCAGCCGCGCAACACAGCTCTGGACGACGTTCACTGGTCTTGCTTTTGCCATCGGTGGAACGGTGACGGAGTTCCTTGCATGCATCATCTTCCTCTTCGTCAAGCACCCCTACGACGTCGGCGATCGTGTCGACATCAAAGACGTCCCGCTCGTCGTCGAGCGAATTTCCCTCATGTACTCTGTTTTCCGTCGCATCGACTCCGATAAGACTGTTCAGATCCCGCACAACATCGCAAACACCCTCTGGATTGAAAATGTATCGCGCAGCAAGCCGATGAAAGAGCAATACA
>Ga0265797_10010033_pt1 | contig 12133 bp, 10 predicted proteins | sample P2T30metagenome_FD_192433 | JGI IMG/M metagenome (GOLD analysis project Ga0265797, IMG submission 192433) | Plant litter microbial communities from East Loma Ridge, Irvine, California - P2 T30 | ecosystem: Environmental > Terrestrial > Plant litter > Unclassified | place: USA: California... | reverse complement strand
TGCCGTAGAAATCGAGCGTCGGATTGGGGCCACCGGTGACCGCGTTGAGCACCGTGTTGATGTTGCGCGCAACCGATGCGACCGCGCTCTTGACGCCTTCCGGCATCGGCACGGTCGTGCCGATCTTCTTGGCCTGGCTCAGGAACCCCGCCGCGGTCCCTGCCGGGAAGGTCGTACCGCTTGCCAGCACGAAGTCCTGCGTCTGCGCATCATGTCCCGGCAGAGTGTCACCCTTCGCCCCGAACACCTTGATCGCCATGCCGCGATGCGTCGAGACCCGATCGCCGAGCTTCTCGCCCGGCCCCTGCGCAAAGCGCACCGCGACGTCGAACGTCCCGGGGGTGGCGAACAGCCCCTGCGCCAGTTCGGGCGGCAGATCGGCCGCCACGACCATCTCGCCGATGACGCACGCGGTGCTCTTGGCATGGCTTGCGCGGACCGCATGGCCGTCGCGCTGCTCGACCGTCTGGCTTTCCTGGGTCATGCCCTGGATGATACCGTCGATGCTTTCCTGCTCGTCCGGTTCGGACCTCTCGATGGCGTCGCGATAGGGGAGATAGGACATGGCGCAGCTCCTGCAGGGTCGGTACCTAAACACCGCAACCCGCCGCGATGTTTCGGTACGGTTCCGGGCAGAGCGGAGGCAATCGGTCCGTTCGTGCGTTGCGGCGGAATGAGAACATTGACGCACGACCGCTACGCCTATCGCCCGATCATCGGACGTCCCGACTATGACTGGCCCGAGGGCCGCCGCCTCGCCATCTACCTCGGCGTCAACCACGAGGTGTTTGATTTCCAGAGCGGGCTCGGGCCGGAACTGGCGCCCGCACAGACCGAGCCCGACGTGATGAACTACGCCTGGCGCGACTATGGCAATCGTGTCGGGGTGTGGCGACTGTTCGACCTGTTCGACCGGCTGGAACTGCGCACGACCGCGCTGCTCAACGCCGACGTGCTGGACCGCTGCCCTGGGCTGGCCGAGGCGTGCCGCGACCGCGGCGACGAGATTGCGGCGCACGGCGGCAGCAACGCAAAGGCGCAAGGCGCGCTGTCCCGTTCCCGCGAGAAGCATCTGATCACCGACGTGACCGAGCGGCTGGCGGCGCTCGGCGTGCGCCCCACTGGCTGGCTTGGCCCGTGGATCTCGGAAAGCCACGACACGCCGGACCTGCTCGCCGCCAACGGCTATCGCTATGTCCTCGACTGGGCGCATGACGACCAGCCGACCCGGCTCGCAACCGCGCATGGCGGGCTGCTGTCCGTTCCGTATTCGCAGGAGATCAATGACCTGCCCGCGATCATCGCGCGCAAGCAGGAAACGGAGACCTTCGCGTCGATGATCCGCGCGGGGGTGGAACAGCTGCTGTCCGAATGCGACCGGCGTCCGCTGGTCCTCGGCATCGCGCTGCACCCCTACATCATGGGACAGGCACACCGCGTTCCCGCCCTGGCGCGCGGGCTGACCGAACTGCGCGAGACGGACGATCCACGCATCTGGTGGACAACCGCGGGCGACATCGCCGCGCATGTCGAGACGCATGGCCTCGCGGTCTGATCCGGGGTGCGCTGACGACCATCCGATACGCGAACCCGGTTTATTGCATCCTGGCGCCGTTCGCGCGGAACGGACCGGGCTTTGCAACGTCCGGCAGGAACCCCAATGAGTGAAATCGCATGACAGTACCGACGCTGGTTTTCCTCCATGCGCTTGGCGCCAGCGCGGGCGAATGGGCGCTCGTCACCGACCGCTTGCCCGAGCATGATTGCGTCGCTCTCGATCTGCCCGGGTTCGGCGCCGCGGCGGGTGCCGGCTATGCCGACGTCGCCGCGATGGCGGACTGGCTGGCGGATGAAATCCGCGCGCGCGCGCTGACCGCCTGCATGCTCGTCGGCCACAGCATGGGCGGCAAGATCGTCACGCTGGTGGCGGCGCGCGCCAGTGCGGGCGAGGTGGGCCTGTCGGGGGTTCTGGGTGTCGTGCTCGTCACGGCGTCGCCCCCCGCCCCCGAGCCGATGGACGAGGATCGCCGCGCCGAGATGATCGGCTGGTGTGCCGATGGCCCGCCTTCGCGCGACAATGCCGCCACCTTCGTCGATGCCAATACCGCCACGCCGCTCCCCGATGCGCTGCGTGAAAGCGCGATCCGCGATGTACTGCGATCGAGCGGGGAAGCCTGGCGCGGCTGGCTCGAGCGCGGCAGTCGCGAGGACTGGAGCGCCGATGCGGGACAGATCCCCATCCCCGCAATGATCATCGCAGGCGCCGAGGACGGGGACCTGAACGAGGATGCGCAGCGTCGGCACAATCTCCCGCATTACAGCACCGCCGACGTTCGCGTCGTCGATGATGCGGCGCACCTCATCCCCTATGAGCAACCGGAGGCGCTCGCCGCGTTGATCGCCGAGCATGCAGCCGCCGTGGCCGGCGCGATGCTGCCCGCAGACTTTGCCCGGATCCTCGGGTCCGATCGCGTCAGCGCGCGGACGCGCGCGGCGATGCTGGACAGAATGCGCCCCCCGTCCCCTGCAACCGACGCGTGGACACAGGACCAGCATGCTGCCGTCGCGACGCTGATCGCGCATGTCCTGCCCGATTGCGGGGCCGATCCCGACCTCGCAGCCCGTATCCTGGACAGCATCGCGCACGGCGTAGGCGACGGCTGGCGCTTTGCCGCCTTGCCGTCCGATGCCGAGGCATGGCGTCGCGGGCTCGCGACGCTGGACGCGCTGAGCGGCGGTTTCACCGCGCTCGATCGCAATGGGCAAGGCGACTGGCTGGACCGGATCGCCAGCGGAGCGGCCGGCATCGCGGACGACCCCGCGCACCTGTCGCCCGAGCAGATGACACTGTGGTTCGAGGACGTTCGCGCGGAGATCGTCCGGACGTGGATGGCGCAGCCCGCGACGATGGCGGTGATCGGCTATGACGGGTTCGCCGTCGGCGGCGATGGTCGCCGCAAGCAGGGCTATACCAACACCCGTGCCGACGATCCCGAAGCGTGGCAGGATCGCCCGGGGGACCGGTCGTGAAGGCGCCGCGTTACGCGGCCACGGACAGCGTCGACGCCGTCGTTATCGGGACGGGTGCAGGCGGCGCCCCGCTCACCGCCCGGCTCGCGCAGGCTGGCCTGTCCGTCGTTGCGCTGGAGGCGGGACGCGCGTTTCGCCCCGACGACCACGTTCCCGACGAGACCGCAGCCGACATCTACTGGATGGAGGAACGGCTGAGCGGCGGGGAGACGCCGACCGCGTTCGGCTCGAACAATTCGGGCATGGGCGTGGGTGGGTCGACGCTCCACTGGGGCGCGTTCTGCCCCCGCCCCGATCCGCGCGACCTGCAGCTCAAGACGCTGACCGGCGAAGGGGCCGATTGGCCGATCGATCATGCCGAACTGGTCCGTTACATTGAGGAGGTCGAGCAGTTCACCGGCGTGTCGGGGCCAGCCCACTATCCGTGGGACGCAGGCCGCCGCTACGCCTATCCGCCGGTCGTGCGCAACGCGTCGGCCGATGCGATGGCGCGGGGCTGTGCGGCGGTCGGGATCACCGCGACCGATGCGCCCGCCGCGCTGGTCTCGCGCGATCGCGACCAGCCGCATTGGGGACAGCGGCAAGCGTGCGTCAATTGCGGCGCCTGCCACCAGGGATGCCGCAACGCGTCCAAGACGAGCATGGATACGACGTACCTGCCGCTCGCCGCAGCACATGGGGCCGAGATCCGCGCCAACTGCCGTGTGCTATCGTTCGAGTTCGACAGCGCGGGGCGGATTACGGCCGTCGTCTATCAGGGCGACGGGCGAGAGCATCGCCAGCGGTGTGGCGCGGTGTTCCTGTGCGCCGGCGGGATCGAAACGCCGCGCCTGCTGCTCAACCTCGGGATCGCCAATTCGAGCGGTCAGGTCGGTCGCAACTTCATGGCGCATGTCGCGACACAAATCTGGGGTCGGTTCGACGCCGACATGCGGATGAACCGCGGCTATCCCTCGTCGCTCATCAGCGAGGACATGATGCGCCCGGGGGATGCAGGCTGTGCAGGCGGGTATCTGATCCAGAGCCTCGGCGTGCTCCCGGTCAATCTCGCCACCGGGCTTGCGCGCGGCGCGGGGATGTGGGGGGAGCGGCTTCAATCCACCCTGCGCCAGTACAACCGGATGGCGGGGATCGGGATCAACGGCGAATGCCTGCCCCATGCCAACAACCTGCTGACGCTGGCGGACGAGACCGACGCCTTCGGCCATCGCAAGGCGCGGATCGACTTCAGCTATCACGCCAACGAACAGGCGATCGATCGCCACGCGCGGCGCACGCTGACGGAGATCTGGCAGGCGGCGGGCGCGCACGACATCATCGCGGTCGATCGTTCGGCGCATACGATCGGCACGTGCCGGATGGGGCATGACGGCGACGCGGCGGTGGTCGATCCGGACGGGCGCAGCTTCGATGTGCCCAACCTGCGCGTCTGCGACAATTCCATCTTCCCCAGCGCGCTGGCGGCCAACCCGGCGCTCACGACCATGGCGCTGTCACTACGCACCGCCGACCGTTTTCTCGCATCGCATCACTAAGGAGTATGTCATGGATCTGGGTATCAAGGACCGTATCGCGCTGATCAGTGGCGCGGATTCCGGGATGGGCAAGGAAACCGCGCGGCTGCTGCTGGAAGCCGGGGTTCGCGTCGCGATCACCGATCAGCCCGGCGGCACGCTGGACGCGGCTCTCGCGGAATTGTCGCCGCTCGGCGAGGTTGTCGCCGTCACCGGCGACGTGACCAAGCCGGACGACGTGCGCGCGATCTGGGCGGAGGTTCGCGAGCGGCTCGGCAACCCGGACATCTACGTCAATGCCGCGGGCGTGACCGGCGCGACGGGCGATTTCCTCGAGGTCGACGACGCAGGCTGGCAGCAGACGCTCGACATCAACCTGATGGGTGCGGTGCGGATGTGCCGCGAGGCGATCCCGGCGATGCGGCAGGGCGGTTGGGGCCGGATCGTGCTGTTCGCCTCGGAGGATGCGGTCCAGCCCTATGTCGACGAGCTCGCCTATTGCGCATCGAAGGCGGGGATCCTCAGTCTCGCGAAAGGTCTGTCCAAGGCTTACGGCGGCGACAACGTGCTTGTGAACACCGTGTCCCCTGCCTTCATCGCGACCCCGATGACCGACACGATGATGCGCAAGCGCGCCGAGGAACGCGGTGAGAGTTTCGATGCGGCAATCGCGAGTTTTCTGGAGGAAGAACGGCCGGGAATGGTGCTGAAACGGCGCGGACGTGCCGAGGAAGTGGCGTCCGCCGTCGCGTTTCTGTGCTCGGAACGGGCCAGTTTCATCAACGGGGCGGGGTTGCGGGTCGATTCCGGCTCGGTCTTCACCATCGCCGGATAAGGGCGACGCGTCGCTGCGTGGCTCCGGTGCGGACCGGGGCCACCGATACCAGCGGGCAAATCGAGCCGCGTGCAATACCCCTAAATTATGGTTGTTAACCATATTGTAATTCGCATGTCACGGTGTGCAGCGAAGGCTGCGTCATCCCCTTCGCCGAAAGGGTGTTGGGCCGTAATTCGATACCGGGGTGGCTATGAAAACCAAGTTTCTCAGCGCGAGCGTCGCCATGCTCGTCGCGTCCGTCGCCCCAGCGCACGCCGCCAACCTGCTCGGCAATTATGCCGTCAGCTACGCAAAGGCGATCGACACCAAGGAAGCCAGTGCGGTCGCCTACAATTGGGACACGCGGACGCTGATGGTCACCAACGACGAGGAAGACAGCAACGGTCGCAGCATCTGGGGCGAATACGATCTGAACGGCAACAAGACTGCGACCATTTCGCTTTCAGGCTGCCTTTCGCTCGGCAACGCTCAGTGCGATCCGGAGGGTCTGACCTACGTCGGTAACGGCCAATATGTCGTTGCCGAGGAGCGGTATCAGGACATCGCGCGGATCAGTGAGATCGGTTCGGTGGGCGGCACGCGCAGCTACACCGCCTACCCAGACGCACCCACTGTCAGCGTAGGTCCCAACGCAGGTAACAGCGGCCTGGAAGGCATCGCCTATAATCGCGTTACGGGCGACTATTTCGGCGTGAAAGAAACGTCTGCGCAGACGATCTATAAGATCACAGGTGTCGACTTCGGCAGCGAAACCGCCAACGTCACGACGCTGTTCAATCCGGCATCGCTTGGGTTGGACCGTTTGTCCGACATCGCAGTTCTCTCAAACGGCGTGTTTGGAGCGACCGCCTTCGGTGACAATCTGCTGATCCTCAGCGGGCGATCGTTCAAGCTGCTCGAGGTAACCCAGAGCGGGTCCGTCGTCAGCAGCTACGATCTCTCCAGCTTTCGCTCGCTGGTTGACCCCGCGAATGAGGGTGGCAAGTTCGAGGGCATGACCCTTGATGAATCAGGAAATATCTACCTGGTCAGCGACGATGGCGACGGTCCCAACCAGTCGTATCTCGTCAAACTCGCTTATACCGGCGCAGTGCCCGAACCGGCGACCTGGACGATGATGATCCTTGGGTTTGGCTTGATCGGCGCGGGCGTACGCCGTCGTCCTAGGGCACTCCAGCCATCCTTCCGACAGGCGGTTTAAATCCCGAAGGGCAGCTCGTTCTCAGCGAGCGGCATCATCGATAACGATCCGAACCAAGAAAGCCCTCCCTCAGGGACAACGCCAATTCCGGCATCCGCGACAGGTCGGCTATCTCCGCCGGAGTGGCCGTAGCACCGTTCACGATTGCAACCAGGCGGGCGAAGGAAAATGCTTGCGGACGATCGAGCAGATGGACGTCGTCACCCGCGCACAGCTTGCCCGCCTCGAGCACGCGGTAGTACCACCCGGAACGACTACTTCGAACAAACGCGCGTAGCATCTTGGGATCGTTAAAGTAAGCCGCCAGTTTGAAGCACGGCTGGCGCGGCTGGCAGACCTGCATCGTTACCGTGCCGATCCGGTGCACATCGCCGACGCGCAGATCTGCCTCGTCGATGCCCGTAATCGTCAGGTTCTCCCCCATTCCGCCAGGGACGAGCAAGTCGGCATGCGCGGGGATTTCGCTGCGCCAAAGAGCATAATGGCTTGCCGCATACCCGTACACGGCCTTGTCGGGGCCGCCATGCACCGAAAGGTCGGCCTGTTCGTCGCCCATCAAACCAAGCATCGACACCGACACGGGGTCTACGCTGCTCTGTTTGATGTACCCGCTTGGCACCCCCTGCGGCCCCAGCGGGGCCACACGGCCAACCCGCACTGCGTCAAGCTTGATCGTCATGCTGATAAACCTTGGTCCTGATCCGTGATGCGTGACGCTGGTTTCATAGCGGGCCGCGAGGAAGGCAACGCCAAAACGGCTACAGATACCATCTGGACCAAACTGCCTGACGCAGTGTCACCGCGATCCAGACCAATTGTCCAAAGTGTGTGCAAACCATAGCATGCGTCGCTGGACGAGGCACGATCGTGTCTCTCAGCGACCAACCGACCATCCGCCCCGTGAACACATCGCGGATAGTTGCCGCGGGAGTGTGACGCGGTGGTCTCGCCTATCCCCTCCCCTCGATCTGAGCGATCCAGGCGACCAGGGCGCCCGCAACCAGTGGGAATGCGACGGCAGCAGCGACGACCAACTGGTGCAAGTTTGACCCTTCCCGAATGTTCGAACGCATTCTGGCACGCTTCGCTTACTCAATCGTAAAACATGCTCTCACGCTTTAGGCGCAGCACGCGCGGCGTCGATCTCCGACGTCTATGTCCGCGCCGACGTAATGGACTGTCCGCCCATCCGCGCACGCCATTGCCGCGCAATGCGGCCCGCCCGCACGCCCGGTGGTGCAACAGGTTGCGCGCTTTCAACCGTCGAGCAACTGGGATACGCGGGGCATTCAACAGCTTGTCGATGGCACCTTATGCTTGAAAGTCCTCTCGAAGCCCGCCTGTCGCGGCACCTCACGCTGACCTTCTCGGAACGCGATGCGCTACGCTGGCTGGAACGGCGTGAACGCGCTTTCCGGGCAGGCGAAGTGGTGGTCAATGAAGGCGAAGCCAGCGACAGCCTCTATATCGTCGCGAGCGGCTGGCTCCACGGATCGGTCAAGCTCAAGGACGGCGGCCGACAGATCCTGCGCTTCTATTTTGTCGGGGACATCACTGCGACCTTCTCGATCGCCTGGGGCTATAGTGCCGCCACGTTGCGCGCGGTGAGCGACACGACGCTCTACGAGATGCCCAAGGCCGCATTCGGGCGACTTTTTCGCGATCATCCACGGCTCGGCGCGTTACTGTTCGCGGTCGCGGCGTCCGAACAGGTCGCGATGGCGGACCGGCTGACCTCGGTCGGGCGGACCGACGGGTTTACGCGTATTGCCACGCTGCTGCTCGATATCCGGTCGCGGTTGCGTGTGGTCGATGGTCATGCCGGATCAACCTTCGAGCTTCCGCTGACCCAGCAGGATCTTGGCGACGCGGTCGGATTGACCAAGACGCATGTCAGCCGCTCGTTGAAAGCGCTCGAGGAAACTGGGCTGGTCGAGCGCAACGCGCGCGTGATCCGGATCAACGACGTCGACCGGTTGGCCGAACTGGTCGATTTCCACGACCGCCACGGCGAGGTCGCGACCGACTGGCTGCCGCCCGTTGGCGCGCGCGGTGACATGGATCATCCCGAACCGCGCATCCGGGAACATATGTAACTGCCGGCACGGCTTTTTCGCGCCGCCATTCCGAATCTACGAAGTCCATCCCTACCAGCTGGTTAACGGTCGTCAGGCCCGCGATGGGCCGAGGTAGGAATTCAGACATGGCAGAACGGCTTGGCGTGGCGATCGTAGGCGTGGGTGGCGCGGTCGCCACCACCGCGATCGCGGGTATCGAAATGATCAAGGCAGGGTCGAACAGCCTTAACGGGCTTCCCCTCGCCGATCGCGACGTGGCCGGCATGGTCGCATACCGCGATCTCGAATTCGGCGGATGGGATCTGACCGAGGACTCGCTCGGCGCCTGCGCACTGCGGCACGGCGTGATCGGCGACAAGGAACTCGCTGACGGGGCCGCCGCGCTCAACACCATGCGCCCGTGGAAGGCCGCAGGCAGCACCGGATATTGCGCCAATATCGACGGTACCAACAAGCTTGAGAGCGGTCACCGCGCCGCAATCCAGCAGATCCAGTCCGATTTGCGTCGCTTCTGCGCGGAAAAGGGGCTGGATCGTGTCGTCGTCGTCAACCTCGCCTCGACAGAGCGCGTGCCACATACCGACGATGCCGCGCTCCAGTCGCGCGAAGCGTTCGAACTCGGGCTCGACGAGGACGACGCCGCGATCAGCCCGGCGATGCTCTACGCCTATGCCGCGATCGATTCGGGCACGCCCTATGCCAATTTCACGCCCTCGGTCGCAGCCGACATCGCGCCGCTCGCCGAGTTCGCAGCTGAGCGCAACGTCCCCGTCGCGGGCAAGGACGGCAAGACCGGCCAGACCTTCATGAAGACGGTAATCGCGCCAGCGCTGCGCGACCGGGCGCTCCATGTCGATGGCTGGTTCTCGACCAACATCCTCGGCAATTCGGACGGCCTTGCGCTCGACGATCCCAAGTCACTGGCGTCGAAGCTCGGCACCAAGGGGAGCGTGCTCAACGACATCCTCGGCTATCCGGTCGAGGATCACATCATCATGATCCATTATTATCGCCCGCGCGGCGACGACAAGGAAGCATGGGACAACATCGATCTGACCGGCTTCATGGGCCAGAAGATGCAGCTTAAGCTCAATTTCCTGTGTAAGGACTCGATCCTCGCCGCGCCGCTGGCGATCGAGATCGCGCGTTGCCTAGATCTCGCGCAACAACGCGGCGAAGGCGGCGTGCAGGACCAGATGGGGCTGTTCTTCAAGCTTCCGCAGACGAGCGGCGGGCGCAAGCCGGTCCACGCCGTCCCCGAGCAGCAGGCGATCCTCTATCACTGGCTCGACGGCAAGACCGCGTGAGCCAAACGTCCCTGTCCGGCGCGGCGGAGGCACTTGTGCCTTCCGCCGGGCTGACCCCCGCTGCTTTGCCGTTCCTGCGTGAGTTGGGCGATCTCAAGCGGGTCTTTTCGGCGCAGGCCATAGGCTCGATTGCGGAGCGGCTGTTTGGGCTGGGCTGGGCGGCACTGGTGCGTGGCGATGACCCCGCCGCGGTGATGGCGCAGGTCGTCGGCGCGGCGCTGGTATCGGCGCGGCTGGGGGATCTCGATCTCGCGACGCTGACCGCGCTCGGGCTTGGCGACGATGCGGTGAAGGTGCTCGAACGTGCGTTCGACGAAGTGACCCGCGACCTCGACCCCGCTCTGGCGCAGCGGCTGCGCGCGGCGCTCGCGCAGGGACGCCCCGCCCCTGGTCCGGTGCCGGGCTTCGTCGGCAAGCTGGCGCGGCAACCGCGCGCGGGCGTCACCTGCCCCGGGCAACCGCGCATCCTGTTGCAGCCCGCAGAGAATCACGCCGAGCATTGTCTGATGGTCGCGGTCTACGGTGTGCTCGCCAGTCCGTGGCACGGTGCGGACCCGGTCGCGGTGTTCCTCGCGGGCATGGCGCACCACTTCCACAATGCCGACATGCCAGACAGCGGTTATTCGGGCGAGATGCTGCTCGGCGACCGGCTCGACACCGCGATCGCGACCACGCGTCAGGCGTGCGTCGATGAACTCACGGCGACCGCGCCCGATCTCGCGCCGGTCGTGATGGCAGCGCTCGCGCCAATCGGCGGCGACGTCACGCCGGAAGCCAGGGCGTTCCACGTTGCCGACGTGCTCGACCGCGTGCTCGAAATCGAGCAGCATCTGCGCGCGGCGCGGCTGACGATGGACATCGTGCTCGATGATTACGGGCTGGTCCATGACGGCCCGGTGAAGGCGTTCCATGACCGGATCCTCGCCGACGCAGGGCTCGCCTGATGCCCGCATTGGTCTTCCCCGACATGCCGCTGGTTTCGCCCATCACGGGGCGCGCGCTGGCGCATGACACGCCGCATTCGCTCGCCGCGCCGGGAGAGCGCTGGCCGGTGGTCGACGGCATCCCCTATCTGCGGGTCGACAGTGAAGGCTTGGCAGCGGTCGCGCTCGATCATCTTGATGCGGGCTGCCCTGACGATGCGCTGGTCGCGCTGCTGACCGATCAGGATTCGTGGTGGACCGGCCCCGCGACCGACCTGACCGAACTCAAACGGCTCGTCCGCGAGCGCGACACGCTGTCGCTGCGCGAGGCGATGGCGCTGCTGCGACTCGGCCCGGTGGCGGACTATTTCGCCTATCGCTGGAGCGACCCGACCTATCTCGCCGGGCTGGCGTTGCTCGAAACGCACGGCTCCGCCCCGGGGAGCGCATTTGAACTGGCGTGCGGGATCGGCCACTACCTGCGCGAGCTTACGCAGCGCGGGACCGAGTGCCTCGGTGCGGACGTCGTCTTCGCCAAATGCTGGCTGGCCAAGAATTGGGTCGCACCCGATGCGCGGTACGTCGTGTTCGATGCCGCCGCACCATGGCCGATTGCGGACGCTCGGTTCGATCTGGTGATGTGTCACGACGCCTTCTACTTCCTCCCCGATCAGCCACGGGTCGCCGCACGGCTGCGCGCGGCGCGAACGGCGGGCGGAACGCTCGCGATCAGCCACCTCCACAATGCGGGCCATGCGGCGGGGGCGATGGGCCCCGCGCGGTCGGCTGCGGGCTGGGCGGCGCTGTTCCCGGACGCGCACGTCTATGACGAACGCGCGCTGCTCGATGCTTTGATGACCCGCACGACGGCAGTCCCGAGTGGCTGGACGGCAGACCCGTCGGTCGAGGCCTGGTCGCTGGTGGAAGGTGCCGGCACCCCCCGGCCGGTGGTGAAAGGCCTTGCGCTGCCGCCGTCGGAGGCGACGCTACGTCGCAATCCGCTGCTCGGTGCGGACGGCGCGGTACACTGGCCTTCCGAGCGCTACCGTGCCGAATATGGCGGGGGATGTTATTGGGCGATGCGTTCCGGAGATCGCCCGTTCGTCGCCGATGACGTACGCCTGCGCCGCCTTCTCGATTTGCCGGAGCGATGGTGATGCGGTGGGGCATTGTCGGCTACGGCTGGGTCGCGCGCGACTATATGGCGCCGGGGATTGCCGCGGCAGGCGGGGTCGTGACTGC
>Ga0265797_10010032_pt1 | contig 12133 bp, 11 predicted proteins | sample P2T30metagenome_FD_192433 | JGI IMG/M metagenome (GOLD analysis project Ga0265797, IMG submission 192433) | Plant litter microbial communities from East Loma Ridge, Irvine, California - P2 T30 | ecosystem: Environmental > Terrestrial > Plant litter > Unclassified | place: USA: California... | reverse complement strand
GGATCGTCTCGATCATCGGTTGTCGTCCTTACTGATCAGGAGAAGATGAAGCCGGCCGCGAGACCGATGAAGCCGAGGAGCTCCGTGAACGCGATGCCGAGGAACATGGTGACCTGCAGGCGGCCGGCCAGCTCGGGCTGGCGGGCCATGGCCTCGACCGTCTTGCCCGCGACGATGCCGATGCCGATGCCGGGGCCGATCGCGGCGAGGCCGTAGCCGACGGTCGCGATGTTGCCGTTGATCTCAGCGAGGATCGTGGTGGTGTCCACTTGGTGTTTCCTTCCGGTTGGGCGGAGCCGTCGGGCGACGGGTCCGTCGACGTGGTGCTTAGTGTTCTTCCGCAGCGGCCTGCTGGATGTAGACCGAGGCGAGGAGGGTGAAGACGTAGGCCTGCAGGAGCGCGACGGCCATCTCGACGATGGTCATCACGAAGCCGCCGACCAGGGTCAGCGCGCCGAAGGCACCGGTGGCGCCGCCCAGCGTGAAGAAGAAGAAGTGGGTGGCCGCGAAGCAGAGGACGAGCAGCAGGTGCCCGACCATCATGTTCAGCAGCAGTCGCAGTGCGAGCGAGATCGGACGCACGATGAAGATGTTGATGAACTCGATCGGCGTGAGCAGCACGTACATGTACCACGGGACGCCGGCCGGGAACAGCGCGTTCTTGAAGAAGCGCCCGGGGCCGACCTCGCGGAAGCCCGCGTAGATGAACGCCACGTAGGCCACGAGGGCCAGGAGCAGCGGCATCGCGACGACCGAGGTGCCCGCGATGTTCAGCCCGGGGATGATGCCCGTGATGTTCATCGCGAAGATGCCGAAGAAGAAGGCGGCGAGCAGCGGCAGGTACTTGCGGCCGAGCTTCTCGCCGAGGATCTCGTCGACGATCTGCACGCGCACGAAGTCGAGGCCGAGCTCGGCGATGCTCTGCCCGCGGGTCGGCACGAGCCGTCCCTTGCGCAGGGCCAGCCAGAACAGCAGTACCATGACGGCGATCGCCAGGAGGCGGACCAGCATGATCCGGTTCAGCTCGAAGGGCGTGCCCTCGAAGAAGATCGCCGCGGGGAAGAACTCGCCGAGGGTGGGGGCATGGAATTCCCCGTCTCCGTGGCCGGCTTCGGCAGCAGCGGAGAGCAGGGTCGCAGCGTTCGCTATCAGCGGTGTCTCCTGTGTCGGGGCGAGCACAACGAGGTGTCGCGACGAACGGTGGGGTTGTCATCCGTACCCGCGTGGAGAGCGGCCGGGGAACGTGGGCAACCCTATCAAGGTTCACGGCGTCCCACGAATCCGCTGAGAGCCTTGCAGACCCTGCACGCGACGGGGCCGCCGAGGGGCCCGGCGGGTGCCTAGTCCTGCGGCGCGGCGGGCAGCTGGACGTCGCTCGCGTGCGCGAGGCGGCCCCGGACGACGACCCAGGCGTCGATGACCAGGGTCCCGACGATCGACACCACGAGCGACAGGAAGAGCACGACCGGCTCGACGAACGGCTGGTCGCGCACGAGCACGAGCAGCGCGATGAAGATCACGAGCTTGAGCAGCCAGAGGCCCATGACGATGCCGAAGAAGCCGGCGAGGCGGAAGCGGATCGCGACGAGCATGCTCAGGGCCGTGATCATCGCGAACACGATCGCGAGGGCGGTCCCGACGAGGGCGCTCCACAGCCCGTCGGAGCCGGCGACGGCGTAGCCGACCCCTCCCCCGACGACGGCGATGACGACGGCGAGGACGCCCGTCCAGACGAGGATCTTGACGAAGATCGAGCGGGCGTTGACGTTCACGGGGTGTCCTCCGGGCGGGGGCGAGGGGGCACGGCGGTCGCGCCGTGCCCGGTGGTGGTCGGGGGGACGTCGCGGGCCGCGTCGTCCAGGCGGTCCGGGCGCAGCGACTCCGGCCCCGTGGTCGCGGCCACCGGCAGCGACTGGGCGCGGATCTCGGCGCGCTTGCGCCGGCTGAGCGGGGCGAGCGTCACCACCGCGCAGACCACGAGGCCGGTGACGAGGAACGTGGCTCCCCAGCCCCACGGGACGAAGAGGAACGACAGGCAGCCGACGGCGACGACGGTGGTCCACGAGTAGAAGATGAGCACGGCGTGGAAGTGCGAGTGGCCCATGTCGAGCAGACGGTGGTGCAGGTGCTTGCGGTCAGCGCTGAAGGGCGACTTGCCCGCTCCCACGCGACGGAGCACCGCCAGGCCGAAGTCGAGGATCGGCACCACGAGCACGGCGAACGGCAGCAGGATCGGGATGAACGCCGGCAGCAGCGCCCTGCTCGAGATCGAGGCGGGGTCGATGGTCCCGGTCACCGAGATCGCGCTCGTCGCCATGAGCAGGCCCGTGAGCAGCGCACCCGCGTCGCCCATGAACAACTTCGCGGGGTGCCAGTTGAGCGGCAGGAAGCCGAGGCACGCACCGATGAGCACGGCGGCGAGCAGGGCCGCGAGGTTGAAGTACTCCGTCTGGCCGATGGACGTCGAGATGGCGTAGCTGTAGATGAAGAAGACGCCGTTGGCGATGATCGCCACACCGGCCACGAGCCCGTCGAGGCCGTCGATGAAGTTGACCGCGTTCATCACGAGCACGACCGCGAGGATCGTCAGCACGAGCGACATGTACGGCGAGCCGATCGCCAGGCTGCCGCCCAGGGGCAGCGACACCAGCTGCACGCCCTGCCAGGCGAGGACGCCCGCCGCGATGATCTGCGCGGCGAGCTTCGTCATCCAGTCGAGGTCGACGAGGTCGTCGACGACCCCCACCACGACGATGATCGTGGCCGCGCCGAGGATCGCCAGCGGCGGCCCCGAGTCCGCGAAGACCAGGCGGAAGTAGTCCACGCCCGCGATGAGCGGGAAGACGAACCAGGCCGCGAGGACCGCCACGACGACCCCCGCCCACATGGCGACCCCGCCGAGCCGGGGCGTCGGCGTCGCGTGGACGTCGCGCGCGCGGATCGCCGGGTACAGGCGGTACTTGAGCCCCACCCGCCAGACGACGACGGACAGCACGAAGCTGACGACCGCGGCGATCGCCGCGGCGAGCAGGTAGTACCTCACGGGTCAGACCACGACGCCCGGGCCCACGACCCGCACGATCTCGTCGTCGGGGAGCGACCCGTGCCGCACGATGCGGAGCACGCCGTCGCGGCCCGCCGAGGCGTCGACGATGGTCGACCCGGTGTTCGCGCCGGGACGACGCTCGAGGCCGGTGCCCGAGGGACCCGCCTCGAGGTAGACCGCCACCGAGTCGCCCAGCATCTCGCGGGCCGCGGAGGCGGTCGTCGCCGCGGGCTGCCCGGTGAGGTTCGCGCTGGACACGGCGAGCGGCCCCGTCTCGGCGAGGAGCTCGAGTGCCAGCGGGTGGTCCGGCACGCGCAGGGCGACCGTGCCGCGCGTCTCGCCGAGGTCCCAGGACAGCGAGCGCTGCGCCGTGAAGATGACGGTCAGCGGCCCCGGCCAGAACTCGTCGAGGAGCGGCTGCACCACGTCGGGCACGTGGTCGGTCAGGGCCGCCAGCGTCTCGCGGCCCTTCACGAGGACCGGAGGGGGCGACTGGCGCCCACGGCCCTTCGCGTCGAGCAGGCGCTGCACGGCGGCCGGGTCGAAGGCGTCGGCGGCGACGCCGTAGACCGTGTCGGTGGGCACGACGACGAGCTCGCCGCGCCCGATCGCCGCCCGCGCGAGGCGCGTGCCGGTGAGCAGCTCGGAGTCGACGGAGCAGTCGTAGAGGTTCGCCATGACCTCACGATGATAGGGGGTGGCCGCTGGAGGGCACCTCAGCGCGTCGCGGTCGTCGTGCGGTCGCGCCCCGTGAGGTCGGGGTGCGTCGCGCTCCCCCGCCAGCCGTCGGCGTCGAGCACGGCCCGCACGGCGGCGCCCTGGTGCTCGCCGTGCTCGACGACGAGCAGTCCCCCGGGGCGCAGGAGGCGCAGCCCCGTCACCGACAGGGACCTCACCACGTCGAGTCCGTCCGCGCCGCCGTAGAGCGCGAGGGCGGGGTCGTGCAGCCGCACCTCGGGGTCGCGCGGCACCATGCCCGTGGGCACGTAGGGCGGGTTGCTCACGACCACGTCCACCGTGCCGTCGAGCTCGGGCAGCGCGTCCGCGAGGTCGCCCTCGACGAGGTGCAGGTCCGCGCCGGTGCGGGCCACGTTGCGGCGCGTCCAGCGCAGGGCCTCGGGCGACAGCTCCACCGCGTGCACGCGGGCCGTCGGCACCTCGGTCGCGAGCGCCAGGGCGATGGCGCCGCTGCCCGTGCAGAGGTCCACGGCGACCGGCGACGGGTCCGCCGAGGCACGGAGCGCGTTGATGGCGACCTGCGCCACGCCCTCCGTCTCGGGGCGCGGCACGAAGACCCCGGGGCCCACCTCCAGCTCGAGCGCGCGGAAGGCCGCGGTGCCCGTGACGTGCTGCAGGGGCTCGCGGGACGCGCGCCGGGTGGCGGCGGCGACCAGCGCCTCCGGCACCCCCGGCGCGAGCGGCGCACCCGTGAGTGCGCGCACGCGCACCTCGCCGCGCGTCCACCCGGCGACGTGGCCGAGCAGCAGCTCGGCGTCGACGCGGGGCGACGGGACGCCCACCGCGGCGAGCACCCGTCCGACGACGTCGAGGGCGACGTCCGCCGTGGCGTCCGGGGCGAGCGAGCGCAGCGCCTCGGCGGCGGTCGTCACGCGCCCTGGTCGCCGAGGTCGGCCAGGCGGGCCTCCTCGTCGGCCCGGACGCAGGACTCGACGACGGGCTCGAGCGCCCCGTCCATGACGGCGTCGAGGTTGTACGCCTTGTAGCCCGTACGGTGGTCGGCCACCCGGTTCTCGGGGAAGTTGTACGTGCGGATGCGCTCCGACCGGTCCATGCCGCGGATCTGGCTCTTGCGCGCGTCGGACGCGGCCGCCGCCTGCTCCTCCTGCTGACGCGCGAGGATGCGCGCGCGGAGGACCCGCATGCCCGCCTCGCGGTTCTGCAGCTGGCTCTTCTCGTTCTGCATCGCCACCACGATGCCCGTGGGCAGGTGGGTGATGCGGACGGCGCTGTCGGTGGTGTTCACCGACTGGCCGCCGGGGCCGCTCGAGCGGTACACGTCGATCTTGAGGTCGTTGGCCGAGATCTCGACCTCCTCGGGCTCGTCCACCTCGGGGAAGACGAGCACGCCCGTCGTCGAGGTGTGGATGCGCCCCTGCGACTCCGTCGCCGGGACCCGCTGCACGCGGTGCACGCCGCCCTCGTACTTGAGGTGCGCCCACACGCCCTGCGCCGGGTCGGACGACGACGACTTGATCGCGACCTGCACGTTCTTGTAGCCGCCCAGGTCGGACTCGTCGCGCTCGAGGAGCTCGGTCTTCCAGCCCTTCGACTCGGCGTAGTGCACGTACATGCGCAGCAGGTCCGCCGCGAACAGCGCGCTCTCCGCCCCGCCCTCGCCGCCCTTGATCTCCATGATCACGTCGCGGCCGTCGTCGGGGTCGCGCGGGATGAGCAGGCGGCGCAACCGCTCCTGCGACTCCTCGAGCGCCTCCTCGAGCGCGGGCACCTCGTCGGCGAACGCGTCGTCCTCCGCCGCGAGCTCGCGCGCGGCCGCCAGGTCCTCGCCGGCCTGCGTCCACGTCGTGTGCGCGGCCACGATCCGGCTGAGCTCGGCGTAGCGCCGGTTGACCCGCTTCGCGCGCCCCGCGTCGGCGTGCAGGGCGGGGTCGCTCAGCTGGGTCTGCAGGTCGTCGTGCTCGGCCAGCAGCACCGCCACCGACTCGAACACGCTCAGTGCTCCTTGTGGCCCGGGTGCGCGTCGTGGCCGGACGAGGCCGGCACCGACTTCTGCACCTGGACGAGGAACTCGACGTTCGACTGCGTCTCCTTGAGGTTGCGCAGCACGATCTCGAGGGCCTGCTGGGGGTCGAGCCCGGCGAGGGCCCGGCGCAGGCGCCAGGTGATCTTGACCTCGTCGGGGCTGAGCAGCATCTCCTCACGGCGGGTGCCGGAGGCGGCCACGTCGACGGCGGGGAAGATCCGCTTGTCGGCGAGGTGGCGCGACAGGCGCAGCTCCATGTTGCCGGTGCCCTTGAACTCCTCGAAGATGACCTCGTCCATCTTGGAGCCGGTCTCGACGAGCGCCGTGGCGAGGATCGTCAGCGAGCCGCCGTTCTCGATGTTGCGCGCCGCGCCGAAGAAGCGCTTCGGCGGGTACAGGGCGGACGAGTCCACGCCGCCCGAGAGGATGCGGCCCGACGCGGGGGTGGCCAGGTTGTAGGCACGACCGAGGCGCGTGATCGAGTCGAGCAGCACGACGACGTCGTGGCCCAGCTCGACGAGGCGCTTGGCGCGCTCGATGGCCAGCTCGGCGACCGTGGTGTGGTCCTCGGCGGGTCGGTCGAAGGTCGAGGCGATGACCTCGCCCTTCACCGTGCGCTGCATGTCGGTGACCTCTTCGGGCCGCTCGTCGACGAGGACGACCATGAGGTGCGCCTCGGGGTTGTTCACCGCGATCGCGTTCGCGATGGCCTGCAGCACGAGCGTCTTGCCGGCCTTGGGCGGCGAGACGATGAGGCCGCGCTGACCCTTGCCGATGGGCGACACGAGGTCGATGATCCGGGTGGACAGCTTCTGCGGCTCGGTCTCGAGGCGCAGGCGCTCCTGCGGGTAGAGGGGGGTCAGCGAGCCGAACTCGACGCGCTTGGCGGCCTCGTCGACGGGCTGGCCGTTGACCGAGTCGATGCGCACGATGGCGTTGTACTTCTGGCGTCCCTGGCCCTGCTCGCCCTCGCGGGGCTGACGGATGGCGCCGATGACGGCGTCGCCCTTGCGGAGGTGGTGCTTCTTGACCTGGCCGAGCGACACGTAGACGTCGCTGGCACCGGGCAGGTAGCCCGTCGTGCGCACGAACGCGTAGTTCTCGAGCACGTCGAGGATGCCGGCGACGGGGATGAGGACGTCGTCCTCGGAGATCTCGGGCTCGAACTCGTCGGACTGCCCGCGACCGCGCTTGCGGTCGCGCTGGCGCCCACGGCCGCGGCCGCCCTCGTCGTCGCGTCCGGCCTGCTGGCCGCCCTGCTGCTGGGCGCCCTGCTGCTCGTCGGCCTGCTGGTCGCCGCCGCGCTGGCCCTTCTGGCCGCCCTGCTGCTGACCCTGCTGGCCCTGCTGCTGGTCGGCCTGCTGGCCGCCCTGCTGCTGGCCGCCCTGCTGCTGGTCGCCCTGCTGCTGGCTGCCGGACTTGCGCCCACGGTTGCGGCTGCGGCTGCGGCGTCCGCCGCCCTCCTGCTGCTCGCCCTGCGCGTCGTCGGCCTGCTGGCCCTGCTCGCCCTGCGGTGCGGGGGCCTCGGCGGCGGCCTGCTCGCCCTGGGGCGCGGCGTCGGCCGAGCCCTGCTCGCCCGAGTCGCCCGACCGGCGCCCGCGACGACCGCGCGACCGCGAGCCGCTCGGTGCCGGCTCGGTGGCGTCGGCCGCGCCGCCGTCGGCGGCGGGCTCGTCGGCGGCGGGTGCGTCGCCGCTCGCGGCCGGCGCGTCGGCGACGGGCGTCGTGCCCGTCTCGCCGTGGTTGACGTGGTCGGCGGCGCCCGTGGGCGCGGCCGTGGTGGTGGCGCTCGACGCACGGCGGGAGCCGCGACGACGGCCGGAGGCGGGGGCCGCCTGGGCGGCGTCCGTCGCCTCGGTCGCGGCCTCGGCCGGCGCCTCGGCGGCGGCGGGCTGCTCGGCGGACTGGTCGCCGGACGCCGTCGCGACGGAGGTGCCGTCGAGGACGGGCTGCTCGACGGCGGGCGCGGCCTGCTCGGCCGGGGCGGCCGGGGCGGCCTCGTCGACCGACGGGGCGTCGTCGCCCTGCTCGGCCTGCTTGGCGGCGATGGCGGCGACGAGGTCGCCCTTGCGGAGCTTCGACAGGCCACTGATGCCGAGCGAGGACGCGAGGGCCTGCAGCTGGGGCAGGCGGAGCGCGGTGAGCTCGGCGGTGGTGGCCGCGGGGGTGCGGGAGTCGGCGTCGGTCACGATGGGGGTTCCTTTCGCTCCCCCGCGCTGATCGGCGGGGCAGAGCTGGTCGCACCCCGCAGGCCTGGTCGGCCGCGGACGCGGCACGGGCTCGTGGGGGTGCTGTGCACGGCTGCCAGAGAGCAGACGGACACTGCGGATGTGCAGGACGGGAGTGGAGCTGCCCGAGGACGCGGAGAGGAGCCGGGACCCGACGCCTGTCGCGACCTGACCACGGGGTGCCTCTGCGGGAGCGACACGGCGGGGCCGACTACGGGACGTCTGGGAGCCCTGGCGATCTCAGACGACGGCCGGGCGCGGCACCACTGTAGCACCCAGCAGGTCGACGGCCAGCATGAGCGGCCGCCAGTCCGACACGGAGTGCTCGCGGACGAGCTCCGCCGCGAAGAGGCGCTGGGCGGGGTCGCTGCCGAGGACGAGGAGCGAGGGGCCAGCGCCGGAGACGACGGCGGCCAGGCCCGCGTCGCGGAGCATGCGGACGAGGGCGTCGGTCTCGGGCATGGCGCTCGCGCGGTAGCTCTGGTGCAGCCGGTCCTCGGTGGCGGCGTGCAGCAGCTCGGGGCTCTGCACGAGCGCGGCGACGAGCAGCGCGGACCGGGACACGTTGAAGGTGGCGTCCTCGTGCGGGACCGAGGCCGGCTGAAGGCTGCGGGCGAGCTTCGTCGAGAGGGTGGACCCGGGCACGAAGACCACCGGCGACACGCCACGGTGCACGAGCAGGCGCTTGTGCTCGGGGCCCGCGCTCGTCGTCCACGCGATGGTGAGGCCGCCGAACAGCGCCGGGGCGACGTTGTCGGGGTGGCCCTCGAGGTCGGTGGCGATCCGCAGCAGGTCGCGGGCGCCGAGGTCGACGTCGCCCCGGAGCAGCCCCGCCGCCGCGACGACGCCCGAGACGATCGCGGCCGCGGACGACCCGAGCCCGCGGCCGTGCGGGATCGCGTTGACGGCGTGCAGCTCGAGCCCCGGGACGGGCCGCCCCACGGCACGGAACGTCTCGGCGATCGACCGCACGACGAGGTTGCCCTCGTCGACGGGGACCTCGCCCGCCCCGACGCCCTCGACGTGCACGGAGACGCCGGGGGCGTCGTGCGCCGTGACCGTGAGCTCGTCGTAGAGCGAGAGCGCGAGGCCCAGCGTGTCGAACCCGGGCCCGAGGTTCGCCGAGGTCGCGGGGACCCTGACGGTCACGCTGCGGGGGCCGCCCGTGGTCATCAGCGGGTCGAGGAGCCGAGACCGAGCACCTCGGCCACCTGGGCCGTGTCGGTCGGGACGACCGTGGGCTCGACGTCGCCGCCGTCCGGACGGCGCAGGGCCCACTGGGGGTCCTTGAGCCCGTGACCGGTGACCGTCAGGACGACCGTCGACCCGGCGGGGACGACCCCGGCCTCGGCCCGCTCGAGCAGGCCCGCGACGCTGATCGCGGAGGCGGGCTCGACGAAGACGCCGACCTCGGCCGCGAGGAGCTTCTGCGCTGCCAGGATCGTGGCGTCGTCGATCGCGCCGAACCAGCCGTCGGTGAGCTCGCGGGCCTCGAGGGCCAGCTGCCACGACGCCGGGTTGCCGATGCGGATCGCGCTCGCGATCGTCTCGGGCGCCCGCACGACCTCGCCGGCGACGATCGGGGCGCTGCCCGCGGCCTGGAATCCGAACATGCGCGGCAGGCGCGTCGCGCGGCCCGCCTCGACGTCCTCGCGGTAGCCGCGCGCGTACGCCGTGTAGTTGCCGGCGTTGCCCACGGGGAGGAAGTGGAAGTCGGGCGCGTCGCCCAGCACGTCCACGACCTCGAAGGCGGCCGTCTTCTGCCCCTCGATGCGGTCGTTGTTGACGCTGTTGACGAGGTGCACCGGGTAGTTCTCGGCGAGGTCGCGGGCGATGTCGAGGCAGTCGTCGAAGTTGCCCTGCACCTGCAGCAGCTGGGCGTCGTGCACGACGGCCTGGCTCAGCTTGCCCATGGCGATCTTGCCCTCGGGCACGAGCACGGCCGCCGTGATGCCGGCGTGCGCGGCGTAGGCCGCCGCCGAGGCGGACGTGTTGCCCGTCGACGCACAGATGACGGCCTTCGCGCCGTGCTCCACGGCCTTCGAGATCGCCATCGTCATGCCGCGGTCCTTGAACGACCCGGTCGGGTTCATGCCCTCGAACTTGACGAGGACGCGGGCGCCCGTGCGCGCGGAGAGCGCCGGGGCCTCGATGAGGGGGGTGCCGCCCTCGCCCAGGGTGACGACCGGAGTCGCCTCCGTGACGTCGAGGCGGTCGGCGTACTCGCGCAGGACACCCTGCCACTGGTGGGCCATCAGGCTCCTTCGACTCTCAGGACGCTCGTGACGGAGTTCACGACCGTGGTGTTGCCCAGCGCCGCGACCGTGGCGGCGAGGTCGGCCTCGCGCGCCCGGTGGGTGCCGATGACCAGGGTGGCGGTGGCGGTCTCGTCGACCGGGGACGCGCCTCCGGACTGCTCGACGGTCTGCACGCTCACGCCGTGGCGGGCGAGCACGCCGGCGACCTCGCTGAGGACGCCGGGCTGGTCGGCGACGTCGAGCGTGATCTGGTACCGGGTGACGACGTGGCCGACGGGCAGGACGCGGAGGTCGGCCTGGGTCGACTCGGCGACGCCCGGCCCGCCGACGACGTGCCGACGGGCGGCGCTCACCAGGTCGCCGAGCACCGCCGACGCGGTCTCGACGCCGCCGGCGCCGGCACCGTAGAACATGAGGTCGCCGGCGGCCTCGGCCTCGACGAACACGGCGTTCTTCGCCTCGTGGACGCTGGCGAGCGGGTGCCCCTCGGGCACGAGCGCCGGGTAGACCCGCGCCGAGACGCCCTCGACGCCGTCCTCGTCGACGAGACGCTCGCAGATCGCGAGGATCTTGACGACGTAGCCGGCCTTCCGCGCGGCGGTGACCTGCTCGTGCGTCACCGAGGTGATGCCCTCGCGGTGCACGGCCGACAGGGGCACGGACGTGTGGAAGGCGAGGCTCGCGAGGATCGCCGCCTTCTGCGCCGCGTCGTAGCCCTCGACGTCCGCCGTCGGGTCGGCCTCGGCGTAGCCGAGCTCCGTGGCGGCCGCGAGGGCGCCCTCGAAGGTGTCGCCCTGCCGGTCCATGCGGTCGAGCACGTAGTTCGTGGTGCCGTTGACGATGCCCATGATGCGCCGGATGCGGTCCCCGGCGAGGCTGTCGCGGAGCGGCCGGATGATGGGGATCGCCCCGGCGACGGCGGCCTCGTAGTAGAGCTGCGCGCCGACCTGCTCGGCGGCGGCGAAGAGCTCGGGGCCGTGCACGGCGAGGAGCGCCTTGTTGCCCGTGACGACGTCCGCCCCGCTCGTGAGGGCGGCGAGGACGTGCGTGCGCGCGGGCTCGAGCCCCCCGATGAGCTCGACGACGATGTCGGCCCCGAGGATGAGCGACTCGACGTCGGTCGTGAACAGCTCGCGCGGCAGGTCGACGTCGCGGGGGGCGTCGACGTCGCGCACGCCGATGCCCACGAGCTCGAGGCCCGCGCCGGCGCGCCCGGCGAGCTCGTCGCCGTGCTCGAGCAGCAGCCGTGCCACCTGGGAGCCGACGCTGCCGGCGCCCAGGAGGGCGACGCGGACGTTGCGGTAGTCGATCATGAGGGTCCGTTCGTGGGGGTCTCGGCGTCGAGCCCGGCGTCGCGGGCGAGGAGGTCGGCCTCGGTCTCGCCGCGCACGATCACGCGCGCCCGGCCGTCGCGGACGGCGACGACCGCGGGGCGTCCGACGTGGTTGTAGTTGCTCGCGAGGCTCCAGCAGTAGGCGCCGGTGGCGGGGACGCCGAGGAGGTCCCCGCGCCGCACGTCGCCCGGGAGCCAGTCGGCGTGGACGACGACGTCGCCGCTCTCGCAGTGCTTGCCCGCGACGCGCACGAGCACCGGAGGCGCGTCACCGGCCCGGCTGACCCGCCGGACCGAGTAGTCGGCCCCGTAGAGGGCCGGGCGCACGTTGTCGCTCATGCCGCCGTCGACGCTCACGTAGCGGCGGACCGCGGTCACGGTGCGACCGGCCCCTCGCCCGTCGGTGCCGTCCGCGTCGCCCTCGGCGGGCTCCGTGGCGTGCGCCCCGGCGGCGTGCGCGTCGGCGCCGCCGGCCGCCTCGGTGACGGTGACGTCCTTGATCGTGCCGACCGTGTAGAGCGTCGTCGTGGAGGGGCCCACTACGAC
>Ga0265797_10010031_pt1 | contig 12134 bp, 14 predicted proteins | sample P2T30metagenome_FD_192433 | JGI IMG/M metagenome (GOLD analysis project Ga0265797, IMG submission 192433) | Plant litter microbial communities from East Loma Ridge, Irvine, California - P2 T30 | ecosystem: Environmental > Terrestrial > Plant litter > Unclassified | place: USA: California... | reverse complement strand
TTGTGAGGCTATTCACAATGTGTGCAACCGTCTGTGTGGCTCGAAAGCGAATCGTCTTGTCCTTGGCCGTCAGCAGGGCGAGGATGGTGGTGAGGATCTGAGAGGTGAGTCGACTGCTGGGCGTTTCATGGAAAGCTGTGGCTTCTTCTTCTGTCTCGGCAGCGAAGATTGTTTGGTCTTTCTCAGAGGCATGCTTCAAGAATATGCCCAGGAAGCGGATGACCCTATCTCCGACTGGCTCGCTCTTCTTGACGCACATGATCCTGAGCACACATCTCACCACCTCGGCGTTGAACTCTTCCTCGTCGAAGTCTTCCTGCTCCTCGCCCTTGTTCTTGTTCCCACCCTTCTTGCCCGTGTCTGGTGGCTCGAAGCAGCATGCTTCTTGTATCTTCCTCAGGTTCACCACTAGCTTCCTCTGTGTCGCCGTCGTCTTCTGTGCATCACTGAAGACCTGGGCGATCTGTGTTCGGAGCGAGGTTACGGGGCCCTCATCGGGGATTTCGACGGCATTGGAGGACTGCCTGGCGGAGGATGCGCGCGTGGATTTGGTGGTGCGTGTTGTCGAAGTGGCGGATGATCGCGGCGCACGCGTCGATGTACGGCCGACCATTTTAGCAGTGTTGTCAGTTGGGTGTGGTGTCGTCCCGTCTCCGCCTCGAGTTGCGGTCGTCGGTGTTGTTGTTCAACTGTTTACTGACCCCACGCGGCAGCCCACTCACGGCTGCAGGGATCTCGCGCGGCAGGGGTCCTGCATTTGCGACATCGGGCGAAAGCGCGTTGATTCGCCGACCAGCCGAATGGCATCATCGTGAAGCCCAGAAGTCCAACTTTGTCATCTTGACTTGTGTTTGCCTCTTTCTGCCAAACAACAATGTTCAGAACGGCCGCGCGAAGCTTCGCTGCCTCGGCATGGCGGAATGCAGAGAGCCTCAGTCAAATAGAGGCTGCACAGCAGACTGCCATCAACATCTCAAAAGCCCAAGGCATTGGTCAGCGGGGCTTCCTTGATGGTACTATGCTTTGACATTCACACTTTGTAGCTTTTTGTGCTAATACTCCATTGTAGCCATCGGTAAAACTCCTCTTATCCGCCTCAAGCGCCTCTCCGAAGAGACCGGCTGCAATGTCCTAGGAAAGGCCGAATTCCAAAACCCTGGTGGCTCCGTAAAGGATCGCGCCGCCCTCTTCGTCGTCGAAAACGCCGAGCGCCAGGGTCTCTTGAAGCCTGGCGGCACCGTCATCGAGGGCACAGCCGGAAACACTGGCATTGGTCTCGCACACGTCTGCCGTTCCAAAGGATATCGATTGGTAATCTACATGCCAAACACACAATCTCAGGGAAAGATCGACTTGTTGCGATTGCTCGGTGCAGAGGTATACCCAGTACCGGCGGTGGCGTTTGACAACCCAGAGAACTACAACCACCAAGCGAAGCGACACGCGGACAGGCTTGAGAACGCCGTCTGGACGAACCAATTCGACAACGTGGCGAACAGGCAGGCGCATATCGAGACTACTGGTCCCGAGATCTGGCACCAGACAGGTGGCAAAATCGACGCCTTCACCTGTGCCACTGGTACTGGAGGCTCGCTCGCAGGTGTAACGAGGTATCTGAAGGAGAAGAGCGACGGGAGGGTCAAGAGCTTCTTGGCCGATCCACCAGGCTCCGTGTTGCATTCATACATCCAGAGTGGCGGAAAGCTTCAAGAACGCCAGGGCGGTTCTATAACAGAGGGAATCGGCCAGGGACGTGTAACAGACAACCTGAGGCCCGACATTGACCTCCTAGATGGCTCCGTGCATATTAGCGACGAGAAGACCATCGAGATGGTCTACAGATGTCTAGACGAGGAAGGTCTGTACCTTGGCGCAAGTTCGTGCCTGAACGTCGTTGCTGCGAAAGAGGTGGCCGAGAAGATGGGCAAGGGATCAACTGTCGTTACTTTGCTGTGCGATGGTGCATACAGATACGCCGATCGTCTATTCTCAAAGAAGTGGTTGGAGCAGAAAAAGCTGTACGATGCGATACCCGAGCGGTTGCGCCGATACATCGTCCTTGAGTAGCTGGCTAGTAAGACGTAGAATACAACAACGACAAGTTAACAACAAACGATTACGATCTCGTTTCGACTAACTTATATTGCAACTACATTCATGTCTATAGCTTTACCTCTAATCCTTCTGTTTGTACCGCAGAGTACAACCCTAAATCATCGGGCCTCCACTGGCGAAGCCATTGACAACGGCTGTCATGCTAAAAGCGGGTATATAAAGTCAGTATAGGTTCACATGCAACTCATACAGGGGCACTTACAGCTGGTTTGCAATCGCGGTCTTGGGTGGTAATCTCAGTCCACCCTCTTTGTATTCTGGCCCAGCGTCTTCACCAAGTCCACTAGTACCAACACGAAGCGCCTCTCTGACTTCCTCTGCTGTGAACCACTTCGCATCTTCCAACTCAGCGTCGTGTCCTAGATGAATCGTCTCTCCTTCCGGAATCGCCTGTCCGACAGCGCCAATCATAAGGTTAGCAGGATAGGGCCAGGGCTGAGTGCTGTGAATCACGACACGACCGAGATGAATGCCAGATTCTTCCCAGACTTCGCGACGCACAGCTTCTTCCACACTCTCAGCAGGTTCGAGGAAACCGGCTAGAGTAGAATACCAGTTAGGAGGCCAGCGCTTTTGGCGTCCTAGTAGGATCTTCTTTCCATCGGCGGATACAACGGCCATGATGACAGTTGGGTCAGTCCTGGGGAAACAGAGGTTTGAGATGCCAGTTCGGGTTGCGCAAGGTGGGCGCTCGCCTTGATTGACTTCAGATGCGATGTCTTTCGGCGGGCAAGTGCGCTTGAAACCTGCGTTTACGGACATGGTCTTGTAGCCGCAGGAAGCGCAAAAGGGGTTCCGCGCATTCCAGTCGAGAAGGTGGCGGGCTTCCGCGTATATGGCCGCTATCAACTGTCAGTCACAACACTCCGTCCGTTGACGGGAATGAGCAACAATGGCTTACCTTCCTCAGCCTGTAGATTCAAGTTCATCCTTCCCTTACTAAACTCCAGACCCGTGCTTGTTAATTTCTCTAGCACGCCTTCTGCCTTTTCCTTCACACTCTCCTTAGGTGTGACATCGACGGCAAACCATGGCTGTCCTTTGTAATGCTCCTTGTATGTGAATCCCTCTTTCTTTTCATCGAGACCCAAGAAGATTATCTGTGGAACATACAAACTCGAGTTGTACTGCGCGATGACCTCTTCCTCAGATTTCTCGAATGGGTTATCGCCAATAACTGGCTTCACATCGGAGAAGCTGCAACGTGCAAGCTCGGTACCGGACTTTGTGAGGGGCTCGAGATCCTTGAACAATAGGAAGGTAGTACTAGGATGATGGAGGGCCGAGGAGAGGAACTGGTGGTCAGGACGCAGGAAGCCTACGCGATTGAGTGGGGAGCCTGCATAATGCTATTAGAAACAAGGAGCAGAAGGGGCATAGGTGGGTTATCTAGGTACCAGAGAAGTAGTTTGCAACTTCCTTTCCGAATCTACGGCTCAGCATTGAATCTACTTCTGGATGCGCTGGCTCGGGAAGCGCGGGTTGCGGTGGCATCGTCCGGAATCTTATGACGTCTTGTCACCTTGAAATAGCAGTCCAAAGATTATAAGCTTCAAATTGGTAGTAACAAGACTTTAGACAAAAAGATCCAGGTACAAAATTAAGGGTAAATGTCACCGACAGCAAGGCGACTGACGTCTTCACTTTGCTTTGCCCCACGCCGCTAGACAACGGTGCATTACAAACCATAAGGTGTGGTCGAGTGTCCGAGGTTCATGTTCTTATCGATATGGACTTCTGGTAACAACGCGTGTCGCACACATAGCCCATCTCCCAGCCCCTACATGGAGTTAAGACAGCAATAATGAGTCGCTTCTATGTACGTACAACAAACAAGTATTGTAATCTACTTTGCAATTCCAAAGGGCGTGGCGACTAATCCTCTCTCATCAGTTCGGCGACGACTCGCGCTCAGCGTCCAGCGACAACGACAACGAAGACGAAGATGACCCCTCCTCTCTCCCCTTTGCAACACCCCTTCGCCGATCGGACTTCCTCGACTCGGAATTTTCACCGGCAACATATCTCTCTACGCTCCACAATCGACACCAAACTCTGGAAGACCTACGTTCAGAACTGCGCTCGCGATCGCAGCTTCTGTCCAAAGAGCTGCTAGACCTCGTCAACAGTAACTACCAAGACTTCCTCAATCTGGGTAACAGTCTACACGGCGGCGAGGAAAAGGTAGAGGAGGTACGAGTGGGGCTTCTGGGCTTCAGGAAGGATGTCGATGGCTTGGTTGGTGTGGTGGGGGAAAGAGAGGAGGAAGTAGGAGAATTGTTACAAGAGAGGAGAGAAACCAGGGAGAAGATCGAGTTAGGAAGACGCTTAGTCGACTATGATGCTCGGCTTAAGGAATTGGAGACTGAGCTTATGATTGAGACGGCGGGGCACGAGACAATCATACTCGGGGAAGAGGTCTCGGACAGCGAGGACGATGAAGACGAAGAGGAAGAGGAAGAGGGCTACGGTGTGTCGATTGTCAAGCTGAGGCGAAATGTCGTGCATTACCAATTGGTGCTGGGGCTGCAGAAAGACTTGGGCGAGCATCCGTTTGTGGCGGCCCAGGCAGCCAGAACAGCAAAAGTGCGGAGTACACTATTGATGGATCTGAGTACTGCGCTGCAGCAGGCGAAAAGCGCTGGCGCTTCTGGCTCTGGTCGCGTGATGAAAGTAACGAAGATCTACGCCGACATGGAGGAATCTGCCGAAGCAGTCAAGGTCCTCAAAACACTCAAGTCGTCATAGAAGAAGACTTCAACCAGCATAGCGACGGCGTTCGGTATGGTACATTGTTCATACATCCCAGAAAGCTATATTTACAGAGGTCCACTCAACTCCTTTGGCGATATGGACTCGGGCCCTCTGAAGTCTCCACTCAATGAGAAGCCAGGTGAGTTCGTCGAGCTGAGAACCACCTCGTGGATCTCCTTGTTGATGCGATCACTCATCTGCGCCATGTCCTTCTTTAGCGCATCCATGAATGCCTTGACATTTCTTTGCATCTCTTCCGGTGTGAAGCCTAACTGGCCAACTGCCATGCGAATGACGCCCAGACGTTCTCTGTACTCGCTACCACCAACCATATTCCGGACACTGGTGCCCACCTGCGTGACAACCGTTCCTGCCTTTGTGCTGGGCATCAAACCCTTGGGACCTAACACTCTTCCTAGCCCCGCTTTGTTCATCTTTTGGAGACTGTCAATGTGACACACACATCTGTCAAAGTCGATCTTGCCTTCCTTGATCTGGTTGAATATTTCGTCCTCTCCTACCAGCGCAGCACCAGCAGCCCTGGCTTCAGCGGCGGCTTTGGAGTCGGGGGCGGCGATGACACAGATTCGTATATCGGTCTTGACAGGGTGAGGAAGCCGTAAGCGGTTTCGTACTACAGGACCGTTTTTGAGTGTGCGTAACCGAACGTGTAGTTCGTATTTGGAGGAAGACGGGTTGCGGCCTACTTCAAAGGCGCGGATATATCTGTTCTACCGTCAGTCCCCGACCGTGGTACGTTCCGATGCAGGCCTGGGCAGAACATACTGCATTGCGTCGACGAGTGAGAATTGATCTGCCCTCTTCAAGTCATATTGCAGAAATGTGTTCCGCGCCTTCTTCTTTTTCTTCGGCTGTGCTTTGGTGGTTGCGCATCGTATCGACTGGTACGGTACTGGGGCGAAGCGCTGGACTTGTGGTCTCGATACGGCGATTGAGCTTGTAGTGAGCCTGCTCAGAGGAGCTATTAACGATCGTGGGTGTGCCATTGCTGCTTCTGCAGGCGTAGATGGTGGTCGCGATTGTGCCAAAAGTTCGGTCGGCGATTCGGGAATGCCAAGACATGATGCCGCTAGTACTCTGCCACCCAACTGCGCCTTTGCCATCCTCCTGCGTCCACATCTTTCATGCCCGTTGCATCTCATCCCATAGCTGATTGGGAAAGTCGCGAGCTACTATCGTATGGACTGTTTGGGTCCATCCCGACTGTACCGTTCGCGCCACAACAGGTCAGGTAAATTGAAGTGACCACGGCCACTACCGAACCCAATACTACCGCATGTTGAACGTCAAGGCCTGATATCCCATACGACCTTGCCTTAGAATGCAGTGTCACGATTTTTTGCGCGGGATTAGTTTAACAGCTTCTTGTCAAGCACAACAAGCATTAATCGATCTCAACTAAGCGTCAAAGTCCTGCAGGCAACGACTGCACAGCCGGTGTCTTATGCTTATCAGTAAGCAAAGGTGGTCATACCAACATATGAGCAAACCAACCCAACGGAATGCACGTCTGTCGGTTGAATAACATGCAGTCAAAACACAGGATTCTAGCTTACCAAAGCCTAGTACATAGCCACAAAGCTTTTTCATTTGCACGTCCACGTTCTGGAACGTCCCTGTGGTGGAGGTGTCTATCGTTATGTATCAGCCCGCTGTCCGGGACTGTTCATCTATTGGTGCGTGAGGTAAGGCCCTCTACCTGTAGGTATGACAGACGTAAGAGTCACAAAGTACCGGAATGACTAGTCCACTCGTAGAAGGCTGTATTCCCACGCTAAACCATGTTTAGTGTTTACCGAGCTTAAAGAATGCCGATTGGACTCGTTGTCTGATCTATTCCGATATGTGCCTGCCTTCACAGGGCTGAGCAGAGCGCAGTATAAATGTTGGTATGCTCTTACTGGGTTGAGTAGCCTCGTCCTGCAACACTTGGTCCGCCATGGATAACGTTCTTTTCACACCTCAGTTGAAATTGACGCTCATTACGACAGCAGAAAGAGGAAGTCAAGAGTTTGAATGGCTACATGAGCTACGCAGTGATCCGAAAGCGTCTTTCTGGAGGTAGGTCATCATTCTTTTCCTTAGTTACCAACAATGCACCGTGTGTCAAACATGATGATGTTATACTAACGCGTCCCAGTATTGACGGAACCGCCAAAACCGTTGAAGACACCGAAAGGTTTCTTAAGAATGCTTTACCTGTTACTGTCAAGGATGGCGAAACCAAGTCCCACCGGATTGCTTACGCCGTACACGAGTTGCTTCACCCTGCTGAGAACGATGCAGTAAACAAGGAAGATATCCCAACCCGCTTCGTTGGACTTATTGGCGTCAAAACTTTGGGTCCGCACAGCCTCGTTTTGCGATCCGACATTCTACCGCCCTCCACATTCGAACCTGGATGTCTTACTGTTGAAATGGGTTACAGCTACCTGCCATCTGCATGGGGTAAAGGTTACGCAACGGGTGCTGTAAGAGCAGTGATTGATGCTTGTAAGAGAGGGAAGACCTTTTGGGAGCCGTGCGACAAGGTGTTTGTACGAGCCATCGTTAGCCCCGAAAACCCGGCGAGTATGCGTGTGATGGCCAAAAGTGGTATGAAGGAGCTCGGGATGCATTTCTGGGATGGTGAAGGCCAGTCAATATTTGTGGGGGGGAAATGGAGGACGACGGATGAGTTGCATGTATTTGGTACGTTTGTCCTTGAATGAGACGACAGGACCTGGTAGTCTGATGTAAGCACCACTGAGTGAGATGGTAATCTAGAAATGCGCGGTTCACTCGTACCCTGAGATTGAATCACGACGCATCTCGGTTGTGTCATCTCGAGCAGGAGTCCCGTAGGAGGCTCATGTGGAGTTTATTCACGACATATTACCAGTACCGTATAATCTAATCAAGTCGCATTTCGGTGACGCATACCTAGGTTCGCATGGTCACTACCTGTATTAAGCAAGTTAGCCAACGAATACCATAGTTTGATGTAAAGGTCCGGATAAAGAACCGTCGCAAACAACGAATGACTATAACCGTAGACGAGAGTGTTATCTCACAAGTTCCTCTGCTTTTCCCCAGTGACAACGTACCTTTAAGGTGAGCAAACACTACAACAAGTAGTTACGCATTACTTGCGCGTGTGTAGGCCCCTGCGCTTTCACATTCAAAGGACCATGCTACTTTCATTCTCTAGCTGACATGCACGTTGCACATAAAGCCTGGCCCATGGTCAGCAGACGCCGCATATGGGACGTTGATCCGCCATCAATCAATCGATCTATCAAGCAGACGCCGGATCTAGAAGGCAGCAATCGTATATGCAAGCCAACATGCACTCAAATTTCTAAAGAGTTGCACTTTTGAATTCAGCCTCGCCAGATCTTGTAGTCATTGGTCACTGTACCACTGTATATGCATGTAAGCTGAGATACTATAAGTTCCCACCTGTTTGCGGTTTTCCTATCTTCGTTGTGACGAGTAGGCGGCACGACTTGCTAACGATAGGTCATTTCCAGCGGAAGGACGAATATTTTGAGTAACGTCTGGAACGGGAATAGCGAGAAGCATGCATTTCCTAGAATATAAAGAGAGCCGTCATCATATCTCACCAATACTGCTCCATAATCTGAAACTCAAATCCATCCTCATCATCATGTACCTCCCCACCACCATCGCAGCGCTCCTAGCCGCCAGTGCACACGCCTCCATTCTCGGCGTCAATACTTTCTCCTCCACAAGTAAGGCCCTCACACTCACAATCTAGTTTCCCTCCCACTATGTACTCACCGACCTCCAGGCTGCCAAGCTTTCCAAGAGAACATTCACATCACGCAACCCAGCCACAACCGCGGTAACTTCCCAGGCGGTCGCCGCAGCTTCCAGATCGTAGAAACAGATGCAGATTGCAGTCTGATTGTCTTTGAGGGCCGCGATAACACGGGTGGAAAGCTGAACTTCGGGAACCAGAAAAACAAGGGAACCTGCTGGGGTGCGACGGACGGGAGGGTGTACCAGAGTTTTGACGTCTATTGTGCATGAGGGGCGGCAGGAGGTGGTTAAGGTGTTACTCTCTTGTTTAAGGAGTAGCGGAAACTGGGATCTCGTAGTAGACTAGAGATTCAGCATGTTGACACAGGTCATGCCTGACCAATTCAAGGCTCTCTCAGGTTAGTGAATCTTAGGATCAATTGTGTATCACCTACCCTCGAGACGGTTGCTTAGAATTCAGATCTTGCCTTGTCTCTGGGTCTATTGCAGCAGCTTGCTCCGTACTCACGTACCATTGGACACTTGAATATAGAGGCATAATTTTGGAGTAAGTGGAATACATGTTCCATGGAAGAACCCTGCTTTGGCAGCTTGGAAGCTTGGAAGCTAGGTACCTAGGTGTACGGTACCTGATCTCTTGCAACCAGGAGATGGAAAGCTAAAGACTAAGTTTACTCGGAAGATGAAGTTGTTGATGAGAAATACCTCCTACGCCATTGAGCATACATGGCTGGTGTCTCAGTGCTCTCATGACGTAATGCTTAGTTCGGCGTCCAAATTGCCTCCGTACCCCAACAGCGACCAAACATCGGCGATAATACCGATACTCACCTTCCCAACGGATACATCGCTGATCATGTCCACGGTTAATCATGCGCAACATGAAGATGTGGGTTTACCCCGCACGTCTGGGGTAAAACCGTAGCTGCTATATCCGGGATTGGTTTGCCGAAATGATACTATTACTATGACCTATACTGGACTATCTCAATCGCATAGTCGTTGAAAAAAACCATTCACTTGACACCGATCGTTTGCCACACGCGGATTCAGAGATACAGAACTTAAGCCGAGTCAAGCCAACATGAGCAAGTCTTTAGACGGGGAGAAACAGGAACACCTCGAACATGTCGACATCGATACAGCCAAGCAGCAGCATGGAACACTGCAAGAGTATGGAGAAGAGATAGACATCCATGATGAGAAGTATAACAAGAAGCTCAACCGACGTCTCGACCGACGCGTTCTACCACTGTGCTGCTGGGTCTATCTCTTGAACTTTCTTGACAGAGGTATACATTTTCCAACCACAACACCAACACTGGTCCAAGGTCACCCTAGCTGACACTTGCAACAGGAAACATTGGAAATGCCCGCGTGCTCAACACCGAAACGGGCGACGACATGCTCACGAACACGGGTCTGACACCACATGGCTATGCCCTGACTGTCACGCTCTTCTCCGTGGCCTACGCCATCTTCGAAGTCCCAAGCAATTTCGTCATGAAACACTACATCCGGCCTTCTAGGTGGCTCGGAATTCTTCTATTCGCGTGGGGAGCATTAACCATCGGCTTTGCGGGTGTCCAAAACAGTGCCACAATAATTGCGTTGAGGTTCTTGATCGGAGTCTTTGAAGCTGGTTTCTTTCCTGGTACGTTCAGGACGTTCTGTGAAAGCGATACATCTGCGCTAATCATATGTTGTTAGGAATCGTCTACTTCATCACAATTTGGTACCGCTATAACGAGCGCGCAGTGCGCATCGCACTCGTGATCGCATTCTGTAACCTCGCTGGAGCTTTTGGAGGGGCCATCGCGTTCGGGGTCGGGCACATTAATGGAGCAGCCGGCCTTGAGGGGTTCCGCTGGCTTTTCATTATCGAAGGCATCATCACCTTACTTTCTGCCTTTCTCTTATGGTTTTTCCTCCCTGATTATCCAGCTCGAGCCAAATGGCTCAGTAACGCCGAGAAGAAATTCGCAGTTGATCGTCTAGCCGATCGCGGTGGCGGTTACAACCAGGAGCATGCTACCAGAAAGGAGATTCTGGACACATGTTTTAGTCCACGAATGTTGTTGCACTACATCGCATATGTAGCCGACGTCGTTCCTCAGGGATCTTTTACTTTCTTTACGCCTACTATCGTCACCGGCCTAGGTTACGTAAGTGCCCCTGTACGAACTGCATGTGAGACATAAACTGACTTCGCGCACGCACCTTTTAGGAGTCTATTCATGCCCAGCTTCTGACAGTCCCGCCATGGGTCGTCGGCTTTTTCGTCGCTATTACTATCTCTTACTCTGCGGATCACTTCAATGCTCGTGGCTGGCACATCACCATTGCATCGCTCGTTGGAGGCACAGGCTGGCTAACTGCTGGTCTCCTTCCTGCTGACGCCTATGTTCAGCGCTACGGCTGTTTATGCATGGCAGCTGCAGGAGCTTTTCCAGCTGCGCCTTCCATGACGAACTGGGTGACCTGCAACTCGCCGAGTTTCCTCACTTTACCACTTGCCATTGCCCTGCACAACTCTTGTGCAGGTCTTGGCCAGATTATTGCGCAGTGGATTTGGATGAACAGCGAAAGGAGTCAAGGATTTCCAACAGGAAATTTCGTGTGCGCTGCGTGCAGTTTCCTAGTTGCTGCAATAGCAACGATTCTTCGGCTTTGGTATGGAAGGATGAACAAGCTAGAAAGGTCAGATAGTAGAGGCGATCAAAGAGTTTGGGCCTTGTAGACAGGTGAGGTTATGAGTATTCAAGGTTTATATCTCCAATGCTCCATCATTTGCACCCATCTATTGCTTCAACAGCCATTTCCTCAATGCCTTTGTCATTATCTCGTGCGTCCTACTTGTTAGATGACCTGAGTTGTACCAAAAAAACGTATCCAACTCTGTACATCCATATTTGCCGGGATCTGTCAGGATGTCTGGCTGGTTGTATCCAGGGCAGTAGTTTGTGACATTCTTGAATCCGTAATCTTGGTAGTGATCCAACACGTTGTTCAAAACACTGTTGACATCGAATTGGAGCACCTTGACATCTTTGTGTTGGTCTTGAAAGGCATCCGCATGCTCAGCATGGATCTTGTTGAAAGAAGAGACCATAGAGGCGTTGACATTGGGTGTTCCCGGACCACGATCCAGGGGCGGCAGGTTCATGAACAGGAAGTTCTTGTAACCTAAACTGTATGTCTTTTCCACGCTCTTGAACAACCTGTCCTGTACCTTCTCGTAGCTCGGTGCGAAAGTTGCATTCTTGCCTTGAGTAGAAACAAGGTCGTTGATGTCATTGATACCAATCCATATCGCAACTAGTGCCTTCTTCTTGTTGAGATCGATTGATTGAAGGGCCGGGTTACCGTAAGAGACGAATTGTTCTACTTGACGTTCGAGCGAGACGGTATGGTTGTGGTGTAGGGGGGTGAATCCAGCTTCGTTGATAGTGTTTGCACCGGCATATGCAAAGTCCCAG
>Ga0265797_10010030_pt1 | contig 12136 bp, 10 predicted proteins | sample P2T30metagenome_FD_192433 | JGI IMG/M metagenome (GOLD analysis project Ga0265797, IMG submission 192433) | Plant litter microbial communities from East Loma Ridge, Irvine, California - P2 T30 | ecosystem: Environmental > Terrestrial > Plant litter > Unclassified | place: USA: California... | reverse complement strand
AGTACTTCGGCCCCGCCGCCATCGTCAACGCGCACCGCTTCATCTTCGACTCGCGCGACGACCAGGCCCAGGTGCGCCTCGACATCCTCAACGACAAGGAGGGGGTGTGGCGCTGCCGCACCACCTTCAACTGCACCGACGCGTGCCCCCGCGGCATCCAGGTGACGCAGGCCATCGCCGAGGTCAAGCAGGCCGTGCTCCGCGGCCGGCCGTAGGTCCCTCGCCAGCACCGTCCGAGGGGCGCCGACCACCGGTCGGCGCCCCTCGTCGCGGTCCGGTCAGTCCTCGACGACGCAGGCGGCGTCGAGCCCCAGCGCCAGCCGCAGGGCCACGGAGACGCCCATGTCGCCACGGTCGTCGAGGGGCGCCACGGCGTCGATCCAGAAGACCGGCAGCGCCGGACTCGGGGGCGCCGGCAGCAGGCGCTCGACCTCGCCCGGCACGTCGAGGCGACGAGCCCCGTAGACGGTGAGCAGCTGCTCGCCGCTGGCGTCGAACACCTGCAGCGCGTCCCCCGCGTCGATCTCCCGCACGCCGAGGCTCTCGTCCACGGCGCGCGCCGCGACCGCGAGGTCGAGGGCGTCCGGCTCCTCGGGGCTCAGGATCGTGATGTCACGGGGCACCCGGCGTCCCCTCCCCGGAGTCGCGCCCGTCCGCCCCGTCCGCCCCGTCGGCCCCGTCGGCACCGTCGAGGTCGTCGTCCCACTCCTGCAGCGACGGCGGCGCGACCACGGTCGCGAGGCGCTCCGGCCCGACGGCGTCGAGCGTGCGGTGCAGCGCCGACCAGCCGGAGGTGCGGGCGTCCCCGAGCGGGACCAGGTACCCGGGCAGGCGGGCGCGCCCGACGCGCAGCACCGGCCGCTCCGCGTCCAGCGCCTCGGGCGCGAGGCCGAGGCGTGCGACGGACGGCGCACCGATGAGCAGCACGAGGGGGTTCGGCGGCGGGTAGGTCACGGCTCGGACCGTGCGGTCCGCCTCGCCCTCGCGGGCCACGACGAGCGCGAAGGTGGGCAGCGACGTGCGGGCGATCTCGGCGAGCGCCCCGGTCACGCGCTCCGCGGCGACGTCGAGAGGTTCGCCGTCGCCCCGCGTGGGCACCTCGATGGTGAGCGACGTCGTCTCCTCCACGCCGGCGTCGGTCACCCGGGCGGTCACCGTCCCCGAGCACCGCGCACCCTCCACCACGATCCGGACCGTGTCCGGTGCCGCGTGGCGCGCGTGCTGCGTGAGGACCCACCGGTCCCACCGGTGCTGCAGGGGCTCGGTCTCGCCCCAGTGCGAGGGGACGTCGTCGGCGACGGCCGCGGCGAGGACCTCGACCGCACCGCCGAGGCTCGTGTCGTGCGAGGTGCGGTGCAGGACCGTCAGGTCGACGGTCACCTGCACGGCGGTGTCGTCCGCGGCGTCGGGCGCGACCGGCACGGCCGTCTCGTCCGGACGCTCGACGGCCACCGCGGCGGCGTCGACGTCCGCGTACGGCACCCCGGTGAGGCCGTCGCGCAGCGCACCGCCCTCGGCGGTCACCGCCCAGACGCCACCCGTCGAGACGAGGGCGGCCCGCAGGCCCACGGTGAGGCGCGACGCCTCCGGCGTCACGAGCACGACGCGACGGCCCCCGGCAGGGCGGCCGAGGACCTCGAGCACGGGAGGACTGAGACGCGCCACCCGGGCCCGGCTGTCCACTCGGACCGCCCGCGCCGTCACCCCGTCGATCAACGGGTGTCGGATCTGCGTGGCCACCCGTCGAGTCTGCTCCTGGTCGTCGGGCCGTGACCGCCGGATGCGTCCCGAGGGGGACGGGACCGCCCGACCCGGGCGCGCCTCCGGCCGGTCGGTCAGGCGCTCGCGGCCTGGGCGGCCTCTCGGGCGCCCGCGGCCGTGGTCGCGGCGACGGCCGCGGCAGCCAGGGCCCGCGCCTCGTCGAGCGTGTGGCGCGACAGCTCGAGCCGCACGTCGGCCAGCGCCGCCGGCGTCATCGAGAGCGTCGTCGCGCCGAGGCCCACCAGCACCACCGCGAGCAGCGGATCGGCCGCCGCCTCGCCGCAGATGCCGACGGGCTTGCCCGTGGCGGCGCCCGCCTCGCCGAGGGCCGCGACCAGGCGCAGCACCGCCGGGTGCCACGGGTCCTGGTACGACGCCACGCTGCCGAGCATGCGGTCGGCGGCCATCGTGTACTGCGTGAGGTCGTTGGTGCCGATGCTCACGAAGTCGGCCTCGGCGAGGACCTGGTCGGCGACGAGCGCGAGGGACGGCACCTCGGCCATGACCCCCACCGTGCGCAGGCCGAGCTCGCGACCGAGCGCGACGAACCACTCGGTCTCGGCGGCGTCGCTCACCATCGGCGCCATCACCCAGAGGTCGGCCTCGGTGGCCTCCTGGGCGCGGGCGAGGGCCGTGAGCTGGTCGCGCAGGATCGCGTCCTTCGCGCGCAGGGCCCGGAGCCCGCGCAGTCCCAGGGCCGGGTTCTCCTCGTGGGCGTCGTTGAGGAACGCCAACGGCTTGTCGGCGCCCGCGTCGAGCGCCCGGACGACCACCTTCTGGCCGGGGAACGCCTCGAGGAGCTGCGTGTAGCTCGCCGTCTGCTCGTCGACCGTCGGGGCGGACGAGTGGCCGAGGAAGAGGAACTCGGTGCGGAACAGCCCGACGCCCTCGGCGCCCAGCTCCACCGCGCCGGCGGCCTCGGCCGGGGCGCCCAGGTTCGCCAGCAGGGGGACGGCGTGGCCGTCGGCGAGGGCTCCTGCCCCGACCGGGGCGGCCGCGGCCGCGGCCCGGTCGGCGATGCGCTGCCGCACGTCGGCGACCTCGGCGTCGGACGGGTCGACCGTCACGACGCCCGTCGCCGCGTCGGCCACGACGACCGTGCCGTCGGCGAGGTCGAGCACGCCGGTGACGCCGACGATCGCGGGGATCGACTTGCTGCGGGCGAGGATCGCCGTGTGGCTCGTCGGGCCGCCGTCGCGGGTGACGAGCGCGAGCACCTTCTCGAGGTCGAGCAGGGCCGTGTCGGCCGGTGCCAGGTCGGGGGCGAGCAGCACGAAGGGCTCGTCGGACTCGGGAACGCCCGGGGCGGGCACGCCGCGGAGCGACGCGATGACGCGCTGGGCGACGTCGCCCAGGTCGGTGGCGCGCTCGGCCATGTAGCCGCCGAGCCCGAGGAGCATCTCCTGGAACGCCGCGAAGGCCTCGTGCACGGCGCGCTCCGCGGTGCGACCCTCGTCGATGCGACGCTCGACGTCCTCGACGAGCGTCGGGTCCTGCGCCATGAGCGCCTGCGCGTCGAGGACGTCCTTCGCCTCGCCGCCGGCCTTCTCGCCCCGGGCGGTGAGGTCGCCGGACACCGCACGCAGGGCGGTGGCCACGGCCTCGCGCTCGACGGCCGCGTCGGCGGTGCGGGGCTCCGTGCCGGGCTCGGGCAACGGCTCCGGCATCTTCCGCACGGGGCCGACGGCCACACCTCGTCCGACTCCGACGCCCTGTAGTGCCACGTGCCACCTCTTCGCTCTCGGCGGCGCCGACCCTGCGTCGACCCGCGGTCCTGCCGTCATGCTACGCGACCGCGCGCCCCGTCCCCCGGCGTCCCGCGCCCCCGCCCACGGGCCGTGCCGGACGCCCGTCGCGCCCCCGGTGCCCTCGCCGCGCCCGGTGCGTGGCTAGGCTCGGGGCGTGACGGGACTCGACGGGCTGACGCGGAGCCGACCCGTGCGGGTCGTCACCCGGCACGTCGTCGTCAACGGCCCGCTGCTCGCCGCCGGCCTGGCCAACCAGGCGCTCTTCGCCCTCTTCGCCGCCCTGTGGGTCGGCTTCTCGGTGGCCGGCTTCGTCGTGTCCGGGGACGCGGTGCTGCGGGAACAGCTCGTCACGCTCGTGAGCAGCGCCGTGCCCGGGCTCGTCGACGACGGCCTCGGCTCGGGCGTCGTCGATCCCGACGCCCTGCTCGACGCCACCGTCTTCGGCTGGACGGGCGCCGCGGCGGCAGTCGGCCTCGTCGGCAGCGCCGTGTTCCTGCTCGGGAACGCGCGCACGGCGGTCCGCGCCGTCTTCCGGGTGGCGCCGCCGTCGACGCCCGTCCTCGTGCTCGTGCTGCGCGACCTCGGGCTCGCCCTCGGCTTCGGCGTCGCCGTGCTCGTCTCGGCCACCGTCTCGCTCGTGAGCACGACGGCGACCTCGACGGTCCTCCGCGTCGTCGGCGTCGGCGAGGACTCCCTCACCTCGCGCGTGCTGCTGCGCGCCGTCGTGGCACTGGTCCTCTTCGCGCTGGACGCCGCCGTGCTCGCCGCCCTGTACCGCGTGCTCGCGGGCCTGCACGTCCCGCGGCGCCGGCTCGTCGCCGGCGCGCTGCTCGGCGCCGCCGGCCTCGAGGTGCTGAAGCTCGTCGGCGGGCTCGTGCTCGGCGCCGCGGGGAACAACCCGCTCGTCGCCTCGTTCGCGGCCCTCCTCGGCCTCCTCGTCGTGCTCAACCTGCTCTGCCAGGTCCTGCTGCTCGGGGCGGCGTGGATCGCGGTCGGCATGGACGACGTGGGCGTGCTCGCCGACCCGCGCGAGGAGGCGGAGCGCCTGCGCCGCCTCGAGGAGGAACGCCTCGCCGCCGAGGCCCGCGACCGCCGCCCCTGGCGGAGGGCGGGCCGCGCCGTGCGACGCCTCCTCGACGGCGGCCGCCGCTAGGCTCGACGGCATGGCCACCCGTCTGCGACTCGCCTCCGTCAACGTGAACGGCGTCCGCGCCGCCTTCCGCAAGGGCATGGGCGACTGGCTCGCCGCGCGCGACGTCGACGTGCTCACGCTGCAAGAGGTCCGGGCCAGCACCGACGACCTCGAGGGCCTGCTCGGCCCCGAGTGGAGCGTCGTCCACGACCCCGCCACCGCCAAGGGCCGGGCCGGGGTCGCGATCGCCAGCCGGGGCGCCGCCACCGTGCACCGGGTCGAGCTCGGTCCGGACGAGTTCGACAGCGCGGGCCGCTGGGTCGAGGCCGACTACGACGTCGACGGCACGCGCGTCACGGTCGTCAGCGCGTACGTGCACTCCGGCGAGGTCGACACCCCGAAGCAGGACGAGAAGTGGCGCTTCCTCGACGCGATGTCCGAGCGGCTCCCCCGCCTGGCCGAGCACGCCGAGCTCGCCGTCGTCACGGGCGACCTCAACGTCGGCCACCGCGAGCTCGACATCAAGAACTGGAAGGGCAACGTCAAGCGGGCCGGCTTCCTGCCGCGGGAGCGCTCCTACCTCGACCGGTTCCTCGGCGAGCAGGGCCGCGACGTCGAGACCGTCGACGGCACCGGGGGCACCGGCCTCGGCTGGGTCGACGTCGGCCGCCGGGCCGCCGGCGAGGTGCCCGGCCCCTACACGTGGTGGTCCTGGCGCGGCCAGGCCTTCGACAACGACTCGGGCTGGCGCATCGACTACCACCTCGCGACGCCCGCCCTCGCCGAGCGCGCCTCCGGCTACACCGTCGACCGGGCCGAGGCCTACGACCAGCGCTGGTCGGACCACGCTCCCGTCGTCGTCGACTACCACCTCTAGACCCTCCCCAGGAGCACCACCGTGACCACGACCCCCGCGGCCGACGCCCCCGCCGCACCCCGCCTCTTCTCGGGCATGCAGCCCAGCGCCGACAGCCTGCACGCCGGCAACTACGTCGGCGCGCTGCTGCAGTGGCGCGAGCTGCAGGCCGACCACGACGCCCTGTTCTGCGTCGTCGACCTGCACGCCATCACCGTGCCCCAGGACCCGGCGGTCCTCCGCGAGCAGACCAGGCGCACCGCCGCCCAGTACATCGGGGCCGGCATCGACCCCGAGCGCTCCACGCTCTTCGTGCAGTCGCACGTGCCGGCGCACGCCCAGCTGGCCTGGGTGCTCAACACGCTCACCGGCTTCGGCGAGGCGAGCCGCATGACGCAGTTCAAGGACAAGGCGGCGAAGCAGGGGGCGGACGCCGCGTCGCTCGGCCTCTTCGCCTACCCGACGCTCATGGCGGCCGACATCCTGCTCTACCAGGCCGAGAGCGTCCCCGTCGGCGACGACCAGAAGCAGCACGTCGAGCTCACCCGCGACCTCGCGAACCGCTTCAACAACCGCTTCGGCCCGACGTTCGTCGTGCCCGAGCCGACGATCCTCAAGGAGACGGCGCGCATCTACGACCTGCAGGACCCGTCGTCGAAGATGAGCAAGTCCGCCGCCACCGACGCCGGCATCGTCTGGCTGCTCGACGAGCCGTCGCGCACCGCGAAGAAGATCCGCTCGGCGGTCACCGACGCCGAGCGCGAGATCCGGTTCGACCGCGGGGCCAAGCCCGGCGTGTCCAACCTGCTCACCGTGCTCTCGGCCTTCGGCGGCACGCCCGTCGCCGAGCTCGAGGCGCAGTACGAGGGCAAGGGCTACGGCGACCTCAAGAAGGACGTCGCCGAGGCCGTCGTCGAGACGTTCACGCCGATCCGGGCGCGGACCCTCGAGCTGCTCGACGACCCCGCCGAGCTCGACCGGATCCTCGCGCGCGCCGCCGACCGGGCGGGCGAGATCGCCGAGCGCACCCTCGCCACCGTGTACGACCGCGTCGGGTTCGTCCGCAGGGCCTGAGCGTGCAGCCGTTCGTCCTCCGCTCGGCCCGGGTCGCCCTCGAGGTGCCCACGCGCGGCGACCTCGCCGAGATCGTGGCCTCGTGCCGCGACCCCGAGGTGCAGCGCTGGACGACCGTCCCCGTGCCGTACGGCCCGGAGGAGGCCGAGCGGTTCCTCGACCGCGTCGTCGACGCGGGCTGGGCGACCGACCGCGAGTGGACCTGGGGAGTGCGAGCACCAGGGTCGAGCGAACTGGTCGGGGTCGTGAGCGTGCGTCGCCGGCACCGCGACCTCGGCTTCTGGCTCGCCCCGTCGGGACGCGGCCGGGGACTCGCGACGGACGCCGTGCGACTCGTCTGCGACCACGTCCTCGCGGAGGGCTGGCCGGACGTCCTCTGGGAAGGCCACGTCGGCAACGACGCCTCGGCCGCCGTCGCCCGCCGGGCCGGCTTCCGCTACGAGGGCGTCGTGCGCGGCCTGCACCCGGGGCGGGAGCGCACCGGGCCGCACCCGCTCTGCTGGCGGGCGCGCCTCCTGCCCACCGACGACCGGGCCCCGAAGCCCGGCTGGCCCGCCGCCGGTGCACCCGTGCCGACCGCGACCGACCCCGCCCCGGAGGCACCGTGACCCTCGACCCCGCCCTGCGCCCCTCCCCCGACGCCGAGGAGCACGCCATGCGGCGGGCCCTCGCCCTCGCCCAGGCGGGCCCCGTCACCGGGGTCAACCCGAGGGTCGGCTGCGTGCTGCTGCGCCCCGACGGCAGCGTCGCCGCCGAGGGGTGGCACCGCGGCTCGGGCACCCCGCACGCCGAGGTCGACGCCCTGTCGCGCCTCGACGGGCCGGCGTCCGGCCTCACCGCCGTCGTCACCCTCGAGCCCTGCGACCACACGGGCCGCACCGGGCCGTGCAGCGAGGCGCTGCTCGCCGCGGGCGTCGCCCGCGTCGTGCACGCCGTCGACGACCCGGGCGACGCGTCGGCCGGAGGCGCGGCGCGGCTCCGGCGGGCGGGCGTCGACGTCGAGGGCGGCCTGCTCCGCGACGAGGCGGAGGAGTTCCTGCGGCGCTGGCTCACCGCCGTGCGGCTCCGCCGGCCCTTCGTGACCGTGAAGTGGGCCTCGAGCCTCGACGGCCGCGCCGCCGCCGCGGACGGCAGCAGCCGCTGGATCACGGGGACCGCCGCGCGCCAGCACGTGCACGAGCAGCGTGCCGCGCACGACGCGATCCTCGTGGGCACGGGCACGGTCCTCGACGACGACCCCGCCCTCACCGTCCGCGGCGACGCGGGCGAGCTGCAGCCCGTGCAGCCGCTGCCCGTCGTCGTCGGCGAGCGCCCGGTCCCGGCCGGGGCGCTCCTCCGGCGGCACCCCCGCGGCCTCGTCGAGACGGGCAGCCGCGACCTCCGGGCGGTGCTCGACGACCTGTGGCGTCGCGACGTCCGCAGCGTGCTCGTCGAGGGCGGGCCGACGGTGGCGAGCGCCGTCCTGCGCGCCGGGCTCGCCGACGACCTCCTCGTGTACCTGGCGCCGACCCTGCTCGGTGGTCCGCGCACGGCGCTCGACGACCTCGGGGTCGGCAGCATCGACGAGCAGCGGCGGCTGCGGGTGACGAGCGTCGCGTCGCTCGGCGAGGACCTCGTCGTCACCGCCCGTCCCCTGGCGCCCCGGGCGGCCGGGCGGGGCTGAGCCCGGGGCGGCGGACCCGAGCGGTCGGCCGGGGCGGCGGGCCGGGGCACCGGGGCGGGGACGCCGGGCCCGGACCCTCCCGCCGGGCCGGTGGCGCACCTCCGGCCCGCTACGATGGACGACGGCTGTCACGAGCGGCCACCTCCCTCCCCCGCGCGTCCTCACCGAGGCGCGCCGCCGGCACCAGGGTCGACGACCCCGTCGCCCGTCCGCCGTCCGGGTCCGAGCGCGCCACCCTGCGCGCTCCCCGTCGACGCCGCCGGCACCCCACCGCCACCGGGAGCAGCACCAGCATGTCCAGCAGCACCGTCGACGCCTCGACGACGACCACCGCCACCCCCTCGGGGAACAAGCGCTCGCGCGTCGTCCTCGCGAGCCTCATCGGCACCTCGATCGAGTTCTACGACTTCTACGTCTACGCGACGGCAGCCGTCCTCGTCTTCCCCACCCTCTTCTTCGCGAACGACGACCCGGCGGTGGCGCGCCTCGCCTCCTTCGCCGTGTTCGGCGTCGCCTTCGTCGCCCGCCCGGTCGGCTCCGTCGTCTTCGGCCACTTCGGCGACCGCGTCGGCCGCAAGGGCACCCTCGTCGGCTCCCTGCTCGTCATGGGCGTCGCGACCGTGCTCATCGGCTGCATCCCCGCCGGCACGACGCCCGGCTGGGAGGTCGCGGCCCCCGCGATCCTGGTCGTCCTCCGCTTCTGCCAGGGGCTCGGCCTCGGCGGCGAGTGGAGCGGCGCCGCCCTCCTCGCGACCGAGAACGCCCCGGCCGGCCGCCGCGCGATCTGGGGCACGTTCCCCCAGCTGGGCGCGCCCATCGGCTTCATCGTCGCGAACCTCGTCTTCGTGCTGCTGGGCAGCGTGCTCAGCGACGAGGCGTTCCTCGCGTGGGGCTGGCGCGTGCCGTTCCTCGCGAGCGCCCTGCTCGTCGTCGTCGGCCTCTACGTGCGGATCACGCTCATCGAGACGCCCGCGTTCCAGAAGGTCGTCGACACCGGTGCCGTCGCGAAGCTGCCGCTGGCGCGGGTGGTGACGACGAGCTGGCGTCCGCTGCTGCTCGGCACCTTCATCATGCTCGCCACCTACACGCTCTTCTACCTGATGACGACGTTCACGCTCACCTACGGCACCGCACCCGCCGACGGCGCGACCGCGGGCCTCGGCATCGAGCGCACGCAGTTCCTCTGGATGCTCATCGCCGGCGTCGTGTTCTTCGGCGTCTTCACCCTCGTGTCCGGCCCGCTCGCCGAGCGGTTCGGTCGGCGGGCGCTGCTGCTGGGCGTCACGACGGCGATCCTCGTCTTCGGCTTCACCTTCGCGCCGCTCTTCGCCGCGGGCGCCGTGGGGGCGCAGGCGCTGCTCGTCGTCGGCTTCACCCTGATGGGCCTCACCTTCGGCCCCATGGGCGCGGTGCTGCCCGAGCTGTTCCCCACGAACGTGCGGTACACGGGCTCGGCGATCAGCTACAACGTGGCCAGCATCCTCGGCGCCGCCGTCGCACCGTTCATCGCCGTGTGGCTGTGGCAGCTCGGCGGCGGCAGCACGTGGCTCGTCGGCCTCTACCTGTCGAGCATGGCCGTGCTGACCCTCGTCGCCCTGCTCCTCAGCCGTGAGACGCGGGACCGCGACTACCAGCAGGTCGAGTAGCGGCGGGAGCACGGCGCCCGGCGCGTTCGCAGAGGCGGTGGGCTAACGTCCTCCCGGCGCCCCGTGTGGTCGCGCCCACCGCCCAGCACGCACGAGAGGCACCATGAGCACGTCCGCACCGCGTCCCCCGTCGACCGCCGACCGCACCGGAGGCGCGCGCGGCGGGGCCCGCCCCGGAGCCGCGGGGACGGCGGGCGGCGCGGGGACGGCGGGCGGCGCGGGGACGGCGGGCGCGGCGACGGCGGGCTCGGGGACGGCGGGCGCGGGCTCCGGGGCGGAGCCGGCCCGCCCCTCCGGCCGCCGGTGGGGACGCGGAGGACGCGGCGCCCCCGAGGGCCCGCGTGCCACCTTCCGCCAGTTGCTGCCGTACCTGCTCGAGCGGCGGGGCGTCATGGTGCTGATCCTCGTGCTCAGCGTGCTGGGGGCCGGGGCGGCCCTCGCGCAGCCGCTGCTCGTGTCGCAGGTCATCACGTTCGTCGAGTCCGGGCGCGCGCTCGGCGGCCTCGTCGGCGCCCTCGTCGGGCTCGTCGTCGCCTCGGGACTGATCAGCGGCTTCCAGCACTACCTGCTGCAGCGCACCGGCGAGGGCGTCGTGCTCAGCAGCCGCCGTCGCCTCGTGCAGCGCCTGCTGCGCCTGCCCGTCGGCGAGTTCGACGCCCGACGCACCGGCGACCTCGTGTCCCGGGTGGGCAGCGACACGACCCTGCTGCGCGCCGTCCTCACGCAGGGCCTCGTCGAGGCGGTCGGCGGCAGTCTCACGTTCGTGGGCGCCCTCGTCGGCATGGCGCTCATCGACCCGGTCCTGCTCGGCCTCACCGTGCTCGTCGTCGCCGTCTCGGTGGCCGTCGTGGTCGTGCTCTCGCAGCGCATCCGGGTCGCCTCGCGCCGCGCGCAAGAGAAGGTGGGCGACCTCACCGCCGCCGTCGAGCGCGCCATCAGCTCGGTCCGCACGATCCGCGCCTCGGGTGCCACCGAGCGCGAGGTCGCCGCCGTCGAGCGCGACGCCGAGGGCGCCTACGAGCGGGGCCTCGACGTGGCCCGCATCTCGGCGCTGGTCGTTCCCATCTCGAGCATCGCGATGCAGGCGTCGTTCCTCGTCGTGCTCGGCGTGGGCGGCTTCCGCGTGGCGGCGGGGACCATCACCGTCGCCGACCTCGTGTCGTTCATCCTGTTCCTGTTCCTCATGGTGATGCCGCTGGGACAGGCGCTCGGCGCGGTCCTCAGCGTCAACCAGGCGCTGGGTGCGCTCGGCCGGATCCAGGAGATCCTCGACCTGCCCGCCGAGTCCGACCGGGACGACGTCCTGGCGCGCCGGGCGACCGAGCAGGCCGCCGCGGCGGGCCTCGTCCCCGACCCCGACGCCGGCGTCGAGTTCGCCGACGTCCACTTCAGCTACCCCGCGGGCGCGGGCTCGTCGACGCTGGACCCGGAGGCGGTGGCCCGGGCCGACGACGACCTCACCGTCCTGCGCGGGGCCACCTTCTCGGCGCCGCGCGGACGCCGCACGGCGCTCGTGGGTCCCTCCGGGGCGGGCAAGAGCACGATCCTCGCGCTCGTGGAGCGCTTCTACGACGTCGACTCGGGCGTCGTGCGCGTCGACGGGGCCGACGTGCGCACGCGCGACAGGGCGGAGCTGCGGGCGCAGATCGGCTACGTGGAGCAGGACGCACCGGTGCTCGCGGGCACGATCCGCGACAACCTCGTGCTCGGCGCCCCCGAGGCCACGGACGACGACTGCCGCCGCGTCCTCGAGGCGGTGAACCTCACGTCCGTGCTCGAGCGGGGCGACGCGGGCCTCGACGCACAGGTCGGCGAGGACGGCGTCATGCTCTCGGGGGGCGAGCGCCAGCGCCTCGCCATCGCCCGGACGCTGCTCGCCGCTCCCCCGGTGCTGCTCCTGGACGAGTCGACGTCGAGCCTCGACGGCCTCAACGAGCAGCGCCTGCGCGAGGCCCTCGACGCCGTCGCCGAGGGGCGGACGCTGCTCGTCATCGCGCACCGGCTCTCGACGGTCGTCGACAGCGACCGGATCGTCGTCGTCGACGGCGGCCGGGTCGTGGGGGTGGGCACCCACTCCGAGCTCGTCGAGTCCACGCCGCTGTACCGCGACCTGGCGAAGCACCAGCTGCTCGTCTGACGGCCGGGCTGCGGCGGTCGGCCCGGCCGGCCGCGGCGCACGGCCGGCGGCGGCGCCCGGCGGCGCCGGCGCCGGGCGGCGCCGGTCGGCGCCGGGCGGCGGCCGTCGGCGGCGGGCGA
>Ga0265797_10010029_pt1 | contig 12136 bp, 9 predicted proteins | sample P2T30metagenome_FD_192433 | JGI IMG/M metagenome (GOLD analysis project Ga0265797, IMG submission 192433) | Plant litter microbial communities from East Loma Ridge, Irvine, California - P2 T30 | ecosystem: Environmental > Terrestrial > Plant litter > Unclassified | place: USA: California... | reverse complement strand
CTCATCACCAGCTCTTAAGATCCAGGACATGACACCTGCCTGGGATCTGCCCATATTTCCCTTCATGTTATCTGGAACGCTGGCTGCTATCGGCGCAGGACATCAAGCAGAGGCGCACGCAGTTGCCATGATTGTCGCCGGACTTACAGCACAGGGCCTGGGTATGACTGTCAGCCTACTCATGTATGTCATGTACGTTCATCGGATGATCGAATGGGGCTTTCCTAGTTCAAAGAGCAGACCGGCAATGTTCATCGCTGTTGGGCCGCCCGCGTTTACTTCGCTGGCGATTATCGGCATGGCCAGGGCGTGGCCAGTGACTACTAACTTTTTTGGCGTAGGTGGGCAAGCTACGGCTCGCATACTGGAGTTGCTTGCGACGATGGTGGCAGTGTTCATCTGGAGTCTGGCACTCTGGTTCTTTTGCATCGCGCTGTTGAGCATACTTGCTGTGGCTAAAGAGATGACGTTTCGTCTTAACTGGTGGGCGTTTGTGTTTCCGAATGTTGGCTTCACACTTGCGACCATCAAGATTGGAGATGTATTTGAAAGTAGGGTAGTGGGTTGGGTGGGCAGTGTTCTGACGATGTGTCTTGTCGCTACGTATGTATTCGTGTTTACGATGTGCGCAAGGGCAGTAGTCAAGCGGGAGATATTGATTGAAGGCAAGGATGAAGACACGTACGTCGGCGAGGAGAAGCCAAAGGTTAGACGGGGCGAAGAAACTGTAGTGAAAGCCCAAGAGAAGCATGTATGATAGAGTGGAGATTATGATGGGCTCGTAAATCCACGTCTTCAATCGTCGTTCCTAAACTCTCTGGTGTAATTCTTGGTCCTTGGCCGAATCAACCACACCTTTCCAATGCCATCTCTCTTTTTAAGGGCTCAACCTTTCGATCTTCCACTCCGCCTCCTTAATCCCCTTTGCATCTTCCTCCCCGCCAACCTTCCTGTAGACAAACCGGTCATGCAACCGGCTTGGCCGTCCCTGCCAAAACTCCATCATCTGTGGCACAATTCTCAGTCCGCCCCAAAACTCCGGCACTGGGATCTTGTCCTTGCCACTAAACCTCTTCTCCACGTCTTCCACTCTCTTCTCTAGCTCCTCTCTTGAATCAATCACACTGCTTTGCTGACTGGCCCATGCCCCGATTCTTGAGCCGCGGATCCTGGTATCGTAGTAAACCTGCGATTCCTCAGATGTGAGGCGCTCCACAGTTCCCTCAACCCGAACCTGGCGTTCAAGTTCGCGCCAGTGGAAAGTCAATGCCGCATGCGGATTACTTCGCACGTCGCTCGCTTTGCGACTCGTATCCCAGTTTGAGTAAATGACGAAGCCGCGATCATCCAGCTCTTTCATATACAGTGTTCGTGCTGAGACTCTGCCGCTGGGTAGTTCGGCGGTGGACAAGGTGACGGTTTCCGGCTGGTAAACGTTGTTGGCCTGGGCCTCTTGGAACCACTTGTGAAATTGGTCGGTTGGAGAGGGAAGGAGATCATCACGGTCTAGGGCGCCTTTGTTGTATTGGGTTGCATGGCCAGGGTCTTCAGAGTTGCTCGTAGGCGCGAAGATCTTCTTCGCTGACTCAGTAGCTGAATGCAGCATACTTTTCGGTCGGTGCTGGGTCGTCTGGGGGTAATTTACACTTGGAAGCGATGCGCGTTGGCGTATGTAGCCTGCACTACCGACGATGCTTGTAGGTCTTTTTAGGGGATTTGTACACCTGAGTACAAGCATTGATTTCTGTAGGGTGTGGTGGAGATTGATACGTCGAGTGACTCGTGGCGTGATTCAAGCGATGCAATTGCTAGATGAGTCCTCACGATCGGAGCGAAGTGGGGTGACGTAACGAGATGCTATCGCTCCACTTAGGATCTCACACAAACCTCACACATTCACCAACTACGAAGGAGCGAGGGTTCAAAGCTTATGTATAGTTGTTAAAATGTTTCGAGAATATTCCTGCTGGACAAATCATCACTGCCGCGGCGTAAAGCCCTGAAGCCTTCTGGTACGCCAAGCTAACAAACGGCCCGTGTGAGATGTGTTTACTCGTTGCGCTGCGACCTCAGAAAACCCCTTTGCCTGTGTTGGAGGAACGACAAACTGAAGGTCATGTCTCGAAAAGCTAATGGTAGAGTTATATAAGCCATACCTCTTGGGGTCGAGTAGGCCATAGTGTGTGTATACTGGTCATGAAATTCTAGCGACTAGAGCTAACTCGATATTACATAGGTAATGAAGGGGAGAAGTCAGAGAAACAGTCGTCGGAACTGCGATCGTGATAAATATAGAGATTTAGAAGAACGATATCCAGGGCGAGACACCTACCTTTCCGCTGGGCTTCCACTACCTCAGACCTCTTCATCTCTCTACCAATTTCAACTCTGGATACTACGATAGAAACAACATTGAAGGTTGTTGCGGTGTTCCTGGTGTGTTGCGAAATGACAAGTATTAGAAGACATACCCACTACGTCGCAGAACTGCATTGAATCGCGTGAACGGTACCTGGGTGCTTAATCTAGGTGTTTGGACAGTGAAGTGAGTTATCATCCCGGACTTCTACACCAGGGTACTGAGAGATTCCTCTCTCATGCGCGATTGTCTGGAACGGTTCTGCCCTGGAGCCACAGGAAACATTGCAGAGGCTACAGATGGCGATACATGTTTTGCGATGGGCCATTTCGAAAACAAAAGTAAGCGATTTAGCCAGTAATTGCTTGGCCGCGACAGGCTGAAGGTTGATGAGATGATGCTGGCCTGGTGCGATGGAGTTGAGTTGGGCGCGACGAGCTCTAGGAGATCTTGAGAGACTGAAAGGGGTTAGGCAAGGACCCCCACATGTGGATGCCCCACCACAAGCCGCCAACCCTGCGGACATCCGCTTACTTCATACACCTATCTGGCGGTAACAATGCCCGACTCAACTACCTACCGATACGACCTGGGCTCCTACCGTCGAAAGATCAGCACCTCTAGCTCGAAAGCACAGGAGTGGTTTGATCGCGGCTTGGTTTGGTGTTATGCGTTTCACCATGAAGAGTCCGCCCGATGCTTCGAACGGGCCATCGACGAAGACCCAAGTTGCGCGATGGCTTATTGGGGTGTAGGTCACTGACATAGTCGGGATATTTTTTGGTTCCCCAGCTGATTACCACAGCTCGCGTTCGCCCTCGGGCCGAATTACAATAAACCTTGGGACTTGTTTGATGAGAAAGAGCTCAAGGCCACACTAAGGAAAATAAATGAAGCGAACGAAAAGGCCAAACAACACGCACCCAAGTCTACGGATATCGAAAGAGCACTAATCGATGCCGTGCAAGTGCGTGTGCCGAAAGGTCTAGACGAGGCTGCTTTTCAGGCGTGCAACGAGGAATATGCCGAGGCCATGAGGAGCGTTTACGGGAATTTCTCTAGTGACCTCGACATCGCTTCGCTTTATGCAGACTCCCTCGTGTGCCTCTCGGCGTGGAATCTCTGGGATCTCAAGACGGGCGAGCCAACGCCTGGTGCTCGCTCATTAGAGGCCAAGGCTGTGCTCGAGAAAGCTTTGCAGCAAGAGAGCTCACACAAACATCCGGGAGTTCTCCATCTGTACATTCATCTCATGGAGATGTCAGCGACGCCGGAAGTAGCCCTTGTCTATGCCGATCATCTAAGAAAACTTACCCCGGACGGAGGACACTTGCTGTAGGTATACGTTGAATTATAAGCGAAGTACGTACTAACGCCATACAACCACAGACATATGCCGTCCCATCTGGACATCCTTGTTGGTGACTATCGACGTGCCATTGACGCTAATGCGGATGCCTGCCGTGCTGACGAGAAGTACGTTGCCGAGCATGGGGCGAGAAACTTTTACTCATTCTACATGATGCACAACTATCACTCGCTCGTGTATGCAGCCATGTTTGCAGGGCAGTTCAAGGTCGCACTGGACGCAGTCAACCGGATGGAGGCATCGCTGCCTGAGTCGCTGCTGCGCATTGAAAGCCCGCCCATGGCAGACTGGTTGGAGAACTTCGCGTCAGTCCGGGTCCATGTCCTAGTTCGTTTCGGACGATGGCAGGATCTTATCGCGCTCGAGATGCCGTCTGACACGGACCTCTTTTGTGTGACAGCAGCAATGATACGTTATGGCAAAGGCGTTGCATATGCCGCTACTGGCGACGTCGTTAAGGCGCAAGAGGAACGCGATGCCTTGGTTCAGGCAGTAGAGTGTATCCCAGCATCGCGGATATGCGGAGATTTTCCTAACAGGTACAGTAGAGTCAAAGTTTCCGGAGCGGCGGGAAACCCATGTATTAAGAGCTTACTAACCAAGATAGGTCTAACGTCGTGCTGCAAGTTGGAGTTGCAATGTTGGACGGCGAGCTTGAGTACCGCAAAGGCAACTACGAGGAGGCTTTCAAACACCTCGAGACGGCAATTGAACGTGATGATAACCTCGTATACGCCGAGCCTTGGCCATGGATGCAACCGACACGCCATGCATATGCTGCCCTGTTGATGGAGCAGGGCCGAATAGAAGATGCGGCAGCAGCCTACAAAGCAGATCTGGGGTTCGATGATACGCTACCGCGGGCGAGGCAACATCCGAACAACGTATGGGCCCTGCGCGGCTACCATGAGAGTCTGGTGGCTTTGGGTCGGAGGGACGAAGCCGATATCATTGGGCAGCAGCTAAGAGTCGCACTCGCTGTAGCTGACGTTAGTGTCGACGTGAGTTGCTACTGCCGACGTAGTGGGAATGCGTAGACGGACGGGAGCCGACATGTTTATCAGGATACGATCGTCGTCGAAGAAACACACAGTTGCTGGCCAGTTGAGCGTCTTCCCGTGTCCGCGTCGCCAGCGAACTCTTTCAGGTGCTTGTTGAGGCCGATCTCCTGACTTGGGTTAAACGACATGAGAGGTTCCTGCGGTGTGAATATACCAGGGTCGTCAGGAGTTGCTGTCCATGCTGATGTCTATTCGAGCGGTTGAATGCAGCTCAGTTGCCTTATCGGACTGATCGAACCGAATCGGATTGCAAACCTAGTACGACTCGCGGGTCAACCCTGATATCTTTGCTTGACCGTTCCCCTTTCGATCAGATAATGGGTGTCAACAGCCTTACGTACAGTTTCGGATAGCCCTCCGTCAGCGTCGAGCGGCGAAGAACGACCCGAGTGACAGTCCCACTACTGAACAAGCCGTTCTCAAGTGCCTTGGGTGGAGTGTGCCTGAGTCGCGGGCCATCTCCCAATCACCAGTGTTCATGCCTCGGCACGTCGATGTTTGAGTTTGACGATCTGCCGCTAAGGTCGCCGACGTCCTCGCTACCCATGTAGCTCCCACGTGTTTTACCAAGATCGTGCTAGATGAGCTCGCTTACACGCCCTGCGGAAATTTCGCCCCAACAGAGTCACGACCTCTATGCGACTTCGCAAGCAGACATGCGTCAACTTCAGTCCCTGGAGCCACGCGGATCCTTCCCGTCTCTGTGCCACGCGAGTGAAACTTGGCATTTAGCCGGCTTTTACTAATGTTAGCAATCAGAATCGAGGTCACTCTGTGGAACAACAGCGGGTCCCTGAAGCCACAGTAAACACGGAAACCGTGGGACCGAAAACTCTGACGTCTGCAGCCAGAGCGGGCACTTGATTGATCGGAACGGAGTCCGTCGACGTTTATTGTGCGCGGGTAGCCTAGATTGCGGGAGGTTCACGAGCCGCAAGCATCCATCAACAAATTATGATCATCTTGTATTCACGTAAACGAGCAGGGGACTCGAAATGCATGCCCAGAGTGGAAGCTGCGAAAGCACGGGAATAATCGCCACAACACCCCTGGACCCCATCGTAACTGAGCGTTGAATCAGCATGGTGTGCACCCATGCCCTGCCCTGACATGCCGGCGGTGTTTCCCATTCAGTAGCGGTGGGCAGGGCCCACGAGCCGCCTTCCCCTGGGTACCATTCGAATCGAGACTCGCTAGAATGCGGGCTGACTCATTTTGGCTGATACCCAAGGCATCGGGAACGAGGTATATGGAGCCAAAATCCGCGCGATTCCTCAGGAATCTGGGGGGAACCAGATTTGCCCGACTTTACGCCATCATCATGGCTACAAGGCACGAACTCGACAATCGGGGACCTGAACTGACGGCGGTATGTACAGGAACTGGATGAGATGGAGACTGTCGACTAACGTGTGCAGGTGTGCTCGACGTTCGTTTCGCTCGCATTCATAGCCACTGTCCTGCGGGTCTACGTACGAGCCCGCATCGTGAAAGCTTTTGGACCGGACGACTGGTGGATGGTGGTAGCATTATGTAGCCATGTCATGTTCGCTACTTGCGCCATTGTAAGATCCATAGCCACTACCTGCTAGCTCTTGACTAATTGTGTTAGGGTGGTGTTCACTATGGCACCGGACGGCATATGGATACACTCTCGTTCGAGCAACAGTACAAAGCAATGCGGGTAGGCCTCGACCTGTGACTCTCCACGACCAGAAGACTAACAGTACCGACAGTACTGGTGGCTCTGCTACATCGCATATTGCTGGGCGATGATCACATCCAAAATGTCCATCGGCCTCTTCCTCCTCCGCGTCACCGTCAAGAAACTACACAAGTACATCATCTACTGTGCCATGGGCCTCACGGTTCTTTGTGGACTCATCTTCTTCTTCGTCACCCTCTTCCAGTGCCACCCGGTCAGCTTCTTCTGGAACAAGAGTATCGAAGACGGTACCTGCATCGACGTAAACGTCATCATCGGTCTTACGTTCCTGTACAGTGCGATTTCTGTCATTAGCGACTTTACGTTTGCCATTCTGCCCTTCTTCCTCATCTGGGGCTTGAACATGTCAGTCAAGACGAGGGTTCTGCTGATTCCCATTCTCGGCATGGCTTGCATTGCCAGTGTAGCAGTCTGCGTTCGCATGGGCTACGTGATGGACTTTAAGAATCCCGACTTCCTCTGGGCCACCGTCGACATCGCAATCTGGTCAGACATCGAGCAAGGGCTCGCAATCACAGCCGGTTCCCTCGCCACCCTCCGCCCCCTCTGGCGACAGATCTCCGAGAAGTTTGGTTTCACCAACTCATCATTCGGTCCCTCGGGCCCATCTGGCATGCGAACACCACAATGGAACAACGATCCAACCAAGGAGTCGCGAAAGAGGCCTAGCCTTTTTAGCATGACAATGTCTCTGCTGAAGACAGAAAAAGGACCGTCCAAGTCGGAGATCGACGAGGACTATGGAATGGGCAATCTCGCGCCTGTGAGACTGCGAGACGATATTTCTGCGGAGAACGAGAAGAGCGACAAGGTGTTCAATACCTGGAAAATAAAGGGGGGAGGCAAAGTGTCCGATGAAGAGTGCCGAATTGGCGAAATCACAATGGAAACGCACATCAACCAGAAGAACGAGAGGCGATAGGACGCCGAAAAGGGAAAAGGTGTTAAGAAGTCAACGATGTAGACGAAAGGGTTACAAGTTAATTTAGATTCTATGATATTACTCTCATGTCGGCGCGAGCCAGACAAAACAAAAAAAAGAGATATTCGACTAAGCTTGTGTTTATGTTCGCTTTGAAAACATTGACGCTTTGAATCCACATGTATCAACATCCAGCAGGTTGAAACTGTTCCACAGTAGTGCGGTGTCCACTGCGTATGACCGTTGGACTAAACGGCTTGGGTACTGAAAAACTGCATGGTCCAAGTGACACCAGTAAGTAAGAAATCTCCACCCTAATCATACTTACACTCGCAGGTTACTCGTCTTGGCCCTCAAAAAATTCTCCACCATCTCATCAGTAACCTCTATCGCATTACTCGACTGACGGCGGGAATCCCCTTTACTCCCCACTGCCGAATCTGGACGTTTTTCGTCACGGGGCGTTGCGTCGCCGACTGGTTTTGGTGCTACGTTCTGAACCGGCGCATCCGGTGCATAGCCGTTGGAAGACTTCGCCGAGCCTACCGCACCAGCAGCCCCACCGCTGTCTTGGTCCTGGCCATTTATTGATCGTCTACCCTCTTGCGGCTGCCCCTGCTTGTGCGCTACTCTCTGATTAGACGGTGTCAGGTCACCATGGAACGGGCGCTGTCGCTGCTCCGCGGCTTGCTTGTCGACTTTCCATATGCCGCCCGAGGGGTCGATGGTGTAAGCTTGAGGGTCATGCTTGACTAGTTTGTCGAAGATTGGGTCGTTGGGTACTTTATTGAAGAAGACATGTTTGAATTCCTCGCCCTTTGCCTCTTCGTCCTTTCGCATCTGTCTTTGGCCGTTTTCGACTGCATTCTTCGCTGTGGTGGCGCCCTTCATGTCACCCTTGTGCAGGGAGGATATGACGTCGCTCCATGCTTTCCTGCTCTCCCACGGGTCCTGTTCTGAGAGGTCGGGCACAGTCATGGGTTTGTGTTTGATAGTCCTAACGTCAAACGTCTCCACCTCAGAGTCATTCCGCGCGTCCTTGATGGTAAACGTGCTGTTCCAAGCTCCTTCAATTGTGTAGATCGTCTCATCGGGCCTATCTGCGTGGAAGAATCTCGCTTCGAAACCGTTCTTATGCCCGGAGCCAAAGAAGGACTTGCCTTCGAATTTGATGTGCGAGATATATCCGTTGGACGATATGAGAGAATACTCGCCGTACAACTCCGGATGTGGTACCCCACCCAACAGACCCTTTACTTTGATATTCGGCAGGGGCAGGAGGTAGTCCTCGTCGTACTTGTCGACATGCACAATGGCATAGCCCTTTTGCTTGATGCTAACATTTCCTGAAAAGGTGATCTCCTGTTCCGTAAACCCTTCAGCTCGGATGCCGACTTGGTCGTTCCACAGATAGCACGCCGTTACTGGCGGATGATGGCCGACCTGCTCAGAGACCAACCTCGTCTCTCCCAGCTCCTCAGTGTTCCAGCTGCCGAGAAACAGCTCGCCGAGAAAGGCGTTCAATGGCTTCTTGACGCCATCCTCCTCCTTTCGCCCCGCATATTGCTGCCCCCGTAGTGAGCCTAGGAAGTTCTTCAGCACAAGCAGCGCGCGCTTCTCGGGATCTTCTTCCAACGCCGGCGCTGCCCAGAGATACGGATGGTCCGCCCAGTACTGTGGTATCTCAACCGTCGAATTCTCAGCTAGTACAAAAGGCGGCGCAGTAATGTTTGAAAGATCTCCCGAGATGGTCGCTATAGATGCGAGAAAGTCCTTGAGCCCCGAGCGGTTTGCGACAATATCATTCGACATGACTGCGGATTCGAATTGAAACTTAACATCATGATTACCGGGTCCATGGACGTAGTTATGGAGACGATGTTGGCTTCCTTTGGTAGCGCCAAGTCATGACGTCGGCGTGCAGGGCCCTGCAGCGAGATCTGGCCCTGAAGTTTGGGAGGCTGTGCACCTACGACTCCAACGCCGCATCGCGCAATCATCCGTATGCGGTGTTTCCATCGCACAATGAACCCAGCGAAGTCCGACCGAGTAGTTTCGCGTATTCTTCCTTTGTAATCCACGACGAATGCAACCCCATTGGTAGGACCAACATCTAGATACCAGCCACCAGGAATGCCATAGCCCGCCACGCAGTCTATTGTAAACATTGTCCAGGATGACAGTCTCGTATCTTGCCGCCTCACCACATCGTTGGACTGTGAACTCTCTCTACGCGTTGAATCTCACTTGTTGTCCATCTTTGTCAGCAATACGACATCATTCGAAGAGAGGATACGGAAACCGGATGAATACTTGTCATTCGAGTGCAAGACATGTTCGAACAACATCAATACTCTTACTCATCCGATGTACCCGTCTTGGCGGCATCGTCACGCAACTTAGTGAATGGAATGGCAAATTATGTTTGCAAGCCATTGTGGCTGTCTCATTAATTCGTCAAGTCTGCTAACATATGTATTAGCCCCTCCACCGCTTAAGGTGTAGGATAGCTCAACGCGAAAGCCTCTCTAATCTCCTCCTCGCTCCAGCCCATGGTGAGTCCCAGTTGCAACAGGATCCTTGCCTTCTGCGGGTTGTAAAACCCGCTTGCAATAGTAAAGTCGCCACCGTTTGGTACCATCCCGTCTGAACTCCGGTGACTGGCAACCATCGGAATGCCGGTGGCATTGTAAAGTTCCTCAGCAGCCAGAGCAGCCTTATCAGATACACCGCCTGCACCGACTCCGGCGTAGACAATGCCCTGAGCACCGGAAGCATAAGACGCGTTGAACAGCGAGGGGTCCATGTCCTGGTGGGCGTACAGGATCGGTACGGACGCCAAATCCGTAACATTGGTCACATCGAAGACTACGCGGCCGACAGGCTCCGAGGGTGCGAAGAAGAAGTATGGAACCTGGTTGATAAAGACGCCGAGTTGCCCTGCTTCAGTCGAGAAGAATGTGTCCAGGGTGTTGGCATTGTTCTTTGTGGTGTAGAAAGCAGAGCCAATGCGGTCGTTGAGGACGATCTGAAAATGTTAGAACAACCTCTTCACGGCTGCATCTCGACTCATAAACTCACCATAGTTCCTCGATTCCGGCCGGCAGGCGATCCAGCAAGGGTAACTGCTTGGAACAAGTTGAGCGGACCATCTGCACTCAATGCAGTCGCCGGTCTCATGGCACCCACGACGATGACAGGCTTAGTGGAGTTTACCGTACTCTCCAAGAAGAAAGCAGTCTCCTCGAGCGTATCGGTGCCATGCGTTACTACAACACCGGAGATTTCCTCCTTGGCCAACTCAGCATTGATCATATGCGCCAAGCTCAAGCTGATGGTCTCATTGACGCTACCAGAGCCGACGTTGGAGATCTGGTAGCCGGCGATATTCGAGATGTTCAGGAGCTCTGGGACGGCATCAACGAGTTGTTGGACTCCGAGACCTATCGAGTAGCCAGTGGTTTGAGTATTGCTGCTACCCTGCGAGGCAATTGTTCCACCGGTTGCGAAGATGGTGACATTAGGAAGGGAAGCATTGATTGGTGTTTGGATATCCTGGCGTACGAAGAGTCGGTGGAGATTTGACCGACTAAGATCAATTGGCGATGCTAGGGTAAGGGCCGTGAAGAGAGGAAGAAGGTGGATAGAGAACTTCATCTTGCCAACCGGATGCGCACGTAGCTGAAACCACAATCGACTCACAACAAGCCGAAGCCAGTCTTTATACTCTTTTGTTGTCACCCAGTTCACATGCCAAGCTTACCGTCGGCGAACCTGCTACGCCTATCTCCACGGCCTCTTATCGTATCATTGTCGAGCTGCGGTCAAGGCACTGTCGTCATGCAGTGCTTGGTATTTCTAGAAGCAGCTCGATTAGTTAATTCTACGAGTAGTAGCAAGGCTTGAACTTCTTGGCCATGCGAGTCGTCCAGATCCGTCGTCGTGTCAGCGTGTCTTATCAGTGAGCCTTGCATGCGATAACCCACACTCTGGATCCGCTAGGATGTGTTTAGTAAGAACGCCAAGGGCGTGTTAGCAAACTCGGATGACTGGGGGTTTCTTCTTGATAGCCGTTACCGGCGTCTAGTCGTAGAGCTTACGTTTGGTTTGCTTTAGTATTTGTGTAGGCCGTGTGTGGAGAATATGATCGCCAATTGGCACTAGAGATTGCAGAACTCTGGGTAGGGTAGCTGCGACAAGATTCATGCCTGAAGACTCCAATTCCTGAAGTATGGAATTTGAGGATGCTCAAAAATCGCGCGCGCCTGCTAGCAGTGATGATGAGACGTCCGACGTTGGATTTGAAGTATCGTGGCTAGCCCCGCTCGCCCACGCCTTGTGGCCCGATTGGGAAACAGACGACAAGCGCGTCTATATGTACAAGAGACACACAAAGTACTTTTCTGTCGCATAAACTTTGCTCTGATTTATATATCACCGTTCATACCGTATAGCGCAGCATGTGCCCACCATCCGACCTAACCATTGCCGGTGCCAGCAATCCAGAGGGCGGGACGTATTCGCGTCTCCTGGACCCTGACACAGACATATCAAAAGCTGCATATGCACATGTAGCTGGTCTGCTACACCCAGCAATTCTCGACCATAGTATCAGAGTCTATCTCTATGCTAACGCATTGGCCAAACACACATTGTCAAAGTATTTCACGAACGCCCATTGCCGCGATCTGCTCTTGAT
>Ga0265797_10010027_pt1 | contig 12138 bp, 7 predicted proteins | sample P2T30metagenome_FD_192433 | JGI IMG/M metagenome (GOLD analysis project Ga0265797, IMG submission 192433) | Plant litter microbial communities from East Loma Ridge, Irvine, California - P2 T30 | ecosystem: Environmental > Terrestrial > Plant litter > Unclassified | place: USA: California... | reverse complement strand
TCCAGGCCCGGGCCCAGCGCGTGGATGACGACCTTGCTATTGGGCGAGCCGCGCCGCAGCAGCGCCACCACGTTCGGCAAGAAGCGCGCGTCGAGGTAGTCGGGCGCGGCGATGTGGAAGGTGCGCGCGGCCTGTTCGGGCGAGAACGGCGCCTTGCGCACGAACAGGCTCTCGGCTTCGTCGAGGATGCGCTTGGCGGGTTTGAGCAGGCTCTCGCCGTGCTGGGTCGGCACCATGCCGCGCGCGCCACGCACCAGCAGCGGGTCGCCGGTCAGTTCGCGCAGTTTGCGCAGCGAGGCCGAGATCGAGGGCTGCGGCTGGTTCAGTTTCAGCGCCACGCGCGAGACGTTCTTCTCCACCAGCAGCAGGTAGAGAATGCGGATCAGGTGGATGTCGAGGTTGCGGGGCAGGGCGGACATCGGCGAGCCTATGCGCTGGGTGTATGCGTTATGTATATGAAGGTGAATATGTCGAATATACGCTAATTTTCATGTTGCAGAAATGGAAATCAGCGTATCGTCAGTCCATCATTTCGCACAGAGGAAGCCCATGTTCGACCTCGGATACCTGGCGCCATATGTTCTCGAATGGTTCAACCTGCTGGTGCGCTGGCTGCACATCATCACCGGCATCGCCTGGATCGGCGCGTCGTTCTACTTCGTCTGGCTGGACAACACCATCAAGCCGCCAGCGCCGGGCTCCGGCCTCGAACGCAAGGGCGTCTCGGGCGAGCTGTGGGCGGTGCATGGCGGTGGCTTCTACAATCCACAGAAGTACCTGGTGGCGCCCGCTGAACTGCCCAAGGAGCTGCACTGGTTCAAGTGGGAAGCCTATTCCACCTGGCTGTCGGGCTTTGCGTTGCTGGTGATCGTCTACTATATGAATGCGCGGGCGATGATGGTCGACCGCAGCGTGGCCGACCTCTCGAGCTGGCAGGCGATCGGGGTTGGCATCGGCAGCCTGGTGGTCGGCTGGATCGTCTACGACCTGCTGTGCCGCTCGAAGCTTGTGCAGCGGCAGCTACTGTTCGGCGCCGTGATCTGGCTGTTCCTGGTCTTGAGCAGCTGGCTGCTCACCCACCTGCTCAGCGGCCGCGCGGCCTATCTGCACGTAGGCGCCATGATCGGCACCATGATGGTGGCGAACGTGGCGATGCTGATCATTCCCGGCCAGCGCAAGATGGTGAACGCCATGCTGGCGGGGGGCAAGCCCGATCCCATCCACGGCATCAAGGCCAAGCAGCGCAGCGTCCACAATAACTACTTCACGCTGCCGGTGCTGTTCATCATGATCAGCAACCACTATGCGATGACCTACAACCATCAGCATGCGTGGGCGGTGCTGGGCGTGATCATGCTGGCGGGGGTGCTGATCCGGCACTTCTTCAACCTGCGCCACAAAGGGCGGATCGAATGGAAGTATCCGGCGGCGGGCGTGGCGCTCTTGCTGGCGCTGGCGGTGCTGCTCGCGCCGCAGCCGCCGGCACGGATCGATCCGGCCGTCGCGGTTGGGCCGAATGCAGCAGAGCGGTTCGCCGTGGTCCGCACGATCATGGACCAGCGCTGCGTGTCCTGCCACGCGCAGCAGCCGACCCAGCCCGGCTTCGCGGCCGCGCCGGGCGGCGTGATGCTGCACACGCCGGAACTCGTCCAGCAGCACGCCGCCCGCATCTACCAGCAGACGGTGCAGCTCAAGGCCATGCCGCTGGCGAACCTCACACACATGACCGACGCCGAACGTGTCCAGGTGGGCGCCTGGTTCGAGGCCGGCGCCAAGACAGGGAATGCACCATGAACGACCTACTCCTCCAATGGATCGACGCCCACTTCGACGAACAGGTCGCCTTCCTGCAAGAGGTGGTGCGCATTCCGACCGATACCCCGCCTGGGAATAACGCGCCGCATGCAGAGCGCGTGGCGGATATGCTCGAAGACGCCGGCTGGGCGGTCGAGCGGCACGCGGTGCCGGAGCAGGAGGTGCGCGACCATGGCCTGGAAAGCATCACCAACCTGATCGTGCGCCGCCGGTATGGCGCCGGTGGCCCGACGCTGGCGCTCAATGCCCATGGCGACGTGGTGCCGCCGGGCGAAGGATGGACCCATCCGCCCTACGGCGCCGAGATCGAAGATGGCTATCTGTACGGGCGCGCGGCGGCGGTCTCAAAAAGCGACTTCGCCACCTATGTGTTCGCGGTGCGCGCGCTGGAAGCGCTGGGCGTGGCCCTGGCCGGCGCGGTGGAACTGCACTTCACCTATGACGAAGAGGTCGGCGGCCTGCTGGGGCCGGACCGGCTGCTGGAGCACGGTCTCACGCAGCCCGACTACGTGGTCGCGGCGGGCTTCAGCTACGGCATCGTTACCGCGCACAACGCCTGCCTGCAGCTCGAAGTCACGGTGCACGGCAAGGCCGGTCATGGCGCGATGCCGGAACTGGCGGTTGACGCGCTGCAGGCGGCCACACGCATCCTGAATGCGATCTACGGCGAGCTGCCGCAACTGAAGAAGATCCGGAGCAGCGTGGCCGGCATCGGCTCGCCGACCATGATCGTCGGCCGCATCGACGGCGGCACCAATACCAACGTGGTGCCGGGCACGGTGACGCTCAAGCTGGACCGGCGCATGATTCCCGAAGAAGACCCGGCGCAGGTCGAGGCACGCGTGCGGGCGCTGATCGAGGAAGCGGTGCGGGACGTGCCCGGCATCACGCTGTCGATCCGGCGCTTGCTGCTGTCGCAGGCCTTGCGGCCCTTGCCTGGCGTGGCGCCGCTGGTGGCGAGCTTGCAGCGTCACGGCCGCGCTGTCATCGGCGAAGAGATCCCGGCCGTCGGCACGCCGTTGTATGCGGATGCACGGCTGTACGGCGAGCGCGGTATCCCGGCGGTGCTGTACGGCGCCGGGCCGCGCACGGTGGAAGAGGCGAATGCCAAGAAGGCGGACGAACGCTTGCTGCTGGAAGACTTGCGGCGGGCGACCAAGGTGGTGGCGCTGACCTTGCTTGATTTTCTTGGGCCCGATGGTGGCGCCAGTGCCAGCATATGAGCATCGACGAAGCGATCACTCGGCGTGAGTCTGTTGCGCGCCACGCCTCCTTCGCGCTCTGACGACGAACTCCCACCTTGCAGACTTGCTCTGCTGGGAGCCAGTTGTCGCACGACAACACCTCCAGGAAATCTCCTTCCGCGCCTAGCGGTTTTGCCTCAGACTTAGCCCCCCTCTCAGTAAGCTGCGTCAACTGAACAGCCACTCTCGGCAGTTCATTCCATGATGCTTGTGCTTTAGCCGCCCCTCGCAAGCTTGTTTTTCGTTCAAACTCTGCAATGCACATTGACGAACCAACCCTGTTGCTGTCACTCGGCGTGACATCGATCACGGCCAGTGCCATGTTTTTTACGCTGCATTCCGTTGCGCGGCATATTGCCGGCGTGCGTCTATGGGCATATGCGGCCTTGTCGGTGGGGTTTGCCGTCACCCTCGATGGTCCGCGACTGATCGACAACGTGCAGTGGGCTTCGCTGTTGTTCAACATTCCGTTCAGCGTCGGTCAGGCCTTGTTCCTGGTGGGGACAGCGCAGTTCGTCGGGCATCCCTATCGGAAGCACACCTTATCGTTGCTCGTTGCGATTGCCGTCCTGCTCACCGTTGTGTTCACGCTGATCGTGCCCGACAGTGCAGCGCGCATTTTCACGCAAGCGTCCTACCAGGCGTGCATGAACGGTTTGACCGCATGGTCGCTGTGGCGCCATGGGGAGCAGCAGTCGCGTCGCGCGTATCGCGTCGCTTCGCTGATCATCCTGGCCGAAGCTGCCGCAGCGCTCGCGCAGGGGCTCATCGTGATCGCCAGTACCGGACCCATCACCTATGCGGCGCCCGAACTTCCGCTTGCCAATATCGTCACCTGGTTGGGCGTGATGGCGAACGCCCTGATCGGAAATTGGGTACTGTTCTTGCTCGTCACTCTTCGGCTCGTCGGCGAGCTCAAGACCGCTGCCGGTCACGATCCACTGACTGGACTCCTGAACCGCCGGGGACTGCGCGTGCATATCAATTCGGTCCTGGCGCCGGAACGATCCATTCGGTCACTGGCCGTACTATTGCTCGATATCGACCATTTCAAGACACTGAATGACCAGCACGGGCATGACACCGGCGACAGGATACTGGTCATCATGGGCGACGTCATGCGCAACCTGAGCAGTCCGCATGTCATGCCGTGCCGCTGGGGAGGCGAAGAGTTCTGCTTCGTGGTCGATGGCTATTCAAGTCATTCGCTGGTCGAACTTGCCGAGCAGGTCAGGCAGACCTTTCATCGGACCAGCTGCGCTCACTCCGGTTTGGCATCCGGCGCCACGGTCAGTATCGGTGTGGCGGCGATGCCGATCGACGGCAGCTTCGAGTTTTCCAGACTGGTTGCGCTGGCTGACACACAGCTTTACCTGGCAAAACACGGTGGTCGTAACCGTGTGTGCAGCGCGGCCATGCGTGAATAGCCATTCGCTCGGATCTCGTCGATAAGGGCAATTACTCGGTCCAGCCCGGCTGCCGGATGCAGTGCCGCGAGCACTTGCTGCCGCTGCGGCTGGTTCAGCTGGGATAGTTGGGCGAACAGCTCGATGCAGCGCGGCGCTTTCATGGGACGTTCCCGGTCGATGGCGACAGGGGGGAGCGCGGATCAGCTCAGCAGTTCAATGCTCGTCCATATGTAACAGTGACAGCGCCTGTTTATTTGACGGTTCTGAATGCGGTCAGTCCTCGTCCCGCGGCACGCGGGCACGCCTGCGGCAACTCCCCCTTCTTTGCAACACGGTCATGGCCAACGCCAGGTTAGCGGCCGGCTTTGCCGATGACTGCGCTCGCGCCTTTCCATTGAGAAATCAACGACGCGTATGCATGAGTACATTTGTCCAATATGGCTTTTACTTAGGAACTTTTTTTGCACCCATAACTCTAAAAACATCGCTTGCAAGAAAATGCGCCGATACCGTGGCAATGAGTCAACAAAACCGTAGTTTTATAGCGACATTTTAGAAACATTCTGCACGCGAATTGCCATTAATTCCGTTCAGCAAAATCTTTATATGAAAGTGCTGTTACATGAAAACCTTTTCTACACGACTGGCATCATCCTTGATTATCTCGGCTGCCTGCATAGCCCAGGTGCCGACCAATCTGGCAACTGCTGCAACTGCTGAATCCACTAGCGTTTCTGTCGATGCCGCCAACATCAATTACACGATTCCCTATAACAGTTCACCGACCTGGACACGCGTATACATCGACGCGAATCAGACCGCCAGTTCCGGCTTTCCCTTGAGTGGAACAGGCGCAGACTATCTCGTCGAAAACGGCGTACTGTATCGCTACTCCGGCGCAAGCGGCAATTGGGGATGGACGAGAATCAAGCAGCTTCCATTTGTGCTGGGCTCTGGGTCCGCAACATTAAGGATTGCAAAGACGGATATCGGTTCGCCCACGTCGATCGCCAGCATCGCCCAGACCACCGCACCAAATAGTAGCTCCGCGAAGATCACGACGTCCACGGCAACGGCCACGCCGGCAGCAGCCTCGTCCACGGCAACCGTCGATGGATTGAATATCAGATACGTCATTCCCTTCGCGAGCAAGCCGACCTGGACGCGCGTGTACATCGACGCCAATCGCGTGGCTTCATCGGGGTTTCCGTATAACGGGATCGGGGCCGAATACCTGATCGAGAACGGCCAGCTGTTTCGCTACGCTGGAAGCAATGGCAGCTGGGCCTGGACGGCGGTGAAGGCCGGGTCACTCACCGTGGGCGCCAACTCCGCGACGGTCAACGTCGCCATTGCCGACCTGGGCGCTCCGCCGTCGATCGACAGCATTACGCAAACCGATCCTCCAACGAAAATTTCGCCGAAAATCACGACGACCACCTCGACCACCACGCCGCCACCGACCACGCCGCCGACAACGCCGCCGCCGTCGACCGCCACAGTCTGGGTGGACTACTTTGGCGATTCCACAGCACACGGTGACATCGGCAATACTCCGTACCAGGTCGCACGCCCGCCATCAGTCGTGCTGGATCAAAATTTGCCGAGTAACTATAACGTCAGGAATGAAGCAGTCGGCGGCGCGTCGGTCGCCGAACTGCTGGCTGGGCGAGATGGCGTGCATGCACCCTGGACGACAACGGTCGCGCGCAGCAATGCCAAGTATATCTTGATGAATTACTCGATCAATGACTCGTACGAGCCAGGCACGACAACGGCTTCCTACAAGGCGACCTACGCTCAGGTCATCGATATTGCAAGGGCTGCCGGCAAGACCGTGATCCTGCAAACGACGAATCCGACCAACAACACACAAAAAGATGTGGCGTTTTCAACGGCAATGAAGGAAATTGCTGCGCAAAAAAATGTGCCCGTCATCGATGTCTATACATACCTGTCGCAGTACATGGCTGCGAACCGACTCGGGGTGTACCAGATCACCAATGACGGGGTTCACCCGAATCAAGCCACTTATATTCTTGTCGGCGAATACACGGCGAAACGATTCAAGGAGATCGTCGGACTAAAATAAGCATCCCGCGTTGCTGAACGCTGCATTGCGGATTCAGGGAAGGGTGCCGGCAACCGGCACCCTTTTTTTCGTTCGACACCTTGGAGCGTTGTCAAGTGTTCGGCCTTATCGTGCCAGTACCGCGTCCGCTAACGCCCGGCATTGTCAGGGACACTGGAGCGCGAAACGGCAACCTTCCGGACAACGCTGGCGTCGTTTGCGATCAAGTCGATCGCATCGGTAAATAGTGGACTCAGAAGTCGTGCACCAGTAGGCGACAGGTGATGCGCATCGAAATAATTTGGCACCCCGTCACTGTCGAAATTGCATGTTCTGCTCGCGCAAATATACGGTGATGGATCAAGTATTCCGATTCGCTCGTCCATTCCCTTGATGGCATCGAGCGCCTCGATCAAACGATCGTTGTCCGAAAGGTATTCTTCCATCGTGTAAGGCTTCGGTTGTTGCGACCGTTTCTCCCTCACGTTGATCCACTCCCTGGGATTGAAATAGGGATTGTTTGGAACCACCTGCATGATGAGCACATGCTCGATACCCTGGTTGTTCAACACCGCCGTGGACAGCGTCTCCTGCAGTCTGTTTTTGCCATCGAAGTCTTTCTTGAAGAAGCTTATCCCGACGATATTGCGAATGTTGCGGCGCTGGCTTTCGGCGAGGAGGGCCGCCAGCACCTCCTTGCTGCAATATGCCGTGCTACCGAATTCATGGAGGTTGCAGTTGCGGGTAGCGAGGAACACCCCGACCTTGTGGCCTTCACCGAGTCTGGCAATCAGTTCATCCAATTGGTCTGCGTGCGAGTCGCCGACGATTAACATGTTCGTATCCGAAACGACGCTGTTTCGCTGGCACATTTCCGAGCCGGGATGCAGGAGGCGACCCGCTACCGGACAGCGGTAAGGCGAACGCTGTTGCTCGGCGCTGTACAGTTTGGCGAGGTCGGCAGGATAACGATATACCGCACCATCGGTCCTGATCAACAGGATAGATACGCCGACGGCGAGGACGGTGGTCGCTGCGACCGATTGAAGCAGCCTGGCGTTCGGCACCGCGCGCACATTGCGCCTGACGGGAAGCTCGACATAGCGATACGAGAGCGCCGAGCACACAGCGGTGAGCATCAAAGCTGCGCTCGCCTGTATGGTCGTCAAATGCTGACCCAGATAAATGGTTGCAATCGAAATGATCGGCCAATGCCACAGATATAAGGAGTAGGAAATCCTTCCGACGTAGGCCATTGCCGGTTGATCGAGCAGCTTGTCCGGACTGTTCCGGGCCGCGACTGCCGTGATGACGGCAGCAGTTCCCAGGCACGCGATTGCCGCCTGAATTCCCTGGAAGCCGGCGCCCTCGTCAAACAATGTGATTGCCGCGATGATCGCGATCAGGCCGCCCCATTTCAGGTAGGGCGCCATCCGCCCCGGAGATTGCTTGTGCGTCAAGGCGAGCATGACACCGATCGCCAGCTCCCATAGTCGTGTTGGAAGCCAGAAAAAAGCGGTCTTCGGTGACACCGCGGCAATCACATAGTTCGCAGCAAAGGATCCGAGCGCGAGCAGCGCCAGTATGCCAACCAGCAGCGGTATCGACAACGATTGCCGCTTGCGGACCACGAGTATGAGCAGGCCATACAACACATAGAATTGCTCTTCGACGGCCAGGCTCCATGTGTGGAGTAATGGTTTGGTCAGGGGGCTATCGAAGTAATCGCCCTGTATCCAGAACACGATATTCTGCAGATAGAAAGGCTGCGCTGCCAGGCTTTCGCTGAAATTCTTCAGGTAGAGCGGATTGATCAGCAGGTAAGCGGAGAGCGTGGTCGCTGCCAGCACGAGAATGTACGCCGGCGCCAGTCTTCTGATGCGTTTGATGTAGAACTCTGTCAGGGACACGCTTCCTGAACGCAGCGATTCGAAATAGGTCTTTGTAATGATGTAGCCCGACAGGACGAAGAACACATCGACGCCGATAAACCCGCCTGGAAGCGCATGTGGGAATGCATGGAACAGGAGCACGGCTCCTACTGCAATGGCTCTGAGTCCATCCAAACCGGGCATGTACTGCTTCATTTATCGTGCTCCATGAGGCATGAAAAAATGTGCAAGCAATGCAATTGCCTGCGTGAACGATGAGCGGCTTCGTTGCACGCAAACCCTCATCTGCTATTCATCCTGAATGGTGCCCGACGGTCTGGATCTGGTACTGCAATGGATCAATCGGCAGAACCTTCGCAACGAAATCATTCGAACATATCATTCATTCGATGCCGGTTTTTTTAATTGCGGCAATTAGATTCTGCGGGAAAAATTCTTATGAACCAGCTGCCATTGCCCGCATCCGCAACTACCAATAAAAATGCCGTTCAGTCTTCACTGAACGGCATTGAACGACACGATCTGCGGGCGTCTTTCGACGCCCGGTCCGACCTGATTATTTCTGCTTGAGCGAGCGCTCGAACAGCTGATAGATCCGGCGATACTGGTCATACCACGCCTCTGGCTGCACATAGCCGTGACGCTCCAGCGGGTAGCTCGCCAGTTCCCAGTGATCCTTCTTCATCTCGATCAGGCGCTGCGCCATGCGCACCGAATCCTGGTACAGCACGTTATCGTCGATCATGCCGTGCGAGATGAGCAGGTGGCCCTTCAGGTTCTGCGCGTACTCGATCGGCGACGACTTCTTGTACGCCTCCGGATCGATGTCCGGGGTGTTCAGGATGTTGGCGGTGTACTCGTGGTTGTAGGTGGTCCAGTCGGTCACCGGACGCAGGGCGGCGCCGGCCTTGAAGGTGTCCGGAGCGCGCATCAGCGCCATGAAGGTCATGAAGCCGCCGTAGCTGCCGCCGTAGACGCCGATATTGGCGGCGTCGGCCTGCTGCTGGCCGACCAGGTACTTGACGCCGTCGATGTAGTCGTCCAGTTCCGGATGGCCCATCTGGCGGTAGATCGCGGTACGCCACTTGCTGCCGTAGCCCTTCGAGGCGCGGTAGTCCATGTCGAGCACGATGTAGCCGTTCTGGACCAGCAGGTTATGGAACATCTGCTCGCGGAAGTAGTTCGGATAGCGCTTGCTGACATTCTGCAGGTAGCCGGCGCCGTGCACGAACATCACGACCGGGTACTTCTTGCCCGGCTCGAGCTGGGCTGGACGATACAGCTTGGACCAGACCGGGTCACCGCCGGCGCTCGATGGCACCGCGACGTATTGCGGCTCGATCCACTCGCGCGCCTTGAACTCCGGCGTGCGGGTGTCGGTCAGCTTGCTGGCGGCGCCGCCGGAGACCGGCACGGTCGCGATCTGCACCGGGGTGTAGCTGGCCGACCAGTGCACCAGCAGCTTCTTCTGGTCGGGCGACAGGGCGAAGCGCTCGACGCCATCGAGCTTGGTCACCTCGCGCACGTCGCCGCCATTGGCATTGACGGCGCAGACCTCATAGTCGCCCGGATTCTCGCGGTTGCACATCATGTAGGCGGTGCTGCCGTCGTAGTTCCAGCGCACGTCGCTGGCTTCCCACTTGCCCGAGGTGAGGGCGCGCGGGGCGGCGTCGCCGGTCTTGGTGTACAGGTGCGAGTAGCCGCTTTCTTCGGACAGGTACCACAGCGTGCGGTTGTCCGGCAGCCAGCCGAATTCGGCGTTGTCGTAGTTGACCCAGGCGCCGTCGGTCAGGCGGTGCAGCGGCTTGAACTTCGCGGTCGGCAGGTCGACGCTGGCGATCCAGCGGTCCTTGTTGTCGACCGAGCGCAGCATGACGGCGACGGCCGCGCCGTCGGCGGTCCAGTCGATCGCATTGCGGCCACCCGAGACCACCACCGGGCGATTGCCCTTGAGGGGATCCTTCTTGGCGGCGGCGCGCAGGTCGGCCAGCGGGTCGACGTTCACGCCCGGCAGTGCGTCGAAGGAGAGGTCCTGCACCTTGTTGGTGCGCAGGTCGACCAATTTGAGTGCGTGCGCGACCGGCATATTGCGGCCGACGCGGGTGCGCACGTCTTCGGTCTCTTCGTAGCCCGACTCGTTCACGTAGCGTGGCATTTTGCCGACGCGGCCCTTGTCGGCGCTCTTGAGCGACGTCACCACCAGCAGCCAGCGGCCGTCGGGCGACAGCGCGCTGCCTTCGATGGTGACCTTGTCGCCCAAATAGACCGGGCTCGGGGCGATCGAAGCGTCCGCGCGGCGCAATTCCTCGGCGCGGGCGCGCAGGGCGTCGCGGTCATCCTTCTGGCGTTTGAGATGTTCGATCAGGCGCAGTTCGGTCGAGCGGTAGGGATCTTCTTCAGGCGCATTCGGATCCTTGGCGGCGCGCAGCAGCGCGGCCGGGCCGGTGACCTTGGTCGAGCGGTCCCACACAAACCAGTCGGTGCCGATGCGGTACTGGACGCCTGTTTCGCTTGCCGTGTACTGGGCGCCGCTGATGCGGGTGGCGCCGCGCGTGACCTGCACCAGTTGGCCGGATTTGAGATCGCGCTCGAACAGGTCGTTATTGCGGATGACCAGCATGCGCGTGTTGTTGCGGTTATAGACCACGTCGGCGCTGTCGACCTTGGCCAGTTCGGCGTCGCCGACCAGCTGCGCCTTGCCGCCGCCGACCTGGAACACGTCGCGCACCGGCGAGCCGGTGCGTTTCTGCTTGTAGAACACCTGCTTGCTGTCCCAGCTGAACCAGGCGTCTTCCACCGGCGTGCCGATCCAGTCGGGATTGCTCATGGCCTGGTCGAGGGTAATGGGGGTGGATGCCGCTGCGGGCAGCGCGATCAGTGCGGCGAAGGATGCCGCAAATAGGGAAAGTGCAGGTGGTCGCATGGTGGGTGTCGTGAGTGAAAAAAATGGCTTTCTCGCCAGAAATGCGAGTGCATTCTAGCGCAGGCCTTCACCGCGGCACGCAATATGGGTAAGGTTTTTTTTGTCGTAAATACAAGTGCCGGCGGTACGTCAGTACGGCCGGCACAGGGGAGGGATGAGCTGCTGCGAGCGTGTTGCGCCGCAATGGTGCACGAAGGCCGTGCACCGGAACCGCAGTTACACGGCCTTGTACGGGCCCTTTGGAGGACGCGGCAGGAACATGGAAACGCGGGCTGCCACGGCGACGACAGCCAGGGCGATGGTCAGGTATTCGAGTGGGTGCATGATTAACCCCGCACTGCTGGAGCGTAGCCGCCGTGGGCGACGTACAGTTCTTGCGAGAAGCTGCGGATGGCCGAGACGGCTGCCGCGAAGAAGGTGATGCGTTGGATAGTTGCAGTCATGTTTTTTCCCCTGTGATAAATACCGTGATGTTGCGTTGCAGTATAGGAGGGGTAAGATCATAAGCAAACTTTAGATTTGTGATTCCAGCGATTCAGGATGTGAATGGTTATAAAATTGCTCTCAGGCAAGATATTCGTTCGACGCATATCTGGGAAGTCAGCAAACGCATAAGAAGGGCAGCCCCATCGGCACCTGGCCCAGGTGGTGCGAATCTTGCATATCGATAGGTCATGAATGCATCCGCCACGCCTTCCCCCCATCTGCGCATCGTTGTCGTGTTTTCCGCCACACCGCCTGGCGCCGACCTGGATTCGGCGCAGGCGGCGCAGACCCGGCGCAG
>Ga0265797_10010025_pt1 | contig 12138 bp, 10 predicted proteins | sample P2T30metagenome_FD_192433 | JGI IMG/M metagenome (GOLD analysis project Ga0265797, IMG submission 192433) | Plant litter microbial communities from East Loma Ridge, Irvine, California - P2 T30 | ecosystem: Environmental > Terrestrial > Plant litter > Unclassified | place: USA: California... | reverse complement strand
GTTTTCGAAGGCGTGTGATGATTGTAGATTGGTGCTGTGTGAGATGTGGCTTGTGTCAGGCTCTCGAGTACAAGTCCTCAATCTGGGTCAATGACAGTGGCTTCATTATTTGCTGTGATGGGTTCCCGTATGTTGTAGTTCGTGTTGTGGCGTCTGGTATACGCGCTTCTCGCTTTTGTTTACCACGATGATGACACGGGGATCTGGTGGGACCATGCACTAATTAACGAGCGGTGAGCGGCGTTCAGGCAGCAGACCTCGCTCTTGTCGTTCCAGGCAGCATTTCACACCTCATTTCGCGACTTTGCTGTGCGATATATGTAAGTTAAGCTCTTCCACTGGCTTTTACGTGAGATATTCATATCTACGTCTTGTTCGGCGGGCATGCTGTCGGACTGATATTGCCAGACCATCTTGACACGCCTTGGTTGTCGAAAGGACGTTTCAGACCCACAACTCAATCACATTGGACGGGCCAAATTAGTGAGTGCAACTATGCACCGTTTCTGACATACAATCATACAACAATCTAGTTACCAGTGGCTGTGCTATGCCTCACCCCCAGTGAACCATTTGTCAAGAATACCCTTTGCTCTCTTGGTGGAACGACAAGCCCATCGGCGAACGACTGCTGTGGCTTCCATCCATACTCGGACGACCTTGACCCGTATCCTCCACCACCTGGCGTTGAAATAATAATGCGATCGCCAGCCGCGAAATGCGATGTCTTTCGAGGGCCCAAAGAAACATGTCTAGTTGCTCCAGTAACAGGATCTTTACGAACCCAAATGTTCTCACCTCTTTTACCATCTTCTCCGCCTTCCAGTCCATATGGAGCCGTGACTCTGCGGTCAGTAAGCACAGAGACCTGTAGTGGCATTCGGAACTCGATATCTCGAACACAGCCATCACCGCCACGCCAATGACCAGCGCCGCCACTGCCCTTGCGAACAGAGAACTCATGTAGTATGACAGGGTATCGTTTCTCGAGGATCTCGGGGTCCGTGATGCGCGTGTTTGTCATATGGGTATGCACGGCACTTGCTCCATGCCAGCCCTTGCCGGCACCGGCACCACCGCAGATGGTCTCGTAATATCCGAAACCTTTGGTGACTTCGCCGGTGACCTCATCTTTGCCGCCACAGCCAAAGCTCAAGTTGTTCATTGTACCTTGCGAGGCGGCAGCGGCATTGAATGCGCGGAGCACCAAGTCAGCGATTTTTTGGCTCGTTTCAGTGGTGCATCCGACTGTTGCGGCTCCGGGAGAAGGTGTCAGAATTGTATTATCAGGACACACCACCTTGATGGGTTTTAGACAGCCTTGGTTGAGAGGGATGTCGGTGGCCATCATCGATCGCAGACAATACTATTCGAAACCGTTAGTGAGATTATCAATGTTAGGTCGGTGCACTACGCTTACCATAATCACGGAATACGAGCATGTGGGAGGTGCGTTCAGATTGCCAGAGTGCTCTGCACCCGTTCCAGTGAAGTCGAAGACAGCATCTCCAGAGTCTTGGTCAATGGTAATCTTCAGCTTGAAAGGAATACCATCATCATTGTACTCAGTCGCTTGAAGTACGCCACCCTCAACTTTGGCTGCAAACTGCTTCAGAAGGTCTCGTACTGACTGGGCGGCGTTTTCCTGGATAGCTTGCATGTACAGCTGCACAACAGGCCATGTAAACTCCTTGATCAGAGCTCGGATGAGTGCGATACCTTTCTGGTTGGAGGCCACAGCAGCCTTCAGATCGGCAATGTTCTCGGTCAAAGTCCTTGTGCCACTGCAACCCGGGTACGATGCTGGGTCGTCGTACAGATGCTTGATGAGGCCGGCTTCGTCAAACACACCCTCCGAAATCATCTTGAAGGATTCTATGGCGGCACCTTCTTGCCACAGCTCGGTGGAGTTGGGTGGCATGGAGCCAGGGACGATGCCGCCGATGTCTGCATGATGGCCTCGATTCGCAACGTAGAAGATGATCTCTTTGGGATTCTCCTCATCGTCGAAGACCGGAGTTATGGTAGTGATGTCAGGCAGATGCGTTCCTCCTGTTATTGGGTGGTTGGCAATGATCACATCTCCAGGCTTAAGCTCGCCGGGCTTATATCTGTGGGCTTGGTAGACGATTGCAGTGCTCATTGATCCAAGGTGGCTGGGTACATGAGGCGCATTTGCAACAAGACCTCCGTCCGCCGCAAATATGGCACATGAGTAATCCAGCCGCTCTTTTATATTGACAGAGATCGAGGTCTTCTCCATCGTGTGTCCCATTTGCTCCGCGACTGTCATGAAACGGTGGCCAAAGACGCTTAGCTGTACTGGATCAACTGTTTCCGTGGACACCTCTTGTTGATCGTCTTTCTCGACCTCGAGGATGACGTGTTCTGGAAGTATAATCGCTTTACTGAGGTGATCGACCACAATGGTCTGTGTCTTGTCGATGATCATAGCTGGACCGGCTATATGTGCGCCAGGGCTGATGGATTTGAGTTCATATACAGAGGTTTGTGTCCAGCCATGCTTCTCGAAGAAGATCTTGCGCGAGAATGTTGGAGTTGGGACCGGAGTCAAGTCTTGCGCGCTATGCTTCTTGAGTTCCTCGAACGGGCTGGAGATGTTCAAAACTCTGGATTTGCCGACACTGCGGACGCGGACGTCATCAACCAAGATATCTCGAGCCTGCGAGAAACCAAACTCTTGAGTATGCCTGGCAGTAAAGAGTAGGCTGGCATCTCCAATACTTTCTGGTACGGGAATCATCAGAGAAGTATCGCTGCCTTTGTATCTCATGTTTAGGAATCGCTCATGTTCGGTTGACTGGCTGTCAAAGCCTTGAGCTTCAAGTCCTAGGGATCCTTTTGTCGACAGAGATTGCAGGCGTGACTTGATCTCAGACACTGAGTCTTCTGACCAGGTGATGGCAGCAGGTTCCTGGTTTTCGACTACAACATCCGCGAGAGCCATTCCATAAGCTGACAAGATGCTTGAGTAGCAAGGGATTATGGCTCGTCTGATGCCGAGTTCTCGAGCGATGAAGACCGCGTGTTGACCTCCTGCTCCGCCGAATGAGCCAAGGTTGTGACTGGCTGCATCGTATCCGCGGCCCTCACTAAGCGTCCGGATCGGTCGAGTCATAGTGGCATTGGCGATGGCCAGGAAACCAAGAGCAAGAGTCTCAGGCGTGAATGGTTCTTCGCGAATCATCTCTGCATTGACGGTGCTTGTGAGAGCTGCAAATTTTGTCTGAACAATATCCATATCGAGCTTGCGTGGGAAGAAGTCTGGAATGATCCTTCCTAGTAACAGATTTGCATCCGTGACAGTGAGCGGGCCTCCTTTGCCGTAGCAAGCAGGGCCAGGATTTGCCCCTGCACTGCTGGGACCGACCTTGAGGAGCCCATTCTCCCAGCTGAGGATGGATCCTCCACCAGCAGCCACTGTGTTGATGTCAAGCTGAGGCGTTTGTATCGTTACTTCGGCGATGGTACTTTCGAAAATGTGCTCGAGGGCTCCGGAATACCTAGCGACATCTGTGCTGGTACCGCCCTTTCGTATATTTTAGCAGCATTCCACTCCGAAACAGGTTATGCAGACGTACCATGTCAAAGCCAAGTACTGGCGTACCGTCAGAATCGTCGTAGCAAGTGCGTGCGAGTCCTACGACTCCGCCAGCCGGTCCGCTCAGCACGCCCCGAAGTCCTGTGAACTTGGACCAGCTTGTCAATCCACCATCAGACTGACAGACGAGCAGCTTGTTGATACTTTCGTCTTCCAGATGGCCTTTGAAGTTTTTGCGGAAGCCGTCTAGGTAGGCCATGGTCATAGGGGTCAAGTATGCGTCCGCCACAGCAGACTGACTTCGAGGTACGAATCTGGCCATGGATTGAAGTATTGATGAAGCTGATACCTTGAAGCCCATTTCTGAGGCAAGGTTGGCAACCTGCAATTCATGATCGGGGTAAGTGTATGAATGCATGAACCCAATTGCAACATTCTCGAAGCCTTGTGCTCTGAGACGCTCGAGATCTGCGCGGACCGCAGCCAAGTCTGGCTTTCGTATGATTCTGACGATTTCGCCTGTGTGGCCTTTCACAAGGGCCACATCCGATGAAATGTCATTTGTATCATCAGAGGGAACTTCGCTGGCTCCTTCAATGGTCACGCGCTCATCAATTTCCACAACTGTCTCGTAAAGCTGCGCTAGTCGTCGTACCGAGAGATCGAACAAGTCTGGTCTAGTCTGATTGCCGATGAAGAGGATGTCTCGAAAGCCCTTCGTGGTCAAGAAAGCGACGCGGTCTCCCTTGCGTTCAAGAAGTGCGTTGGTGGCAACTGTTGTTCCCATGCGGATAGATTCAATCTGATCCAAGTCCAGTAGGGAACCTTTGGGTATTGAAGTGTTCGATGCAATCTCTAGAATCTGCCTGATGCATTCGGTCGGAGCATCATCGTACTCGTCCGGGCATACTGAGAGAATTTTGAAGACAATGTGCTCCTTGCGTCCAGGCACCTCAGCCCAAGCATCTGTGAAAGTTCCGCCGCGATCAATAGCGATACGAATGCCTTGTGAAGCCATGCTGAGGTATCTGTGTGAGATGAAACGGGGTTTCTAGAATAAAGAAAGAAAGGTATATTATGACAGGACGTCGTAATCTTGGGGAGTGTGATGGACTTAGACGAGAACTTGGAAGAGAAACATATTCCCTACTTAGCTTTATGAATGCAACGGCGATGATGAATGCACATAGGACACTTTACTCACTTACCGGTACGCGCGGGGTGTGCAAGTTACGAGGTCGGCCTGGCAAGGCCGATCGGAAATACAGATTCAGCGCACAGACCGCAATCCCTTGACGATAACGCGTTATCTTTACACTTGCCGGCGTGGCACTCGGCAAGATTCAATTTGCCGATGCACGCCTCCTCATCGGTGTATCTCGATCCCGTCGTGCAATTACCATGCTTGGGTCCTTGTGATACACATTCCACAACACGATTGTGCCGATGTGATCACTTTCGTGAAACTTCGAGAGCGATCTGCCTACTATCTGCCTTGGTGCACTGGACAATCCCATCACAGCAGTAAAACTCCTCATTCATCTGGACTGTAGAGTCATCCTTGCAGGACTAGGAGTGCAACCTGCGCTTCGAGTGGCCTATACCGTTGATACAGAGGATTCCTTGAGAAACAGTACAACATGAGTGCTTCCGCTACACGAAGGCCAAAGCGGCTCCTAGCAGCGTACGCCGCCAGCACGATTTGCTCAGCAGTGTCCTAAATGGTTGAGTCTGACGTTGTCATCCAGTTGTCGAAGATGTCACCTCCAGAAAATCAAATGCTCAGGGGAGCAACCCTGCCGCTCGTGTTCAGCTGCTGGCAGAGCGGACGACTGTCAACTTCCTTTGAAAGAACGCAAGATCCCTGTGACGGAGAGGTATGTATGTGTCGAAGTTTCTTGCGTGTTGTTATTGTCTGACTTGCATGGCCAGCTACTTGAAGATGCTCGAAGCAGATAGTAGACGGCTACGAGCACAATCTAGCTCTGCACCAGCTTCGGGGGGCGAAGGAACAAGCACGCCGAGAGAGAGGACTGGCCAGACATACAATCCGCCGTCTCTACCATCAGAGGAAAGCAATCTGTTCAATCCATTGTTTGATAAACAGCAAGATCGACCTGTCCATGAAAGGTCAGCGGAACCAAGCTTTATTGGCGAAGCATCTTGCGCCGCGTTTTCCAATCGACTGCTCTCCTGCCTTGACAGCACGTGTGCGCCACTCACAGCAGGCCTTTCCAACTACCATCGACTTGATGAACAAGGTCGAACACCAGTGGATCAAGGTCCGGAGTTCCCCGAGCGTATGCATGTCAAGCTTCTCCTCAACGTCGCCCGCCGCTTCATCGGGAATTATCATCCACTTTTCCTAGAAGTCAGTTTTATGAAAGAAATCGATGCGGTGTATCGAGGCGACATGGTGCCTTCTACACTATGGCTTTGCAAGTTCTATGCTCTGATGGCGTTGGGTGAAATTTATACTCACAGAAGAGGCGTTGGGGACAACAACAGGGTACCTGGCACCAATTATTTCACAAAGGCGGTCCAATTGATGCAAATGGATCAGGATTCATACGAAGAGCCGTCTCTGATACAAGTCGAGGTCCTGACACTACTAGTATGTCACTGGACCCTACCACGCTATGGAGACAAATACTGACAACCAATGTAGGCGTGGGCATCGAACATCTTGGGCCGCGTTCGGACTGCGTATATCTACAGCGGTATCGCGATGAGAGTCGCTATGGGTCTCGGGATGCATCGGTGTGCGTCGAGACATACCGCTTTGAGTCCAGTCGAGCGCGAAAGCCGACGGCGGACGTGGTGGGTCCTTTACTTCTTCGACCGCTTCTCTGCTTCCAAGATCGGACAGCCTTTGACTATCAGAGATGAAGATATCGACGTTGAGATGCCCAGTATGGACGGTCTCACGCAAGATGAGATGGCCGAATTTCTCGATCCTCGAAATCTGGTCATCAACATCAAGCTGGCACGCATTATTGGTAACATCTGTAAGTCTGCTCTCTCTATCCAGGTTCTCTTGTGGACTCACAGCTTACACTTGAGTGCTAGTGACCCAAATCTATGGCATCCCAAAGGCCACAAAAGGCCTTTACATCCATCAAGTGCACAGTATTCTCAATCAACTCCGCGCGTGGCAAGATGAGCTACCACCAGATATCCGTGTCGTCGAGCGAAGCACTCCTCGACCTGTCGCAAGCCTTCATTTGGCCTACAACCAGTGCATCATCCAGACCACACGCCCAGTTCTTCTCCATCTGTTCAAGTTGCAGTTCCAACTTGGCACGAAATCTCGAGAAGCCACTCCTCGACAGAGCATCTCATCCATCACTCTTGCTCTTGCGGAGAGCTGTATCAATGCAGCCCAGGCTTCAAGTCGACTCGTTGAGAGTTTGTTCCTTGATGGGTCGATTGCTACATTTGGATTCTGGGATGCTCATCACATATTCTCGGCAGCCATGATACTGATCATGTCAGCTATCATGAAGCCATCAGCGATGAACTCGGATCTCCTCGAAACATTATTGAGCGTTTTGCGGTCACTCAAAAGCAATGGCAACATCCCCGCCGTCGACTTCTGTGAGAGGTTGTCTCAGATCCAAGCACGTGTCTCCAACTTGCGAGCTACTGGCAGGCTGGAAAATAGCACCGCTGAGCTACAGGCACGCTTCCGTCTGTCAGTTGAAACGCCCAAGGAGCAGTCGCCTTTCAATGCAAATCGGGAACAGCCTATCAACACTCCCATATCAATGCAGAATGACGAAGCACTTGGTAGGGATTCCAACATGCTGGACCATAATGACATTGACGTCCTTGGCGACCCGATAATCGGGAGCTTCTTGGATGGAAATCAGATGCAACTGCTTGACGCCATACTACCTGAAGGTGGCATACCTAACGACTTTGCGTCAGACTTGGACGAACATTTGCTACTCGGGTCGTGGTAGAGTGGGCAATTGTTTGTGATGGTTATTAGGTCATACTGTGTGCATTATGGCATCTCTGATCACCACGTCACTTTCTTTGCGAACCGTACTCGCCTTGACGATTGGCCATTTATTTGTATACTCACGAGTAATGATGTATTGATATGATAACGGCATTATAGTCTCTATAGTAAGGCTTTACACGCTTTGTCAGATCGTGATATACTACACACAAATGTCCAGTCCGAAGTCATCGCATTTGTGCTCATGCCCAAAACACAGTCGTATGCAAACTCGCGGGTGTAAGCTGTAGATACATTCGGAGACTAGTTCCGAGAAACGCTCTCACCATTCGATTACAACGAGTGGTAATTTTTATCCATCACTAGAAAATCACGGTGATCGATTGTACCTCAAGTTGTAGCACGGCAAAGTCTTACGGCTTCCCATGATCTCGCCGCGGCAATTTTGTGATACCAAGACAATGCCAATGATGTGATACTTATGACGATAACGGCAAAAGTTGAGTTGCCGATCTCCGCAGGGAGTGAAAGGAGTCTCCACTAGGGTGGATCAACATTGCCGGCTCGTGTACACATACTCAATTGTGAGCTTGAAGAGCCATTTACGAGGCTACTGAAGATTTTAAATGGCCATCGATGACTTTTCGGCTCAGCAATATCCAGATCTACACGGTTTGCAACCTTCGTTTGATGACGCCGCAGCTCCAACAGTTCAGGCATGTACTTTCATTTCTCTCTTCCGCGTAACGTTACCGAGGGTATCTTTCGCTGATCAGCATGATCGCATCCTCCCACCTTCAATCTCGTACTAGGCAAGTCGTTTTGTACCGAAGACGGCCGGCCCCAGAAACGCTCGCATGCGTCAACACAATCATCGGTCCCGTTGTCGTGGACCTATCTTCCAACCGAAGATATTCCCCAATCTTGCATCCCCCGCATATTGTCACTACCTGGTCATTGTTGACTTGCCGGGGTCCTAGATAAGCGTTCTTCAGTGCTACCGTGTTACGTATAGGGAACCTCCATATACATAAGCTTGAGCCCGTCGCTTCTTCGTCTGTTCTATCACTCCATCATTAGCTCTTTGGGCTTTGCTGCCTTTACTCTATCTCCACGAGACCTGACCCATTCACGATGGATCTCAAGATGGAACGGACATCTTCCAACACGCCCAACTCGGCAGACGAGAAGGGGCACAACAACGTTCAGGATAATGTCTATATCGACCCTCAGGAAGAGAAGGCGCTGCTTCGCAAGCTTGACAGATGGATTGTGCCGCCTGTCATGTTGTTGTATCTCTTCAGTTTGGTATTGTCCGCCAATAATGCCCTCGATGGAAGCGGCCGTGCTAATGCCTTCGCAGTACGTTTTACGCAATATCTTGCTGGCGTGACTTATTTTCATCGAAATGTAGACACTAACACTCCCCAAACAGCCTAGACAGAGTCAACATCGGCAACGCCCGCCTCTACGGCATGGAAGAAGACCTGAACCTCGGACCCAATCAATACCAGATCGCTGTCTCCCTGCTATTCGTCACATACATTGCCAGCGAACTACCAAGCAACTTGGTCATCAAGAAGTTCACCCCTTCTAGGTGGATCTCGTTCATCACCACCGCGTGGGGCATTGTTGCTACTCTGACCGGCATCACGCAAAGCTTCGGAGGTCTGGTCGCTTGTCGTATTATTCTGGGTGCTTTGGAAGGCGGCCTGTTCCCTGGATTGGGTGAGTTGTTGTGGAAGATGAAACATCATGGAAGACATAGCTGACAGATTGACAGTATGTCGACATTCCTAGCCGACCAAGGTCGAAAGATCAAGACCCGAGCTTCAGCATGCTGACATTTCTGCCTTCAGGCAATCTACCTCACTCTCTTCTACACAAAGCGAGAGTACGCGCTGAGAATAGGCTACCTATTCGTCTCAGCAGCCATCGCCGGCTCACTAGGTGGCATCCTAGCCTACGGGTAAGCAGGACACCCGTATCCACCCCTTCATCATCAGCACAATCAGTCATTAACAGCAACCCTCCCACTTACAGCATCGGCCACATGGACGGCATCGCCGGCCTCCGCGGCTGGCGCTGGATCATGATAATCGAAGGCCTCCCCACCGTCATCCTCGGCATCTCCATCTGGTGGTGGTTCGCCGACTCCGTCGCCACAGCCCGCTACCTGACCCCCCGCGAAAAAGAACTCATCGACCTGCGCCGCCGCTTGCAAATCGGCCACACGAAGTCCTCGGACGAGATGCACAAAGCCGACGTCTACGAGGGCTTCCGCGACTGGAAGATCTGGCTGTTCTGCGCGGGCCAGTTCGGCGGCGATATGGTGCTGTATGGCTTCAGCACGTTCTTGCCGACGATTATCAAGGGTTTGGGGAGTTGGAGCGTGGCGGAGGTGCAGGCGTTGACGATCCCGTGCTATGCACTCGGCGCGATCAGTTATATTGTTGTGGCGTGGTGTTCGGACCGGACGCAGAAGCGCGCGATTTTCACCGTGGTGTTTGGTCTGATCTGCGTTATCGGGTACGCGATTCTGATCAGCACCGCGCCTGGAGGCGTGAGGTACTTCGGATGCTTCCTCGTGGCTTGTGGGTTGTATGTGATCGTGGGTCTGCCGTTGGCATGGCTCCCGAGCAACAACCCACGCTACGGCAAGCGAACAGTGGCGACGGGTCTTCAGCTCACGATTGGAAACTCAGCTGGAATCGCGGCGCCCTTTATCTATCCTACTGGCGACGCGCCTCGGTTCGTCAAAGGACATGCCATTTCGATGGCGATGGCGGCTATGTCAGCTGTGATATTCCTAGGACTGTGGGCGTGGTTCCGCCGTCAGAACAGGCGGAAACTTTCTGGACTGGAAGATCACAAGGCTGAAGGCATGACAGAGGAGGAGGCGGAAGAGCTTGGAGAGCATAATCCGCGGTTCCTTTATGCTTATTAAGTATCATGTAGCCTTGATCGTTCGTTATGAAACACAGTCATGTCTTTTCTTTCATTGGCTCGCATTGAAAACAAGCAGTTTAACTTAGGGCTGTGAAGATGTCAACAGTTTCGTGTTCTACTGGTGGAAATCGCGAGCGTGAGCAACATCCTTATCGTTTCATTTTCGCGCCAGTAAAGTTATAAAAGGGGTATCTAGCGATTCTCACACCCAAAGTCCACACGAAACAGTGGCGGTGGTTTGCTGAACAAAAAAATTCCAAAATTCTCCTTAGTCCACCATCCTTACATGTTGCTCGTTTCCTTCATAGCAACTCCAAATAATACCAGTACCTCCCTCCTCAGAAGAATCATTTCCAGGCGTTTCAGTCGGATCATTGCTTGAGCGGCTCCGCATCGACACGAACATCTTCGTCCTTCTTTTCCACAGCTTCCTGACTCTCGTGCCACTCGCCACTGAGTCTGCTCAATGCTCCGCTAGCACTGGCGTGTCTGACGAACCCAGGACTCGCCAACGGGCTGCCAATGCTTCCAGAAATGCTGTCGTTTCTCCCGTGACCCAATGCACCTGATCGAATGCTGCCCTCGTAGTTTTTGATACTCCCTTCCTGGTTGCGGAGTGACCGCGCATCGTCAGCTTTCAAGCTCCTGGAGTCGACGTTGTTTATGCTGCGAGCATCGTATTGGGAACGAGTGTCGAGCCCGGTCATGCTGCGCAGAGACTTCGCATCGCCAAGGTCCTTCCTTGGACCGGCATAGTAGCTGTTCCGCTCGCTGGCTAGAGCTGGTGCTGTAACGCCCTGGTTGCTGTAGATGCTGGCGCGCTCGGCAGAAGCAAGCCCGACCATAGATGGTCTGATGGAGGGTGCGTAGAGTCCAGTTGTGCTGGCTCTATCAGAAGCCTCATTGTTGCCAGACAAGACGCTCAGAGGCAGCGATTCCCGGCTACCGCCCCATGTGGATCCAGGAGCGAGAGCACGCACGGATGCATCGGTATCCATGCTGCGACGGCGGCGTTTGGAGGACGAAGCAAGAGTTAGGATGCTTGCGTCGTCGGTCATGACTGACGACTGGTGCGGATCGTTGCTCGCGGTCAGGTGGCGAGGTATGGCGGAAGGCGCATTGAAGGCAGGCGACACAGGATATTGATGGCTGAACATAACGGCAGGCTGCGTTGGTTGGCCATTCGAGTGAGAGTTGCTAGGCTGTTGTAGGGTATTTGCAGGGGATGTAGACTGGATGGTGGTCAAAGTTGTGGTGAGGGACTGATTGCTGTGGTTTGGCGAGCTGAAGGTACTGCCATTGCCAGCTCCATCGATGCTACTCAGAGCTCCTCCTGTCGTGGTGGTAAAGGCCTTGCTGTGTCCGGTATCGCTGTTGACTGTATCTGGAATTGTGGCTACTGTTGGCGCCTTGCTTCTGTTGCTTGCGTGATTTTCTCGTTCTTGTGGCCCGCCAGAGATGACACTGCTGCCATCGTCGTTCCGCGGGTGGGTTGGCGTCGCAAATGACAGCTGACCATCACGACTGCTACGTGGCGATTGTTGGCGCACAAAACCAGACTCCGGATATGGGTTGTTCTTAACGTTGCCGTTCCCAGAGGATCCCTTCTTGTGTTTCCCGCCCGTCAATGGGTTTCCGCTTTTTTTTTCCTTGCCGCTGC
>Ga0265797_10010024_pt1 | contig 12138 bp, 7 predicted proteins | sample P2T30metagenome_FD_192433 | JGI IMG/M metagenome (GOLD analysis project Ga0265797, IMG submission 192433) | Plant litter microbial communities from East Loma Ridge, Irvine, California - P2 T30 | ecosystem: Environmental > Terrestrial > Plant litter > Unclassified | place: USA: California... | reverse complement strand
TCTTCAAGGAGGTTCTCGGTGCAGAGGATCGCAACACCAAGGAAGCTGAGAGCTGGCTCGAACAGCTCACCCACAGCGCTGTCTCTCAAGCCAAGCAGCTCAACGACCTCGCCAAGACGCGTATCCGCCGCATGCAGCTCCCCGGCCGCAACCCCCTGCGACCCGCTGCCGCCACTCCTTCCGCGAGTGATGCTGCTGCCGCCGCCGGTAACCAGCGCATTGGAAACGGCCGCGTCGACCAGCGCAAGATCGAGGATCTCCTCAAGTACATTGAGGGAGACGCGCAGAAGACACCGTCGAAGAAGAAGCCGACGAACCCCAGGAAGCGCTAAACTTGCGATGTTGCGTTTTGACGTTGTCTCATATTGTCACGAAGCTACGCCAAAAGTATACATACCACAAAAAGTGCTGTTGTTTGCGCGATAACGATCTGTATCATACCTGCAGAGCATCTTAGCAGCAGCTTTTACGAATCTGACGCGCTTTCTTCTTTTGATTCATGGGAATCTGGCTTTTTGGTATGGCTTCGGCTTGCATTCTTTGGAGTTTTTGGACTGGTTTGGCTGGTGGTTGATCTCGACATGGGGAGATGGATGGGCCTGTACTTTACGCATACCGACGCACATCAAAACGCTCTCGCTGTATATCTAGATAGACTAGGGCGGATGGCTCAAGGGAACAAAATATATGTCGGATGTACATGGACTGTATGGTATGGTATAGTAGGGTAAATAGGAGGGGTGGAATGGATGGAAATAAGTCGGATAAGGAAGGAACATGGACGACGAGACGACTAGATGTACTCAATACCAATGCAAGAACATCTCCTCTTCATTCACTTCACTCGCTTTACTCATGATGATATATCAAGTTCTTTCTCCTGACATTCATCTCACCACTTGATACAAGCAAAAACCTAAACAGGTCTGCAGACTACATCAAGACAAGAACATGCAAAGTGGGTAATCTAATGTTAACGTAGGCATCCTACTACTTTATACACGAACAACACTAAACTGGTCTGCAGACTACATTAGGATAAGAACCTGCAAAGTAGGTACTCTAACGTCTACGTAGGCATCTTACTACTTTATATACAAATAACACTAAACATGTTTGCAGACTATGTTAAGACAAAAACCTGCAAAGCGGGTTATCTAACGTCGACGTAGACTCTAGGGTGTCCTTTTTTATTACGTTAACGTGTCACTTCCGACACTGTCCGAAACTATAGCACCGTCAATTGATTCAGGATCCTTTATTCATCTACATTGCACAACTGTCGTTCCATCGCTGTGTCAATGAGCGAAGGCTCAAATCATCACTTTTGTTTCCACGCTCTCAGTCCCACCACCCATACAATCTCGAATCCTCAGATACTTGCCTCGTCCTCCGGGATCGGATGCCGTTTACGAAACTCTGCAATGATGTCGGCAGCCTTCTGGTGTATCTTTGGATCCTCTTCCGACCGCACTGATTTTGTCCTCTCATTCACTTCCTTCTCTCTTGCGAGCAACGCGCGACCGGCGGACTTCATAAGCAGACTCGGCTTCTTCTTCTCCGCATCCGCAAGTTTCTTCTTCAACCGCTCGCAGTCGCTTTTTAGGTTCTTCTTCAGCGGCGACCGCTCAATCGCATATTGAGCACACTTGTCCCATTCCTGTTCTGACGTCTTGAGCGCAGAGACGGCGCTTCGGGCTGCGGGATAGCAGCTGAAACCTCCTCCGTTTCCTGTGTAGCCTTCGGCCAGCCTGGTCAGTAGGATCTCGGAAAGCGAGGCGTGGGAGGCGGTGTGGCTGATGTAGATGATGTACTGGTTCATCTTGTATAGTTTGGGAAGATTGTTGTGAGTGAAGAGTACGGCAGCGATTACTTCGGCGAGGTTCATGGCGGGGTGAGAGCACGAGTGGTTGGCGTGTTTCTTCAGGCGGGTCTGGGAGCGAGCTGAATATCCGACGTGGACAAGGGGATGCTTCAATGGCTTGTTTTGGTGCTGAGGTGGTAGGCCGCTCAGTCGTGCTCGTACCTTCTCGATCAGGCGCGTGATCTCTTTGACCCTAGCGGCGGACTGGAACTCGCGGTATGTGCTGTCTTTCTCTGTTCCTGAGCTGGTATATGTGTACTTCCTATACCCACTCTGGCTTTTGAGCAGATCGATGTGCGGTGTCTTGACGTTGTCGATCTCGTTCGCGAGGGTGTGGTTCGTAGCGTTGACGTATTCTTCCATAGTATCTAGAATGGTGCCGAGGTCGTTTGGCGTGGGCGACTGGCCGTTGTCGTCGACGAAGAGCTGGTAGTAGATTGAAGGTTTGTCTTCGGCCTCAACGTACAACTCATCCAAGCGGTCCTGGATGACACTGTCGCTCTTCGCTTGGAGAGCCAAATTACCGCGTATCACAGTCTTGAGAATATCCTTATTCATAGAAGCGACCATCATGCGCGCCGGACCGAGGATGCACTGCTCATCGACGTTTGATGGTGTAGCAGAGCCGTGACAATGAGCCGCGAGCTCATCCTCTAGTAGAACTTTCAGCATACCCTCATATCCGCCTTCTTGCCAGAGCGCGAGCTTCGTCCATTTGGTAGTGTCTAGATCGTCGCCTAAGTCAAAGCTGTTAGTAATCATGCGCTCTGCGTGCGAAAGACTGGAGCGATAGTATGATAACTTACCAAGTTCAGGCAGGTCTTCCGGGTCCAATATGTCGTGTGTGAACGCTGTGTCGTCCGAGTCCGGAGATACTACCGGGTTCTTGACGGTCGGTGTTGATGAGCCGTGCTTGTCGCTCATGTCTCCAACATCACCGTCATCGGATTCGACGATGGCCTCCTCGTCGTCGCTTGCCTCTGCGTCTGTCTCTTGATCCCGCTCGAGAATGTCCACATCGTCCGCATCCGCGCCTTGTACCCGAGCAGCAATTGCGTTGAAAGCGGGGGTACGCGTGTTGAGTAACGAGGTGGTGTTCATCGTGTTCATTGTAGGCGGTTGGCGTCGGTGAAGTAGTGGGATGTGTCGGGGGTCACTGTGATAGCGGAAACCTCGTCTGAGATCTCGAAGATGCGTAGCCGAGATGGCGGTACAGTAGGCCTAGTGCGGTCGCTCGACTTGGCTGGAAGTTCAAGCGGCTTTGCTGTGCGGAAAAGCTAGTGACCCGGAGTCGGTGGAGGGAGAAACGGACGCAAGAAAAGCTGGGATCTGACAGTGCGCAGCGGATCAAGCGAGGAGCTAATTAAATCCCTTTCACCTTCACTTTTGAGATCTCAGCGCCTTTCGAGAGATGTTTCTTTTACAGTAGGGTTATGCGGTAGAGGGGGAAGAGATGGCCCGTATGTATTAGTTGTTAATGTGTAAAATCAAGAGTCACTGTCGACTGAACTTGTGGCTAGTTACAGCATTTTCATTTTCTACGAACATCTTGTGACTTCATCGAGTATTTCCAGGGCTACCCAGTGATCATGAGAGTGTCTGCGCTGACCTGTCGCGGCTTGCGCTCTACTTCTTCTGAAGCTCTGCTTCGAGCTTTGCATTGCGCTCTCGAAGATTCTTTACGGTCTCGCGGAGATCTTCTGCAGCTACCATCTGTATACCGACGGTGTCTTTGAGGGCGTCGATCTCGGGCTTCTTGTCGTTGGTGTCCGCCTTCTTGTCGCTGGTGTCCGCGACTTTCTCGGTAAGCAGGCTGATAAAGTGGCCTCCCTTGGCTCGCATCTCCTTCAGCACCACTAGTTCCTCGACTCTGTCCTCGCAGGCCTTCTTCCGACCCTCAAGATCGGTTTCGTACTGCTTCTCCATCTCGCTCTCCCTGCTCTCGTATTCCCCAAAGAAGTGCATAAGCTTGGCCTTGTGTTCTTCCTCCATCTCCGCGATCTTGGTCTGATAACTGGCGTCCATGTCTTCGAGAATGACGTGGTAGTGCTTGATGGTATCCTCGAGCTTGGACTGCGATTCGTTCTCCATGTCGGCAATCTTAGCGTCATAGTCCTCAGAAACGTGGCTAAGCTTGGCCTCGAATTCCTTTACCTTGTCGGTGATCCTGGCCTCGAATTCCGTCTGCATGTCGTTGATCTTGGCCTCAAATTCCTTCACCATCTCCGCAATCTTGGTCTCGTAGTTTGTCTTCTGCGCCTTGAGCTCGGATTCGTAGAACTCCACCTTTGCGTCGAGCTCCGACTCAAAGAATTCGACGGATTTCTCGAGCCTAGTCTGGGAGTTCTTCAAGTCGGCGAGCTTGGCCTCGTAGTCAGCCTTCTGCGCCTCGAGCTTCTTCGCGGCTTTCGACTGGACAGGACGCTTGTCGTAATTTGGAACACCATACGCGTCGTACGCGGGATACTTGAACGTGCGTTGCTTCTCAATGAACATTTCTTAGTGTAGAGTCAGTAAGGACAATGTGGATGGTAAGGGTAGGGCGCGCACTTACTGTTCGCTGGAGTGGCCTGCGGTGCGGAGGCTAAGCGCTCATGATGTGGGATGTAGCTTGATCCATTCATTGCAGCGTTTGCAGAAGCGACCTGAGCTGGGGAGACTTCTGCACTGTGGAGCATGGCTACGCGCTCATGAGGTGGGACGTAGGACATTGCGGCTGCGGGGTGAGTGAGAGACGAATATGAAGATGCGGGTAAGCAAGCGGTCGTGGAGCGGTCGTGAGTAACTAGTTGCTCGGAGGATGTTTTCTCCGTAAGGAAAGTGAAAGGCTAGAACATGGGGAACACGTGACTCTAGAAAGAGAGCGACGTTACCTAGGTACCCAGGGGACTTATCTTAAGACCGAGTTATCTCTATTCTTGCACCTATAATGCCTCTGTTTTTAACTCCACTCACTCTTTGCTTTCTCTTTGCCTATCTACTCCACATAAAACACCTCCTCCGTCTGACCCCACCACCCGGGTCCTGTCGCACTCCCCTTCGCACCCTTGACAGGGCTCTCTTGCATCTTATCCGTCATCTTCCACCATTTCTGCACGACCTTGTTCTCCGCCATGCGCGCCATGTCTTCGTCGAAGTTTTCGCCGACGTATTTGAAGGATGCGAAGAGCATGGGGCGGGGGAAGAGATTCATATAGATTGAGTCTGATTGAACACGTCAGTAAATGTTGCTCGATTTGATTGACAGCTAGCTCTGATGAGTAATAAGCAACGTACAGTCCTTAATATTCGAGTCCTTAATCTGCTCTAACACCTCCGGCCAGACTTCCGCATGGCATTTCTTGTATTCCTGGACACATTCCGGTTTTAGCCAAAGCCATTGGCCTATTCTGCGGGGACCTTGGTCTTTCTTATCGAGTGCATCCGGGTCTTCTCCGTTCTTGATCGCCATTTCACGGGCTACTTTGCGGCGAATTTGTTCTTCGTTTGCGAGACCGCCTGATAGAGCGAGGACGGGGTCTGTGATAGCAGCCCACATTGGCATTGTGGAGTTGGATTAAGGCGCTTGGTTGTTGTGGTTGTTGTGAAGAGAAGGTGGTTTGGGTGGTGGTGATGTTGTAGCGGGGAAATTCCTAGAGCTACATATAGCTTTGGAGGGGTAATTGTCCGTCTTAGCTATCTTTCCCTATTGACGGGCCGTCGCGTTTATTTATGTGAGCGCGTCTTGGTCGGAACATCATGTGCCGAGGGGCAAAGCTTGGTGGAGCTTGTACGGCCCGGCATGTGTGGCAGTGAACATGTCAGTGTGGGGTACAAAGCTGTACGCCTAATCAGGTATGACGATGTTGTCAAGATGGGTTGTGGGATGGAACGAGGCTCTTGCAGCCCGGGGCTTGGCTGTGAGGCAGAATTGTGGACAAGGCTGGATGCCTGGATGTTTTGTGGAGAGGAAGTAGATCATGGGATGGAAGCTTGGGTGGAGCTCTGATGGCTGGGTTGTGGTAGTGACGAAGGCGCGTGGGGCAGGCACGCTAGAACTTCAATTGTTCGAGGATGCGTGTCCAGAGAGCTGCACCAACTTCCGGACAACAACATATCTACCTTTGCAAGGAGAACAACGCACCAAGATCCCCGTTTCACGATGAATAATTCAGCAAGAATGCCGGAGCGAATGCTAGACCATGCAGCGACTGCCGGACTAGATTGAGAGGTGAGTGCGACGGTCGCGACGTTATGTGTTTCTCCATCAATGATTGAAACCTACACTATGACTTCTCTCGGTGTCTGGTAAGCTGCAAAGATGATGTATTCCTCCAGCAGATATTGGGAGTCGACATTCACACGATCTGGACAGTCTCAAGATGTCGCTGTTCGCACTTACCTCTTTGACACTCACTTTCCTCCATTACCGACGTCATTTCGATATATTGGTGTCTGAAGTCACTTGTCTTTTCTCCGAATGCTTCAAGTCCTTGAATCGCTCAGCTGCCACATCGATAAACATCTGCAGGGAGCAGGAAAGGTCGGTGTCCCATCGGTGTGGTCATCACAGTCTTTAGCAAGACGAAAGCGGCGAAGATGCTGTGAGAACATTTGACCAGACTTATGCGTAAGCCCGGAGGTGCTCAGTTCGGGTTAAGCCTTCTTTCAGGTTTGCCGTTCGTCGTTGTCATCCCCTTGCACGGCGTCGCCAGTGGCGATCTTCCACCTTGATGTCGACGTCTACGCCTCACTCCATCCTCAACCGCGCATTGCAAACGCAAAAGATGAGCTCTTCTGGTATACCGACATCGAAAGTGAAGGAGAACGAGCGTTAGTCAGCCCCTCGCTTGGCGTACTGTGGGAGTCAATATCCGCCTTTACCTGCGTTTGTTTCTCCGCCCACACCAGTCTCACGCTCCCACCTTTTGACGCGCGAACCTTCCAATTCAAGAGCTTCACATCTATTGGCCTTTGCTCGCTCTTCCTCTGAAGTCGCTTTCTATCCATGTCTCTGCCATTCCACCTCGATCCGCAGGCACATCTCCAGGGTCTGCGACTGCCTCCGCTACCACTCACTCATCTGCCTTTCGCTCTTCCGACATCATCTGCCGCTGCTATGGCTGGCCAATCCGTATACCCGCCTTCTGGAGGTCAAGAAACTCCTCGTAGCGAAGTAGATCTGGACTTGGGTATGTGACCCCAGCATATAACCTACTCCCACTAACGCAACATCCAGCCCTTCAGCTCCAAGAGCTCGAGATCAACAATCTCAAGGACACCGTCGCCATCCAAAAGGGTGCGATCGCCGACCACAGGGAAGGATCAAAAGATCTCCGCGAGGCCGTCAAGGACCTTCGCGATGTCGTCAAGAATCTTCGGGAGCGCAATGGCGACCTTCAAGAGCTCAACAGCCACCTCTCTATCAAGAACGCGGCCCACGTCGACCAGCGAGACAAGCTTCAAGAGACCAAGATTGAGCTGGCAGAGCTTCGGGACGATCATGTTGAGCTACTCGACAACAACAAGCGCGAAGAGGAGCGCGTCGATGAGCTGAACGCTAAGATCAAGGAACAAGACGAGACTATCCAGGACCTTCAACAGCAATACTCAAGCTTAAGCACCATCTACAAGAATCATAGTCTATATGTATCTCGGGTCTCTGCAGCGTACAAGGCCAAGGATACGGCGTTCCAGGAACTCAAGAACGAGCATAAGAAGCTTCAGGTCACCTACATGACCAAGACCGGCGAGCATAGCGCAGCTATGAACGACCTTTCTGCATCGTACGAGGCCAAGGAAGCAGAGCTACAAGAGCTGAAGGATGAGCTGCAAGAACTTCGCGACTACTGCAAGGGCCACGAAGAGCTTGTGGAAGGGCTGACGACTAAGACCAAGCAGCAAGACGGCATTATCAATGGTCTCAAAAGGCACATCGACGCCGTCGATAGCAAGCAGCGTTTCACCATCCTCGAGCTCACTGTCGCAATTAAGGCCAAGGACGAAGCGTTGCAGACACTGGAGGGTGAGCATGAGAAGCTTCAGGTCACCTACGCGACTACGACCAGCGACCATGGCGCTGGTATGAGCCACCTCTCTGCATCATGCAGGGCTATGGAAGAAGAGCTGGAAGAGCTGAGAGAGCTAAAGGCTGAGTATGAGGAATTTCAGGACAGGTACATCGCCGAAACTCACGAGAACTATGTTGCTATCAATGGCCTCCCTGAGGTATACGAGGCCAGAGAAACAGAGCTACGAGAGCTGAGGGAGCAGCTGGAGGAGCTTCACGACCGCTCCAAGGCCGACCATGAGCTTATTACTGACCTCACTCACGAAACCGGGCAGCACGACGAGATTATCGCTACACTGAACGCCCAGGTCAAGGAGCAACATGATGCTATTGCTATGTCACAGCAGCAAGTGCAAGCACAAGTCGACGCTAACACCGAGCTGGCGAAGCAACTTACCGACGCCAAGAAGAGTGATGGTGTAGACGCTGATAGTATCGAGGTCAATCAGGAATTCCTGCGCCAGCTGGAGGAAAAGAAAACCGAGATCGAGGAGCTGCAAGTGCAAGTTCTCGGAGGCGTGTCCGACAAGACGGCGCGTAAGCTTGCCAATAAGCTGATGGTCAAACACAAGAAGCGTGGCGAGACTCTTAAGGAAGTGAAGCGGCAGGTAAAGGCAAAGGATGACCACATTAAGGGCTTGGAGGGACAGGTCTCTAACTTGGAGGATTTGGTTCACAGCTTGGACAGTAAGATCGACCACATGGAGGGCGAGCACTGGGCGAGGACGGCTTGATGCGTCTGAAGTCACTCGAAAGAGTACAGGCAGACTGAGACGAGATGATTCGAGGAACGAAAAAAACTGTAAAATAACTGGTATCAAAATGAGCTATAGAGCCGCCGACACACCCATGTGTCCTCCCTCAGATAAACCGAATGAACCCAATATACTCGGCAACCCTTCTGATATTCTCTCTTTCGTGACATTCAGAAAAGATCGAATGCCACAAACCCTTCCTCTCCAATCCGTTCGCATACTAGTACACTGACGTCGGCTCCACAACGTACCCTCACTACCTTACACCCCTACAACGGCTGGTAATCCGTGCTAGTATCTCCAACCCAACCGTACCACAGCGCAACCACCGTATTCGCTGCGACCCACACACCCGCGTAGCCAACGGCACCAACGACATCGGTGCCAATGAGCGTCATACACCGCTGAACGGTACCAGCGAACAAGAACGCATTCAGAATAACCGTCTGCTGGATAAGCGTCCTCGTCCTCTTGCTGTAGTTGAAAAAGTTATGCTCAATAGTCTTCGGCAGCGTCGCAGTACTAGGATCAAACACCTCAACCGGCGTCGCCACCCCACTCCTCTGCGCCGCAAAGCTCGGATTAAGCAAAAACGCCTTCGCCGCCCAACCCACCACAATGGTCTTCGCCAGAATAGACACCGGAGACTCATTATGCGCCGCCTCCAACGTAGGAATATCAAAGTACTGGACCAAGAACGTGTTCAAGAAACCGCTTGTCTGGCCCGCCCACAGCACGACAATGTACACGGCGATGGCGAGCATAGACGACGAAACCTGGACTTGGATGCTGTTGAGCAGGAAGCGGTTGCGCAGGGGCTCGTTGTTGCGGTGGACGATGGAGCGGGGGCGGAGGAGGTATGTGGGTATGGCGAAGGAGAGGACTTCGATGGTGATGTTGGCGGCTGCGGTAAGCGCGCTGATCTCGTAGTACGTGGTTAGGAGGTAGGTGAAGGGCGCGTAGGTGAGGACGGTTAGGGCGGAGACGTCGAAGACTATACAAGCTGTTAGCAATGCATTTCCATCATCTCTCCATACTGTGATTCCGGCGCGTCTTACAGTCATAGTTAAAATACCACGTCATCCACACAGTAACCCAGCGCATCGCGACGCGCGCCGCCGGCGAGTAAAACGACGTGACATCGTCCTCCTGCGGCACCTTACTCACAGCACCGAGTTCCGGACGCAGAAAGTTCGCCGTAAACTCCCACAGCAGCATGTTGATGCCCATGTTCAAGCTGATGAGAATGGGCACGCGCAGCGCCGTGGGCAGACGCGAGCGCGCGGGTGCGCGTTTGGGTGCTGGGACGACATCGGGCGCGGTGCGCTCGATGGTTGCCGGTGGTGCCATTTGTCGCGTTGAGGTTGTGGTTGTGAATAGAGAGAGGGTGGTGATGGGAGTGACGGAGAGGGTAAAAAAGAAAGTTTGAGGTTGTGCGCGCAGGGCTGGGATGGGGTGGGCGCGATGGCCGTGGGGATGAGGGATGGAGCTTGTGTTGGAGCTAGTACGAGATCTTTGTTTTGGACCTGCGTCATTGCGCGACGGGCAAAATAGTGAACGCCGTCCGTGCGCGAGGCAATCTCGAACATATTAAGTGATGTTTGCACTGCAGAGAGGTGAATGCGATGCTCGATGACTACACGTCGAGATATAACGCGCAAATTCACGGCTTCATCGTCAGCATTGGAGTGGTAGTCATGATCCGACATCATCTCTAGCTGTGGACTAGGTAAATTGAACCTTGAAAATCATTCATTAAATCTGCAACCGCGTACCTTTCCATCACCACTCTAAACAAGATACCTGAAATCACCCATCTGCTTCCTCCCCTCCTCAACACTAACCCCCTCGACAGCAGCCGTCTGCTCCGCAACATCCCCATGCACAACCCACGCATCAGTCCCATCATCCAACCTCTTATTCAACCTCACCAAAATAACCCTGAATACAAAGCATCCCGCAATCGTAACCCCAAACATCGCCGTAACAACCCCATAACTGTTCCTGTACCCATTGTCCGACATGTTCCACACATAACTCCCAGCAATGTTGCCGAGCTGCGAGAACGCGTTGATCATGGCGATGGCGACGGCGCGCTTCGCTGGTGGGCGCGGGAACGAGGACGAGATCCAGGAGTAGAAGACGATGAAGCCGGCGTAGGAGGAGGCTTGGAGGAAGAGGGCGACGTAGCGGCCTGCGGTGTTTGATGTGGCCATCGAGATAACGAATCCGACGATACCTAGCATGATCGGGCAGACGATGTGCCAGAAACGTTCTTGCTGCCGATCCGCATGCCACGCGTTGATGAGCGAGACGACGCAGGCGAAGGCCCACGGCGGCGCAGACATGAGCAGCGTGGTGATGTATCCGAAACCGAGGGTCCTTGTGAGCGTAGGGAAGAAAGCGTTGAAGCTCAGTCCAACCACGTATGCCGTAAACGTGAGCATCATGACATAGATCTTGAGATCCTTGACTGCCATGAAGAAACCCGCGAAAGCAGATTGCTCAGCCGAATCTTCATCTGCTTCACCGACATCTTCAGTCATGCGCAGGACGGCGACGGCGCGCTCTTCTTCGGTGAAGCCTTTCGAGTTGTGCGGTAGATCCGGGAGGATGAAGATGGCGGAAATGGCGATGAGCATCGTTGCTGCGCCTTCGATCCAGTACAACCATCTCCAGGCGCGGTGACCGAGGGTGCCTTCCATGTTTCCCAGCACCGCGGCGCCGACGAGGGAGGAGAAGGCGTTTGAGATCAGGTTGCCGCAGAAGAGGATCGCGTTTCGCAGCGTGAGTTCACGGCGCGTGTACCATTTCGACAGGATAAGCAGCGCACCGGGCAGGAACGCGGCTTCAACGAAGCCGATGAAGAAACGGATTGCGACCATGCCGGCGAAGTTGGTCACGTTTCCGGACAGAGTAGAAATCATGCCCCAGATGAGCATTACGACAGCGATGTAGAGCGACGGACGCGGGATCTTGTTGATGATCATGTTGGACGGGACCTGCATTAAGATATATCCCACGTAAAGAATAGACAGACATGTGCTGTATTGCGTGGGGCTGAGGTTGAGGTCTTCTTCCAGACCACCCAGACGGGCGGCGGCGATGTTGTTGCGGTCGAGATCTAGAGGCACTCGTTAGTGATGGTCCCTTTTGTCGTATGTGGTGATGAGGTAGGTACTCACAGTTCATAATATAAATCAACACAAAAAGCGAACATCTCGCATCCAACTTCCTCTTCAACTTCTTCTCCACCTCCGCCCTCCTCTCTGGACTCATATTCGCCGCAAGACCACCAACCTTCGCTGCGTGGTGATGCTCGGAGATCTGCGCCGCATCGTGCGCGGAGATCTTGTCGTCCGCTGGGTACTGTGTCGACACCATCTTTCCAAACGCTCCAAATTCCCGAGCTGCGTTTCTTTCCACGGATGGATTGGCAGACCGGAGGTAAACAGACGTTCTGTCAAAGA
>Ga0265797_10010022_pt1 | contig 12140 bp, 12 predicted proteins | sample P2T30metagenome_FD_192433 | JGI IMG/M metagenome (GOLD analysis project Ga0265797, IMG submission 192433) | Plant litter microbial communities from East Loma Ridge, Irvine, California - P2 T30 | ecosystem: Environmental > Terrestrial > Plant litter > Unclassified | place: USA: California... | reverse complement strand
GTCGCCGTCGCGACCGTCCGTCTTCAGTACTCGATGCGACCGCGCCGGTCGTGGAACTCGCCCGTCGGGCCGTCGACGCCGAGCGTGGCGAGCATGACCGTGGCGTCCGTGCCCTCGGTGATCGTCTGGTGCCCCCCGAAGCCGTTGAACTCCGTCGCCGTGTAGCCGGGGTCGCTCGCGTTCACCCGGAACGTCGGCAGGTTCTTGGCGTACTGGACGGTGAGGGCGATGACCGCGGCCTTCGACGCGGCGTACGGGATCGACGGCACGGGGTACTCGTCGTGCCCGGGCGTCGAGAGCCAGCGGGTGAAGCCGACCCCGGAGGCGACGTTCACGACGACGGGGTTCGACGACGCCTGCAGCAGCGGGAGTGCCGCCTGGGTGACACGGACGATGCCGACGACGTTCGTGTCGAGCACGCCGGTCATGACGGCTGCGTCGAGGTCGTCGACACCGAACGAGGCGCCGAGCACCCCGGCGTTGTTCACGAGCACGTCGAGCTCGGGGATCGACGCGATCGCGCTGTCGACACTGGACTGGTCGGTGACGTCGAGCTGGACGACGTGGGCACCGAGTGCGCGGGCGTCGTCGCCGGTGGACGGGTCGCGCATGCCGGCGTACACGGTGTGGCCGGCCTCGATCAGGCGGCGGACGGTCTCGAGTCCGAGGCTGCGGTTGGCCCCGGTGATGAGTGTGGTGGTCATGTGCCCAGCCTGTCCCCTCCGCCACCGGACTCCCAGGTGCCGCTCGACGGTGGGACTCCGAGTACCACCCCGGACGGTCACGGACAGGCGAGGATGGGGACATGAGCGAGTTCGCGAACGTGCTGCGGTCGTGGCGGGACCGGGTCCGGCCGGAGGAGGTCGGGCTGCCCGCCGGCGCCGGACGCCGGACGCCCGGGCTCCGACGCGAGGAACTCGCCGCGCTCGCCGGGGTGAGCGTCGACTACGTCGTCCGGCTGGAGCAGGGCCGGTCGGTGAACCCGTCGCCGCAGCTGCTCGGCGCCCTCGCGACGGCGCTGCGCCTGACCACGGAGGAGCGCGACCACCTGTTCCGCGTCGCCGACGCCGCCCCGCCGTCGCGGAACGTCGTCCCGCGGCACATCACCCCCGGCGTGCAGCGGATCGTCGACCGGCTCGGGGACGTCCCGCTCGCGGTGTTCACGGCGACGCACGACATCCTGCTGTGGAACGACCTCTGGGCGGCGATGAACGGCGACCCGGAGCGCCTGGTCGGGCTCGAGCGTAACCTCGTCTGGCGGCACTTCATGGTCGGGCAGCACAACGTGGACTACGACGACGAGCACGCCGAGGAGTTCTCCAGCGACCTCGTCGCCGACCTCCGCACCGCCTACGGGCGCTACCCGGGCGACCGCGCCCTCGCCGACCTGGTCGCACGGCTCCGCGCTGAGTCGCCCGAGTTCGCCCGCCGCTGGGACACGGCCCGGGTGGCCGAACACCGGGCGAGCCGGAAGACGGTCCACACCGCGGCCGGGCCGATCGAGGTCGACTGCGACGTGATGACCGTGCCGGGCGGTGACCTGCGGATCGTCGTCTACACGGTGGTGCCCGGCTCCGAGGCGGCGACGACGCTCGACCTGCTGCGGGTCACCGGACTGCAGGACCTCGCGCCGCGCTGAGCGCGAGCAGGCCGGACGTCTGGACCGCCGACACCGCGAGCCGGCCGAACGACCGGACCGCTCACACCGCGAGCAGCGCCAGCGACGCGTTCTGTCCGCCGAAGCCGAACGAGTTGTTCAGCGCCGCACGGAGCGACACCTGACGTGCGGCACCGGACACGACGTCGAGGTCGATCGCCGGGTCGAGGTGCTCCAGGTTCAGCGTCGCCGGCACGGTCCCGGTCTCGAGCGCCTTCACGGTCAGGATCGTCTCGACCGCACCGGCCGCGCCGAACATGTGCCCGATCGCGCTCTTCGGGGCGGTGACCACGGCGTCGCGGCCGACGACCCGGGCGATCGCGGCGGCCTCGCTCGCGTCGCCGAGCGGGGTGCTCGTCGCGTGCGCGTTGACGTGGTCGACGTCCGCGCCGGTGAGCCCGGCCATCCGGAGCGCCTGCGTCATCGCCCGCCCCTGCCCGGAGCCGTCGGCGCGCGGCGCGGTGATGTGGAACGCGTCCGAGGTGATCCCCCACCCGGCCAGCCGAGCGTGCACCCGGGCGCGACGGGCAGCGGCGTGGTCGGCCCGTTCGAGCACGACGATCCCGGCTCCCTCGCCGAGCACGAACCCGCGGCGGCTCAGGTCGAACGGCCGCGAGAGCGTGGTCGGGTCCTCGCCCTCCGGCTTCGCGAGTGCCTGGGACTGGGCGAACGCGGCCATCGTCACCGGGGTGACCGCCGCCTCCGTGCCTCCGGCGACGACGACGTCGGCCTCGCCGGAGCGGATGAGTCGGGCACCCATCGCGATCGCCTCGGCGCCCGACGCGCACGCCGACACCGTCGTGTACGCCCCCGCCCGGGCGTCGACCTCGATGCTGATCTGCGCCGCGGCCCCGTTCGCCATGAGCATCGGCACCGTCCGCGGTGACACCCGGCGGGCCCCGCTCCGACCGAGTTCGTCGTGTGCGTCCAGCAGGGTCTCGATGCCGCCGATGCCCGTCCCGACGACGACGGCGAGCCGCTCCGGGTCGAGCCCCGTCGCGGCTCCGGTGAACCCGGCGTCCGCCCAGGCCTCCCCCGACGCGACGAGTGCCAGCTGCTGGCTCCGGTCGAGCCGGGCGGCCCGCACCCGGCCGAGCGCCCCCTCGGCGTCGAGGGCGGCGTCGGCCCCGACGCGGATCGGCACCCGGGCCCACAGGTCGCCGTCGCGACCGAGCTCGTGCACACCGGACCGGCCGGCCACCAGGGCGTCCCAGAGCGGGTCGACCCCGTGCCCGAACGGTGAGACCGCGCCGTACCCGGTGATGACGATGTCGCTGCTGTCGCTGTTTGTATGCTGCACAAGTTGAGTTGTACCACGTACAATTCGGCCATGGCAACATCACGTGGCACGGCGACGCGCGCTCGGATCCTCCAAGCGGCAGCGGATCTCCTCGCCGACCGGAACCCCCGCACCCTGACGGTCAGCGAGGTCGCGCGGTCAGCCGGGGTCTACCCGAACCAGATCACGCACCACTTCGGCTCGAAGGACCGGCTCGTGGTGGACGCCGCCTTCGTCCGGTTCCTCCGCGACACCACCCGGCTGCAGGCGGCGGGACGACGGGCGTCGACGTCCGAGGGCTTCCGCGACGTCCTCGCCCGGACCGCTCTCGCGATGCCGTCGACGGGCCTCCTCGTGACCGCCCTCGGGCTGGCGCAGGGCGACGCCGCGCTGCGGGAGCGCACGAGCACCCTGCTCGCCGTGCTGTTCCGCCAGTCGGAGCGCTGGCTCGAGCGGGTCGTCGCGGACCACGGCTGGACGAGCGAACGCGGGGTCGCACGGGACGCCAGGACGTTCTGGAGCGCCGTGTTCGGTGCCGTCCTGTTCGCCACGGCCGGGGCGGTCGGCGGCCCCTCGGACGTGGACGTCGCCGCGACCGTCAGCATCCGGGGCTGACGACCGCGGCGACGCGAGCGCTCGGTGGTGGGCCGGTCTCAGTGGCTCGTCGGGCTCACTCGCCGAAGCCGGACCGCACCAGGGCCTCGAGCGCGTCGACGGCGTCCTGGGCGTCGGCGCCCGTCGCCTCGATCGACACGGTCGCGCCCTTCGGCAGGGCGAGGGCCATGATCCCGAGCAGGCTCTTCGCGTCGACGCCGTTGACGCGGACGGCCGCCTCGTACCTCGCGGCCGTCTTCACGAACTCCGCCGCGGGGCGGGCGTGCAGACCGGTCTCGTTGACCAGCTGCACGGTGGCGGACGCGGCCACGTCGTCAGCGGGGCCGGCTCCGGTGTCCGGCACCGGGCCTCCAGGCTGGTCGCCGTCCGGCCGGGAGGCTCCCCCCGCGTCCGCCTCGGACGCTGCGGCCGTGCGGGCGGCTGCGAGCACCGCGTCGACGTCGCCGCCGGTCTGGGCGGCGACCGCCGCGGCGACCGTGCCCTCGACGACGGGGGCGTCGGACACGTGGACCCGTGCGCGGACGTCGTCGTCGAGGAAGTCGAGCGCGGTGTCGGTGGTCAGGTAGGCGGACCCGAGGTCGCACAGGACGACGACCGCGTCGGCGGAGGCGAGCTCCTCGATGCCGGCGGTGATGGCGTCGAAGGACGTGCCGATCCCGCCGTCGTCGGTGCCGCCCGCGGCGACGAGCTGGACGTCGGCGGCCATCTGCCGGGCGAGCTCGACCGTGCCGGAGGCGATCGCCGCGCTGTGCGAGACGACCAGGATGCCGACGCTCACGCCGCGTCCACCGCGGCGCGCAGGATGTAGGCCGTCGACTGCGCCCCGGGGTCCCGGTGCCCGACGGCGCGTTCGCCGAGGTAGCTCGCGCGGCCCTTGCGGGCGACGAGCGGCTCGGTGGCCTCGGCCCCGCTGCGTGCGGCGTCGGCGGCGGCCTCGAGGACGCGTTCCGGGGACTCCCCCGCCTGCGCTGCCGTGGTGGCGGCGTCGACCGCCGGGGTCCAGGCGTCGATCATCGTCTTGTCGCCGACCGCGGCCTTGCCGCGGGAGACGACGCCGTCGCGGGCCGCGGCGAGCACCTGCACGAGCGTGTCGGCGTCGAGCTCGGTGGCGTCGCCGGCCGCCTGGGCCGCCTTGAGGTACGCCGTGCCGAACAGCGGGCCGGCGGCGCCGCCCACGGTGGAGATGAGCTTCGTCGCGACGGTCTTGAAGACGGCGCCGGGGGTGTCGAACGTGCCGGACTCGACGGCCTCGAGCACGGCGCGGAACCCGCGGTCGAGGTTCTCGCCGTGGTCACCGTCGCCGATCTCCCGGTCGAGCGTGACGAGCTCCGCCCGGTGCTCGTCGATCGTCGCGGCGGTGCGTCGGACCCAGTCGGTGGCCCATGCGGTGTCGAGCGCCAATGTCGTTCCTTCCTGCGGGGTCCCGCTCGGCCCTGCGTGCGGGCCGGGCGTGACCGGTTCGGCGGCCGGGGGTGCCGGCCGGTCGGGTGTCAGCGACCCCAGCGCAGTGCCGGGGTCTCCACCGGTGCGTCCCAGAGGGTGAGCAGGTCGTCGTCGAGCACCGTGACGGTGATCGAGAAGCCCTGCATCTCGAGGGACGTGACGTAGTTGCCGACCAGGCTACGCGCGACCTCGTGGCCGCGATCGGAGAGCACCTCGGCGGCGCGTCGGTAGGCGATGTAGAGCTCGGAGAGCGGCGTGCCGCCCATGCCGTTCACGAACAGGAGCAGGCGCGACCCGGCCGCCAGGTCCAGGTCGGTGAGGACGGGCTCGAGGACCCGGTCGACGAGTTCGTCGGCCGGCGCCATCGCGATGCGCTCCCGACCGGGCTCCCCGTGGATCCCGATGCCGAGCTCGACCTCGTCGTCGGCCAGCGTGAAGGACGGCTCCCCCGCGTGCGGCACGGTCCCCGGCGCGAGCGCCAGGCCCATCGACCGCGTGACGTCGTTGACGTGCCGGGCGACGGCCGCGACCGCGTCGAGGTCGTCCCCGCGCTGCGCAGCGGCTCCGGCACACTTCTCCACGACGACGGTGCCGGCGACCCCGCGCCGACCGGCCGTGTAGAGCGAGTCCTGCACGGCCACGTCGTCGTCGACCACGACGGTCTCCACGCGGATGCCGTCCATCTCGGCGAGCTCGGCCGCGGTCTCGAAGTTCAGGACGTCGCCCGTGTAGTTCTTCACGATGTGGAGCACACCCGCGCCGCCGTCGACGGCCTTGGTCGCGGCGACGACGGGGTCCGGCGTCGGGCTCGTGAACATCGGCCCGGGCACCGCGGCGTCGAGCATGCCGAAGCCGAGGAAGCCGGCGTGGAGGGGCTCGTGCCCGCTGCCGCCACCGCTCACCAGCGCGACCTTGCCCGCCACCGGGGCGTCCGCGCGGTGCAGGTGGACCGGGTCCTCGACCAGCACGACGTGTCCGGCGTGGGCCGCGGCGAACCCGCGGACGGTCTCGGTGACGACGTCGTGCGGGTCGTTGATGAGCTTCTTCATGGCGGGAGGACTCCTCGGGTCGGGACCGGGACGAGGCCTGCACACCGCCGACGTCGTCCGGAGTGGAGCCAGGCTACAGCGGGCGGGTGTTCCCGGAGGGTGCACGTCCGTGCACCGCCTGGCAGGCGGGAACCGGGGTGTCGATGGTCGGACGCCCGCTCCTCGTGCACGTTCGTGCACTTTTCTGTCGAAGGCTCACGAGGACCCCCCGTGGGCTGGAAACCCGGCAGTATGCTCGCCCCAATCACTCGATGGGGAGTGCCGAGCACCAGCGGGCATCCCCAACCAACACAGTTGGAGGTCACCGATGGACGACATCGGCGTCAAGTTCCTTTCCGAGCTCGTGGGCACAGCGATGCTCATCATCCTGGGTGGCGGTGTCGTCGCCGCCGTCTCGCTCAAGAAGTCGAAGGGCTTCGGCGCGGGCTTCCTCATGGTCACGATCGGCTGGGGCTTCGCGGTCTTCGCCGGCGTCACGGTGTCGTACAAGTCCGGCGGCCAGCTCAACCCCGCGGTCAGCCTCGCGCAGGCCATCCTCGGCAACATCTCCGTCGGCACGATGCTGCTCTTCTGGCTCGCGCAGATGATCGGTGCGGTCATCGGTGCCGTCATCGTCTGGCTCGCGTACAAGCAGCACTTCGACGAGGAGCCCGACCCCGCCGCCAAGCTCGGCGTGTTCTCCACCGGCCCCGCGATCCGCTCGTACGGCTGGAACCTCGTCACCGAGATCATCGGCACGTTCGTCCTCGTCTTCACGGTCATCGCCTTCACGAACGGCAAGACCCCGTCGGAGCTCGGCGCCATCCCCGTCGCCTTCCTCGTGATCGCGATCGGTGTCAGCCTCGGTGGCCCGACCGGCTACGCGATCAACCCGGCACGTGACCTCGGCCCGCGCATCGCGCACGCCTTCCTCCCGATCAAGGGCAAGGGCTCGAGCGACTGGGCCTACGCCTGGGTGCCGGTCGTCGGACCGCTGCTCGGTGGCGCGATCGCCGCCGGCCTGTCCTACGCACTCCTCCCCGTCGTCGCCTGACGCCGGCCCCTCCCAGCACCACGGTCGACCCCGACCCCGGGGCCGAGCGCAGCACCGACCACCCAGAAGGAGCACCCATGGCCGACTACATCGTCGCCATCGACCAGGGCACGACCAGCACCCGCGCCATCGTCTTCGACCACTCCGGCTCGATCGTGTCGAGCGGTCAGAAGGAACACGAGCAGATCTTCCCGCGCGCCGGGTGGGTCGAGCACGACCCCAGCGAGATCTGGGACAACACCCGTGAGGTCATCGGCCAGGCACTGTCCCGCGCCGACATCACCCGCCACGACGTCGCGGCGGTCGGCATCACGAACCAGCGCGAGACCGCGGTCGTCTGGGACAAGACCACCGGCAAGCCCGTCTACAACGCGATCGTCTGGCAGGACACCCGCACGCAGGCACTCGTCGACAAGCTGGCCGCCGGTGACACCGACCGCTACAAGTCGATCGTCGGCCTGCCCCTGGCCACGTACTTCGCCGGCACGAAGATCATGTGGATCCTCGAGAACGTCGAGGGTGCGCGCGAGAAGGCCGAGGCGGGCGACCTGCTCTTCGGCACCACCGACACCTGGGTCCTCTGGAACCTGACCGGTGGCACCGACGGCGGCGTCCACAAGACCGACGTCACCAACGCGTCCCGCACGCTGTTCATGGACCTCGAGACGCTGCAGTGGCGCGACGACATCCTCGCCGACTTCGGGGTGCCGAAGTCGATGCTCCCCGAGATCGTCAGCTCCTCCGAGGTCTACGGCCACGTGGAGTCCTCGAGCCTGCTCCGCGAGGTCCCGATCGCGGGCATCCTCGGCGACCAGCAGGCCGCGACCTTCGGTCAGGCGGCGTTCGACAAGGGCGAGTCGAAGAACACCTACGGCACCGGCAACTTCCTCATCTTCAACACGGGCACGGAGATCGTCCGCTCGGAGAACGGGCTGCTCACCACCGTCGGCTACAAGCTCGGCGACGGCGAGACCCACTACGCCCTCGAGGGCTCGATCGCCGTCACGGGCTCGCTCATCCAGTGGCTCCGCGACAACCTCGGCCTCATCCAGAGCGCGCCGGAGGTCGAGGCCCTCGCCAAGACCGTCGAGGACAACGGCGGCGTGTACTTCGTGCCGGCGTTCTCCGGGCTCTTCGCGCCGTACTGGCGTCCCGACGCCCGCGGCGCGATCGTGGGCCTGACCCGCTACGTCAACAAGGGCCACATCGCGCGTGCGGCCCTCGAGGCGACGGCGCTGCAGACCCGCGAGGTGCTCGACGCGGTCAACGCCGACTCCGGTGTCGACCTGACCGAGCTCAAGGTCGACGGCGGCATGACGGCGAACAACGCCCTCATGCAGTTCCAGGCCGACATCCTCAACGTGCCCGTCGTGCGTCCGGTCGTCGCCGAGACGACCGCGCTCGGTGCCGCCTACGCCGCCGGCCTCGCGGTCGGGTTCTGGGCCAACCTCGACGAGCTCCGCGCCAACTGGCAGGAGGACTCACGCTGGGAGCCGCAGCTCGACGCCGCCGAGCGCGAGCGCACGCTCCGCCTCTGGAAGAAGGCCGTCACGAAGACCTTCGACTGGGTCGACGAGGACGTCCAGTAACACGGCACAGCAGCACTGACGGCCGGGAGGCCCGGTGCCGGTCCCTGGGACCGGCACCGGGCCTCCCGGCGTTGTCCGGTACGCGCTACGCGGCGCCGACCCAGTCGGCGAGTTTCTGCTCGGCCGCGCCGGAGTCGACGGCCTCGGCCGCGACCAGGAGCTGCTCGCGGAAGCGGTGCAGGATCGGGCGGTCCCACTCGGCCGGGTCCTGTGCCAGTCGGAACGAGACCAGGCCGGCGGCTGCGTTCAGCAGCACGATGTCGCGGACCGGGCCGGTCTCGCCGGCGAGCACCCGACGGACGATCGCGGCGTTCACCTCGGGCTCGCCGCCGAGCAGGTCCTCGGTCCGGGCGCGGGGGATGCCGAGGTCGCGGGGGTCGAGGTCGTGCTCGGTGACCCGGCCGCCGGTGACCTCCCAGATGTGGCTGTGGCCCGTGGTGGTGAGCTCGTCGAGGCCGTCGTCGCCACGGAACACGAGTGCCGTCGCGCCGCGGGTCTGGAACACGCCCGTGATGATCGGCACGAGCTCCAGCTGGGCGACACCGACCGCGTTGGCCTCGCACCTGGCGGGGTTCACGAGCGGTCCGAGGAAGTTGAACACCGTTGGGACGCCGATCTCCCGCCGGACCGAGGCCGCGTGGGCGAACCCGGGGTGGAACGCGCTGGCGAAGGCGAAGGTCAGGCCGACACGACGGAACGTCTCGGCGACGCGCTCGGCGTCCATCGTCAGGTCGAGCCCCAGGGCCGCGAGCACGTCGGACGACCCGCTCTTGGACGACGACGCCCGGTTGCCGTGCTTCACCACGGGGACCCCGGCGGCGGCGATCACGACGGCCGCCATCGTCGAGACGTTCACCGTCCCGACGACGTCCCCGCCGGTGCCGACGATGTCGAGCGCCATCGGGTCGACGTCCAGCGGGACCGCCGCCTCGAGGATCGCGTCGCGGAAGCCGACGACCTCGTCGACCGTCTCGCCCTTGGCGCGGAGGGCCACCGCGAAGGCGCTGATCTGCGCGTCGGTGGCGCGCCCGGCGACGATCTCCTCCATGGCCCATGTGGACTGTCTGATGCTCAGGTCCTCGCGCGCCATGAGCGCACTGATCACCACGGGCCAGGTCAGGAGGTCAGACATGCCGACGATCGTACTGTTTTCGAACGACCCGCCAGTTGACTGGCAAAACACTGTCGGTGGTTTCGGCCATAATGGAGAACGTGACAAGCACCCCTCTCTCCAGACCAGCCAGCGGTACGGTCCTCAACAGGCCGAACCCCGTTGCCGTGGGGACGATCGTGTGGCTGGGCAGCGAGGTCATGTTCTTCGCCGGCCTGTTCGCGATCTACTTCACGCTGCGCAGCACCTCGCCCCAGCTGTGGGCCACCGAGACTGCGCACCTCGAGGTGCCCTTCGCCTCGGTGAACACGATCATCCTGGTGCTGTCCAGCTTCGCGTGCCAGTTCGCCGTCTTCGCGGCTGAGCGCTTCCAGGTGCACCGCACCAGCTGGAAGCCGACCGACTGGGGCATGACGGAGTGGTTCTTCGTCACGTACTGCATGGGTGCGATCTTCGTCTGCGGCCAGATCTTCGAGTACGCCAACCTCTGGCACGAGGGCATCACGCTCTCCTCGAGCGCCTACGGCTCCGCCTTCTACTTCACCACCGGCTTCCACGGCCTCCACGTCACCGGTGGCCTGATCGCCTTCCTCCTCACGATCGGTCGTGGCTTCGCCGCCAAGAACTTCGGTCACAAGGAGGCCACCACGGCCATCGTCGTGTCGTACTACTGGCACTTCGTCGACGTGGTCTGGATCGGCCTCTTCGCCGTCATTTACCTTCTCAAGTAGGAAACGGACAGCACCAAGCGCATGTTCAACAGCAGCAAGTCCAAGAAGAAGGGCCGTCGCTCCCCCGTGGCGACCGTCTCGCTCATCGTCGTGGGTCTGATGACCACCGGTGGCGCGTACGCCCTGTTCAGCTCGACGGCCAGCGCCGACGACAACGTCAGCACGGTCGCCGCGTCGAGCCAGTCGCAGGTGAACGAGGGCGAGAAGCTCTTCGCGTCCAACTGCGCCACGTGCCACGGCCTGTCCGCACAGGGCACCAGCGAGGGCCCCTCGCTCATCGGTGTCGGCGCAGCGTCGGTCGACTTCCAGGTCGGCACCGGCCGCATGCCGCTCGCGCAGCAGGGCCCCCAGGGCGAAGAGAAGCCCGAGCAGTTCACCAATGACCAGGTCGACGCGATGGCGGCCTACGTCGCCTCCCTCGGCCCCGGCCCGTCGGTGCCGTCCGAGTCGCTCACCAACGGTGCCGACGGTGACGCAGCCGAGGGCGCTGAGCTCTTCCGCATCAACTGCGCCATGTGCCACAACGTCGCCGGTGCCGGTGGCGCCCTGACCGAAGGCAAGTACGCCCCGAACCTCGAGACGGTCACGGGCAAGCACATCTACGAGGCCATGCAGACCGGCCCGCAGAACATGCCGGTGTTCAACGACCTGAACATCACGCCGGAGCAGAAGGCCGACATCATCACGTACCTCAAGTACGTGCAGGACAACAAGTCCCCCGGTGGGTTCGCCCTCGGGTCCCTCGGCCCGGTGGCAGAGGGTCTGTTCATCTGGATCTTCGGACTCGGCGCAGTGGTCGCGATGACCGTGTGGCTGACCGCGAAGTCCAACTGATCGTCCGTGTCGCACGACACTGAAGGGAACACCATGGCAGAGCACGACGACGAGGCGCTGAACTCGTCCTCGGCTGTCGAGAGGCACGCGGCATCGGTCGGCGGCGGGACCGCGGTCGTCCCCGCGGAACCGTTCGAGAACCCGGGCGAGCCGCCGCACCGTCCGCGTCGCACCGACGTCGACCCGAAGAAGGCCCGCCTGGCCGAGCGCCAGGTCGCGACGTTCTTCTACCTGTCGATCGTCGGCAGCGTCCTGTCGATCGCCGCGTACATCGCGTTCCCGATCAGCGCGGACGACTTCGGCACGGTCCGCCTCGCGAACCTCTTCCTGGGTCTCTCGATCTCCCTCGCCCTGCTCTCGCTGGGCATCGGCGCCGTCTACTGGGGCAAGTCCCTCGTCACGGACCGCGAGATCACGGAGCAGCGCCACCCCACCCGTGGGACCGACGCCACGCGCGCCAAGGCCGTCGAGGCCTTCCAGCTCGCTGACAAGGAGTCCGGCTTCAGCCGTCGCAAGCTGATCCGCAACTCGATGATCGGCGCGCTCGTCGCGTTTCCCCTCCCCGGCATCGTGCTCGTGCGTGACCTCGCACCGGCCGCCGACCCGAACGAGCTCCTCCGCCACACCATGTGGGCCAAGGGGACTCGTCTCACGAAGGACCCGACCGGACTCCCGATCAAGGCATCGGACGTCACGATCGGCTCTGTCTTCCACGTCATCCCCGACGGGCTCCTGGACAAGGAGCACATGCTCGAGGAGAAGGCGAAGGCCGCGGTGCTGCTCATGCGCCTCGACCCGA
>Ga0265797_10010021_pt1 | contig 12142 bp, 15 predicted proteins | sample P2T30metagenome_FD_192433 | JGI IMG/M metagenome (GOLD analysis project Ga0265797, IMG submission 192433) | Plant litter microbial communities from East Loma Ridge, Irvine, California - P2 T30 | ecosystem: Environmental > Terrestrial > Plant litter > Unclassified | place: USA: California... | reverse complement strand
TGCGGCTTGAGTTGACTTCATGGGCTGGAAGCTAGGAGTGCCAGCGCGCGCCTTGCCCTCTTTGCTGCGACTCGCTGGGGTTCACATGGGCGTGGCGTGTGGACTGATTGCGTCCAGTCGAGGGCCAGTCAGCATCGCACAGACGGGCGAGTCGCCCATTGTCCTGCGCGAGTTACATGTGTACGGGAGTGAGTATGTGGTGTACGTCTACGCCTTACGTCGTCGGGTCGAGCTGCTCGCACCGTACCGTAATTATAGCAGTCTGCTGGTCGGCGGCAGCACATGCGCCGGCAGAGCAGCAGCAGCAAGACCAGCGACACAGCAGCAACCCACGCGCGAGATCTATTCGCGCGAGCCCTTGTCTGTGCGTTGGTGCCGAGGGTGCCGATCATTCCCTTGATCACTTTCGCATTTCGTGCTGGGCCAAGCAAAAGACGGCGTAGGAGCTGGGCCAGCCACTCGACTTGGACAACTCCCCCACCGGCCGGCCGGCTACAGCACATCCCTGCGCACGCCGTTGGCCCTGCCTTTTGGGGGGGAGAAGGGAGAGAGTGGTGTCTCAGCAAAAACGAGCAGAGCGAAGGCGTGGTTTTAGACTCTTGGTTCAGTAGTTGTTGTTGTCGTGTTTCTGGTTGTCGTCGTTTGTTTGACTCAAGCACCCGCATCGCATCTGCAATCCCTTCCCGCCCGCACACCGCATACCACCACCGCCTGCTGGGTTGTCGCTGTCGATTGTCCGTCCTGCTAGTCTCACTACTCACTCTCCAGCCCAGCCCTCTCGCAGCGGCTCGTCCGTCCATCGCACGCATCGCACGCATCGCACGCATCGCATCGCAACGGCCCGTCCACGCATCATCAGCATTAGCCTGCCAGCCAGAAGCCCGCGAGCCAGCCAGGAAGCAAAGCAAGCATCACTACAACGGCGTTCAAACACGCCTCAGCCAGCACTACAGTAGTAGTATCTCATCCACGCTAAGGCAGCCTTCCTTGCCTGCCTGCTGCCTGCCTGCCTACTGCAACTGCTGCTACCGCTGCTCCTCTTGCTGCACACAAGCGCGTGGTGCATAATCATTGCAGCGCCCGCCCTCCTGCTCCGCCCTCGCCGCGTGCCCGCCCGTCTGCCACCGCACCCTCCAGGCACACGCTCTCACTGACTGTCGCAAACGCCGCCCACCGCCAGCCATCCTCTCACCACCGCCACCACCCTGCCCGCCGGCCCTGATCTGCCCTGATCTGCCCGCGTGGCTCTCACTCACCTCGCACACACCCTGTCCCATCCCATCCCATCCCATCCTTCCATCCCTCCCACCCACTCTCAACCGCGCCGCCCACGCGCCTCACCGCGGCCTCTCGCTCGTTCGTTCGGCCCGGCCAGCAGCCAGAAAAGGTACGTGCACGCAACGTTGCTTCCCTCCTTCCCCACACCACCTCGCCTGCCCGTCCGTTTCGCGCCTAGCGCTATCCGATGTCGATATCGCCCGCCCGCCCACCGGCTGCTCGCGCCAGCCGCTAGCTCGCCAACCACCAACCTCCTCCGCATCCATCTTATCCTTTGCCGCCGTCCCCCACTCAAAGATAGCAAGCGTTCCCTTCGTGCTCCATCCCATCTAATGCACTGCATTTCTTAGCCAGCACAGGGTGCGTCCGCCGCAACATTCCGCGTCGTGCAGCTGCATGACACGCGCTGCCCCAATCCATCTTGCCTACTGACATCCATCCTCCCAGGTCCTCCACAGACGCCAGTGGTATTGTTTCGTTCGCCGCAACGATCCACGACCCGTCACGACCATTAACGACCTTTAACGATTCTTGCATTGACGACTGTTTGAGCGTCGCTCGCTGCTGCTGCCTTCCGCTATAACGACTTTTGCTTGCGTCTCACCGGCCATCCAACACTGCCGCTCCCAGCATCATCCTAAGCGCTCACGCTTTCCACGGGACCAACGAACCATTAACGACATCGCACGAAGCATACATCCTCGCCCAACGCTCACCTCGATCCACCACCACGCTTGTCATTGCCGACTCAACGCGATCACACAGCTCCGTTTGACCATCTACCACCCATTGGACAGCCTCGCGTTGCCCAACAGCACCCAAAACCTCTCGCTCCAAATAGCTCCGTTGTGAGCTACCGCGAAGCTGGCGCTGCCACCGATCTCCCAAGCACAAGCCCGGGGAACCGACGACAACAGCCACTGGTACCCAACTCAGTACCCGACACCTACAACTGGGGCTCACCAAACGCATTCCTCGGTCGGTTCGTCACCCCGGGCTGATTCTTTCAGCACTGGTTCCATCGCCGCTCAGTCTTACGACTCCAACACCACCTATACGTCTCCGGTCGACGCTGGCAAGCACACGACTGGTCTGCAGACTCCGTCTCCCGAGCAACCCTCCTACCCGTCGCAGTACGCGCCAACAGGGTACCAGTACACTCAGGGTTACAGCAGCATGAACCAACCTCAGGCGTACATGGAGCACGCTCCTGCGTCTGCACCCGGTTCTGCCGTTGGCCAGTATTCTTATGGCCAGCCTCAGGCTCTCCAGCCAGCCTCGCAGACATACCCACCGAACAGCTATGGTGGATATCAATATTCGAGTTCGATGGCTCCAATGGCTCCTTCTCACCCAGTCACGTCTTCTATGGGCCCTGCAATGGTCCAACAAGCCATTCCTTTGCCCTCCATGGGATCTTCCGGGCCACCGGGTTCTATCGGAGGACAGCAGCATTTCCAGGCACAACACGTACCGGACACTTCTGGTCAAGTTGCTCCACCAGGTATGAAGCCAAGGGTGACTGCGACTCTGTGGGAAGATGAGGGTAGCTTGTGCTTCCAAGTCGAAGCCAAGGGTGTCTGCGTTGCGAGGAGAGAAGACAACCACATGATCAACGGAACGAAGTTGTTGAACGTTGCTGGCATGACGCGGGGTCGTCGTGACGGTATTCTCAAAAGTGAGAAAACTAGACATGTAGTGAAGATTGGTCCGATGCATTTGAAAGGCGTCTGGTGAGTTTCGCGAGATAGTACCATTTTTTGAGCAGGACTGACAACAACAACAGGATACCCTTCGACCGCGCGCTGGATTTCGCGAACAAAGAGAGAATTACAGAGCTGCTTTACCCGCTCTTCGTCCACAACATCGGAGCCTTGCTCTACCACCCGACTAACCAGGCTCGTCAGGGAAGCATGAGTGGAGCTGCGATGGCTGCACGCCGGCCAGAGCAGCAGCCGGACTACATGCGTACGCCCACCAGCTCGCAGCCTCCAGCTCTCACTCATCACCACTCCATGAGCAACCCGAGTGTCACCCAGCCACCTCATTCCATGGCACCGCACCCGGCCTCTGGCAGACCGGGTCTCGACCGAGCTCACACTTTCCCCACACCGCCTACGAGTGCTTCAAGCGTAACCATGAACATGGGACAGTCAGGTAGCTCCTACGAGTATGGCGGAGGACAGGGTGCTGCCATGCAATCCGCTGCAACCTCTCCTGGAAGCTCTGCGCAGATGCAATACCCCACTACCCAGGCATACGAGGGTGCGCGACCCATGTACAGCGCACACGGACCGGCGTACCCTCAGTATTCCGCGCCCCAGTATGGTCACGTTCAACCCAGTCCGGGTGTGAAAACCGAGATGGCACCTCCTGCTCGTGCCGGCGCTGACAACGAGCACGCTGAGCACAAAACTCACGATGCCTACGCAGGACAGCACGACGCCGACGGTGAACACGAGGGCGAGTACACTCACACCAGTGCTGCATACGGTAGTCGCAAGGCCTCATACGCTGGTCTACCCAACGCATCAATGAGCCAAATGCACTCGGATTCTTCGCACATCTCTCCTGAGATGACACACTCGCCGCACCAAAACGGCTCAGGACGTGCGACTCCCCGAACCACTGCGACTTATCCTGGCTACAGCACACCCCAGCGTTCTCAGCTACCTGCAAGCAACCTGTACAATGTCATCAGCAATGATGCACGTGCTGGTGCGCCGAACGGTGCAGATGCTTACCATGCTCAAGGCTACCAAACTCAGTACCCTTCCATGAACGGTGTGCCACCGAACAACAAACGCGGCCGTGATATGGATGAGGACGACCAGTACGGACGTCCTTTGAGTGCGAATGGCATCAAGCGTGCTCGCACCGACACCGGCTCTGTGTCTGGAGTCAGGCCCATCAGTCAACAACAACCCGTCAAACCCATCCGATGATGCTTTGATGGACTGGCTCACTAACTTGAAGACTGGACTTAGCCATACTCAAGCTTGCGAGTCGACCGGCAGCACTTCTCCACTGTACTCTGTTTCTCTTTTTGCGCTAATGACGACGATTATGACCGACATCGAACGACCACATTACACTGCAATATCGCCGCTTCCACTCGGTACTTTTGCTTTTTGCTTTACTTCTGGATCTGTCTTACATTCACACGAACAAGCATATTTTGACGACGAACGATCATGGGCACGACTGGGAATTCACATGTATCATGCAAGCCCACCTGCACATGCGCTCTTACGCACGCCTTTCAACAGCTGGCTCTTTCAAGCGCCACTCTGCAAATTCACTTCGAACTGAACACCAATGCGACTGCTCTGCTCGAAAGCTTGCTTTGGGCCGTACATACACTGGCCGCAGCTTTCTTGAGGAGGAGCAGCACCACAGGGATTTCACTGAATCCAAGCGACTCACTCACTTGCCGCTTAACTTTCAACAAAAACCCGACCTTTGGCGATAACCTTCGGAACCGAGCCTTTTTGGACAGTGAGGCTTCCAAGAACCCAGCAACAAGCGAACCGGCATTCTTTCGCGCCTCAAAACCCATGACCTTGAACGTGTTGACTTTACGATGGATGAACTTTGTTGATTTTTGCTTTTTTGTGTTTTCCCTTGCGTTTTTATTTTATTTCGTCTGATGTTTTCGAGCGAGGGAAACGTGTTATTCTGGCGGCTACACGATGGAAATGGCTTACAAAGAGGAAACTGCAGAGCGCTAAACCTCTCTCTACGCCCTTTTGATGGTTTTTGGTTTTCACTTCGGACGACGACAAATGAGGATGGTCTTTTCCCAACTCGATGAGGACCAGAGTACGCTCTTGTCTTCTCAAGATAGAAGGGGAAAAGCTTCTTTGTTTTTTTGGGGAAAGGGGGGAATGAGTAGTAGTAGTAGTAGTTGGCCTCTGGTTAGTTTTTTGATGAAAAAAAAAGTTGTTTCTTTCTTGCCTTGATCCTCCAGCTCACTGAGCCTTTTACTATCCTATCTCATCAGCCTTTTCTTTCTCTACATGATTATCATGCTTTAGAAGTTGAGATCGACTTGGAATGCCCATGTCTTATTTGGGAAGGCATTAAATTGCCTGGCTCGTACGGTGTCATGTTTTCCATATGGGAATGGGCTGGAATGGCTTTGTCAAACGGTGTGCAATGGATGCCTAGTCTCTCAGTGTGCAGGCCTGGACGTTCGTGCTGAGTATAGTTTGGCAAGCATGATGGTGTTTCATAGAGTCTACAAGCAACGACAAAGACTAATATCACGGCAAGACAGATGAGATGAGAAACCAGAATCCGTGCTGTAGATCTGCATGCTCTCGAGACGCATAACTTCATGGACAAGGAAACAGTATCTGTCCGCAACATAACTTAAGGATAAATCATTCAGAGCAGCTCTCCCTCGCCCTCATCGTCCCATTCGTCCTCTTCCATCTCCATCGCTTTCTCCGCTTCATCTGCTAACCTCTGGACCTCCGCCAGACCGGAAACCTCCTCCACGTAGCCTTTCTCGTTGATGGCGCGCTTTACAAACTCCCAGCCGTCATGCTCGTAGTGCTGGAGGATTTTGGGCGAGCATGCGGCGCAGCAGTCGTAGGATTTGCCGACAACATTGATGGTTTGCCATGTGCTCAGGTAGCCTCGCAAGGTGTGCGGCACGGTGCCCAGGGGATGTGAGTCTGGGAGGGTAGGGTCTGTGGGAGGCGCGGGCAGGATGTGGTTTGCTGAGTGTGATGGCGGAGGAGCTGGAGCTGGCGCACGGCCTTTGAGGCGATGCTGCGTGATGCTCACCAGCAACTCGACGGCTAGAGCGGAAGCGAGGGGAGCACATCCTGGGCGTGTCACTGTGCATTGTTGGTCTAAGGTTGCGGCTTTCAAGCTGTTTGCTGGAGCGACGACGTCTGTGCAGAAATAGCAGCCGAGCTCTTCGCCTTCTGAGGTTGTTGGTGTTGACTTGAGCGAGGTTTCTGAGAACTTCCTTGACTTCGGCGGTTCGATGGGATCTGAGGCTGCGGCCTTTAAGGGGGCGGGAATGTCCTCTGCATGAGAGACGACTGATTCTTCAGGCACTTCTTCCTTCGATTTGATGTGACGCTGACCATGTCGCATAACAACGTATGTGTCGAAGCCAAGTGCTGCGTTGATTACGATCTTGCCTGCCGCTTTGCCCATCAGAGTTGGAAGCCATCGGCTTTCTCTAGTATCCATAAGAAGGAAAACAGCGTCGTGCTCAGAAATGAGCTCCTTCAGCTTGATAAAGTCTCTGCGTGTCCTATCTTCGTCCATGATGGGATGTCCAGCCATAGGCACGCTCATTGTGAAGCCTCGTGCATTCACACCTGGATATATCTCTTTCAGTGCCTCAGCAGCACGCTCGGCTTTCCTAGCGCCGCCTTCTTGGCAGTCTTTGAAGTTGTATAGAGGTTGGCGAACAGGATTGCTGTAGCTCACGCGTGCGTTGTCGACGAAGGTAATCTTTCGTACACCCCAACCCATTAAATTGCGAGCCACGTACGAACCAAGAGTACCGGCGCCGAGCAGTAGACATGATGTGTGCTTGATGGTTTCAAGATCGATCGATGGCGAGATTCTCCACTTGATGAGTCTCAGGTTGAGGTCAACAGCTTGGTCCGCAAGTCTTGCAGGGTCAAGGTATGACGCCAGGTCAACTGAACGAGACACAAGCTTATTATGTTCGTTTCGTTCCCAGCCAGTCACCTTGGGCAAGGGCGGCAGCTTCGGTAATACTTTCTCTGGAGGTGGTTGCACTGGCTCGGCCTTGACAGGCTCTGGCTCTTTAGGACGTTCTATGAGTTCACCGAACGCATCAACATCGCCTGGAGCGAGTGCTGAGGAAGATTTCATTGTCGGAATGTCATTGCTGAGCTTTTGTGGCGCTGGATCTCTGTTCACCGGCACGGAAGACTTCAGTGTCATGATAAGACTACTAGGATGCTCCCGTCGCGCGTGTGTATCTCTGTAGCACATGATTTGCACCTCGTCCAAATGCCAGCGCTGACGTATCAGGACGAGATAATTGCGCAGCATCCAACCCGGGTTGGCAGAATAATTTGACGGATCGGCGAAACACACAAAGCGATCCTCCGGCTCTATCTTGTCGAAGAAGCCATTCTCGTAACTTGCCAACGAGTTGACGTACCACCTGAAGCCAAGTTCATCGACGGTTGGCGTGATCGGCTCTTTTGGTTTGTGCAAGTTGCCATCCTCTTCCTCGACCTCTTCGTTGTACATGTCAAGCAAGTCCTTCCTCACGCGCTTGGCAAGGAAGAAGCCGTGCTGTCGCGTGTCCACACTGTATCTCCACGTTTGTACGGTGTCGACCAACGCCGTTGTGGCTTTTGATCCAAGATGTGTGATGCCGCTGTGTATGCTGTCTCCCATCGTCGCAATACCCCACTGAGGATCCGAGTGCAAGGCCGGGAAAGCGAAGTGGTAGGTGAACTTGTATTTCTTGAGATCTGCGAAACAGATGGCCGAGAAGGAGGCCAACAGTGAAGGACATGAGTATATTGTGCCATCGTTCACTGCCTCCCAGATAGTCTTTCCAGCGCGTTCCAGAAGTGCTGCTCTGTCGACTTGGCGGAATTCATCGATCGTGTTGAAGTTGCGGATGATGCCCTCGGCGCGGTAATATCTCAGAGGATTCCTACAAAGATGTTAACACTACTGTAGCATTTATGGCCCCTCTCCCTCGGAGTACTTACTCGTCTGTTGTCAGCGCGTTACCGTGGATTTGCATGCGTGTCGACCGTGCTTCGTCATCTTTGGGATTGATCTCGTAAAGGCCTAGGACCTTGCGAGCAGAGGAGTCGAGCTTGTCATGGTTGATCTTGATCGAGGCCAGAGACGAGTAAAAGGCCAGCTCGACATCGGAGATCCAAGTGGCATACCGGAGGGGCATGGATGTGGGTGTGGGGTCCGACATGGCTGCGCCGAGAGTGTGTAGGCGGATGTGTGTTGGCTTCCCTAGCAGGACGGACTCGTCGCGGTGTACGCCAGCATGCACGATATATCGCCGGTGGGAACGGAGTGAGAGTGAGCAAGCGGTCAGGGGAGCAGGTCAGTCAGAGTGTCATGTGCGTGACCAAATGTGATGGGCAGCAGTGAGGTCACGGTCTCACAGTAGCTCGAGATGAGGTGGGGGCGGCTGTCGGCTGGTCCCTTGGTCCTTTGCCCGCGCTGCTGCAGGAACGCGCTCGCGTCGATCGAGGCAGACCAAGCTGACCTGTTTTTAGTGGCTGATCAACCGGGACACTTCACTTCCAATATCGCCCGCCAAGCCAACGAGGATATATAGCCACATCTGTTGATATCTTGAACGATTGGTGTGGAAACTGCTATACTATACCCCCTGACATCAAAGCTTGCACATCATGCTCATCGGAATCTGTGGAGGTTGGTCGGTCGTCTACAAAGCATATACTCAAACACTAATTGATCATAGGCATCTGCGCTGGCAAATCTTCAATACAGCAATACCTCATCGAGCAGCATGATTTCCGGCCCTTGAAGATCGCTCGTCCTTCAGGCACACCAAGTGTCGAAAAAAGTGCTTCTGACGCTCATGTCCCCTCAACCGACATCACACCCAGACCCGAAACATTCGCTACAGTCGAAGAACTGCTCGACTTCGCCACCAAACACTGGCAAGAGAACTTCGTCACAACCTCAATCCACAACGAAAAGTGCGTCGACGTCCTCTCCCGAAGACCACTCTTCATTCTCGTCCACGTCGACAGCCCCATCAGCCTCCGCTGGCAACGCTTCTCCTCCCGCTGCCAGGCCGCAGCCCTCACACCACCCACCCTTGAGCAATTCGTGATCCGCAACGACGAGCACCACTACTCCCCCACCACCGGTCTCGCATCCCTAGCCTCGCGAGCGCAAATCAAAATCCTCAACACCGCCTCCAACATCGCCTCGCTGCGCTCTTCCCTCGATGCTCTCAACCTCCCCGACCAAGACCGCATCCGCCCGACCTGGGACCACTACTTCATGACGCTCTCCAATCTTGCCGCGCGCCGCTCGAACTGCATGCGCCGCCAAGTTGGCTGCGTGCTCGTGCGCGCCCACCGCGTGATTAGCACGGGCTACAACGGCACGCCGCGCAACTTGACAAATTGCACGTCCGGCGGCTGTCCGCGCTGCAACAACGCGTCAGACAACTCGGGAGGGCAGTCGCTGTCGACTTGTCTGTGCATCCACGCCGAAGAGAATGCTCTTCTCGAAGCTGGACGCGACAGAGTTGGTGGCGGCGCGGTGTTGTACTGCAACACGTGTCCGTGTCTGACGTGCAGTATCAAGATCGTGCAGGTCGGTATTGCCGAAGTGGTGTTCAGCCAGAGTTACTACATGGACGAAGAAGCGGCGCGGATTTTCCGGGAAGCAGGCGTGAAACTACGGCAGTTCTCGCCACCTCGCGAAGGGTTGGTACAGTTAGGTACAGATGAAGCGGACTTGCTGAGCCAAGCACTAAACGGAACGAAACTCAAGAACGGCACGAGCATTGATGCATAGAACGAGCCGCAATCGACGGCGAAACATGAACATTATCATACGATTGTTTTTTGTCTTTCCCTTTCGGAGGCATCAAAGTCTCCTTTGCTAAGCGTGTCATCCCATTCATGCATCGTTCATTTCCCACGTGCCCTCACAGAGTAAGCACACCGGCGCCTTCTCGCTTTTGCACATGCGCCTGACTGTTCTTGAACAAGCTCTGCCAGATAAATGCCTCGCTCAGCAAGAGTTCGATGTCCTTCTCCGTCCAACTCTTAGTTGGAAGCGCTTGCAAGAACATCATGATTTCTTGGAAGTCCATCTTGCAGAGTTTGTCGGACCACTTCACGAGGAAGGCTGCGCATACGTATAGATGGAAGGCTGAGAAGCCTTGATCTTCGGCCTAGTGAAGCAGTTGTCAGTGATGTGTGGAAATCTGATGGAGATGTCAGGTTGGCTTACGAGATATGTGTCCCACATCCTTATTGTGTTCTTGACACTGATTTCGCGCATCAAAAGGCAATTCATCCATCGGAAGCTGAATTGAATGAACTCGACTCCTTCCCGCTCCATGTGTTTAGATAGCGTGCCGTCGATTCTTGCAGTGAGGTCGCGTAGAGCAGCCACTTGCCGTTGTATGCCGGGCTGAGCGTGTATGTAGTTATCTTGGATGCCGTCGAGAAGCTTCGTAAGACACCAGAAGCTGTCTGCTTCGACTGCATCCAGAACAGCCTTTGGGAGTTGGCCTGGATCCATGCCCGAGTCTACTTCAGCATCGGTGATGTATTGGCCGAGAAAAACTTGCCAGAAAGGTGTTACCAGATCATTGATGCCTTGCACGTAACCGGACGCGGGATGTCGTATTGCCCAAAGGTAGAGTATTCGCTCCAAGCTTCGCTGTGTGGCCTCGTAGCTGTAGAGCTCGAGGTGAGGATTTGTCCTGGGTACATCGATACTAATTTGATGCCAGACTGCTTCGTCGAGGCCTCTCGCCTTGCCGCGTAGTTGTATAGCGGATGATGATTGCACGGCAGCCAATCCAGTAACCGGTGCAGAATCGCCAGGAACTCCTCTATCGAATGACTGCCGTATGCCATCCAGATACTCTTTGCGTTTTCGCTCCAGGGTGGCTACGCGACGTTCGCTGCTCGTAGGCAGATAACCAAGAAGTAACTGCCATGACATCGCACGGACTTCCGAAGGTAGACCGGACCAAGCTGCCTCCCTCAACTCTCCCACGTTGATCGTTGATGCTTGCAAGATCTTCTTGAACTTGTTGATACGAGTTATGCGCGCCGAGTGAGCCTCAAGTTCCTTTCCGGATGCACCAGGTGGTATTGGCGGGTGGCTGATCAGGTGGAGCGAATTCGCTGGGTCTCGCAGGATGTCCTTGTACTGTGGTCTGAGGATCTTGCCTTCCACCTTCTTGGCCGAAGGATATGTGGGCAGCATTCGCTCTTCTGCGACATCGCCATTGTCGAATGCCCATGACGCCAGTGATGCTGGGGCACCGTTCCCATTTCCATTCCGAGCATTGCTGGGTGTGTTTCCAAAGCCTCCATAGTCTTTTGTTTTCGCGATCGATGCTTTCTTGCCTTTCCGGCGCATAGATGCTATGCTAGGAAGTCCGAATTCGTCCTCGTCCTCGTCAAAGCCGATGTCGTTGTCATCTTGATCCTGGAATTGATCTGATGTTCGGACATCTTCTGAGCTCGACAAGAAGCTCGTGTACATGCGCCGCGAGGGTGGTGGTGATGTTGTCGTACTTGGAGGCGGTGTGCTCTTGTTCCTGCCCAGCGTTGGAGGAGTGTGTGGTCGTGAATTGCTCGACAGGTTGCTTCTTCGATTAGTGGTCGTCCACAATTAGAGGAAGTCCAGACGTACAGATTGTTGAAGTTCAGGATGTCGGCATGCGAATAGCTTGCGCCAATGACCTTGCGTTCCTTCTCAGGTGCTGGTGGCTGCCCTCGCTTGTCGCGTTGGCTGTTTGCTGATGTTGTTCGCCAGAATGGAGATGCAGATCTGGGCGTGGTGTAAGTCTTGATTGATTACGCGTAGGATTTAGTGGACAGAGAGATTGCATACTCGGATCGATCTACCAAATCGCAAGAAGCATTGTTAGCGAGAGTTGATCTTGGTCGCTATGCGGGCTGGATACGGACCGACCTGCACCATCTCCTGCTGCTTGCGTATAAGTATGTGGTTCTTTGTTACACGTGACGGGCGATACACACCTGCTGAGACGGCTTCTGGAAGTTCATGGTGACGCGTGAGGGAGTGAGGGAGTGATCAGGGCGTGTCGTGCATGGCTCATCCGTAGTAGTGTCGCAATGTCTCTCTCTGC
>Ga0265797_10010020_pt1 | contig 12142 bp, 7 predicted proteins | sample P2T30metagenome_FD_192433 | JGI IMG/M metagenome (GOLD analysis project Ga0265797, IMG submission 192433) | Plant litter microbial communities from East Loma Ridge, Irvine, California - P2 T30 | ecosystem: Environmental > Terrestrial > Plant litter > Unclassified | place: USA: California... | reverse complement strand
AGGAACAACGCGACCGCCTTGAGACCATGGAGGTCAACCTGCGCAACAAGGTGGAGGATCTGTTCAAACTCACGACAAATTTCCAGACCTTGAAGAAAGACAACGAACAAACTCAGCTAGCTTTGGAAGGCACCAAGGGCATCCTAGAAAAGACTGAGATTGTTTTGGAGCACACGCGCCAAAACCTTACCGAAGAGGCGGAACTGCGAAAGGCGCATCAGAAGACTGAGCAAGAGCTCGCAGAGGTTGGGAAAGAGATGATTTCTACACTCGGCAAGACCACATCAGCAATCGACGGTTTACGGTCGAAGATTCGACGGAAATCAGAACTCCAATCGCAGAACCGACGGAATTGGAATTCCTCCCAAACCCAGGTTGTCGATACTACCCGTATGGTCGAGGACCGGATAGAGGAGCTTCAGCAACAACAGGAACAGCTGATGAACGCGATTTCGGAACGTATGCAAGCTTTTGTCAGGGATGAGCTTGAGCAGCTTGGCGCCTCGCAGTCCTTCTTACAGGAGAAGATGGAGGCATACCAAACTTCCGAACAAGAGGTCAACGGACAGACGGCTCAAGCGCGCGACCACATGAATGAAGTTCTGGAGGAGATCAGAACTCTTCGAGAGGACGTCAAGACGAAGATCGGCGCAGGCCTCGATGAGCTCTCAGCAGCGGCGGAGACAATTTCTGCGAACATCATCACAGAACTCGACGCCTTCCACACGCAAGTCCACGCGTCCTATGCGGGGCTAGGCCGCGACTTCAAGACCACTTTTGACGATCTAGTCAAGGATCTGAACGACCAGCAAATCGAGAACGAGCGACTACACCAACAGGTCGTGGAGGCCAACGCGGCCTTGGTCGAGGCGAACAAGACATCTCAGGGCCAACTCGAGAAGGTCGTGAACGAGGAGAAACAGAAGTCGGCCGAAGACCGCCAACAACTGCTCTCACAGCTTACCGCCATCATCAACGCAAACGCCGACGCGCAAGAAAAGAGGTTAGACGAGAAGCTCTCGGCTGTACGAGAGGAAATGAATGCTGCCAACGCCGCATTCGAGACGAAGCAAGATGCTTATGCTGATGGCGTTATTGCATGGTCAGATAAGTCTAGAGACATCCTGGCGGGTGTGTCCAAGTCAAGAGATGCCGTCAAGACCAAGATCAAGTCAGACTTTGCAGCCGCGACCCAGCATTCCACTTCGATCAAGGACACGACCACATCGGTCCACGAGAGCACTGTCAAGACTGTTGAGGCCCAGATGGCACACCTGGACACTCAGCTCCAATCCTTGGATGACATCGTAGCCCGCATCCGCGAACAGAACAACACCCACCACACCGCCCATACAGCATCGCTGGCTGCTTTGTCGTCAACAGTGGCAGCCTCATACTCTAGCATCGGTGATCATCTATCCACTTCATTCGATCGCGTTCAGTCTCTTGAATCGGACATGTCAGCACAAGCAAACACACTGAAAGACACCTTACCAGCGCTTGCTGCAGATGCGGATATTCGTGCACCACTGCACGAGCTTCGCGAGGTCGTCGGGTCCCAGAACCTGATCGAATACAACCCCACTGGCGAAACACCCCAGCGCGTCTCCTACACCATCCCCTCCACCCTCCCACGCACCGAAGCACACGAGAACATACTTTCCCGTCTTCGAGACCGCCCCGCACCCGTCGACACCACCACACGCAGCCCTTCGAAGCAACCCATCTTCGACGACGCCACAGGAACGCTCAACCTCTCCTCGCCAACCGACATATTCGCCGACACAAGCAAGAAGCCCATTTTCTCGCACTCCATCAGTGCGCACGCCCACACCATCTCGCACCTCCCCACAGGCAACCCTTCTTCCCTGCGGGAGCTAGATGTTAACGTGGTGGCGCAGGAAGCTCATACTCAGCCACTTCCCCATCTCGCATCCCAGTCTTCTTGCGATTCGCTGAACGGCGGCCCTCCGAATAAGAAGGCGCGAACCAATGGCGATGATACAAGTAAGCTTCCGATGAAGAAGATGACGAGGAAGACGGTTGGCGTTGCTGGCGACCGTGGTGATAGGGAGAATATTACGAATTTCGGTAATAGCGTTGGTCCGGGTCTTGCGGCTGGGCGGAAGTTGAGGAGTCACGGGAGTGGGTAGATGGTGGGAACGTGGTGCTGTATAGTTATGGCGTTTTACCCCCAAGTTGGGCCTTTTTGCATAGTCATGGCGTATGATGTGGGCAGCGGCAGATCTGTCTTGTCTACTTGTTTTTCTTCTTCTGCTGGCGTTTGGACACTGGGTTCAAAAGGCTGGGCATACATAGGCGTAATGACATTCCGAACTTCTTACCTTCATCACGGTTCCTGGTCACCCTGCAATGTGTTTACCGAATCTTTGGATCCTCGCGGGTGAAAAAACTCCGGCCCTGTCTGTGACACAGTCACTATGCCGTGTGCTCACTTTCTGCCCTGATCACTTTGTTTTGCGCTTGAGTTTGAGTTTTTCAATATCTAGGTATACAAACTCTCCTGCCAACATCCGTATACCTTACAAGGCCAGCCAGACAGCTAGCGATACACTCGCGAAAGCTCCCATTATCGCCCGAGAAGACGAGAATCCATGCACAGCAGCGCCCAGTTCCGAATGCAACCAGCACTTGCGGTCTGACCTCTGGTCGACTGAGGCAAGATTGAAACTATTGAGGGGGTAAGGTGTATTGCCACAATCACCCTCATCAGCACTCCAACAGCTGTACCCAAACCAGTTCAGTAAGTTTTGGTCATCGTTAGGATCGAGTTCAGAGCAGTCCTCCCCTCCGTAGACGGTAGCCATCATATTTGAGAGATGGCCCTCCTTCCATATGTCGTCATACGCCTGCACTACATGGTGGCGGTATAGGACCCGAGAGTAATTTGCTGATCTGTCGTACTTGTCGGCGTTGAGAAGCGTCCAGTAAATACCCGCTTGTTCGTTACCAAACCTGCCAGAACCGAGGTTCCGTGTCTGGTTCACAAAGCCTTGCGTGGCGTTTCCTCCAAAGAGGTCTCCAAGACTGAAACAGTGCGGGACGATGGGAATACTACTCGTAGTGAAGGTCAAGGCGTCGCGGGAGTCGTAGTAGTTGCATGTGTCGTCGTGGCCATCTTTGAAGAAACGGAGCGTCAGGTTCTGACTATCGAACGGTTAGTTGACTTGTGCCGATACATGGGGAGGGCACAAACTTATATGGGCTTAGCTCTTGCCCATCTGCGTTCTGGGATGCTTGTGCATGTGCGTAGAAGGGAGAAGAAAGCAAGGCTAGAAACGCCGATCTGTTGATGACTTGGAAGAGCTGCATTGGAAATGTTGAAGCAAAAGGTTTAGGGAGAGTCTCGAAAACAGCAAGAATTATCAAGTCTGGATGCGGTTCTGAACGAGTCCGATCTCAGTAGATGCGAGCGTGGGGGGCGGCTAGGGTGTTTGTACTCCATCTCCAGACATCGCTGCATAATAAGGCCATCCGCTTCTTGCCAAGAGTAAGGCATACTCATGGGACATTTCGTCATGTGTCACACTGCGGCTTATTGCATGTAAGGGCTCAGACCATCTCACCGGCTAATCGGTTGGAACGGAACGTTTCCTTGTCGCTTCCAGTGTCTGAAGCTGTCGCTGGTCGCGTAGATTCGTCGGTTGCAGCTGCTCTTAGCACTGTCGTCATTCGTCCTCTCTTAAAACCCGACTCATGTACGCCCCAAATGACATCGCTGGGTCATAACAACGCACATATTCTTCCTTAGCGTTGCGACGTTGAGGCGGGGTTGGGTGGCACGGTCGTCCCGATCATTGTCTGATTTTGGTAGTGGTGTTTACCAAGACCCCGGACGGGGTGCCTCGGGGCGCCTTATGTAGCCCCCACAACCACCACGTGCCTGCTTCGATTAGTCACGGCGGCAGCTAACCTTAACCACCATAAGCAACAACACTTTGATCCAACGTCCGCGGTGTATTCCGGGGTGATCTTCTGCAGGGCGTTTTGTGTAGGGATCTCGCTTCAACCATACGCCTTGTCATTCGTCGATAAGTTTCGGGCGTAAGCCGTATTGCCGGTCGAGCCTCACGAACTCATAGTAAAGAACGAATCTCATGTAGAGATTGGCGAGAACATGACGTCTTGACACATAGTTATGCTGGATAAACGTACGAGGGATAAGCATGTACGCCCGGAAGACAAGCATTTATGCGGTGCTTAAGTTGAAGTCATCCATTCAAGGTTGGTGTGTGAAAGTATCTATGTAATGCTCTGACACAATGGGTTTCCAACAAGTCCGCCTCAGAAGGCTTTCCATACACGCTTCAGCCACTTCCATAGCAGTTGTACACAACAGTTCCTGTCACCAGTGGTGTTCCAGTGCAGTACCCCTTGCAGATCTGATCGACTCTATCCCCTTCCTGTTCAGTCAAGTAGCAGTCTTGTTCACATTCAGCGCCTAAACGTAGGGCGTCAGCTCGTTTTACCTAAAGGACTGAAGCCGGCGGTTGCTATTACATACCACCCTCGTATGGGCCGCCGTTGCTGTCGGCAACATCGCCGTTGACGCAGGAAGGTACATCGTTTTGTCGTTTGACCGAAAGTGCGAGAGAGCTCGTAAGCAGAGTACTGATCAGGGCAAGTGAGAGCTTCATGGTGGCTTGTCTCGAAAGAAGAAGTGGAGCTGGTAGAGAAAGGTGTTGCTGAGCATTGAGTCGGTAGGCGAGGTGGATTATAACTGTCCCGCGGACTTGGCAATTCGGCCTCTATCACATCTTAGTTGCTTTCCATCGGCGCTTCCGGGGATATGACAAGGCGTACCGGTGTCGCTTTTTCCTACTTTCGTCGTTAGTCCCCGGTTTTCTAGGAATCCTTCAGCTCCCAGGCAGACTACTGTTCTAACCGGTAAGACGACATCACTCGAAATTACCATTCGGGAAGGTCTTGATATTTGTGGTCATCAGTGTCTTAAAAGGATCAGATACCCAGGAGGCTACGACAAATCAGAGGTCGGCCATATCATCGGCAGCATACCTACTGTTCGTACAGGCTGACAAAGTGGACGAGCCGAAACTCCACTTCGCGTGGATAAAGTATTGGCAACAGTTGGGGGCTGAACACATGTTGTCAACGAAGTCTTGATTTGCTGTTCGGTTTGAGACATGTTACGATGGCATGCCGAAGTCCCGGAGCAATGTCACCATGGCTCCATAGTGTCATGGATCGCAACAAGCACTGCTCAAGCCGAAGAAATATAAAAAGTCTTCCTGTGAATCAAGCAGTCATCACACAAACCGGACTTCTCACTCTCAGTGAAACGGTTTTGAATAACTATCAGATAATCAGCTTTCCCGCAAGTTCCAACATGGCTGCTTCAGTTCTCACAGCTATTGGGCTCGTAGCTGACGCATTGACTACGGTTGGGTTTTTCGAAGCCAACGTCCCAGGGAAAGCAGCAGAGGGTGCAACTGTCAGGATCAAAGGTACAGCATTACAAGAGAACTAATATCTTCATGATCTTTACTGACACACTCTTTACTCCTGCAGCCGGTCTACCCGACCTTGGTAACGACGGAGACAGTCTTGTGAGTGCCATTTCCTAGGATGGACAACATAAAATCCGCTGCTAACAAGAGGTTAGTCTGGCTCGATCAACAAGGTCTATTCCTTCTCCCAGGTAAACGGATATCAGGGCCAAGCTGATGGCTGTGATATCGGTTCTGGTGGAATTTGCGACCGCACCATTGACGCGGGGGTTGGGGGCCAACGAGCCAAATACGTCAGCATCTCGAACAACGATGACGCGACATGTATTGCCTGGATCACCGTGACGCAGTTCGACGGCACTTTCGGTGGTGCATGGACTGGCGATATTGGATCAGTCTGTGGCCAATCCTGGTACGAGAGCGTCGAGGTAGCGGGACGCCTAGACGACGGTGGCGACTACGTCCCCAGGTGCACTTGGATCGATGCAGGTAAATTGCGGCCATGGCACACATGTGATACCTACACTGACTTCGTATCTAGACCATACCAACGATATTGCGGCTGCTTCTCTGAAGTTCGATACCTCCGCGTACGGTGAAAACGTCAACGACACCGCGAGCAGCAACGCAGGATGTACATACACGATCTTTGGACCAGACAGTGGCCCTATCGCTGGTCAGTCATCCCCTTATACCTACCGCGCAGGGACTTTCTCTAACACTCGTGTTCAGACCAACCTGGCGCCAAGCGTAGTGTCTCTGAGCGCCCCCAGTGGATGACCGAGGCACTTGTCGTGTCCAACATTGCAAGCCACTCAGCGAAGGGACTTTGTGAATCTGCCACGTCTTGGGGACCGGACTTTGTTGACGCACATGGAAACTTCTGCGATATGGGCTCTAAGACTCTCACGCCGCTCTGCTCCTCGCAGGATGTTGATGGGTGTGTAGATGTGGACGAAGACGAGAGCGCTGTCGTGAAGCGCATGAGCGTCGCGAAGCGCACTACCAGCGTCAAGCACAAGTCGTACAAGAAGATTGCCAAGTGGGGATTTTAGATGACGGCCTCTTGGGTAACCTTGTGAGAGGAGGTTTACGTACATTTGCGGAGTTTACACTCAATTGCGCTCATTACCAATGACATTTGACTTTTACAATCTATCCCACAAACCTCGCAAGTGACGAGGTCATGTTTTGCCGTCCATGACTTCTTCTTGCACGACTTGCATGACTCTGCGATAGTAACAACGACGTTAATTGTCGCGCAGAAGACATGTGGCTGTATCGTAGCATGTGCTGCCGGGTCGCAGTTTCCAAGGTTGAGTCCCGAGGTCGTCTTGCGTATGATCGTCTGAGTAGCCAAAGTAAACGCAGCCACTCGTCATGAGCGTGAACTAGGATGCCAAACGTCCATCATGCGGACGAATGCTCTCGGAAATTCTCGATGTCGAGACAAAAGAAGAGGATTCCGGGAACTAGAAATTTAGAGTTGTTCCCCTTCCGCCTGCCGCTGCTTCCGTGCAGGGACCCGTTGCGCTAGCCTCTCGCAGTGGCCACCCGTCGCCTCACGAACTCGAGAAGCATCGGAGGATCGGGAATGAGGCTGGCAGCGGGCAATATTGGGCACAGCCTGGGTGTCGACGAAACCTTAAATTGTTACGCGTATCGTACCCACTATGGCTTCCACGAAGAACCTTGAAAGCCTCTATCGCCAATGTCACAATTTGCGTACCCAGGTGCAAGTACCTTGGCTGTCAACTGCCGAAACAAAGCAATACTTCTGTGAACACCACTTCTTTGGAACGATGCCCAAGGCAATGCGTGTTTATTTCTTGAAAAAGAAAAGTGGAAGTGGAAGTGACGTAGACTAAATTAAATTTAGTATCTAGTTATGCGGTTTTCTCTTTCAAGATTCATCACTCGCTTGACGACATCTCTCGCACATGCAGGTATCATCAGCAGATCACGAAGCCGTATCTCTAACGTTGGTTAAGCTCGTTATAAACTCGCCAGATGTGAATTCCGTATCTTCCCAAATCCTAAAACATAGAAATAACACCATCATCATGCATTCATCCTCAATCAACTATCAAAAAACTCCGCCTCCTTATCCATCAAAGCATTAAGCTCATGCTCCTTCAAGCCCACCAAATCCATCTTAAAATGCCAATTATGCCACCCGATCTGACGCTCATACCTCGCAATATACCCCTTGACCAACTCCCTCCAAGACTCCTTGCCCAAATCCGCTAATCGTTCATCCTTCATATCCACAACCTCCGTCTTCCCCGGCGGAGACCCCTCCACAAACTTCACCCTCTCCACACCCCCAAACGCCTCCCTCATAACCCTAACCACCATAGCAACATCCGCCTTCGGAATCCCCTCAACATCAATAACAAGTTCGCGTAAATGCAATTCCTTGGCAAGAGCTCTCAACTGACAGCGCCAAAACAGCGGTAACCCAGTCCCGCCATTCGGCTGCGGCGGCTCTAGAAACTCGAAAATCGCATCGGAGGCTAACCAGCGCACGCAATGAAGCAAAGCATTCTTCCCGAAATGGAAGGCCAAGCGTTTAATGTGGGGACGACAAGTCGGGCCGCATTGCCAGAGGAAGTTTGTCGTTCCGCTGAGGCCGAAATGGAAGGTCGTGCTGCGCATTATGTATGGTCGCATAGTATCGTGAATGCCGCGTGAGATGCGTAGTAGGGTTGATAAACTGATGGCTCTTTCGGATGCTCTGGCACAGTTCCTGCGCGCGTCGTTGGTGAGGTCGTAGTCCCGGGTAAGTCCGGCGGCGGTCATGAGGATCATTTCTTGGAGTTCGGTGGGTAGGCGTTGAAATTGGTGGAAGAGTGGCTGGATGGGTACTGTGTCTCGTTTTGAGGGTGGTGGGCCAAGTGCTTGGGAGCGGACGCGGAAGACGTAGTCGGCTGTGTTGGCGACGCAGTGGCTACTCCGGCCTGGCAAGCGGGCAGCGAGGTGTCGGAAGTAGAGTCTGTTGAAGTAGTCGCGTGCTGAGAGCCATCCTGAGCCGAAGCGGATGACGAGGTTGTAGTAGCTGTTCGAAGAGCCGGATATGGCTTCTGGTGACGGCCATGCCTCCTCTTTCTTGTCCTCCGCGAGCTTCATCTCGCTGCTGAGTAAAGCCATGCTCCTACTCTTGATATCCCGTCCCAATTCTCTTGTCTTGCCGTTTACGCTGTCCTTTTGCGGTCCAAAAAGCTTAATAGCAACCGTCTTCCTATAGTCCGTAAAACTCGAATCTGTCAAAATACAAGTTACACTTCTACCCAATTCGAGGTTTTCGTTGTATTCAGGCTCAGAAGGTAGTAGGCTGAGTTTTCCTTGAAAGAAATTACTCGATTCGTGGCTCAAGTGCCATCGTTTCAGATGTTCCAAGAACGATTTTCGCCGCTGCTCGTGAAACGAGAGTTTGCTTGATGGGCTACGTGGAGATTTAGTTGTCTGCGAGGTAAGAGGAGGTTTAGGGGTCTTGAAATCGGCCGAGGTTGTCAGCGTGGACGGTGTTGGCTCCGTCGTCGGTGTTTTTGGGACACTAGTGTCGCAGGTGATGCTTCCGCGAGTCATAGTTTTGGTAAGTGAACCGTGACGAATAACCACCTTGACGTCAATTGGGCGGTATGTTGATCTGGTGAGCTGCTGTAGGAGTAGTGAAAGAAACTGTGTCAGATATCTGGTGATAGTTCCAGGTTTGGTTCAAGCTAGTTTGTCGTGTAACGTATTCCCGCCGGTTCCCGTTTTGCGATGTAACAGGGTCTTGATTAGAACGAAGCGCACGTTCAACCACGTAATTTTACAAATGTTTGCTTTTTCTGGTAAAGAGTTCCCTGATAGATACAGGACGCAGGATTGAGATTACGTCGGTTGAGCTGCCTGGCTTCTGGTTTCTGGAAAGGCAAGAGCGCCGGTACTGGCAACAATGGCTCGGACAAAGGTTTGGTAGAACTGTCAGATGAGAGCAAACCGGCAGGCTGGGGAGTTAAGGCCGTAGCCCATGGACCCTGTGATGCGCACAGGCAAGTTCCAGCACGCCAATATCATTTAGGTGATGCACCTTTGCGTAACCGTGCATGAAAGCGGGCGCGTCTTGGCATATGCAGACTAGTCGCTTGACCGATGTTAGACGACACGCGACTACCCCAGGTGTCCTTGCCAAATAACACCCGTTCGTATATGAGACATCATGATCAGCTTTTCAGATGCTGTTGTGCGTCCGCAGACATTAGGAGATTGAAGGGGTGCAGAATATGAGAATGGTAAATATCATATCGAAGGTGGCGATAATGCCGGGTATCTTTCCGAAAGTACACACAAGAAACTTCATCCAGCTATTCGCTGTGCAATCAGGCTCTTCCCTCTAAAAAGCCTGCAGCTCTTTCCAAGAGCCCGTTAAAGCCCTTTACATTGGCCAGAAGGCCGCCACTTCGAGAAGTGACGTCATTGCCGACCATTTGGAGCAGCATAGGAAGGGGGATGTTGGGGCCTTCCTCTTCCCTCCCTTCTTTGCGTGCCTTTTTTCGACCGTTCTTTATTGCAGCCTCAATCTCGAACATGTCATCACTGAGGGTATTTCTAGCATCTACCTCGGCCTTCTCGGCGTTGTATCGTGCTTGCACATCGTCCGTTTCGATAGCAATCTCTTGCCTGCTGTCCTGGAGACTGAGAATTTCCCTACGAAGCTCAGCATTGTCGCGTTTGAACAATTTGATCTTCTTGAAGTTGGTGCTCAAGAGATCATTCGCGTCCTGCAAGTCGAGCAACTTCTCGTTGAGGCTCTCCTTAAAAGAGAGTGAGAGGTTGATCTCGCTTCGAAACTCTTTGCGACGGGTGGAGTCTTGTGAGGCTTGTAGCTTTTCGGCCATACGGCTCAAGCGGTGGTTGATGGTTTCTTCTAAGATGGTACGCGTGGTGTCTGCGACTGTGATGCCTCGGACGGCAGAGCCCTTGATGCGCATGACAGAGATTGTATGCTTGGGCCCCATGAATTTCTGACGCTTGCGAGGCGGTTTCTCTGACGTAGGTTTGGCGCGTTGTGTCTGCTTGGGAGACGGGTTACTCGTTCTGGGTCGTGGAGTGAGTTCTGCCTCTTCGGGCTCCGGCTCTTCGTACACGTCCGACTCTTCATCCACACTGGAAATTTCGACAGCGTCCTGATTCCGTGGTGTAGGTTTGGGGGAGTGTATAGATGCTTGTTCATGGTCAGGGGAGACATCATCAAGAACCTCGTCCACTTCTTCCGGTGTTGGCTCCTCGCTGTTTGTAACTTCTGGCTCGCGTACAGCTGGCGCTGCTTGAGGTTCGCGTTCCTGGACTGCGACTTCTTTTCTGGGTCTGCCGCGCTTGGCAGGCTTCGTCGCCGTGGTTGCGGGGACCTCAACCTCCTTGGGTTCCTCCACTACCCGGCGCGGTCTTCCTCGTTTGGCTGGCTGCGGCGGAGTGGCTTGCTCTTCAGACTGTTGCTCTCTCAATCGTTGTGGTGTCGCACCATTCGCTACCGGCGTTTGCTGGATTGGTGTCGGTTGGCCGAGTGAGGAGAGCTCGTCTGCGTCCATTTCAACATCTTCTTCTGCGGTTCGCTGCGGCCGTGGTTCGCTCCCAACCACCCGCGGTGTAGATCCATTGAGCTGCGGTGATAGCTCATCTTCGCTCTCTTCGTCCACTGAAGCTGCGGCTGGTGTCTCGAGAATAGCGCCGAGTTGTGAAGCGGAAGAAGTTCTGGGTTGCCCGTTTGGAAGCACGCTGGGTGTAGCCGGGCCAGGATCCGTAGAACGCGATCGCCGTAGTGTCGACCGCCGCGATACAGCTGACCCTTGCTCAACACCCTCGGTGGCAGGCGTCTTTTGTCGGGCACTTACAGGGGTTGCGCGTATTTGTGACGATGCTTGTGGAGGCGTTCGTTTGATGACGGTAGACTTGGCGAAGACCGTCTCGCGTGCAGTACTGGCGCTCTCCTCTAATATGGATAGCTCATCTGGTACATTGTCTTGTTCTTCACGTATGGGTAGAACCGTCCCAACGACCCTCCTACTTTGTTCGATAGAGCGCACGGCGTCCTCACGGTCAGGGCTTAGCTCATCCTCTGCCGCGTCGTCTGCGCCTGGTTGCGCATTTGGTGAGCCCCGCTTCCTCTTGCCCAACTGAGGGGTTACCGTGTTTTCTTTTGGTGTAGCTTTCCGCTTGGATGCAGTACTACGCTGAATCGACGCGCTTCTCTGCCGTTGTGCCGAGCCATTTGCGCTCCTGGGTGTCTTCTGGGCTGGTGTTCGTCGCGGTGATTGCTGGGATGGGAGAGAGGGTTGTTTGGTCGGTTGCGAACTGAGAGCGCCGAAGTTGAAGCCGAAAGACGCCTGCACAGATGAAGGCCTGTCGTAGTCAGCGTTTGCATGTCTCAGGAGTTCTCGAGTGTCTTACCCAGCACCGCGCACGCGCTGTTGTCGATGTTCGCGGCGATCTAGAGACGTGTGAGTATGAAATTCGGATTATGAATCCTTGAACAGAACGAACATACCGACTGGCGCCATAACAATGTGTGTCGTAACAATTCCCCGAGTTGATGTCGTCGCCGTCGCGTAATCGAGTCGTTGTTATGCCCGGGCGCATCTGAGGCCAACGCGCTAAGACATGATCGGGTG
>Ga0265797_10010019_pt1 | contig 12143 bp, 11 predicted proteins | sample P2T30metagenome_FD_192433 | JGI IMG/M metagenome (GOLD analysis project Ga0265797, IMG submission 192433) | Plant litter microbial communities from East Loma Ridge, Irvine, California - P2 T30 | ecosystem: Environmental > Terrestrial > Plant litter > Unclassified | place: USA: California... | reverse complement strand
CCACGACGACCTCGACGAGCGCGCGCGCCGCCAGCACGGCGAGCGCCACGCCCAGCACGACCCCGAGCCCCACGCCGTCCGAGGCCCCGTCGCAGCGCCCCGCGACCCCGCCCCCGGCGGAGGCGGGCGAGGAGGCGCCGTACGTCACGCCGATCGCGGCCGGCACGGTCGTGGCCGAGGACGACGTCCGCTCCCCCAAGGGCAGCATCTCGTTCCACTACCGCGTGGTGGCGACGGGGAACGGCGACTTCACGACGGACGTGTCGGGCTTCACCTCGACGCTGCCCGTCTCGGTGCAGGCGTCGTTCTTCGAGATCGCCCCGTCGGTGGGCGACGGGCTCACGTCGTCGGGCGGCGGCCCGATGCTGCTCGGCGGCCCGACGAGCTCGCCGGTCTCGGTGTCGACCCCGCTGCCGATCGGGCAGCCCTCGTACCTGCGCAGCCTCGTCGTCTCGACGGCCGAGGCCCCGGTCGACGCCCCGGTCGAGATCGGCACCGGCAAGGTGCTCGCCGTGGCCGACGTGCCGTGGGCGGTGCCGGCGCGGGCGACGAACATCGCCCCGGTCGACAGCGGCGCGACCTCGTTCGCGGGCGGCGAGGTGACCGCGACCACCGCCTCCGGCGCGCCGAAGCGCTACCAGGTCGCGAGCGGCGACCTGACCGACGTCGTGGCGCAGCGCTTCGGCATCTCGGTCTCGGCCCTCATCTACCTCAACCAGGGCCTCGAGGTGCTCGACGCCGAGCAGCACCTGCTCGAGGGCACGACGCTGCTGCTCGACCCGGACAGCCTGTAGGAGGAGCGGCGCGCGTCAGCCCTTGACGGCGCCGCCCCCGAGCCCGGCCACCAGGTACTTGCGGGCGAAGACGGCGATGAGCACGATCGGGACGACGAGCGCGATGCTCGCCGCGGCCAGGGTCTGGTAGGTCGAGACGTCGTCCGCGCCCTTCTGCGCGGCGATGAAGACCGGGATCGTGACGGCCCGGTTCTGGGTGAGCGTCAGCGCGACCAGGTACTCCTGGAACGCCACGAGCAGCGTGAAGACGCCGGCCGTGACGAGCCCGGGGCCCATGAGCGGCACGATGACGCGGCGGAACGCCCCGAAGCGGCTGCAGCCGTCGATCATGGCGGCCTCGTCGAGCTCGGTCGGCACGTCGCGGAAGAACCCGACGAGCAGCAGCAGCGTGAACGGCATGTTGACGGCCACGAGCGCCGCGACGAGCGCGATGTTCGTGTCGTAGATGCCGAGGGCCTGCGACATCTCGTAGAAGGGCAGCACGACCGCGAAGCGCGGGATCGTGCGCAGCACGACCGCGAGCACCAGCAGGATCGGGCCGACGACGCCCGCGTAGCGCGCGAACGCGTAGGCGGCCGGCGCGCCCACGGCGAGCGCCACGACGACGGTGAGCACGGCCACGACGAAGGTGTTGACGAGGACGGCGGCGAAGCGCGTGCCGCGCCAGAGGTCGACGAACGCGTCGAGGCGCGGCTCGAACACCCAGGTCGGCGGGTTGGTGAAGGCGTCCTGGAACGGCTTGATCGCGGTCAGCAGGGCCCAGAGGAACGGGCTCAGCGAGACGAGGACGACCACGATCAGGGCGGCGGCGGCGAGGGCCCCGCCGATCCGCTCGCGACGGCGGCGCTCGACCGCGGCGGGCCGCAGGTCGGCGCCCGGTCGGCGGGCGAGGGCGGGGGTGCGGGTGGCGGTGCTCATGCGGCTCGGGCGCCCTTCCAGGTCTGACGGAGGAACGGGATGAGCAGCAGCAGCGTGATGACGATCGTCACGACGTTGACCGCGCTGGCGACGCCGAGGCGGTACGACTCGGCGAGGGCCACCTGGTAGACGAACGCCATGAGCGACTCGGTGCCCACGGTGCTCGCCGCGGGCGTGATGATGCGGATCGAGTCGAAGACCTTGAGGCTGTCCATGATGCTGATGAGCGTCACGAACGAGATCAGCGGCGCGAGCAGCGGCAGGATCATGTAGCGCTGGCGCTGCCACCAGTTCGCCCCGTCGAGCTGGGCGGCCTCGAGGGGCTCCTCGGGCAGCGTCTGCAGGCCCGCGAGCAGCACGAGGATGACGAACGGCGTCTCGTGCCAGAGGGCGTGCAGGCCGATCAGCGTGCGGGCCGGGCCGGTCTCGGTCAGCCAGTCGACGTGGACGCCGACCACGGCGAGCAGCTGGTTGACGACGCCGCCGAAGACGTCGTTGAAGAGCCACGAGAAGTTGAGGGCGCCGATGACCGTGGGCACGACGTAGCTCGCCATGAGCAGGCCGAGGATCACCATGCGCCCCCGTCGCACGCGCGCGAGCAGCAGGGCGATGGCGTAGCCCAGCACGAGCTTCGCGGCGGTGACGACGAGCGTGTAGCCGACCGTGAACGCGGCGACCCTGCCGAACCGTTCGTCGGAGAAGATCTCGACGTAGTTGTCGAGGCCGTTGAAGACGCCGGGCTGGCCGACGGGGACGTTCTGGAAGCTCCAGACGACGGTGGTGACCAGCGGCACGATGAGCAGTCCGCCCATCAGCACGACCGCCGGAGCGGTGAACGCTGCGAATTCCTTGGCTTTCATGAGGTCCTGACGCGGACGGGGCACGGGCGCCGCAGGGCGCGTGCCGAGGAGGACGAGGGAGAGCCGGAGGTGCGGTGCAGGTCGGACCTGCACCGCGCCTCCGGCCGTCGATCAGGGCGCGAAGCCGGCCGACGCGACCGCCGAGACGGCGGCCGCCTGCAGCTGCGCGGCACCGTCGGCCGAGCTGATCTCGCCGTTGACGACGCGGGCCAGGACCGGGGCCATGGCGGCGTAGACGTCGGACATGTAGGGCACCTGCGGCAGCCCGTTGGGGTTCGCGCCCTCGAGCACGTCGCGCGCGGCCTTCTCGAAGGGCAGGTCGGCGGCCTGGGCCTGCGTGGTGCGGGCCGGGATGGTCGCGGCGGCGGCCTCCTCGGCAGCGTCCGCGCCCGTGGCCACGCCCAGGAGGTCGAAGAGGAGGTCGTCGTCGACCGTCGAGTTGGCGGCGAGCGACAGGCCGTCGACCGACAGGCTGGTGGCGGGCGTGCCGCCCTCCTTCACCGACGGGGGCACGGCGAAGGCGAAGTCGTCGAACTGGTCCGTCTGGCCCTCGTCGAGCAGCGCCGAGACGCGGCCCGCGAAGAGCATCGACATGGCCGCCTGGCCGGTCTGCAGCTGCGTGATGACCTCGGGCGACGACCACGACGTCGACTGCGTGCTCATCTGCTGGTAGGTGGCGCGCATCGCGTCGAGCGCGGCGATCGACTCGGGGGTGTCGAGCGAGGGGACGGCCGTGTCGCCCTCGAACCACGAGCCGCCGAGCGAGCCGAGGTACTGGTTGTACGAGGTGGTGGTGTCGCCCGCGGCGTTGAACGGCAGGGCGAGGGGGTTCTCCATGTCGGTCTCGGCACGGATGGTGTCGGCCGCGGCGTACATCTCGTCGAACGTGGTCGGCACCTCGAGGCCGAGGTCGTCGAAGACGTCCTGGCGGTAGACGAAGATGACGGTGCCCCAGAACGTCGGCAGGGCGTACTGCTGGCCGTCGTACTGCAGGGCGGCGAGCAGCTCGGGGTCGATGTCGTCGATCGCCAGGTCGTCGCCCTTCGCGTCGATCTGGTCGTCGAGGGGCTGGATCCAGTCGCGCTCGGCGTAGAGCGGCAGCACGAGGCCGTAGACCTCGACCATGTCGTAGCTGGCCTGGTCGCCCGACAGGGACTGGACGGCCCGCTGGCTCTGGCCCGAGAAGTCGGTCGTCGGGGCGTTCACGGTGAGGTTCCCGCCCGTGCAGCCGGTCGCGATGGCGTCCGAGAAGGGGTTCGTCGACGGGCTGTTGTACGACAGCACGTTGACCGTCGTGGCGCTGTCGGGCTGCGGGACGTCGCAGGCGACGCCCGCGCCGCCGACGTCGGCTCCGGCGCCGCACGCGGTCAGGAGGGCCGTCGTCGACAGCGCCAGGGCGCCGAGCAGGAGGCGGCGGGTACGCGCAGGGGTGCGCAGGGGAAGTGTCATGGAGTGTCCTCGGAAACAGATGGAGCCCTGTTCGGGGCATGGATTCCCTGCACCACTGACCGACCTGCCGGAGCTGTCACTCATGGGAGTCGTGACCAGGGCAAGCGCTCGACGGAACAAGAGGGTGTGCCTCACGCGGGGCGGCGGGAGGGCACTGCGGCTGGGGCTCGCGGCGGACGTGACGTCCACCGCCATCCTGGCCCACCCGACGCGGCTTGTCCGGGCCGACCCGAAGGCCCGTCGTCGCGGCCCGGCCTCCCGCCTCAGGCGTCGCCGTCGGGGCCCGTGACGCGCAGCGCCTTGATGGTGCCCGGCTGCAGGAGGTGCTCGCGGCCCATCAGGTAGCCGCCGGCGATGCCGACGTCGGCGCCGAGCCGGCTGTAGTCGATCACCAGGTCCTTCGTGGCCAGGGGGCGCGCCCGCGAGTAGACCGAGCTCCGGACCCCGGCGAGGAGCTCGTGGCCGACGTTCGCCAGGGCGGACGTGATCATCACGCGCCGAGGGTTGATCACGTTGCACAGCGAGGCGACGACCTCGCCGATCGCCTCGGCGCTCTCGTCGATGGCCTGCGTCACCGCGGGGTCGCCCTCGAGCAGCAGGCGCAGGAGGAGGTCGGAGCCGCGGAGCGTCGGGTCGCTGCAGGTGACCCCCGCAGCCTCGATCTTGGCGAGCATGGCGGGGACGGACGCGACGGCCTCGACGCAGCCGCGCGACCCGCAGGAGCAGAGGGCGTCGCCGCCTCGGGAGTAGGGGATGTGGCCCACGTCGCCCGCGGCCCCGTTCGCGCCGCGGATGATGTGGCCCGAGCTGTCGACGATGCCGGCGCCGACTCCGGTGCCGATCTGGACCGAGATCAGCGGCAGGTGCTCCGGGCCGAGGAACCCGGCCTCGCCCAGGGCACGCACGCTGCAGTCGTTCTCGAGGAGCGCCGGGCAGCCGAGCCTCTCCTCGACGGCCGCCCCCACCGGGTAGCCGTCCCACGTGGGCATGATCGTCGGCCGCAGGGGCGTCCGCGTCTCGGTGTCGATGCGGGCGGGGAGCGCCATCGCCGCGACCCAGTTGGCCGGGGGCACGGCGTGCCCGGCCGTCAGGGCGGCCTCGCCGGTGAGCTCGTGCAGCAGGTCGGTCAGCGCGCCCAGGTACGAGTCGGGATCCTGGGCGACGGGGAGGTCGACCTGCCGGCGGGCGAGGACCTCGCCCGCGAGGTCGACCACGGCCGCTGTCGTCTTGAGCGCGCCCATCTCGACGGCGAGGACCCAGCCGGCCCGGCCGTTCAGGGCCACGGCCTCCGCCGGGCGACCGCGTGCGATGCGCTTCTCTCCCTCGACGTGGACGAGCACGCTGCGGTTCAGCAGCCAGTCGACGTGCGCGCTGACGGTCGACCGCGGCAGCCCCATGTGGCGCACCAGGTCGGCCTTGCTGGCCGTCCCGAGGTCGGCGACGGCCTCGGCGACGGCGCTGAGGACGTCCTCCGTGAGCACCGCGATGTTCCTGCGCGTCCCCGGGGCGACGAGCCGGGGAAGCGACTGCCCGGCGCGGACGTGCTCGTTCATTTGTGTCTCGATCCGTTGATAATCCGTCGTTGAACGGCGCAAAGCTCTTTCCTACTGTGACACACGGGCCGTCCAGCGTCGCCGCCCGGCAGCGCGACGGACCCTCCTGGCCCACGAACACGGAAGGCAGGCCGCCATGCGACCAGTCACCTACTCGGCGTCGATCATGACGGGCGACCTGGTCAACCTCCAGGCGACCGTCGAGGAGCTCGAGAGCATCGGCATCGACGCCCTGCACGTCGACGTCATCGACGGCAGCTTCAGCCCCAGCATGCCCATGGGGCTCGACACGGCAGCCCGGCTCCGCCAGGTCACCTCGTTGCCGATGGACGCCCACGTGATGTCCACCAACAACGAGTACTTCGTCAGCGCCGTGCTCGACATGGGCTTCGAGAGCGTCACGTTCCACCACGAGCCCACCCTCCACGTCGACCGGCTGGTCACCCTCGTGCACCGCGCCGGGGCACGAGCCGGCATCGCCCTCAACCCGGCGACGTCGCTCTCGGTGCTCGAGTACGTGCTGCCCCAGGTCGACATGGTCTGCGCGATGCTGATCAACCCCGGCTACGCCACCTCGAGCAGCGAGACCCAGGTGCCCTACGCCGCCGAGAAGGTCCGTCGCCTGCGCGCCCTCATCGACGCCGAGGCGCCCGGGGTCGACCTGCAGGTCGACGGCCGGGTCTCGCTCGACACCATCCCCGCCCTCGTGCGCGCCGGCGCCTCGAACCTCGTCCTCGGCAGCACGGGCCTCTTCATCCCGGGGGCGACCCTGGCCGAGAACAAGCGGCGCCTGGACGAGGTCGTCGCCTCGGCCTCCGGACCGCTCGCCCTGGACGACGCGCCGCAGACCGTCGGGGCGGTGACCCGGTGAAGTTCTCCGAGGCGCAGTCCCTCGTGGTCTCCGAGGTCGCCGCCACGCTCGACGCGGTGTCGGACGACGAGGTCGCCGCGCTCAGCCGCAGCATCGCCGACGCCGACCGGGTGTTCTTCGTCGGCGTCGGACGCGTCCTGCTCGCGCTCGAGTCCGTCGCGAAGCGGCTGGGCCACCTCGGCGTCGACACCGTCGTGGTGGGCCAGGTCACGGAGCCGGCCATCACGCCCGCGGACCTGCTCGTCGTGGGCTCGGGCAGCGGTGAGAGCGCCGTCCCCCTGGCCATCGCCGCCAAGGCCGCGTCCATCGGCGCCCGGGTCGCCCACATCGGCGCGAACCCGGTGAGCTCGATGGCCGCGCACACCGACGTCTTCGTGCGCATCCCCGTGCAGACGAAGTTCTCGACCGGGGCCGAGGTCAGCTCTGTCCAGCCGATGACGAGCCTGTTCGAGCAGTGCCTGCTGCTGCTCGGCGACTCGCTCGCCCTCGCCCTGATCGACACCGAGGGCATCGACCTCGCGAGCCTGTGGCAGCACCACGCGAACCTCGAGTGACGGCCCGTCCCTCGTCCTCCGTCCCGATCTCCCCCACCGACACACTGCACCGAAGGAACGCACCATGAAGAACTGGATCGACCTCGACCGCAAGGTCGTCATCGTCACGGGCGGAGCGTCGGGAGTCGGCGCCAGCATCTCGGCCACGCTCCGCGCCAACGGCGCGATCGTCGTCGTCGCCGACCTCCGCACGAACGACGACGTCCCCACCTGGTCCGACCGCTTCGTCACCTGCGACACGACCGACAAGGCCAGCGTGGAGGCCCTGGTCGCCGACGTCGTCGAGACCTACGGACGCGTCGACGCCCTGGTCAACAACGCCGGCGTCAACCGTCCGCGCCTGCTCGTCGACTTCTACGGCGAGAAGCCCGAGTACGAGGCCAGCGAGGCCGACTTCGACTTCATCACCGGCGTCAACCAGAAGGGCCCGTTCCTCTGCGCCCAGGCCGTCACGCGCCGCTTCGTCGACCAGCAGTCGGGCGTCATCGTCAACATCTCGTCGGAGGCCGGAGCCGAGGGCTCCGTGGGCCAGAGCATCTACGCTGCCACGAAGTCCGCGCTGAACGGCTTCACCCGCTCGTGGGCGAAGGAGCTCGGGCAGCACGGCATCCGGGTGGTCGGCGTCGCGCCCGGCATCAACAAGCGCACGGCCATGAACAGCGACGCGAACTACGCGGCGCTCGCGTACACGCGCGGACTCGACCCCGACCTGATCGACGACGACTACGCCTCGTCCATCCCGTTGCGCCGCGTCGGCGAGCTCGGCGAGATCGCCGACCTCGTGTCCTACCTCGTCTCCGACCACGCCAGCTACATCACCGGCACGACCCTGAACGTCACCGGCGGCAAGTCCCGCTGACCCGCGGCCCGTCGCCGTCGACGGGCCGTGCACCACCCCGACCGACCACCGCCTCGAAAGGCAGCACATGGACATCGCAACGACGCACGTTCATCCCCGACGCGACCGCCGCATCCTGCAGCGCGTCCAGCGGTTCGGCAACTTCCTCAGCGGCATGGTGATGCCCAACCTCGGCGTCTTCGTCGCCTGGGGCCTGCTGACCGCCCTGTTCATCCCGACGGGCTACTTCCCGAACGCCGACCTCGCGAACCTCGTGTCGCCGATCATCACGTACGCCCTGCCGCTGCTGATCGGCTACACCGGCGGGCACATCGTCCACGGCGCCCGGGGCGGCGCGATCGGGGCGCTCGCCACGATGGGCGTCATCGTCGGGTCCGACGTGACGATGCTGGCCGGCGCGATGGTGATGGGACCGTTCGCCGCATTCCTGCTCAAGCACGTCGACCGGTTCTTCGCCAGCCGCGTCAAGGCCGGCTTCGAGATGCTCGTGAGCAACTTCTCGATGGGCATCCTCGGGCTGCTCATCGTCATCGCCGGCTACCTCGCCATCGGGCCTGCCTTCGCGGTGGTGCTGGCCGTGCTGTCGGCGGGAGTCAACTGGATCCTGGCGAACGACCTGCTGCCGCTGCTCGCCGTCCCGGTGGCCCCGGGGCAGGTGCTGTTCCTCAACAACGCCATCAACCACGGCATCATGGCCCCCCTCGGCATCCAGCAGGTGGCGGAGCAGGGCCGGTCGATCCTGTTCCTGGTCGACGCGAACCCCGGGCCGTCCGTGGGCACCCTGCTCGCCATCACGGTCTTCGGCCGGGGACTCGCCAAGCGGACCGCCCCCATGGCGGCGCTCATCGCCGGCGTCGGCGGCATCGGCGAGGTGTACTTCCCGTTCGTGCTGATGAACCCCAAGCTCGTGCTCGCGACCATGGGCGGCATCGCCACGTCGCTGTCGATGTTCGTCCTCTTCGACGGCGGCACGGTGGCCACGCCGTCGCCGGGCAGCATCTTCGCCATGCTCGCCCTCACCCCGAAGGGCGCGCTCGCCGGCAACCTCATCGGCTTCTTCGCCGGCATGGCGGTCGCGTTCGTCCTGGCGGCCCTGCTGCTCAAGACGGGCAAGCGTCGCGGCGACGACGACGACGAGATCGCCGAGGGCGACGCGGTCGAGCGCGACCGGATCAACGCGGGCCTGGCGGCGGCCGGCACCGCCGGTCAGCCGATCCGCTCCGTCGTCGTGGCCTGCGACGCCGGCATGGGGTCGAGCGCGATGGGTGCGTCCATCCTCGCGACCAAGGTCCGCAAGGCGATGCTCGACGTCACCGTGACGAACTCGAAGATCGAGGAGATCCCGAAGGGGGTCGACCTGATCGTCACCCACACGAACCTCATGGACCGGACGAGGCGGCAGCACGACGACGGCTCCGTGCGCTTCATGGCGATCACGAACTTCGTCGAGGCCTCCCAGTTCGACGCCATCGTCGACGTGCTGCGGACCGCGGACGGCGCGGCGGCCAGCGCGGCGGCGGCACCCGCGTCCGAGGCCCCCGTCGTGGTCGACCCCGACCTGCTCACCCGGGAGAACGTCGAGCTGGGGCGGTCCTTCACCGACAAGGACGCCGCCATCACGGCCGCCGGCGAGATCCTCGTCCGCCAGGGCTACGCCACGCCGGCGTACCTCGACGCCATGCACCGCCGGGAGGCGCTCGTCACGGTCTACGTCGGCAACCACGTCGCCATCCCCCACGGGGACGACGGCTCGGCGGGCGACATCCTGAGGTCGGGCATCTCTGTCGTGCAGGTGCCGGACGGGGTCGCCTTCGGCGACGAGATCGCGTACGTCCTCATCGGCATCGCCGGCAAGGACGGCTCGCACCTCGAGATCATCAGCCGGATCGCGCAGGTCTGCTCCGACGAGGAGCAGGTCCAGCGGATGCGCCGCGCGACCAGCGCCGACGAGATCGTCGAGATCCTGACGACGGCCGACGTGGACGCCTAGCCGGCGGGAGCCCGGGAGGCGCGGTGTGCGAGACCGGCACCGCGCCTCCTGCCGTCCCCCTCCGCGCACCCGCCGCGGTCCCTCAGCTCGCGGGCAGCGCCCCGAGCACGAGCGCGGCCGTCCGGGCGACGAGGGCGTCGTCGTAGTCCGCGTCGGGGTCGTTCCGCGACGTGAAGACGCTGACCACGACCGGCGCGCGACCGGGCGGGGTGACCACCGCGACGTCGTTGCGGATGCCGCCCGCGCCTCCCGACTTGTCGGCGACGACCCAGCCGGACGGGGCACCGGCCCGGATGAGAGTGTCGCCCGTGGCGTTGCCGCTCATCCAGTCGAGCAGCAGCGCCCGGTCGTCGTCGGCCAGCCAGCGGCCGTCGAGCAGCGCGACGAGGTCGGCGGTGAAGGCCGTCGGCGTGCTCGTGTCGTCCGTGCTGCCGGGCTCGATCGTGTTGAGGTCGGGCTCGGTGCCCACCACCTCGGTCGTGCGGTCCTCGATCGCGGCCAGGCCGGCGTCGAGCCCGGCCGGCCCGCCGATGCGCGCGAGGACCAGGTTCAGCGCGGTGTTGTCGCTGCGGCGCACCGCCGCCTCGGCGAGCTGCACCAGCGGCAGCCCGTCGGCGACGTGCTCGCTCGTGACGGGCGAGTAGCCGGCGGCCTCGACGTCGGCGGCCGTCCACGTGACCACCTCGTCACGCTGGTCGGCGGGCACGTCGTGCAGGAACTGCGCGGCCGCGAGCGCCTTGAGCGACGACGCGTAGCCGAAGCGCTCGTCGGCGCGGTGCGACAGGGTCGCACCCGTGCCGGTGTCGACGACGCTGACCCCGACGCGGGCGTCGTACTCGGCCTCGAGGGCGGCGAGGTCCGCCGCGACGGCGTCCGAGACGTCGGTCGGGACGGGGACGGGCTCGGCGGTGGCGGTCGCCGAGGTCGCCGACGGGGGCGGGGTGCCGTCGTCCGACGAGGCCGGTGCGCTGCACCCGGCGGTCGTGGCGGCCAGCACGGCGGCGGCGAGCACCGCGAGGGTCTTCTCGATGGTCATGTCGCTCCTCCTCGGACGCCGTCCGGGCCGCGGGTGCGGCAGGTCGGGCGACCCGGGCCAGCTTGTCGGAGACCCGGGGCGCGGCGCGCGACCGGAGGCCCAGGAGGCGGCGAGTTCGTCCTCGAGGACGACGCCGCTCCTCCTCGGGTCGGGTCGTCCAGGTCGGAGCGTCGGTTCAGGGCGGGTCGGGGCGTTCAGGTCGCGTCGGGTCGCGCGCCGGCGCCGTCGCGCAGCGACGCCACCATCGACCGCAGGAGGCGGCGGGCCGTCGCCTGCTCCGCCTCGGCCAGGCCGCCCAGCATCCTGACCTCGACGCCCCGCACGGCCGCCGTCGCCTGCGCCAGGTGGCGACGGCCCTTCGGCGTGAGGCTCGCGGGCAGGGCCTTGCCCACGGGCGCCTCGGCGGGCCGGACGACGGAGCCGTCCCGCTCGAGCGACTGCAGCAGCACGTTCATGCTCTGCCGGGTGACGAAGGTGCCGCGCGCCAGCTCGGAGTTCGACGAGCCCGGCCGCTGCGCGAGCAGCTCGAGGCAGGCGTAGTGGGTGACGGTCATGCCGAGCGGACGCAGCACCTCCTCCATGGCCGCGCGCAGCGCGCTGGCCGCCTCCTTGAGGAGGTAGCCGAGCGAGGTGTCCAGGTCGACGCCGGTGCCCTCTTGACTCATGTCAGCATTCTGACATAGTTTGATTCGTGTCAGTCAACTGACACGAACAGAGGAGCACACCATGCCCGTCACCGGACCCGACTTCATCTCGCTGCAGACCCGCGACCTCGCCGCGTCGCAGGCGTTCTACGAGCGTTACCTCGGCCTCGTCCGCTCCCCCGCGGGGCCGCCGCACGCCGTCGTCTTCACGACCACGCCGATCGCCTTCGCCCTCCGCGACACGCTGCCCGGCACCGACCTCGACTCGACCCCTCAGCCCGGTCTCGGCGTCGCGCTGTGGCTGCACTCGACCGACGTGCAGCAGATCCACGACGCGCTCGCCGCCGACGGGCACACCATCGTGGCCGAGCCCTTCGACGGGCCGTTCGGCCGCACGGTCACGATCGCCGACCCCGACGGCTACCACGTGACGCTGCACGACCGCGCCTGACGCGGGGCCGACGGCGCCACGCCGGAACGCCACGCGGCCCCCGCGGCCCCTCGGCCCACCGGCCCCGGGGCCCCGCGGGCTCAGACCGGCCCGAGGCCCTCGTGCGGCCCGGCGGGCAGCTCGACGACGACGGGGTCGCCCGCCGCCACGCGCCCGCCGACGAG
>Ga0265797_10010018_pt1 | contig 12144 bp, 17 predicted proteins | sample P2T30metagenome_FD_192433 | JGI IMG/M metagenome (GOLD analysis project Ga0265797, IMG submission 192433) | Plant litter microbial communities from East Loma Ridge, Irvine, California - P2 T30 | ecosystem: Environmental > Terrestrial > Plant litter > Unclassified | place: USA: California... | reverse complement strand
ACACTCTACAAGCTCACACCTAACGACCTTCTTGATCGTCTTTATCTTCGTAATCGCGCTATTCCCAGGACTCTTTGTCGGTATATTCTGGGCGCCCTACAACAGCCTCGCAAACTACCTTGTGCCAACACCCCAACCGCGCGCAAGCGTACTGTGCAAGAGTCCAAACGTCTGCACCTCCGTTCCAATTATGTCTTGGTATGTCCTTGTGTTTTGTACCTATACAAAGTGTCTGTTAGTTGTTAACAGTTCCCTAGGGCACAAAAATCCCTCACCCTACCCAGTCGGTCGCGCGGCTCCTACCTCATCACCGACCACATCCTCAAAGAAGTCCCCGAGATCAAGAACTACAAGACTGGCCTACTGAACCTCTTTATTCAACACACATCGTGTGCGCTGTCTTTGAACGAGAACTGGGATCAGGATGTTCGCGCGGACATGAGCACAGCGCTGGACCGCATTGTGCCGGAGGACAAGAAAGGACAGGGACTGTACCGACATGATGCAGAAGGCAGCGATGACATGCCCGCACATGTCAAGTCTGCGTTGATTGGCGCGAGCGTTACGATTCCGATCACAAATGGAAAGCTGAACACGGGCACATGGCAAGGCATATGGTACCTCGAGTTCAGAGATTCGAAGCACACACGGAAGGTGGTTGCCACGATTCAGGGAGAGAAGATGTGAAGTGCAGGATCTTAGGATGGACCTGTTCGTGAGCGACGTTGAGTCTGTGTTGGACTCGATGAGTCTTGCATGAGGAACTTAAAACGTCAAGGATACAATTACGAAACAATACCATAAGAGTGGGAAGTACGAGAGCAGAGTCCGAATGTTTGACCAGTATGTTTTGTTACTATGATCTATCGTGCAGTCGCAAGTCCGCCGTTGCTTTTCTGACTCTCCCAAGAAACACACCTAACAACGCCTGTCCTTCGTAACACCAACGCCAATGTCGTGATATGCTGCTTATCATACCTAGGTAGAAGTGTCCACCACTCTATACATGAAAAAAATCATGAAAACCGTAGATCCCGTCACCCCGTTGTCTCATTACCATTGATGCCTAACGTGATATGGACCACTTGTTCTTGTCCGTATCATCAACCGCCTCTTGACTCTGCGCTGAGCGCGCCGCTGGCTGTGGAAGAACGCTCCGATCATGCGCGGTGGAAGACAAGGAAGCCAACATCAGCATCCATCATCCATCGGCCAGGATGACACTCGTTCTCAATCTGGTAGTAGGACCTGAGATGCCACTCGCCGTTGAGCTCGCGGCACCAGAAAGGATCGTCGTCGCGTGCATCTGCTGGCCTGATCTTGCGCGGGTCGTATGAACCACGCTCAGTCGCGATCCTCCGGTTTTCCATCTGGATGTCTTCGCGTGTGGGACCTTGCTGTGTGTGACCGTGAACGTATGCTGGCCTTGTCTCTCTGACCGTCCTTGGGCCTGAGAAGCCTTGCGGTCCTTGTGGCTGACTGTTCGTCACATGATATGTTGTGGTAGTTGTACTTGGACCAGGTGGATAGACATGCGCCGAGTAGCGATAGCTAGGTACAGTGTTGTAGTAGGTCCTCTGGTAGGGGTAATAGAAGTTAGCAAGTGGGTACAGCGAGCCGTACAAGTTGTAGTTGTAGTAGCCATAGCCACCGCCATAGGAAGGGTAAGAACAATTGGAGGCATAGTAGTTCTGGGGAAAGTAGTTGGTGGCGTAGGTTTGAGGGTACAAGGGACGGGTGTATACCGCAGGTTGGTAGGCGGCCACCCCGTATCCGACACCCATACCGACGCCAACGCCTCCGAGCCCACCATAGCCATAGCCGCCGCCTATGACGCCAGTGGGCGCGGCGTCATTCGCGGCTTGGCCGGCATAGGAGAGGAAACCGCGTTGGCCGTAACGAGGGTTGTAGATGTATTGGTGGCGGGGCTTTGGGTACGCCTCCATTGCAAGAGTTGATGGATAAGGGCCGATCGGACAATAACGAAGAGAGTTGTGAAGGAGGCAGGTCGCGATGGCGGTCGGTGGAAATTGCGCGGTTACAGTGGAGCAGGGCGGGAGGAAGAAGAAGGTGAAGGTCGGAGTGAGATACAACAAGATCGAGGGAAAGATGGTGTCGCGGCAGTAAAGGCCGAGAGCCACGCGATGTTCAAGAAAACATGCGAGCCAATGATGGCGGGGCAAGGCAGCGGTGTAGTAAAGGGAAGTCGCAAACAAACGCGATCGGGGCAACGAAAGACAAGCGGGAACTTACCATCGCGGGATTGAACGGCACAACATTACGAGCACCGCCATGGTATCCGGTACCGTACGTATATGCAGACGAATGACCGGGATGCACACCTCCTATAAACCCTCGAGGAACCATGGCCTGGGAGTGGCCGCCCGGGATCACACCCCTGGAATAACTTCCAGGAACGACACCACTTGGGTATCCGCCGCTGTACTGAGAGTACAGATTCGGATATGTGACTGCCCGGCTCATATAGCGGCCTCTGGGGGCCTGGTCGTAGTAACGCGAAGGGTAGTACGAGCCGCCGAGGCCATACCTGCGGCGTCTAGACATACCAAAGCGGGGGTAGTAATCCTCGGTGTAGTAGCGCTGGCCATTGCGGACCTCAACTCTGGACTCGTAGCTGTAATCGTCGTCGTTGAAGCACATCTTGCTGGCCGTGGAATTGGGCTGGATAGGGACTGGAGATGAGGGAAAGAAACAGCCGAGAAAGCCGACAATGAGCGAAACAAACGGCGGCCTATGACGCGAATGACAAGATGAGGGAGATACAGACTTCACCGCGATATCGATAGTAAGGCGTGAATTGGGAAGTAGCCAATCGAGAAATGCTTACCATATATCTGCATTCAGCGATACAATAGTATATACAGTACAGACCTAGAGTACCTACCAAGGGCCTGTCTGCAACTAGAGCCCACTGGAATGATCAAGTCTTTCCCTTTCCACTCTTCGGTATAGCACCCCCTTCGATAGCACCAGTCCCCGCTTCAGGCGCGCCGTTCCCCTTCTTCCCAAACATCGCGCGGAACTTCTTCAAGACCGGGGCGACCGTCCATCGCGCAAAGGTAGGAGTAGCCCACACGCTGAACACGATTCTCGGAATCAAGAACATCTTGACAATCGCGTAAGCCGTCGCAAACTCGACGACCAGCCTGACACCGCCTTCGCTGATGTTCCATGCCTGGTCCACCTTCCTCAGCCTCTTAGTCTCGCTGCCGATGCCGTCGTCATCGGAATGTGACAACAAACCCTGACTCTTCATCCACTGCCTCTGTTTGTCATCCTTCTGGATCTCGTCGACCTCACGTTCGGCTTCCAGCGCTTCATCGCTGCGTATCCAGCCCTTGCGCTTGAAGTACCGACCGAAGCGCTCGACACCTGACGCTATCCAAGCCCCTTCTGCGAACCACGGAGGCAGCCAATGTGTGTAGTGGAAGTAGCCAGCGAGACCGAACAGAGGGATGACGGCCGTGAGCTCGTGGAGGATGAGGAACGACGTTATGTGCGTGAGCGGCGCATTCCCGAGCGCATTGGTGTACTTGTGCAGGAACTTTGGTAAGCGGCGATTGAAGCGCTCGATGCGCGACTGGGAGGACGCTGGAGAGGCTGGCGGCTCTGTCGCATAGCGGCGCGTGTGTGGGCTGCGAAGGAGCTGTGGTGGGCGCGCGGCCGACCGCAGAATGGTTCGTCGTAGCATATTGGCTGTAGCAATTCCTCCTCCTTTTCTCAACCTTCCGGCCCGAGTGGCTCCTTACGCCTTACACGGTGTTGTGCTTCCATGAGGAGAGCTGCCACTGCGCCTTCGTCAAGTATGACGAAGCCGTCGGAACACTGACGGGCCGATCCACGTTGGTCGCGTCTACCGGTCACCTAGGTAGCAGCACCTTGCCAACTCCCGCATTGACGGGTAGACCTGGTAGTGTTATTCGCGCAATTCGGTCTGGCGACATTCCGAGCTCTCTTTGAATAATGGGTGGCATATACATGTCCGTCAAAGGATTGATGCCGCGCCCCCTGTGCCACCACGCCCTAAACATCAACCACTAATCAGACGCCCTGTGTGACCAAAGCGCGTAAAACACGTAGTTCCAGAAGTCAAATTATTTTCAGTTACGAACCGCTGCAGAAGCATCTGCAGAACTCTCTCAATCGTACTGAGAGCAAACTCGCTCAACATGTTACTATTCTACGAAGATGAACCCAGCTCGATTGAAAATGTGCAGCCCTCATTCAAGACGACAAACAATGCTCCAACGCCAGTCATCGATCCGCTACCGCAATACGGCTCCCACGCTTTCATTCCATACCCACCTACGACCATACCAAACGATGCCTCGTCAGAAGACCTCAAAGCTGATAGTACATCCCCATCACGGCTCAGAGTACTCAGCCCTTCTTCATGGACATATTGCGGTCCTCTCCTCCACGCAAGCACCACGTCCCTCCCACCGTCGTTCCACACCTGGGCATCACTTACACTGTCTTCTCCCGCCACTTTGATACACCGGCTCCTCCCTCTCCTCTCCTGGCTACAGACTTTCTTGTCAGCAGCGAACATCCACAATTACTGGCTGACCATCCGCTGCACCGCGACAACCCACGAATACGATACACCACGCTGGCACACGGATGAGAACGTTTTCGCCTACGATGCTGAAGCCACTGGCTTTGGTCTTGCTCAGTCTAGTACGCAAAGGTTATGGAAGCTCTGTACCACACTCCTCGGACCAAGCACTCTCTTCGCAAAACATAATGAGATGGCGCTGAGAGTGCTTAGGGAGACCAAGAAGAGCGAGAAAGAGAAGTTGGGTGATCATACCTGTACATCAATATGCTGCGTAGGCTGTTCCACGTATAGTGACTCCGTACGTCAGTCACTCGTACATTCTCTACAAGATGTGGAGCGTGAGACCCCGGCTTCTAGAGAAGTGGCGTTTTTCAGGATAGGCGGAGAAGAAGGGGCAGTGCATTCGGAACCCCGCTGTGATGCCGATCGAGTATTCATCAATGTAATTCCAGGTACAGAAGAAGATTTGCGGAGCTTGATGGCCAAATGGGGTATAGAGTTCCCACGTGCGTGGTGTTTCGGTTCGCCTGTCGGCTTCGTGAAGAGTGACGAGGCGGAGACCTTTGCGATGGGAACTTGATCTAACGAGACAATGGGACGCGGTTCAGATGGCTGATCAGAGATCATAGATCAGACACTTGCAATACGTATGATTGATTTATAGATCGAGGGAAACTACGCTAACATGGGAACGAAGCTGCACCCCTTCCTTTTTTTCTACATCCTCATAATGCATCTCCATGTTCTTCTTCGATATATTGCTGAACAGAAAGCTCAGCGCGGTAGTTTTACTCATAGCTTCTCAGCAACCTCGACAAAGTCTTCCAAGTTTCGCACCGGTCGGACACCGGTGCTGACTTGCATACTCGCCTTCCAAGCATGCACATCCTCGATAAGAACAGGCTGTGAAGCATCCACTACGCTCTTGACATCTGCACTCGTATCCAGAGCCTGAGGCGCGGCCGGCAGACCTGAATCTGCTACACCCAATGCAGCCTTTGCTTCGTCGAGGATCTTGTTCGCGACTTCCTTCTCGATCTTGAGATCGTCAGTGAGGTGGCTGGCAACTGCATCCGAGATAGCCGCATTGGACGATGCGTCCTTGACGCGAGCCTCGAAAGCTTCGTCATTGGTTGTGATCTTGTGTTCTGCGAGAATGATTTTGAGCGCAGCGGCGGCGGCAGTCTTCTTCTCCTCGAGCGAGGGCTCCTTGGCCTTGGCTTGCGCTTGTAGATGCACTGAGAGTTTGGATCTTTGAGAGGATGAAGTCGAGATGTAGTGACTGTAGAAGTCTACCATGTCCTTCTTTGTAAGCTTCTCGATAGTCGCGGCATCAACATCGGCTGTATACTCGTTAGAAATGCACTAGTGCACGGGTCTAGGTGACAGCATACCTTGCAGGAAATCATACGAATCACTATAAATATGATTCCAGAACCTATTGTCCTCCGAAGATAGATTCTTCAGTTTCGCGAGCCTCTTGTTGATCATCGCACGCTTGTGACTCTCAAAGTCTTCCTCATTCATGTCGTTTAGTGTCTGCTCGAACGTATTGAGGAAGTTCTCGATGCGACCTTCAAGGTACCGACAATCTTTCTCACTCTGGATGAGAATGCGATATCCTGACCAAATGTCGTGAAAGCTAGGGCCAGAGAATACGACGTAGCCAAGCTGCTCAATCGTACGAAGTTGGTTGAAACACGGCTCGTCCGTCATCTGCCCAAGAAGCAGGAGCTTGGCGCGCGTGACGCTGTCGTAACGGTGACCGGCATATAAGCTATATTCGATGCAGTGATTGACGTTTTGGGGATCTTTTAGTTGTTTCTCGTAGATGAAGTTACTGCCGGATGGCCAGATGAGTCCTCGGCGTGTAGGTAACTGGTTCGATGGCAGTCTCCTTGGCTTGATAGTACGTTCTACTAGATCAGTAATCTTCAGAGCTTCCTCCTTGTATAGGTTGCCATGTGCCAAAACCTCGATTTGACATTGCGCCAGGATTTGCGGGAAGAACTGCTGTACGTCCTGAGCCGTCACATTCTCAAGCTCTGGAAGAAGTTCGTCGTTCATTACGCTCTTCTCACTCTTGAACTGCCGAGAGTATGTCCCAACCTGATGGAAAGGCTGCCCGTACTCCCAGTTGCGTAGAGAACGTAGCATGCGGTCGTGAATAATCCTGAAACGATCTTCCGATACTTCAAGATCCCGTACTTGCAGTAAGACCTTCTCCAGTAATACGTGCAACTTGTCGTTGTAGCCGCTAACGGTAATCGAAAGGCCACTGATGTGGTTGGTGAAGTCGTAGACCAAACCGGATAGGTCAGCGTCGTAGGAATATTCCACTAGAGCGTCATTTACAAGCTCGCGATAGATTGTGCACAACAACGTGATACGAGCTGTGACGTTGGTGATGGGTGTTCGGAAGTAGATATGAACGTTAGCCTTGGGTACCCAGAACTGATCATCCTTCTTCCACCAGATGCGCACGTTGTCGTCGTGGCGGATAAGCTTCGGCTCCTTGGTCGGCTGTTCAACCTCTTTCTTCTCTACTTCGAGCCGGGTTGGGATGAACTCATTCTTGTGCGGGAAGTGTAGCTCTGCCGGCCGGCTCTTGCTCTCGAAAGCTTGTTTGATCTCAGCAAGGAAGTCTTCTGGTATCTTTTCGACCTTGTGCTCTGTTCCATACCACTTTTCCTTTTGATCCCATCCACCTGGGAAATCTTGACTAATGATCGTCATCCTGAAGTTGTCTGGTCGAAGGTAGGACATAGCCTCACTGATCAGCTGGGCATCGAACTTCTTGATGATGGCTGGACCGCTCAGAAGCATCTTGCGGTCGTAAGGCCTCTGCATGATGCCGGCGAGACCACTGGCAGTGCGGCTAGGTGGGCTCTTTTGCTTAAATCGGAACTCCACTTCACTGATCCGCATTTGCTCCTCGACTACCCATTCGAGAGGCGGCTGATCGCGCATCAATCCGATGTATTGGAAGACAAGCTTGGCAACCTCTTTGTAATTCTTGAGCCCCTCCTCGGTCAATTTGATATTGACAGTGAACAGCCCTGAGCCAGGGCACAGGGTAGAGCCTCCAGCACCAAGTCCGTTCGCCCAGCCCTTTGCTTTGATGTGTGCAAGGATGCTACCGGGACCTTCGTGACCGAGCAAGTGACTAAGGTATCTTGAAGGATGTGACTCGTAGAACTTCTCTTCATCGCGATAGGCGAATGTAAGCTCTAACGACCGTGATTCCAAGACTGGTCTGGCAAACGTCTGTGTCAACAGTTCATTCCCAGTGTAAACGGGCATATCCCATCGATTTTGTCCAAGGTTCTTGTTCGGGACTTTAGCGAAGATGTCCTCCACCCATGTTTCCAGTGTGTCAAGGCTCTCTCGGCCTAGGACGACTAACTTCATCCGGTTTGCAGAATAGTGCGTTGAGTGAAACTTGATAAACTCGTCTCGAATCTTCACGCCTCGTGCTATGGGCTCGTCATGGAGGGTCTTGTAGCTTCCGGTCGAGAAATGGTTGTAGGGATGATCTGGATTGGCCAATGCCTTGTTAAGCTGATGCATCCGCCAGGTATCATTTTGGAGGTTCTTCTTATTCTCTGAGTCCACAGCCTTGAGCTCGCGATCGACCGTGTCTTCCAAGAACAGAGGACTGATGAAGAACTGGCCGAAGCGGTCCAGCCCTCCCCATAGCGGCGACTCGTCCTTGGACTCTGACAGATTAGTTTGTGACACGTCTGGCGATGCGGTTTGGCTGCTCGCAGGTGTGGAGGAAGGGTATGAAAGCTCAAAGTAGTAGTTGGTTGAGGTAGAGGCTGTGAAGGCATTCGAATACCCGCCGTGGCGTGTCAGATATTGGTTGTAGGCGTTCTCCTCTGGGTACTTTTCGGTCCCCATGAACAGCAGATGTTCCACCGCGTGCGCGATACCCGGCATATCCGGCGCATCGCTGAAGCTGCCCACATTGACATCCAAAGCCGCACTAGCCTTGTCCGTCCCCGCCTCGTGTATCAATAGGACCTCTAGTTGATTTGGTAGAGTGATGATTCGGTAGGAACGATCGTCGAGTTGTGGCCTTTCCAGGTCTTCTATGCGCGACCTCCCCCCGGCTTCTCTTCCTAGCTCTTCCGCCATGGCGGCTGACTGCTTTCTTCTCAGCGAAGTCGCAAGGGCGCGATGTGTAGCTGGTAGCGGGACGACGGCGGCCTGGCAGCGAAGCGGGTTATGTATGGGGCGTGGTCCGAGGTTACTGGTGGCGAGCCGAGTCGAGGCTGAGCAGTGTGATGACGATGCTGTGTACTGTGCGATCGACCAGGCAACCGGTAGCCTGGGAACGAGTGTTCGGTGTCGTGGTACCAGCGACAGATTTCCCAGAGACTGTCGTGCGCCTAGCGATGGGAGCATCCACAAGACGTGCGGTGGAGCGGACTATGGTCGGACAGGCGGGTCCGCTGGTGATTCACTATGGTCCGAGACTAATGAGTTGCCTGCAGCTGTGGCAGACAAGAGGCGGTGAGGGACAGCGTATATTGTGGCGGGGAAGTGGCAGGCGCTGAGTGCGGCTCTACTCACCAAACAATGAATGCAGCAGCGTCCGGCGTTGTGGTAACGACCAACGTCAGATACGGTGGGCCCTGCATTGTCGATAAGACACTAGGGCTGGCTACTGCCCGTGCCCGTCACCGTTGATCTTCGTCTACGTGACAACATGGTACCCAAGGCATTTCAAGCAGGTTACGCGAACACGACTGGCTTCAGAAAGGTTGTCAAGGCGACTATATACATCAAGAAGAAAGATGGCATGTCGGATGCCGACTTTATCGAGTACTATAACAACAACCACGCACAGCGCGCAGTTCCCATCCTGCAGCGCCATGGCATCCTCAGCTACAGCCTTGTACAGCCCGAGCGCAGTCCACTACATAGCACCCAAGCTGAGACCGCCACAGACATACCATCTAGAGCGGGATCGAAAAGCCATACAAGACATTATGCACGGCAAAGCCAAACTCATGGACTACGATGCCATCTGCACCTTCGTCTTCCCCGACTATCTGGCGCTGGCCAAGTTCATGTACGACAAAGACGGCGCTGCCTTGAATGGCGATCACGACAACTTCATGGACGACAGCCAAATGAAGATGATGGTCGGAGACGAGTACATGCTCATCCAAGACGGGGACAAGGTCGGATGACCAAAGTGCAACTGAAGACGGAGTCTTCATGGGGTATCATTGAACCGGACCAAGTGTACAAATACATCGAGAAGACGTCGCCGCGGCTACCTCCGGCCTTTGCCTTTGCCTCTGCCTGCAGATCCTCGTGGTGTAGACGAGCAGTTGGCTGAGATATGTCCCTTTTGCCCACATTTATAGCATTCCATGTTGGCCATGCCACCGAAGCCGCCCCCGCCTCCGGACCGTCGACTGCCTGATATCGATGTCAAGCCCTGTAGGTCGCCATTGTCCTTCTGTCGCTTCGGTGTTGCCTTGACGGAATCGTCGCCCCGCTTGTTCTTGGATTCGCGCTTTTCCGTGGCCATTTCGCGCTTGGTCTGTCGGATCAGATCTGCGGCAGGATCGTCCGAATCGTAATCGTCTGAAGAATGCTCGGATTCTGATTCTGAGTTCTCGGCCTTGACAAAAGGCACCGTTGTCTGCATTTCGTCAGTTTGGTTCTATCGCAAGTGCAAATTGTACACACATCTGCCTTCTTCTTGACACCACCGCCGAACTGCATTCTTATAGGCTTAACATCTTCCTCATCGTCCTCGTCCTCGTCCTCTGCGTCGAGCTCAGCGAATCCCGCTTGCCTAACCTTCATTGCATCTTGTCTCTTTCCTTCAAGAGGGTCCTTGAAACTCAACACCCACTTTGTCTCACCCGCATGTTGCGCAGCTTTGTCTAGGGCCGCCTGGCGCTTCGCTTCTTCCGCATCCAGTCCCGATTGTATGATGTCGTGATCCGAGGTTCCTACAGCAGATGCACCATTCGAAAGGCGTGCTTTCTTGCTAGGCGGGCCATTGGGCGTCGAGGGCGAAGATTTTGCGGCCGCGCGCTGCATAAACTACTCGCGTTCAGCGTATTCCTAGGGTAATCCAGTAGTGCCCTGCGTACCTTCATCCCCATCAGTCCCTTGGACATGGTTTTGGGCGTGTTTCCAGACATGTTGTGATTGGCTGCAGTATCGGTATTGCCGCGAAGGGTTGGCTGGCTTGTGATGTTGCTGTCTTCGTTTGCGAACGCGCAGAGTCGCGTTCGGCGAACTTTTGGTGCACGGACCCATCGCGCTATCGATAAGGCCATGCCCAAGTGCCAAGCCGATGATGTGGCTCTGCCATTTCACGCATCCTGAGCAATGTCGCAACCGAGCTTCCACAAAGCCTCTTTTGGCGTGATTTCGATCTTGTCTCAGCATCAGGTTAGCTTCGAGTATGAACAGCATCTCAGAAGGTCCGACATTGGCTACACAGGACTTCGCCTCCCACAAAACAGGGCACGACCATACCTAGGTACCTCCAGGGCTGCATGCAGCGGTTGCCAGGAAGTTCACCGGTGTACAAGAGACGGATTTCAAGATGGGCCAGACTCGCACAACATGCAATGACGTGGAACCAAACGTTCGAGAACTCTTGAAGAGCCGTGAATTAACAGTAGTGATATTCTAGCGCCGCCCTACGTCTCGAACCATGAGGACGTTCCGGACTGCAATGTCCACCAAGAATGAATCTGGACTAATCATATGGCGTCGTCACCACATGTCGGCTCTCAGACCACCAGTATCTCCGTCGTTTGCGCTAGCAACGCTCCGTGCCATTAGGGTATCGTCGAGGTTCCAGCCTCCAGGTATCTGCCGTATAAAGCGGCGTATGACGCCATTGGTCGTTAAATGTAAGTCGTCTCAGTAGTATGTGTGGGTTGGCATATGGTATCCGGCGGAGAACCGCGCCTCCGCGAGATGCTCATGCGGGCTTGGTTATGCTAGGGCTCATGGCTCTCGAGAATAGTGCAGCTTTCATTTGTCGGTAGGCCTCGATAGCTTGTTCCTGGGACTGAAGTGCGGAATGAGACTCTGTCGACGGACACAACTGGGGTCTGGGTAATGAAGTTGTCCATGATGATATGTCCGAGGCGTGTGCAGGTGATAGGAAAGGATGCGACGACGCATGATGGGTGGTAGAAGCCATGATCCTTGGAGAAGAAGTGGATGAAGACTGAGAGCCAGTTGAGCTTGTAGCAGGAGAAGACATTTTGGTCTGCTGGAAACGTGGACACCCGCGACCCATATAAGGCCTGGGGATAATTTGTCAAGCAAGATGCGAACGATAACAAATCCCAAAAGTCGAATACCATGCTGAACTCCGAAACGTGCTCCGGCACGATTACGACTAGGGCTTGCAGGATGATGGACCAAATTTCCAAATCACGACATTGTGATAAGAATGGCAACCTTGTTGTCGTCAATGACACAGTAATCAGAGTGCAGACGCGCAGAGTCGCACGGGAGATCGTCGCGAAACAACCTTTATCCAATCGCAATACGAAATCCTTGGAGAT
>Ga0265797_10010017_pt1 | contig 12145 bp, 8 predicted proteins | sample P2T30metagenome_FD_192433 | JGI IMG/M metagenome (GOLD analysis project Ga0265797, IMG submission 192433) | Plant litter microbial communities from East Loma Ridge, Irvine, California - P2 T30 | ecosystem: Environmental > Terrestrial > Plant litter > Unclassified | place: USA: California... | reverse complement strand
CCAAATCGGGTTGTCCTGCATCATCGATCCGTTGTTGTCTCGTTATCGGCATACGACCGCAATGCTGGCAATTTGGTCGCATCGAATGATAGAGGGAGATAGTAGCAGTAGCGGGGGAGGTGTGGTGGGTGCGGTAGAGCATCTGATTGATGTATTCCGTACGGTGTCTCATCTCTTGTCTTATGAGCAGAGCATCACGGAGGGAGTATCAGATAAATTAATAAGACATGCCCTGCCGCCGCGAATATATATAGCCCTGCACACTATTGGTGCGCCGCCAGGTTAAGCACACCAAGTAGCTAAAAGGGACCAGAACACGCGACATATGGGGCGTTATTCCCATGCCTCCCTCAAGGCGCCCTCATTCCTTTTCCTGCACGCGGCGCCAGCTCTGCCTGCCAATACTGGTGGCATCAGGGAAGACGGTAAGGCATTCCTGACCTGTGCAGTACTGATAACTGCTGTCTGGGTTCTGGGCAAGGGTACCGCCTCCCTCACCATCCTGTTTGACGGCGGAAACTACGGACGTACTGAGTGTGGTATTTGACGAGCTGTATGAAAAGGCTCGTTGAGACGTTCTTCCCCCCGTATACGGGTTTAGGGCATAGGTCCAACTGCTTGCCCCGTCACCGCATGGATCGCTATTCGGCATCAGTGATTGGAAGAAAATAGTACGACCAAGCTGGGACATGCTTTCCACCACCATTTCCCCGTCGCTTTGCACCAGATTCAGATACCAGCCGTTCTGTGCGGGGACCGTTGATCCAGCTGAAGTCGTTGGCAGCCAACGCACAGCGTTGTTACTGATTATTCGAGCTTGGCGTGTTGAGCCATCAGTAGATGTGCCCGTTACGTTGTTGGTTATTGTCTGCTGCTGCAGGCTGCTGCGATTGATGGCTGGGTTGCTGGCTACTTCCCCCAGAGTTTGCTTGTCCCAGATTCCGTACACGGACTGCGGCATGCTCTTATCGCCATCCTTGTCATCGCTGTCGAAGAACCGACCCGTGCCGAACACCACCAGATAACCTACTCCGGTTGGGTGGACAATGAGGCTGGGAGCCGAGGTGATCGCCTGCCGTTGCGTTCCGGCATTGTCTGCACTTGCCTTGAACAATGGACTTCCACCGAAGCCGACTCTGAATTCACTGGCTGCTGTGGCCACGTCATCTGTAGTGGTAAATGGGGTGGTCCTGTTGCGGTTGCCGCGTAGCAGATCGAAACGCCACATGTTGCCTTGCAGATCGCCGGCATAGGCGTAATCGGCCACGCCGTCAGCATTATAGTCAGCCAGTTTGGGCGTCGAGAGGCCATTGGCCAAGCCAGTGGTTCCCTGGACTTCAAGGCTCTTGAGTACTGTTCCTTGAATAGCGTCGAGAACGAATAAAGCAGCCTTGCCATTGGTGTTGTTCGCGCTTTCATAGCCGTTGCCAAATACCACTGCCCATTTGCCATTGTGCAGACGGGCAATGGTTGGCTGTGAAAAGCTGTAGCCCATTTTCACAGCATTGGTAGCCGTAATGCTGTTTTCGTCGAACTGCCAGAGGAGCTTTTCACTACCCGGTGTGGTGACGTCTAGCGCGAAGATGGATTTACCGCCACCTTTTAGCGTACCGACCAGGATGGTCTTCCACTTTCCCTCGGCACCGTCGTATACATCAGCAACCACCGGCGAGCCGTCTACATAGAACTCGTGTGAATAGTTGGCCCCGGTCAATTTATGCAGCTTCGGGAATACCGATGAGGGAATGAAAGCAAACTCCTCGACGCCGGTCAGAGCGTTGAAGCCGTGCAGCATGCCAGCATTACCACCGACATAAATACGTGGCGTGCGCTTGGCAATTGTTGTCTTGAACGTGGTATAGGCCAGGTTGCCCTCCAGCCGGTTGGAGAACTGCTCCAGATAGCGGGGGCCTGAAACTACAGCGGGACTCGAAGAAAAAAAGTCGCCCAAGAGACCACTCCGGCGCCGAAACGTGGTGCCTTCACCTGTCCGGTTGCCACGTAGATAGTCGACACGTGAGGCGGCAAGGGTATCCGCTAGTCCGGTTTCCGGATTTCTGGCCAGATAAGCGAGCAGCGTACTTCCTGAGTACAGGCTTAGTGCGGCATTGGCAGCATTAAAATCTTGAAGGCCACTGGGGTTGGTGGAGATCGGACTCGCAATTTTTATCTTACGCTGAGACCAGCCCGGTACTTTGGTTTTCGCGCTCCACACTTCGATCGTATCGATGGTATTGGTCGCTGGGTTCCAGCGTTTCTCGAAGCGTTTTACATCGCCAGACCAGTTGTCGTCACTGGCGTATGAGGTTTGATAGGAAATTGTTTGTGTGGTGCTTTCATCCGAGCTCACCTGACCTGAATTGATGGCGGGGCGGTCTGCACTGGATTTACGGTCAGCAATGCGTGAAAGGATATCTGCAAAGGCTTGAACCATTGCTTCAGGGCTGTCCACACTGAAGAACTCGCCACGCGAGTTGATTGCAGCGTGCCAAAGGTCATAGACGTTGGCGTCCGTAGCGTTGGCTCCCGCCGCTGGCCAGGCGGTACCGGCTTCGAGTGCGGTGTATCCGCTGCCGGCAAAGGTACTGCCTTCCCAGGGAATATTGTTCTGGGTCAGGGATTGAGTCAGCCCCAAACCCATCGTGAAGCTGGTCATATGCTGCCACGTCGCTGGATCGTTGCGCGGGTTCCAGTAGTCCGCGGTGGTGTCGCCACTCTTGAAAGGAATGTAGGCGGTAATGTCGTTACTGAGATTGGGGTTCAGATCCGTTGCCCAATAGTGCATCGCCAGGTCAGCCAGCGTGTTTGCTGTGCTGTCGAAATAAGGCGCACGAGAAGTGAAGGCCCTACCATCGGGTAGGTCGAAGGACGCCGCATCATGGCGGAAACTGCCGGGCGCATTGACTGCTTCGTTCCATTGCCCATCCGTCATCATGATGTGGTAGCTGGCGCGACAGGCGTAAGTGTTCTGGGTGGTGTTGGTTCCGGTGCTGTTGGGGAATGCCTGCCATGGGGTGGTCGTTCGGTAGAACTCACCCGCACGCTTCATTGCTGCAGGTAGATACGTACTTTGGTCGAATGCGATATTTTGCAGCCACGTGTATAGCTGGCCCTTGTGTGCGGGTGTATACGCTTTGAACGCGTTGTTTCTGCAATAGGTGGTGTCACTTCCATCGAAAGTCGTACAGCGGCCCAGGCCTTGCCAGCTCAATCTCACGGAGGGTGAGAGGTTATAGAAAGCCAAGGCTGCTGCAGAGATGGTCGAAAGTGCGCGGTTGCGATAGAACGAGTACCAATTGGCGAAATTCGCTTGTTCATTGCTAGTGACAAAGCGCAGGGCGTAGCAGTTGTCGTTGCCGATGTTGCAGTTTGTAGCGCGGCTGGTGTCATAAATATAGTAATAGGCAGGCACGGCGCGTCTGGTGAGGGTCGCGACATAACTGCCATTCGTAGCACGGCTGCAGTCCGCCGTTAATCCATTGAATACCCCAGGGAAAGTTGCCGTAGCGTTACAGCCAAGCAGGCCGATTAATGTCGGTGTGATGCTGAACTGGATACCTCCTGGTGAAGTGATTTGCGTTGTGAACAGCGTGCCTGCCGGAGCGATGCCCGAGAAGTCGTTGGTGGGGTTGTCGGCTAGCCGTGAGACTGTCCCTGTGGGTTGGCCGTAATTGCTGGCGTCCCCATAGTTATAGCTAGTACTTCCAGGAACAGTAGTAATAGGGACATCCCAGGTAACCCGATAGCCCGCGCCGCTCAAATTGGTTGAGCCTACCGACGTCCGAAAACCGTTGTGCCAAGCTCGTGTAAAGGTCGTGGCCAGCTGCTGCTCGTTGCCCGATGCATCAAATACCACCGGCGCATCATAGGTCGCGCTAGGGTTGTAATAAATCGGGTTGAAAGCGCTGGATTTGGCACGGCGACTGGCCGATTCGGTACTCAGGCCATCTGGTGCGAACCCCCAGCGCATGCTTCCTGAATCGTCCAGCGTCAGCAGCATATTGGGAGGCACACCCACCGTCAGGCTTAGCGGACTTTGTGAGACGGCCGCATGGCTGTTTGCAGCGCTAAGCAGAACGATGCCGTAAAGGCTATGGAGGAATGTCTTGACGCTGCAGATAGCGGTCAAACACTTCATTTTGGCGGCTCTCCATTGCTCGACTTTGTCAGGTATAGGCTCACGTGAACTACAGATAGTTCTGCTTGAGTCCGGGACCTTCCGTCGATCACTAACGATGTGCAGGCAATCGCTGGAAGGTCTCGTGCCGCCTGGCTGGTCAATCTCCTTAACTATAGACCGTGATATCCGTCACGTTCGGCTCGAGGGTGTTTTCCGCGTCGCGCTCGGTGGCTCATGCCTGGCCGTGCAGGGCGGCGTTAAAGCTACGGGCAAAAAAAACCGCGCCAGAGCGCGGTTTCGTGTGTCAGGGGAGTATCAACGCCAGCATTCGCCTGGGCTGGCGCCCGAGGCAGTAGCCCCTCGAATACCATTTGCCGTCAAGGTCAGGTTGCCACATTTGGTATCGCTGAATTGCTGAGTAGCCGTCAGGGTATAACCGCCATCGCCGTTTGCTTTGCTCACAGAGAATACGTATTTCCCTGTGGCCGATTTATTACCACTTGTGAGGTTCATACCCAGTTTGCTGATATTCGCGGCGGTGGTGACGTACGCATTGTTCTGGTTGAAATAACGTTCCTGCCGGGCGGCTGCGTCACTCAGCAGTGCCTGGCCTTCGGTACGGTTGCCGCGCTTCACATATTCCGTGTAGCTCGGATAGGCAATGGCCGCCAAGATGCCGATGATGGCCACCACAATCATCATCTCGATAAGGGTGAAACCAGCTTGCGATATACGGCCAGCCGACAACCCTGTCCTGCTCATAGCGCGGTTCATTCCTTTTCCTCCGTACGGCGCCAGGCTTGACGACCGATGCTCGTTGGGTCCGGGTAGATGTTAATGCACGATTGGCCGGTGCAGTACTGATAGCTGCTATCAGCGTTTTGCGACAGTGTGCCGCCGCCTTCACCGTCCTGACGAACAGCTGAAACGATGGTCGTGCCGACATCGGTAGTAGGGGTAAAGTCGAAGGCTTTCTGGGTTGTTCTTCCGCCTGAATAAGGATTGATCGCGTAGGTCCAGTTGCCTGCACCGTCGCCACAAGGGTCGTCGTTAGGTACCAGAGATTGGAAGAAAACCGTGCGGCCTAGCTGCGACATGTTTTCTACCACCATCTCGCCATCCTCTCTAACAAGGTTCAGGAACCAACCGTTTTGCGCGGCCTGGGTGTTACCGGCGGCGTCTTTAGTTGGTTGCCAACGAACCGCATTGTTACTGATTACCCTCCCGCGGGCGGTACTGCCGTCAGCCGATACAGTCGTCGTTGTGGTGATGCTTTGTGATTGCAGGCTCGAACGTAACACGTTGGGGTTAGGTGCCGTTTCGCCGAGCGTTTTTTTGTCCCATATACCATAAACGCTTTGGGGCATGCTCTTGTCGCCTGCCTTGTCAGCAGTATCAAAGAACCGACCGGTACCAAAGATAACCAGGTAGCCCGTACCCGTTGGGTGGGTCACAAGGCTCGGCGCGGAGGTAATGGCTTGACGCTGCGTACCTTCATTATCCGCAGATGCTTTGAACAAGGGGTTGCCACCAAAACCTACCTTGAAAGCACTGGCAGGAACATCATTGGTAACCTTGAACGGGTTACTTTCATCTCGAGTAGCTCGCAGCAGGTCAAAACGCCACATATTACCTTGGAGATCGCCCGCATAGGCGTAATCTGCTGTGCCGTCGGCGTTGTAATCACCTAGTTTTGGCGTTGAGAGGCCGTTAGCCACACCGGCAGTGCCCTGCACTTCCAAGCTTCTCACTAGCGCGCCACTCATAGCATCGAGAATGAACAGCGCAGCCTTGCCATTGGTGTTGTTGGCGCTCTCATAGCCGTTGCCAAACACCACGGCCCATTTACCGGTATGCAAACGAGCAATAGTTGGTTGAGAAAAGCTGTAACCCATCTTCACGGCGTTTGCGCCGGTAATGGTGTTCTCGTCGAACTGCCAGAGCAGCTTTTCTTCTCCAGGTCGGGTGATGTCTAGCGCGAATATAGACTTGCCGCCGGCTTTCAATGTGCCGACCAGAATGGTTCTCCACTCGGTTCCGTTATAAACGTCGGCCACTGTCGGAGAGCCATCTACATAGAATTCGTGGCTGTAGTTGGAGCCCGTCAGTTTGTTGAGCTTGGGGAAGACTGCGGAAGGTATAAACGCAAATTCTTCCACACCCGTTTGTGCATTGAATCCATGCAGCATGCCATCATTACTGCCTACATAAATGCGCGGCGTACGACTTGCAATGTCATTTTTGAATTTGGTGTATGCCTGATTCCCTTCTAGGCGGTTAGTGAACTGCTCCAAGTAGCGCGGGGTGTTCAGCACAACCGCGGGGGCAGATGAGTAAAAGTCGCCCAGCACGCCACTGCGTTGCCTGTAGGTGGTCCCTTCGCCGGCACGGTTGCCGGTCAGATAGCTGAGTCGTGCACTGCCTTTGTTATCGACAGTGTTAGAGCTCTCAGGGTTCTTGTTCAAGTGATTGATCAGCGACGTGCCAGAGTAACTAGCCTGTGCTGCGGTATTAGGATCCAGGAGAATCAGCCCAGAGTTTCCGTCGGCTGCAATATAAATTTTACGATTGGTGTAGCCTGGCACATTGGCCTTGGCGCTCCAGACCTCTTTGGTTTCCATAGTGTTGGTCGCAGCATTCCAGCTTTTCTCAAAGCGCTTAACGTCGCCAGACCAATTGTCATCACTCGCGTAGGAAGTTTGGTACGAAACCGTTTTCACCGCGCCATTATTGTTTTCGTCAACACTGACTTGTCCCGAGTTGATGGCAGGGCGGGCTGCTGTTGATTTACGGTCGGCGATTCTGGAGAGGATGTCATTGAATGCCTGAACCATGGCCTCGGGGCTGTCGACGCTGAAAAAGTCGCCGCGTGAGTTAATTGCGGCATGCCACAGGTCATAAACGTTTGCGTTCGTAGTCGTAGCTGGACCTGCTGCCGGCCAAGATGCTGTGCCGGCGTTTAGAGCGGCATAACCATTGCCAGTAAAAGTGCTGCCAGCCCAAGGAATATTGGATTCGTTCAAGGACTGGGTCAGTCCAAGCCCCATCATGAAGTTGGTCATATGCTGCCAAGTTGCTGGGTCGTTGCGTGCATCCCAGTAATCGGTGGTTGCAGTACCGCTTTTGAAAGGTGTGTAGGCACTGAGATTATTGCTCAGATTAGGATTTAGATCCGTTGCCCAGTAATGCATAGCCAGGTCCGCTAGAGTATTGGCGGTTGCGTCGTAATAAGGAGCACGCCGTGTGAATGCCGTTTTGTCAGGAAGCGTAAACGTACCCGCATCATCGCGGATGTCTTTCGGGGCGGAGGCAGCGGTGTTCCAAACACCGTCGGTCATCATGATGTGGTAGCTGGCTCGGCATGCGTAGGTGTTTTGTGTGGTGTTTCCGGTCCCGTTGGGGTTCGCTTGCCAGGCAGTGCTTGTTTTGTAGAACTCGCCCGCACGCTTCAACGCGTCTGGAAGCGGAGTGCCCGAGTCGAACGTCATGGTTTGCAACCAGTTGTAGAGCTGTCCTTTGTGAGTAGGGCTGTAAGCCTTGAATGCGTTGTTGCCACAATTGGCGTCAGTGCCGGTGAAGGATGTGCAACGGTTCAGTGCCTGCCAGCTTAGCCGTACCGAAGCTGAAACGTCATAAAATGCTAGCGCCGCAGCAGATATGGTTGCCAGCGCACGATTACGGTAAAAGGAGTACCAATTGGCAAAGTTTTGCTGCTCATTCTCTCCAACAAAGTGCAGCGTATAGCAGTCTTCGTTTGTAGTATTGCAGTTAGCCGCATTGTATTTATAGTAATAGGCTGGCACCGGGGTCTGAGAAAGGCTGACTGTTACAGTGCTGTTGTTAGTGCTGCAGCTCGCGGCAAGAGATCCGCTCAGTGTGGAATGCGTAGCCGTTGCACTGCATGATGAGCCAGAGCGTGTGATGGTGAGGCTCATACTGCCCATGTTAGCGGTAGCTGTACCATTGAAGTTCATGGTGTAAGACCCAGAATTTTGCCCAAGCCGAGTAACGACACCCGTGCCGCTATAGTTAGTCGAACTGTTGTTGCCACTGTAGTTATAGCTGTCGGGTGAATTGGTAATAGGGACGTCCCAAGTGGCCCGGTATTGAGGTTTTCCTAAATCAATCGCACCGACGTTTGTATTGAAGCCATTGTGCCAGGCTTTATTAAACGTTGTCTCCAGTGTTTTTTCTGTGCCGCTGGAGGTAAATGTTGTGGGAATCTTATAAGCAACGTTGGGGTTATAATACAGTGGGTTGAATGTACTGGATTTTGCGCGTTTTGTTGCCGATGTTCCGCTGATATTGTCGGGTGCAAAAGCGAATCGCATGCTGCCAGAGTCATCCAATGTCAGCAGCATGTTGGGCGGCACGCCGACAGTCAGGCTCAGGGGGCTCTGTGAAACCGCCGCGTAGCTGTTGGCTCCATGAAGCAGCGCAACACCAAAGGCTGCATAAGAAAGTGCCTTGGTGCAGGGGTTAAGGTGAAGAATTTTCACTTTTCCTGTTTTCAATTGTTCAGCCCCAAATAGATATTGGCATGCGTCGACTGCAGGTAAACTTGGTCGTCCGCTTTGGCATTGTTGAGGTAGTAATAAGTGCCTTGCCCCTCTGCGACCATGCCGTATTCGGCGTTGACCGCATTGTTGCCCACGGTGACGGCGCGAGTACTGTTCCAGTAGGTGGTCTGGCTGTTACCGGTTTCACGGATGCCAGCTACAGTTTGGTTTGCCGCATCAGTGCCGCGATAGGGCATCCATAGCAGGCTGCCATTGGACTCAGGTTTAAGAAAGCTCGCGATCGCGCTATTGGGTCTTTCCACAAACGCTTGCAAATTATCATCGTTAATAGCAAGCAAACATGGCTTGTTGATACCGTTGGCTTTCAGGGTGTTTTCCAATTTGCAGTTGGCAGTCTTGCCCTCGAGCTTATCCGCCAAATTGGCGGGCCCGTAATAACGGAACTCCGCTTCACGTAGCGCTGCGTCTGCAGCATTCTGTTGTTGGGTATCGTGGGCGCGGTTCGCAGTGATGCGACTTTCCAGCGTGGTGCCGCGCATGCTGCCTACCGCCAATAGCGTCAGTACCAGCAGCATCACCAAGGCGACCACCAGAACGGCGCCATTTTGCGAGTGTCGAGCGGAAAGTTGAGTCATGGCATAAGGTTCCTGACGTTCTGAGTACTTCCAACAACTTGGTATATGCGTTTGTTATCGCCACTCTCCAGACGCGTCTTGGTCGCTGCAGGAGCTACCGCCAGCCAGTCAGTGAGGATTTTGGAGTCGTCGCTATCGCGTTGTCCGGTGCGGCTGGCGAGCAGCAGGGAATAGCGCACGCTGCGAATTTCTCCCGAGCCTGTTGCCCAGGCATTTTGCGGAACGAAAGAGGTGATTTCTTTCGACAGTACATCAGTGCTACCAATGCCGAAGTCCACACGCATGTCGGCGATGCCGGTGAGTTGCTCGGTGAACTGGGGCGTCGCGGCGTTGAGGCTCTTGCATAGAAGCCTGCCGTTCTGCAGTTCGGTCGATGCCCCTGGCTCATATTTGAACGCCAGCACAATAAGGTCATCTGCTGTCAGATTCGGCGGGAACGCTTGCGTAAACACGGTGCTGCTGGCCACGCCCTGGCAGTCCAGCTCAGCGCTAACCTGCGGCTGGTAGCGCACACAGAATCCCGTTCCTTGAGACGCTTCTAGGCCGGTGACCGAGGCCCCAGCGCTGAATGCCATGCAGCCACCAGACGCTGCGCGCTCGGGAAAGGCCATCTCTTGAAGGCTCGAAGGGGTGCGGCGGTAACCTGCTTTACCTAGATACTGATCGAGTAACAAGGCTGCAAAGCGTCCGCTATCAAGGTTGCCGCTCTGGCTCTGCTGGAACAGGTAGTGGCGCTGATTATCGATGTAAACCTGAGTAATGCCCAAAATCAGGAAGCTGCTGATTGCCAGCGCAATCAGCAGTTCGATCATAGAGAGGCCATATTGAAGCTTAGTGTCACTCATGGCTGCACTCGCACTGTGTAGGTACAGATGGTGGAAGAGTTGTTGGTGTCGGCAGCGTCCAGGCAGGCGCCTTCACGAACCTGCCACGCGAGTCGGATCTCGATCATTGAACCTTGTCCATTGCAATTGCCCGCGCTGCTGCTGCGGCAGATATAGGTATCGCTGGTGAACACAGTTGAGCCGCCCGGCAACAGTGCTTGGACTTTGCTGGCCCAGCAGTCACGTTGCTCCTTGGCGGTTTTGGCTACGACGGTGGCACTGGCCACGCAGTCCGCAGGGCTGGAGAAATTCTGAGCCTTGGCTTTATAAAAAATAGAAGTGGATTGCAGGCCGCTATTCATCGGGAATGCTGGTGCGGTGTTGGTGAAGGTTTCACCCGGATTGGCTCTGATGATTTCTATTAGCTCGCTTGCTAGGTCTACCGCCACGTTGCGCTGCACGGAGTCCTGCGAGTACTGCACGCTGCGCCCTTGCAAAGCGACCATGCCCAGTACGCCTACGGTGGTCAGCAGGAGCGCTACCAGCACCTCGATCAGGCTAAATCCTTGGTTGTTTCTATTCATCGCCATTCCTCGATTACTGTCCACATGTCGTCATGCTGGTGGTCGCTCCGCTCTTGCCCCGTGGCCAGGCTTGGATGCCGCCGCTGGCTTTTACATCAATGGTGAAACCATTAGCAGCATCGGTGGCTTGGCAGGTAATCAACGTCAGGTCACTACTTGTGCCGTTGTAGCGGAAAACAATTTCCGTAACATTGCCGGTCGCCACCGTCATGTTTGCAGGAACGTCTAGCCTGCGCAGAGGCTCTGAATCGTTGCAGGACTTCTTAACCGCCCACACTCCGGTCTCCTTGCACGCTTTGAAAAAAGTGCGTTGTTCGACGGCTGTGCTGCGGGTGTATTGCAGTAGCGCAAGCAGCTCGTTGTTGAACGACTGGGTACGGCTCTTGTTGATGAACTGGGTAAAGCTCGGTACAGCGATAGCGGCGAATATCCCGATCAGGACGACGACGATCATCAACTCAATCAAGGTGAAGCCACGCTGCGTGCGCAGGCACGGCAACGAATGGCAATCCGAGAGTTTTGGCATGGTGGTCCAGTCTAATTAGATGAGGGCGAGCGAATCCTGACGGCTTCTCTGGCGCCTGTCTTCTGACTGGAGATGATCGGTTCTGATGCGCGGATGACTGGTCTAACAGCACGTGGAGTTGTGACTGGTGCCCAGTTTCAAGCGGCCTTGCCGGTTGAGAACCAGCTGCTGGTGAGGGCCGTTCGGGTTGCAAATCGAGAAGGTGCCGTTGCTCATCCAGCTGGTTCCATTAGGATGGAAGCGGACGCTTTCATTACCGAATCCGACCCTGCACACGTCTCTGGTCGGAGCCGCTTGCTGGTGCATGACGATTGGCTCAGGGCCGACTGTGGTGATCAACCAGAAGCCGCCCCAGTCGCCATCGCAAGCCTCTCCGTCGCTTGAGCCGCACAATTCATGTGAGCGTCCTAGCGTAACGGCTCGTGCGCGGGTTTGCTGGATATGAGAAGCCAGCAGGTCGCGCGTGGATTCCAGGCGTTTACTTTCCTGGAAGCGTCCGAATGCCGGCACAGCCAAGCTGATCAGAATGCCAAGTAATGTGAGGGTGACAAGCAGCTCAACAAGGTTGAATGCTTTCTGTTGATCTCTATTCATGATGCAAATCCCTATGCGCGTATGATTGTTGGCCTTCCTGGCCTGCCTTTTCTGTTTAGACCCTGAGGTGTCGCTGTCAAGGTTTGCCATTCATGCGATGGGGTGAGTTGTGCGTGCGGATGTGATCGTTATCGGCGGTGGGGTCATGGGTTTGTTGTCGGCGTATTTGCTGGCAAATGCCGGTAAGCGAGTGACGCTGCTGGATCGCAGCGCCGCGGGCAGCGAGGCATCCTGGGCAGGTGGTGGGATTGTTTCGCCGTTGTATCCGTGGCGCTACAGCCAGGCGGTCACGGCGCTGGCGCACTGGTCTCAGGACTATTACCCCGGACTTGGCCAACAATT